>CETQ01083562.1_pt1 | contig 110130 bp, 96 predicted proteins | sample 531261 | NCBI WGS metagenome assembly CETQ01 (sample SAMEA2622376, study PRJEB7988) | marine metagenome | biome: marine biome (ENVO:00000447); feature: surface water layer (ENVO:00002042); material: "saline water (ENVO:00002010), including plankton (ENVO:xxxxxxxx)" | depth 5 m
GCGGATTTAAAAGTCGTTTACAGAAAGCAGAGTGCTATCAAACTGTGGGGCAGTGGTGGCAGTGTTACCGATTTTGCTGCCTACCACATCAGATCGTCGGGAATCTGATACGCCGCGTAAGGATCATCCTCATCCATATCGCCATGGGTGCTTTCCGCGATCAGGATAAAATAGTCTTCATCCCGCTGACGTATTTTTTCCGCCACCGGCAGGGGAATAACCGCGTAGTCGCGCTGACCGGGGACTTTTTCAACACGGATAATCGCCAGCTGGCCACGGCTCAGCCGGTCCCAGACCGCCTGGTCTACATACAGTTGTTTTACTTTTTTGCCATCAACAAACTGATATTTGATATCGGCCTGTTCGCTTTCCACCGCATTGGTCAGAATTAACTGGCGGATCTGCGCAGCAATGGCTTTTTTCTGGGCTTCTGTTTCTTTCTGGCGGTTCAGCTCGCGGTCACGGGCGGCTTTTTCTTTGCGCGCGGTCTCCGCTTTCTGTTTGGCACTGTCCAGCTCATTATCCTGGCCGGTGCGTTGCAGATGATCCTGTTTTTTCAGATCTTTTGCCGCTTTCTTTGCTTTCTTTTTGTCGACCAGTCCGGCGGCAAGCAGTTGGTCCTGTAATGACTTAGCCATGGCAGATTCCTCAGACTTTCCAGACACCGTCAGGAATTAAACCTGACAGCTCAGAAATGGTGTTATCACGTTGTTCCACGCTGTCGGCCACCACAGTGACATGGCCGAGTTTGCGTGCCGGGCGCGCTTCTTTTCCGTAAGAGTGGCGGAAGGCATTGCTGATGTTTTCAGCTTTTTCCGCCGGGCCTTCATCGCTGATCACATTGATCATGGCGACAGCATTATATTTGGCTGTGGTAGCACCCAGTTCTCGTCCGGCAATGGCCAGCATGTGGTTGCGGAACTGGCTGGTCTCGGCGCCTTCGATGGACCAGTGACCGGAGTTGTGCACCCGGGGGGCAACTTCATTGGCAACCAGTCCGGAATCAGTTTCAAACAGTTCCAGGGTGATGGTGCCGACGTAATCCAGACTGTCCGCCAGCTGGCGGATGTAGTGTTCTGCCTGGGCGGCTTTGTCGGCACTCAGACCAGCGCAGGGGTACAGCGAATAACGCAGAATACCTTCGTGGTGAACATTTTCGGTCATCGGCCAGACCACCATGTTGCCGTGCACATCGCGGCTGGCAATGACGGACGTTTCACGGCTGAAGCTGACAAAGGCCTCGGCGATTAATTCGCGGTTGCCAATAGCCTGCCAGGCGGGCTCGGCATCATCGGCACTGCGCAGGACGTACTGACCTTTGCCATCGTAGCCTTCGGTGGTGGTTTTCAGCACAATGGGCAGCCCCAGCTGCTCAACCGCCTGTTTGACATCGTCGAGGGAATTCACGGCACAGAATTCTGCTGTCGCAATACCGGCTGCGCGCAGGGCGTTCTTTTCCAGCAGACGGTTCTGAAAGGTTTTCAGCGCCTTCAGACTGGGGAAGAGTTTGTCAGCCACGGGTTCCAGACGGGCAACAATCGGCGCCGGGATATTTTCGGTTTCGTACGATACGCGGTCGACGCTGGCCAGAAAGGTATCCAGTGCAGCGTCGCTGTGAGCGCGCAGGTCATACAGGGAAACCTCCAGATCTGTGAGGTCCCGAATACTGTCCAGGGCCATCTGGCCAAGCTGACCATTTCCCAGAATACCGATTTTCATGTGCGTGTTTCTCTCTGGTTGATGTGTACGCAGCGGCTTTACAGTGCGCTGCGCGGATCAGGTTCGGATAATACGGTGTCGGTCTGAGTCTGTCGGAACTCGTCGATTCTGCCCAGCAGCTGTTCGTCTGCCGTGGCCAGAATCTGGGCCGCCAGCAGACCGGCATTTTTGGCCCCGGCATCGCCAATGGCCAGGGTACCCACGGCGACACCACCCGGCATCTGCGCGATGGATAACAGCGAATCCAGACCGTTCAAGGCACGGGATTTGACCGGCACGCCAAGCACCGGCAGGGAAGTCTGGGAGGCACACATACCAGGCAGATGCGCGGCGCCGCCGGCACCGGCAATAATTACCTTGAGACCACGGGACTGGGCCGTTTTGGCGTAATCGAACAGCAGGTCCGGCGTGCGGTGTGCTGAGACGACTTTGACTTCATAGGCGACGCCCAGCTTATCCAGCATCTCAGCTGCGTGTTGCATGGTGGGCCAGTCGCTTTTGGAGCCCATGATGATTCCAACCTTCGCGGTCATCGGCATATCCTCGTTTTAATACCGTGCGGTACACAGGCGGCCCGTTGACCTGGGGTTAACGTCGGGCAGCGGCCTGCGCTGAAGAAAGCGGCGCATTCTAGCACAAGGTGCAGAAGAGAATCAGTCCTGCAGAGGAAAGCCGGGCCGCCAGCCGCGATGGCGTGAATTGTCCTTATTGATTTGCATAAAATTGGTAATTCCATTTGAAATGTGGGGAATCGGTGCATACAGTTGAGATACTTATAAATAAATAAAGGCGGATTATGGCTAATCCGTTCTGCGCAGCTGTTGAGCAGGGGTCACTAAGGGATATGACAGGTATCTATGGACGTGTACGTCAGGTCGTCACCGGACTTACACCAAAGACAGGGAGTGAACTTTATCAGGTCGTGTTTGATACGGCCGTTGCAGGGATTGTGACGATTGATTCATCCGGCAGGATTCTCGCCTGTAATCCGGGGTTATGCCTCATGTTCGGCTATCAGACTGAGGAATTGATTGGTGCCGATGTGAGCCAGCTGATGGAGGCGGAACATGCGCAGCACCATCAGGGATATATTGAACGTTATCTGCGTACCGGTGACGCGGGGGTTATGGGCAAGGGCCGGGAAGTGATCGGACGGCGCAAGTCCGGTGAGACCTTTCTGCTGCACCTGACGGTATCGGAAATGATGCTGGATGGAGACCGCACTTTTACGGCCATCGTCCATGATCTGTCGAAAACCATCAGCGCGCCGGCGGCTCAGCCGCCGCAGCAGCTGGATCATGCCTGGCTGGGTACCGTGCTGGATTCAACCCCGGCGGCGGTCACCGTGAAAGACATGCAGGGACGCTACCTGCTGGTCAACCGCCGTGCCGAAGAGCTGTTGGGCATGAGCCCTAAGCAATTACTCGGGCGCCGTGACAGCGACATCTTTCCCGATGTCTGGGCACACAGTGAAGAACGTGCTGATGCCGAAACCATAAGATCAGAATCGCCCTGTATGTTTGTTGAGCCGTTTCTGCGCCATGACGAGCAACAGCAGCCGGTGAGTCTGTTGATGAATAAAAACCTGCTGAAAGATTCCGCCGGGCGGGGGATGGGTATTGTCTCTATTATTCTGGACGTCTCATCGTTGCCGGCCATGGGGACATCCGCTTCAGCTCCCGGAGCGGAATTGCTGAATGCCTTGCCGGAGCCGGTTGCCTTTATTTCTGACAACGGCCAGGTTCTGCAGGCCAATGAAATGTACGCTGGCCGTTTTGGTATGCAGGCTGAATCCATTGCCGGTGTCAGCATTGAATTACTGGAATCCCCGTCGTTGGTAACTGCGGTTAATAAGCTGCTGCGTGCCGGTGCACGGCCGCCACAACGCATCCGCGATGGTGACTGGCTGCTGGATATACGTCTGCAAAAACTGTCGAATGGGCCGGTGATTATGATCCGTGGCAGCAAAAATGAAGATCTGGTGTATCCCGACGCCGTTCAGTCCGGCCAGAACCTGCGCTTTATCCGTTCCCTCAGTCATGAGTTGCGTACGCCACTTAATGCCGTGATTGGCTTCAGTCAGCTGTTGCGTCCGGATCTGAGTGGTGATGATCAGCTGGAATCCATCAATATGATCGAGAATGCCGGCCGCCATCTGTTATCCCTGGTGGATCAGGTGCTGGATCTGATTAACGTGGATTCCGGTGATCTGCCATTGCAGAAAGAACCTTTGCCGTTAAAAAATCTGGTACGGGACTGCATGAATCTGATTCGTCCCCAGGCACGTGTCCGCCGCATTGCCATTCATCTTTATTGTGCTGCAGAAACGCCCTGGGTTGTGGCTGACCCGCTGCGCTGTAAACAGATTCTGCTTAATCTCTTATCCAACGCCGTCAAATATAATCGCGAAGGCGGTGAAATCAGCGTCTATATCAACCCCATTGAAGGTCGCATAAAAACCTGTATTACCGATCAGGGTGAAGGGCTGAGCGCTGACAAGCTGGCCCGATTATTTACGCCGTTTGAGCGCTTCAGTGCCGCCGGCAAAGATATTGACGGTAATGGTCTGGGGTTAACCATCAGTAAATTACTGGCGGAACAGATGCAGGGCACATTAACTGCCAGCAGTGTGGAAGGTGAAGGCAGTACGTTCTGTCTGGAGTTACCGCAGGCGACTCCGCAATATATTGTCGGGCCAGACGACGATGTCCGTGCAGAGCACCATAAAATCCGTTCTGACTGCCGCATTTTATACATTGAAGATAACCCGGCCAGCGCCCGCTTTGTGGAACGTGGCTTTAAAAAACTCCATAAGGTGGAGGTAAAAGTAGCCGACAACGGTTATCGCGGACTGGATATGGCGGCCAGGGAAAAACCGGAAGTGATCCTGCTGGATATGGAGTTGCCGGATATTCATGGCATGGAAGTATTAAAGAAACTGCGTGCTATCCCGGAGCTGGCCAGGGCGCGGATTTATGGCGTGAGCGCGGATGCGTTAAGTTACACCGGCGGCGATATCCAGGATGCCGGGCTGGACGGTTACCTGACCAAGCCGTTTGATCTGTCTGCGCTGGGCGACATGATTGAATGCCCGCAGCAGGGCGGGATGGCCGGATAACCTGGCACCGGCAGCGGTTAATGGCATCTTAATGGCGGCCATTGACCGCTTGCGCTGGCGGCTCAGAAACTGATCCGGCCGGCATCAATATCCTGCCAGAGACTGTCTGTCAGCGGCTCATAGTCTGTTTGTCCGGCCGCCAGATACATAACAGGAACGGCCACCTTATCCAGGTGGTAAGCATCATTTTTTAATTCAACTTTACGGTATTTAAAGGTACCGGTAATTTCCTCCTGCGGTTGCAGACGAATGAAAACCGGCACCGCATAGGCCGGTAATTTTTCCCGCAGGTGGCGGGTAAGGGAAGACCAGTCAGGCTGATAACCTGGCTTCATCGTCAGTGCCGCCATGCCGGCACGGCCATCGGTATGCGGAATTTCCACACCGTATACCACGGCGTGTTCCACACCGGGAAATTCCATTAAAATGGATTCCACTTCCGTGGTGGCAACATTTTCACCTTTCCAGCGGAAGGTATCACCCAGCCGGTCGGCAAAGGCAACATGTTTATAGCCCTGATTAATAACCAGGTCACCGGTGTTAAACCAGCAGTCGCCTTTTTTGAATACATCACGGAACAGCTTTTTGTTACTGGCTTCTTCATCGGTGTAGCCGTCGAACGGCTGTTTATCGTTTACCTCAGTAATCAGCAGGCCTGAGTGACCTTTTTTGACAGGCTCCATAAAGCCTTTGTCATTTCTGACCGGCTGATCACTTTCAATGTCGTAGGCGACGATATTGTATGACAGCGGGCAGATACCGGCGGTCTGGTCCAGGTTGAGCGCATTGGTAAACACCAGATTGCATTCGCTGGCACCATAAAATTCATTAACGTGATGTATGCCAAAACGTTGTTTAAATTCCATCCAGATATCGGCGCGCAGGCCATTACCGATAATGACGCGGATATTATGCCGGCGGTCTTTATCGGTTGGCTGGGTATTGAGCAGGTAGCGGCACAGCTCACCGATATAACAGAAACCTGTGGCGCCGTGTTCGCGTATCTCATCCCAGAAACGCGACACACTGAATTTACGTGAGATAGCAATGCAGGCGCCGGCTCCCAGCACCGCAGCCAGTGATACCGTCAGCGCATTATTGTGATACAGCGGCAGGCTGACATACAACACATCGTGTTTATTCAGACGCATGGATGCCAGCCCCATGCCCGCCATGGATTTAAACCAGCGGTAGTGGCTCATTACTGACGCTTTGGGTAATCCGGTTGTACCCGAGGTGAAAATGTAATAACAGGGCTGGTGCATACGCACTTCACGGGTGGTGGTCGGATTATTATCCGGCATACCGGTAATGGCATCATCCAGGTTCAGATAATGGCCGGGGCATTCGCGCTGACCGGTATCTGCCACATAATACAGCTGCGCTTTCAATGACATTGGCAGACTGCGTTCAACCGTGGCCATATGATCCAGCATTTCTTCGCCAATCAGCATGACTTTGGGCTGAATCAGATTGATGCTGTGCTCCAGTACTTCGCCGCGCTGGGAAGTGTTCAGCATCCCGGCGATGGCGCCCAGTTTTACCGTAGCCAGTACTGCGATCAGTGTTTCCGGCCGGTTTTCCAGCATAACACCGACGCTGTCACCGGCGCGTACGCCCTGAGCCATCAGCAGATGCGCCATGCGGTTCACTTTCTGATTGAGCTCGCGATAGCTCCAGGTGATATCCTGATAACGGATTGCAATGTGGCGGGGCTGCAGGGCTGCGTGCTGTTCCAGTAAAAGACCAATGGATTTTTTCTTCTCCGGTTTGGTGGTGATCAGCGCGGTAAGCCCTCTGAGTGCGATACCGGCTTCCGGCAGGATTGCGACAGCGCCACGCAGGACGTTGAAAAAGGAAACCTGGCGGGGGCTGGCAGACACCGGATTATCGGCCGAAGAAGAATAACCATCGGCAGAAATAGCTGAACGATTCATAGTAAAGACCTGTGATGAATTTTTATTATTGATATTTTTTTGCCGTTAAGGGCACACAGTTTCTGCGCAAAGCATGGCATAAAAAGCAAAGCGGCAGAAGCGGCAATATGTGACGTTAACGCAATTCTGAAGATGATTTTCCCAATATTCTGCGGGCGATGATTAATTGCTGAATCTGTTGAGTGCCTTCAAAAATATCCAGAATTTTTGAATCTCTGGCCCACTTTTCCAACAATTCATCTTCGCTGTAGCCCAGCGTACCCAAAAGGGCCACACAGCCTAAGGTAATGTTATTAGCCGTACGGCCGGCTTTGGCTTTTGCCATGGAGGCCTCGGTGGAATTTGGCATGCCATTGTCCGCCATCCAGGCGGCTTTTAAGGTCAATAAGCGGGCAGCTTCCCAGTCAGCCTCGTAACGCAGCAGGCTTGCTTGTGTTGCGCTGGTCATGTGATTCCGGCTCTGGTAATTCAGTGTCATCCCGGCCTGGTGCAATAATTCCCGGGTACGGTCGAGAGCGGCTTTGGCCAGGCCTACCGCCATGGCGGCAACCACCGGGCGGGTGTTATCAAAGGTCTGCATCGCACCGGCAAAACCTTTGCTGCTGTCGATGTCCGGATTACCGAGCAGGTTTTCTTTCGGTACCCGGCAGTCAGTAAAAGAAATGGCCGCCGTATCCGATGCTTTGATCCCCAGTTTCTTTTCCAGCCGTCCCACGCTCATGCCCGGGGTACCTTTTTCGACCACGAAGGATTTGATAGCTGCCCGGCCCAGAGAGGGGTCCAGCGTTGCCCATACCACCACCGCATTGGCCCGGGAACCGGCCGTAACGTAAATTTTTTCGCCGTTGAGAATATAATCGTCGCCGTCTTTTACCGCCGTGGTACGGATGGCAGCGGAGTCTGAGCCGCAATCCGGTTCGGTAATCGCCATCGCTGCCCATACATCTTTAAAGCGCTGGCGCTGCTGCTCATTGGCGACTGCTGCAATGGCGGCATTGCCCAGCCCCTGACGAGGCAGCGAGAGAGATAAACCGACATCGCCCCAGCACAATTCCTGCAGCCCCAGTACCGTGGACATATTGGTACTGTTAATAATGCCCCCGGCGGTGTTCTGCTTATGCCGCGGGCTGCTGTTCAGTTTACCGGCACCGGCGCCTTCGCCCATGGTGCCGTCATTCATGCCATCCATGATGGCAGCCAGCATATCGAGTTCGGCAGGATACTGATGTTCTTCACGATCATACTTACGTGAAATGGGGCGGAACACACTCTGCGCTACCTGCCGGGCCTGGTTAATCAGTACCTGATATTTTCTGGGAGTCTCAAGGTTCAGCATAAGAAATTCACAACCGCTGGTGTTAAAGATGCATTCCGTTGCGCATGCAGCCCAACAGGCGCAGATCGCGATACCAGCGTTCGGCCGGATGCTCCTGAGTAAAGCCGTGCCCGCCCAGCAGCTGGACCGCATCGGTGCCTGTTTTCATGGCATTTTCCGTACACAGGGTGTGGGCCAGTACCGCTTCGCGGTGAAAGTCTTTCCCCTGTTCCGCCAATGCCGCTGCGCGCCAGGTCAGCAGGCGCATGCCTTCCAGCTCGGTGGCCATGTCGGCGAGCATAAAAGCCACAGACTGACGGTGAGTTATGGGCTCACCAAAGGCCTTGCGTTCGTTACAGTAAGGTATCAGGTAATCCAGAGCGGCCTGACAGGTGCCGACGGCCATGGCACACCAGTGCAACAGACTGAGGTCGGTAAAGGTCTGGTAGTCAAAATCATCGCTGCCCAGTAAGGCGTCCTGATCCAGCTGTACTTGATTAAGCCGGAGTTCGCCGGTGGCTGCTGCCCGCAGCCCCATCGCTGGTTGTTTATGAAAGCTCAGGCCACGGCGTCCGGCAGGCACAATAAATACCCGTGGTGCATCGTCGAGCATGGCGGTTACCAGATACAGGCTGGCTTCTCCGCCCAGCGGTACCAGTGTTTTACTGCCATTCAGCCGGTAACCCCTGGTGTTTCTGATAGCATGAGTCTGCAGGGCGGCGGCGTTGTTGAGGGTCCGTTCTTCGGCGGCGATGGCCGCTTGCAGGGGCTCGTCCTGCAACCACTGTTGCAGCAGCTGCTGTTGCCGGGATGTTCCCCAGCGGGACAGGGCGTTGGCTACGGCCACCGGGGACAGCGCCGCACAGGCCAGACTGAAATCGCCATGCGCCAACGCTTCGGCAATGAGGCAGCTGGTGGTGGGCTGGTAACCACTGGCGGCACCGCCCAGTGCTTCCGGGATGGCCAGATGGCTGAGGCCAAGTTCGTGTATATGATGAAAAAACTCTGCCGGCGGTGCAGTGTCTGCGTCAGCAAAATCAGCATTGGGGCGCAGCAGTTTCTGCGCGCAGCTGCGCATGCTGGCACTGATAATCTGTTGTTCTTCTGTCAGAGTGAGATCAAACAGGTTCTGTTCACGGCTGTTGGGAAGACGCTCGCCGTCAACGCTGCTGTCTGCTGCTGCCGGGCGTTGTTTGCCGCGGCGTCCGGCGAGCCGGAAACCGGTTTTCACCGACAGATAGGCCAGTTTCTCAGCCGGTACCCGCAAGCCGGTTTTTATTGCCAGGCGACTGCCTGAAAATCGCGTTGCCAGTCCCAGCCCGAGGCCCTGCATGTCTTTCGCCTGAATGTCTTTCGCCATGGCGGTGTCCGGTCCGGAGTGTGAATATGACCCGCTATCTTTGACACTTCCGGCCCGCACTGCATTGGCTCAGTTGACCTTAGTGATAAGTCCTGAGGGTCATTCTGAAGGTTATTATAGTGATTTATCAGTTAATCACGGGGTCAGGTATCGCCAGAGATAATGGCCCGCTGGCACAAAGAGATACTTTGCTGGCAGGCCGACAGCACGGTGCGCCCGATCAGTTCTCCGGCCCTGGTGTGTTTGCCGCAATAATCCAGGCCGTCAGCGCTGCTCTGCGGACAGATAACCGCATGGCTGTCGGTGCCGGTACCACTGGCGGGTAAGTGGCTCACCGGGCTCTGCAGACCGGCGTCACGGACGGCGGTGACTTTGCTTTCGGTAAGCAGAATTAAGGCTTCCGCCAGCGCTGCGTCGGTCAGCGGCTGGTTGATATACAGCCAGATATTGATGGTTCCCGGAACCGGGACTCCGTCTGCCGGGTCGCCTGCGCGCAGCAGGTTGCTCAGGCCGGCGGTGACCCAGCATTGCACCATCAGCCCGCCGTCATCGGCCTGTGCTGTTCCCAGGGATTTCATGGAAGCGGCGGTCATCATGCCGGTCACCGGCTGAGGCAGTGCCAGCTTCTGTGCCTGTGCGCTCAGGGTGTCGCGGGGGCTCGGCCAGGGAGGTGGCTGGTGTTTATCTACCCTGAGATTGAGCAGTGAGCGCGTGCCGGTCAGGCCGCCATTCAGAACCGCTGAACTCAGCACCCGGCAGGGGAAGGGGGCGATAAACGCGATGTAATCAGGGTGATTGATCAGCTCAATTTGGGACATTGGCCCGTACTCGTTATGATGGGCACAGTTACAGCCCAAAGGTTACACAGGAAATCGACATGCTGACTTTATTGTCGCCGGCAAAAACACTGGATTTTGACACGCCCCCGACCACGAACAAAGCCACGGACGCCATGTTTCTTGATCAATCGGCAGAATTGATTGAGGTGCTGCGCCAGTATTCGCCCCAGGAACTGGGGGCGCTGATGAAACTGAGTGACAAGCTGTCTGAGCTCAATGTTCAGCGCTTCCACGACTGGCAGCTGCCTTTTACCAAAGACAATGCCAAAGCCGCCGTGCTGGCATTTAAAGGGGATGTTTATACCGGCCTGGCAGCGGAAACGCTGTCAGAAAAACAACTGGATTTTGCTCAGGATCACGTGCGTATTCTCAGTGGCCTTTACGGTGTCTTGCGGCCGCTGGATCTGATTCAGCCTTATCGCCTGGAGATGGGCACCAAACTGAAAAACCCGAAAGGCAAAGATCTGTACAGCTTCTGGGGTGATGACATCACCAATGCGCTGAATAAAGAACTGGAACAACACAAGCAGAAAGTGGTCGTTAATCTGGCATCCAATGAATACTTTGGTGCGGTGAAAGCCAAACAGCTGAATGCCGAACTGATTACACCTGTGTTCAAAGATGAGAAAAACGGTAAATATAAAATCATCAGCTTTTATGCCAAAAAAGCCCGCGGTCTGATGACCCGCTGGATGATTGAACAGGGCATTGATTCGCCTGCCAAACTGCATAAATTTGATGTTGCCGGGTATCGTTATTCTGATGAGGATTCCGGTGCCGATACTCTTGTATTTAAACGAGCCGAAAAGGATATAGCCAATGCGTAAACTGATGATTGCCATGACCGCTGCTGCCATATTTGGCAGCCTGAGCGGTTGTGTTCTTGCGCCTCAGACGATTGCCCTGAACGAGAATGTCAGCACGCCATCCGGTCAGCTTCAGACCCGGCGCGATGCTCTGGTGCGGGTCGTTGATGAGCGCGGAATCGGTGCCGATGTACTGGGCACCCGTGGCGGACGGGCGCCGGAGAATTCCCCTTTATTGTCGGAGCAGCCACTGAAAAACACCCTGACGGAAAAGCTGCAGGCGTCGCTGAAGAATTTAGGGTTCGGAGGTCCGGCACCGGTTGAACCGGTGAAAGTGCAGATGAATGTGAATCGTTTTTCTTACCAGTGTAATGAAGGCGTGGTGGTGAATGAATGTGGCATCACCATTGAACTGGCAATGACGGTAATGAGCGACGGTAAAACCTTCAGCAAACCCTACCGCATTAATCAGGAACGTTCGCTGGCTGCGTCACCGGTGGCTGAATACAACGAAGAGTGGGTCAACGACGCCATTGATACGCTCTGGAATCACATTTTCAGCGATCCTGAATTACTGCAGGCGCTGGGTGTTAAGGGTGTTGTCGCACAGTAAACGCAGCGGAAACACTTTGTTCTGCCCGCTAAACCCCGTTATCTGACGGGGTTTATTTTTTTCTGCTATTGTCAGCGCGGGTCGGTAACAGAGTTTCTGCTGATGGCAATACGTTCTTTATTCATTTTTTACGCGTTATTTTTCCTTCTGCTTGGCTGGCAGGTTGCCGATCGGACGGTCTGGTATGCCGAGGTGATTCCTTTGCTTTGTGTGTATCTGTTGCTGCTGCTGACGATGCGCGTTTTCCGTTTTTCACTGCTGAGCTATATCGCTGTTTTTATCCCCCTGATGTGGCATACAGTCGGCGCGCATTACACCTTTTCTCAGGTACCTTTTTCCTTCGTGATGGATTGGCTGGGGCTTGAACGCAACCCTTATGACCGCATCGGGCATTTTATGGTGGGGTTTTTTGTATTGCCGGTCAGCGAATATTTAATCCGTCATCGGCTGTCGACCCGGCTGGTGGCTGTTTTCTTTGCAGTCTTTGCCATCGGCACGGTGGCGGCGGTGTATGAAATCATCGAATGGGGGTACGCAGCGCTGGAAGGCGGGCAGAGTGGTATCAGTTTTCTCGGCGCTCAGGGCGATGTCTGGGACGCGCAGAAAGATATGCTGGCTGACCTGCTGGGCGCGCTGCTGACTGCACCGCTGGCCTATGTTTATCAGCGCCGGATGAATATCACAGAGCCATAAAACACCGCATGGCGACAGTGCTGTCCCACAGTTTGATAGCACTCTGCTTCCTGTAAACGACTTTTAAATTCGCAGTGCCTGATGCCTCCCAGGGGAACTTATCCCCTGGCCGGCAGGGCCGCCCCCAGCTTTTCGCTTTCTGGAGCGTCACCCTCATTCCCTTGATTTTTCCTGGCCACGCGCCCGTGCGACATCCCTGTCGCTTTCCGCTCGCCGGGCATCCATGCCCGGCAGACCAGAAAAATCAGCGTTCATTTCGGCGCTCCCAGATGCGAAGGGTTGGCAACCTTAATGCCACTTTTCAATACAGCTCAGTCGCTGAATTTTAGTCAGAGACATGTGGGCGCGCTGCTGACTGCGCCGCTGGCCTATGTTTATCAGCGTCGGATGAATATCACAGAGCCATAAAAAAAAACCCCGCATGGCGGGGCTTTTTAAAGTCCTGAAGTCCGGTATCAGGAAGCTTTCTGACGCTGAGCAGTCATTCTGGCAGCCTCAATATTAATGTAGTCCATCAATATATGGCCGGTTTCCATTAACAGGGCGTCATCCTGAGGATCGGAATCTTTGCTGATACCAGCTTCTTCCGCGGTTTCCTTTTCTTCCTCTTTTTCGGTTTCCTCATCCAGGCTGGTCAACAGTTCGAGCCCTTTGGCTTTGCGCCGTTCGTTTTCGATTTTCAGACGTTTGTCTTCGTTCTGCTGACGTTCTTCCTCGCGGGTTTTCTCATTCAGGGAAACCTGTGTCTGATCACGCAGTTCTTCAATCAGTGCTTTCTGTTCCCGCAGGAAACGGAAATCCGGATTGTGTTCAATGCGTTTCTGATGTTTTTCCCGCAGCAGTGACAGGTCCGGGCTGACCATATCCTCACGGACAAACTCAGCCGGGCGGATGGTATCCCAGGGCAGGGCTTCGTCCAGAGCACTTTCACCGATCTTTTCTTTATCAAACAGCGATGGGTAAAGAATGTCCGGAATCACGCCCTGGTGCTGGGTGCTGTCACCGGATACCCGATAGAACTTAGCCTGGGTAATTTTCAGCTGACCATGACGCAGCGGGCGCAGCGATTGAACTGTGCCTTTACCGAAGGTCTGTCCGCCGACGATCAGTCCGCGGCCATAGTCCTGAATAGCACCGGCAAAAATCTCAGACGCGGATGCGCTCAGACGGTTAACCAACACGGTGAGGGGGCCGTCATACAATACACTCGGGTCCACATCGGGCAGGACTTCAACCCGGCCATGGGTACTGCGTACCTGAACCACCGGGCCCTGAGGGATAAACAGACCGGTCAGATTGATAGCTTCTTCCAGAGAACCGCCACCATTGTTACGCAGGTCGATAATCAGGCCTTCAATGTCTTCATCTTTGAGTTCATTGATCAGGCGGCTGACGTCACGGGTCGTGGAGCGGTAATCCGGCTTGTTTTCCATGCGGCCCTGAAAGTCGATGTAGAAGGTCGGGATGTCGATAACACCGACTCTATGCGTCTCATCACCATCTTTGACTTCAATAACTTCTTTCTGCGCTGACTGTTCTTCCAGCTTCACTTCATCACGCACAATAGCGATGGTTTTGCTGTTGGTGCCGGTACTGTTGGCCGGCAGGATTTCCAGCCGCACTTTGGTACCTTTGGGGCCGCGGATCAGATCCACGACTTCATCCAGACGCCAGCCGATAACATCGACCATATCGCCGTCACCCTGGCCTACACCGATGATTTTATCGGCCGGTTCCAGGTTAGCAGCCTTGGCCGCCGGACCACCCGGCACCAGACGGACCACCTTGGTGTGTTCGTCTTCGGATTGCAGCACGGCGCCGATGCCCTGCAGCGACAGACTCATATTAATGTTGAAATTCTCAGTATTGCGCGGTGAAAAATACTGAGTGTGCGGATCAAAGGCGCGGGTAACCGCATTCATAAAGGTCTGATAGGCATCTTCCGGTTTGGATTGATGCACACGGTTAAGCTGGTTCTGATAACGTTTCTGTAACAGCTCAATAATGGCGTCGTTTTCTTTGCCGGCCATTTTCAGATTAAGAATCGAGTTCTTCAGGCGTTTGCGCCACAGCTCATCCAGTTCGTCCCGGCTTTTGGCCCAGGGCGCATTTTCCCGGTCCAGATCAAGGCGCTCATCAACGTCGAAGCGATAATCCCGGGCGTGTTCTTTCAGCTCTGTCAGCAGGTAGGACAGACGCTCGGAGACCCGTTCCTGAAAGCGGTTGAATATGTGAAACGCGGGCGCCATCTCGCCCCGGCTGAGTGCTTCATCCAGGCGGTAGCGGTACTTTTCAAATTCATTGATATCACTCTGCAGCAGGTAACTGCGGCTGCTGTCGATATCGTCATAGAGAATATCCAGAATCTGGGATGACAGCTGATCATTCAGGCGCTGGTGTTCATAGTGTCCACGCAGCAGGTTGTTCATGATCTGTTGAGTGGTCATCGCCAGCTCGCGCGATGGCTTCAGAGGCGAAAAGGGGGTGCCTGGTTTGATTTCTTCGACCGTGGCCAGAGAGGCGGCACTGGTCAGTGTTAACAGACTGACAAGAATCAGGCGGATGATCTGCGGGCTTCTGAAAAGCATAATCGTTGCCGGTTTCCTTTTGGGTTATTTGTGCAGGGCGCTCAGCGCCGCTATTATGCCGCGGTATTTCCCGGGGTCCTGCCGCTCGCGCATAAACCTATAGTAGACCCGATTGGACTGCGGGATGCCAGAATAATTCCGTGATTTGTGTCGCTGGCATGGCATAAATGCAGGGATTATCAGCCAATTGCGCGAAAAACCGCCACAGGAGAAGATTTTGGCCCGAGTAAAACTGGATTTACCAGACGACTTTACCTATTCAACCCAGCTGGACGTGCGGGTAACGGAAATCAACTACGGCAATCATGTCGGCAATGACCGCATGGTATCGCTGCTGCATGAAGCCCGGCTGCGCTACCTGCGTGAGCAGGGGTTCGGTGAGTTCAACATAGGCGGGGTCGGTATTATGGTGTCCGATCTGGTGGTGACCTTTTCGGCAGAATCCTTCGTCGGTGATGTCCTGACTTTTCATCTCGGGGTCACTGACTTTAACAAGTATGGCTGTGATTTTATCTATCGCGTGGTGAATGAATCACTGGATAAAAAAGTCGCGGAAGCGAAAACCGGCGTGGTGTTTTTTGACTACGACGAACGTAAGATCGCCCGCATTCCCAAGGTGTTTTACGAGCGTTGTGCGCCGCATCTGCTGGATGAGACGGACGCAGACTGAAAAAGCCGGCATTAGCCGGCTTTTTTACATACGTGATCAGCAGGTGACCTGTATCAGTGGTTGCCGGCATCCTCGAAATACGCCGTAATAAAGTCGAGAAAGGCGCGGCTTTTGTTGGCCAGATAGCGGTTCTGCGGGAATACCACTTTAATCGTACGTACCGGAATATCCACCTGTGGAAACAGCTCCACCAGTTCACCATTCTGCAGATGGCGGTCAGCGATATAGGTTGGCAGGGCGGTAATCCCCATGCCCGCCAGACAGGCCTCGTAGACCAGATCAATATCATTCACCGTCAGTTTGCGTTCCACACTGGAAATACTGAAGCCATGGTCTTTTTCAAACTGGCGCAGCCAGTTGGAGCGAGCAAACTCGGCATTATTAATGACCAGAATCCGGTGATCATTCAGATCTTCCAGCTTTTGCGGCATGCCCCAGTGCTCAATGTACTCTTTGGAAGCGACGATCGAGATTTTCTGCTCCGCCACCGGCTTGGCAATCAGACGTGAATCTTCCAGCGTGCCCAGGCGCAGGGCGAAATCATAGCCATCTTTGACGATGTCCAGCGGACGATCGGAAATATGCAGATCAAAGCTGATATCCGGATATTGCTGCGCAAAGTCGGTGAATATCCGTGCCAGTTCACGACGGCCAAAGTTCGACATGGCCGTAATGCGCAGCCGGCCGCGTGGGGTGACGTCGAAGTCAGTGACCAGTTTTTCGGCTTCGGTGATCGACTCAAGAATGTTCTCACTGTGCTGGTAAAACATCTGACCGGCTTCAGTGGGGCTGACGGAGCGGGTTGTGCGGTTCAGCAGACGCACGCCAAGGCGCTCTTCCAGGCCGCTGATCTGTTTACTGACCGCGGATGGGGTTACGCCCAGCGCGTCAGCCGCGGAGGTGAAATTGCGTGATCGCACCACGGCAACGAAGGTTTGAAGTGAGTCGATGCGGGACATAATTAATGACTCTTAATGATTAATCAGGGTTATTTGGCGATTATATTTAATTTTGAGGAAAGAATAAGCGGGTAAGATCGCAAATTAGACTTAAATCTAATAGGTCAGCGGGTAAAGTCTCTTGTGCTCAACAGGCACAGACGGTGTTTGTTCCACTAGCTTGTACAAACACCGCTCAGGCGGGACTTTTAGGCTTACGGCTGCCACGAAGATTAATGATACCGGCCGTAATAATCAGAGCGGCACCGGCGGCCGTCGTCCAGGCCGGAATTTCATCCCAGAACCACCAGCCCATCAGAGCACCGTAGATAACGGCACTGTAGACATAAACACCGACTTTACCGGTGGGGGCAATACGGTAAGCCTTGGTCAGTGCCAGCTGGCCTGTGGTGGCCACCAGCCCCAGCGCGGCAATCCAGAACCAGGCCTGCAGCGGGATAGGCTGCCAGGTCAGCAGAGCGCCGGGCGCAGAAACAATGGCTGAGATCAGCGCAAAATAGAACACGATACGCTGGCTGGATTCCGTCACCGACATGCGCCGGATGGTGACTTTGGCCAGAGCGGCCAGTACGGCGCCCAGTAATCCGATGATGGCGGCAATAGTGAAAGTGTGTTCGCCGCCGGGGCGCAGAATCACAGCGACACCGGCAAACCCGGTCAGCAGGGCAATCCAGCTGTAACGTCCGGCGGGTTCCCGCAGCCACCACCAGGCCAGAAACGGCATAAACAGTGGCGCTGACAGTTTGACCAGAAAGGCTTCAGTCAGCGGCAGATGGCCCAGTGCCCAGAAATAGCAGTACATGGCCGTGACGCCTACCAGTCCGCGCATCAGGTGCCAGTGCCATACACGGGTTTTGAGCTGGCCGAGGCCGGCACGCAGCAGCAGCGGCAGAAGGACGATGAGGCCGGCAATATTGCGGAAGAATACAATCTGCTCCGTGCTGAGGTCATCGGAGAGGTGTTTGATAATGGCGCCCATGATGGCCAGCAGGCCTTCTCCCAGCAGGAGATAAAGGGCGCCCAGGCGTATTTCGTCAGTCATGCGTCTTTAAATCGGCGCATCCGCCACTATATTGCCTATTGCGCTGTGGCACCGGGAAACCGGCATGGCAAGCAGATACACAATGGTGGCAGATGTTCGTTGAATTCGTTACCCGGAGTGTTACGTCGCAGAGCAGCGGCGTTGCCGGCAGGAAACAGGATTATACGCAGGTTGGCAGAAAATTGCTGAATCGCGTTGGTTGAGGCAGATCAGTGGGTTATTTATTAGATTTATTAAACTTAATGAAGGAAGGGTTGAATAAATTTAATAAGGCCTTATTTACAGTGTCAGGTAAGTTTTAACCCGTCCGGGAGCCCGGCGGGATGCACAGGAGAATGTTTTATGAGAATGGATCGGCTGACAACCAGTCTTCAGAATGCGCTGGCCGAGAGTCAGAGTCTGGCGCTTGGTCAGGATCATAATCAGATTGATACAGTCCACGTGTTACTGGCGCTGATGGAACAGACCAGCAGCAGCGTCAAAGACGCCGTGCGCCGCTGTGGCACTAACGTTGCCGGGCTGGAAAAAGCACTGCGCGAGGTGCTGGAACAGCTACCCACGGTGAGTTCCCCGGATGGCAACGTACAGATTGCCCCTGAGCTGGGCCGTCTGCTGAATCTGGCGGACAAAGAAGCTCAGAAACGTGGCGATCAGTATGTGTCCAGCGAGTTATTTTTACTGGTAGCGCTGGAAGACAAAGGGCCGGCCGGAAAAGTGCTGAAGGACGCCGGGCTGAATAAAGACAATGTCAGTAAAGCGATTGAAGAACTGCGCGGTGGTGAAGCGGTGAATGATGCCAATGCAGAAGATAACCGTCAGGCGCTGGATAAATATTGCATTGACCTCACCGAACGCGCCGAGGCAGGCAAGCTGGACCCGGTGATTGGCCGCGACGAAGAAATCCGCCGTACGGTACAGGTTCTGCAGCGCCGTACCAAAAACAATCCGGTACTGATCGGGCCACCCGGGGTGGGTAAAACCGCCGTGGTCGAAGGTCTGGCACAGCGTATCGTGAATGGCGAAGTGCCGGAAAACCTGAAAAATAAACGTATCCTGTCGCTGGATATGGGGTCATTGCTGGCCGGCGCCAAATACCGCGGGGAATTTGAAGAACGGCTGAAAGCCGTGCTGAAAGATGTCTCCAAAGCCGAAGGCAATATCGTGCTGTTTATCGACGAGCTGCACACCATGGTCGGCGCGGGTAAAAGTGAAGGCGCAATGGATGCCGGCAATATGCTGAAACCGGCACTGGCGCGCGGTGAGCTGCATTGTGTGGGCGCCACGACGCTGGATGAATACCGCGAATTTATTGAAAAAGACGCAGCCCTGGAACGTCGTTTCCAGAAGGTGATCGTGGATGAACCGAGCGTGGAAGATTCCATCGCCATTCTGCGTGGTCTGAAAGAGCGCTATGAAGTGCACCACGGTGTACAGATCACTGACAGCGCCATTATTGCCGCAGCGAAATTATCGCAACGCTACATTACGGACCGCCGTCTGCCGGACAAAGCCATCGACCTGGTGGATGAGGCCGCTTCTGTGATCCGTATGGAAATCGACTCCAAGCCACAGGAAATGGACCGCCTGGAGCGCCGCCTGATTCAGCTGAAAATTGAGCGCGAAGCGCTGAAGAAAGAAAAAGATGAGGCGGCCAAGCAGCGCCTCAGCGGGCTGAATGATGAGATCAACAAAGCCGGGCGTGCTTACGTTGAACTGGAAGAAGTCTGGAAGAAAGAAAAAGCGCTGTTGGAAGGTGCCAGCAAATCCAAAGAAGAGCTGGAACAGGCAAAAATTGAAATGGAAGCCGCACGCCGTGCCGGTGACCTGCAGAAAATGTCTGAACTTCAGTACGGGCGCATTCCGGAACTGGAAAAACAGCTGGCCTCGGCCAGTGAAGCAGAAACCAGTGGTACCCAGGAATTTACCCTGCTGCGTAACAAAGTGACGGAAGACGAGATTGCCGAAGTCGTGTCCAAATGGACTGGGGTGCCGGTTAACAAAATGCTGGAAGGCGAGCGCGATAAGCTGCTGCGCATGGAAGACGTGCTGCACCAGCAGGTCGTCGGGCAGGATCAGGCCATCAAAGCGGTATCCGATGCGGTACGCCGTTCGCGGGCGGGGTTATCCGATCCCAACCGTCCGAATGGGTCTTTCCTGTTCTTAGGGCCAACCGGTGTGGGTAAAACAGAGCTGTGTAAAGCGCTGGCGACCTTCCTGTTCGACAGTAAAGACGCCATGGTGCGTATCGATATGTCGGAATACATGGAGAAACACTCCGTGGCCCGTCTGATCGGTGCACCGCCGGGTTACGTGGGTTATGAAGAAGGTGGTCTGCTGACTGAAGCCGTGCGGCGCAAACCTTATTCGGTGATTCTGCTGGATGAGGTGGAAAAAGCGCATCCGGATGTGTTCAACATTCTGCTGCAGGTGCTGGACGATGGCCAGCTGACCGATGGTCAGGGCCGTAAGGTCGACTTTAAAAACTGCGTGCTGGTTATGACCTCCAACCTGGGTTCGGATGTTATTCAGACCCTGGCCGGGGATGACGACAGCAGTTACGAGACCATGCGTAATGCGGTTATGGAAATTGTCGGCAGCCATTTCCGTCCGGAATTTATCAACCGGATTGATGAAGCGGTTGTTTTCCATCCGCTGCAGAAAGACCAGATCCGTGGTATCGCGGATATTCAGCTGGATATGCTGCGCGACCGTCTGAAAGAACGCGAGCTGACACTGGAGTTGTCGGATGCCGCCATCAGCCGTCTGGTCGATGTTGGCTACGATCCGGTATATGGCGCACGGCCGCTGAAACGGGCTATCCAGCAATGGATAGAAAACCCGCTGGCGCAGGACATTCTGTCCGGTAAATTTATGCCGGGTACCACGATAGTGGCGGATGTGGAAGGCGAGCAGCTGGTATTTAACGGCCAGTAAAGTCCGGCCTGACCCGGTGTCTGTTACCGGTTTACCGGTAACAGACGGGAAGGGCGCCAGGTTTGCCTGACCCCGTGCGGTGTTCCGCACGGGGTTTATTTTTTGTGCTGCCGTAAGCGTTCCGGTAACGGGCCGCGATCATGATCACAATAGCGCAGTGCGGGAAAGATATTGCCCGGGGGCTTATGTATAATCACGGATATTATCAGACCGGAGATAATCTATGCGTCGCTTAACCTTCATCATGGCCACTGTCCTGACCCTGTCCGGTCTGACGGCCTGTACCACGGTGCAGTCGACCCGTTTACCCATGAGCAGTATGAATCATTGCGCAGCGCCGGAAGGCGTCAGTGTGAAATACGGAACCCTGACCATCGCATTGGGAGAGCGTCCGTCGCTGGGTTATGGCATTGAAATCATTGGCCAGCAGGAAGACGATGGCGCCTATGATTTTATCTATCGTGAAACCCGGCCCCAGCCGGACAGAATGTATGGCCAGGTTATTACCCAGCCCTGTGTTCAGGTGGTGCTGCCGTCTGACTGGAAACGGGTGAAAGTGACTGACCAGCAAAGCGGTCAGACGACAGTGCTTACACCTGCCGATGATCTTTCTCTGGTGGCGGAAAAGCGCGCCGGTCACTGACGATTATGATTATTCTGGGGATAGATCCTGGCTCACGGCTAACCGGTTTTGGTGTGATCCGCCGTATCGGACAAAAAACCGAATATATTGTCAGCGGCTGTATCCGTACCGGTGAAGGTGAATTACCGGCACGCTTAAAAAAAATATTCGATGGTGTGACGGAATTAATTGCCACTTATCAGCCGCAGGAATTTGCCATTGAACAGGTATTTATGGGCAAAAATGCGGATTCCGCCCTGAAGCTGGGACAGGCCCGTGGAGTTGCCATTTTAGCGGCTGTAAATCAGGCATTACCGGTTGCCGAATATGCGCCGCGCACCATTAAGCAGGCCGTTGTCGGCCGCGGCGGTGCCGATAAAGAACAGGTGCAGCATATGGTGCAGTCTTTGTTGAAGTTACCGGGAAAACCCCAGGCGGATGCAGCGGACGCGCTGGCGATAGCCATTTGTCATGCCCATACCAGTGCCAGCCTTGTTACAAAAGCCGGGGTGAAAGGCGTAACGCGCGGACGCATGCGCTGATCTCTGGCTGTACTGGCCAACCCTTCGCCGGCAATCAATGTCGGCACGCAAAAACAGATACTAAACCCGGCGTGTTTTGCGCCAGTCGTCCCGCCGTTTTTTGATTTCTGTTATCCTCCATTCTGCTGATCTGAATGATGTATTTTTAAGAGGTCCCGATGAGAGTCGCTGTATATTGTGGTTCGGCCAGTGGTGCCGACCCCGTTTTTATGAATGCAACCCAGGCGCTGGGGCAATATTTTGCAGAGCAGGGGATTGAAGTTGTTTACGGCGGTGGCCATGTGGGTCTGATGGGGAAGATTGCGGACTCTGTGCTTGCAGCGGGCGGCAGGGTATCCGGCGTGATGCCGGAAAGTCTGGTGAAGCGCGAAATCGCTCATAGCCATCTGACCAGTCTGACCGTGGTCAATAATATGCATGAGCGTAAGGCTCAGATGGCGGATATGGCCGACGCTTTTGTCGCACTGCCAGGTGGTGCCGGGACGCTGGAAGAAATTTTTGAAGCATGGACCTGGGCGCAACTCGGTCATCACACGAAACCCTGTGCTTTTTATAATGTGCAGGGGTTTTATGATCCTTTGTTCGCTATGATTGATAACATGGTGCAGCAGGGTTTTCTTAAAGATGAATACCGGCAAATGCTCATTCGCGTCGATGAACCCGATGCGCTGGTGAAGGCTTTCCGTGACTATCAGGCACCTGATGAAAAATGGCGCTGAAGCGTCATCGTGATATGTAAACGGGTAAGTGAATATCGGGTGGTGACGCTTGTCACCACCACACAACCTGTCAGCAGGCTTATTTTTCGCTTGCTTCTCACAATGTGAATTTGTTGATCAGCGCTAACAGCGCGGATGACGATTCTGACTGCTGTTGTGCCGAATCGCTGGATTTTTCTGCCGCTGTGTTGCCTTCTTCTGACAGGCGTTCAATGGTTTCAATGGACCGGTTAATTTCCTGTGTGACGGAGCTTTGCTGCTCCACCGCGCTGGCAATCTGCAGGTTCATATCGGAAATAACAGACACCAGAGCGGAAATATCACGTACACCATCGCCGGCCTTATCCGATTGCTCGGTTGTGCGTTTGATCTGATGGCTGCCTTTTTCAATAACCTCGGCCGCCTGACTGGCTCCTTCCTGAAGCCTGGCAATCATTGCATGAATTTCCTCAATAGAGGATTGCGTGCGTTGTGCCAGTGAACGTACTTCATCCGCCACTACGGCAAAACCACGGCCCTGTTCTCCGGCACGGGCGGCCTCAATCGCAGCATTCAGTGCCAGCAGGTTCGTCTGGTCAGCAATGCCACGGATAACATCGAGAATACCGCCGATATTCTGGGAACTCTCATTGACCTGATGAATAACATCATTGGTTTCTTCCAGGTCCTCTCTGAGGGCATTAACGTACTGGATGGTGGTATTGATCGTCCGTACAACCTCCTGTGCGCGGACATCCGTTTCCTGAACTTTATCAGCCGCAGTGGATGCACTGCCGGATATTTCCATAATCGCTTTCTGCATTTCAGAAAACGATGTGGCAATACCTGACGTCTCTTTGCGCTGGTGTTTCATATGTGACGAGGTTAATTTGCTCAGCTCGGCTGCTTGCGCCGACGTCTTTTCCATGGTGCTGCCCGTCTCTGAAATGCCTTTGAAAATAGTGTGCAGCGAATCCAGGAAATTATTGATACCGCGTGCCAGTTGACCGATTTCATCTTTATTGTTCATCTGGATGCGATAAGTCAGATCGCCACCGGATGCCGCCAGTTGATGAATGCGGGTTTTGAGCATATTCAGAGGTTTGACTATGGACTGACCGAGCAATACAGACAGCGCAATCGTGGCGATGACCAGCACAACCAGAATAATGATAATACTGGCTAACGAATTTCCTATTAAAGTAAATACTGAGGTTGTGGTGTCATCATCAAAACGGCTGACCATACCCGTCAGGTCATTCAGGCTGTCCGATATTTCCTGTTCAAGGCGCGCTGCTGACTCCAGGTTGGCAATATATTGGCCGGAAAGACGGCGCACTTCGCCATTCGCTTTACGCGCCGCCACAGCATTTTCATACATGGGCGTGCCTTTCAGGTCGACAATGGCTTTATCAGATTCGCGGTCAAGACCATCAAGGTATTGTATTAAAGAGTCTTTATTACTCAGGTTTTCCTGCAGTTTCTGAAACAACAACAGAATTTTATAGTTATTGATGGTGTGAGTCAGTGCCGGTCCTATGGTTAACCGTTCAAAGGTACTGACATTATTACGTTCTGTTTCGCTGCCTAATGCTTTTGAAAGGCTGTAAATAAAGTCGTTGGATTGTTTCACCGATAACTGAACGACACTGTTAACGTCTTTATTTATCTGTTCGTTGGATTGGTAAATTTCCGCTATCTGTCCGGTTTTGCTTTCGATATCCTGCAGACTTTCCTGCAAAGAAGCGGTGATCGGCAGTGAGCTTGTCTTCAGCTCGGCAATCATGTCTTTCAGAGCCTGTTGCAGGTCCGTATAGCCGCTTCGGGTGGTGGTGAAGGTATCAGTGTGTTTGGCAATAGCATTGATGTGCGAGATGATTTCTTTACTTGATGAAAAGCGTTCTTCGGCATTATCAATGACGCTGTTAATATCGCGGTAAAAATACAGTACGATAATAAACAGAATTATCAGCAGAACCACAGGCGCCAGTAGCTTGTTTCTTACTGAAATATCAGAGAGGTTGATGAGCATAGCTTCAGCCTTGACCGGTTATGGTTTCTCTCCAGTGTAGACAACCTCTGTATGCCCGATGGGGAATTCTTCGGCTGTTCTGTAACTTTTATAAAATACTTATATAAATCATCGGGTTATGGATTATCACGCAGGCAGGTAAGGGAGCATTGAAGAGTGTTTTGCGGCAAAGCTTCTGCTTCAGTGGTGGAGGAAAACACTTATCGATAAAAGTATAAACAGTATCAGCGATACGGCCTGCCAGAACTGGACCGGGTTGCGCTGTATCAGCGGTGTCCGCTGCTGGCTTAAAAAATCCTTATTGGGGTGTCTCAGGTCATACAGAAATTCGGATATTTCCTGGTAGCGCTTGTGAGGTTGGGGGTGCACCGCTTTGGCGATCGCCTGATCTACCCAGTCGGGCACGGCTGTGTGTTCATCCAGGTGACGAATGGCTTTATATTGCAGACGCTGCTGCGCTTTGGCTGACTGAGCCCGGGCAACCTGTGCACCATAGGGGAGGCGGCCGGTCAGCATCTGGTAGGCGATGACACCGAGGGAAAAAATATCTGCAGCAGGGCTGCCATTGTGTCCAAGAAAATATTCCGGAGCTGAGTACTGAGCGGTTCCTGGTCTGATCAGTGGTTCAGGCGGGGTTTCTGTTTCCGCAACACCGGCGACCCGGACAGCACCAAAGTCGATGATTTTCACAACCCCCTGGTTATCAATCATAATATTGTCCGGTTTTAAATCCTGATGCAGCATTTCCAGGCGGTGAAAAGCCTGCAAACCTTTGCCTGTCTGCTCAATCAGGCCACGGACTTCTTCTAGCGAAGGGGCCGGTTTATCACGCATCCACTGAGCCAGGGTGATGCCGTCAATAAATTCGGTGGCGACATAAAGATAATGACAGGGACGGTTGCTTTTGACCGGCTTTAAAACATGCGCATTATCGATGCGACGCGCAATCCATTCTTCCATTAAAAAGCGTTCAAGATAGGCCGTATTATCTTTCAGTTCACCGGATGGTGTTTTGATAATAACAGCGTCACCACTGGCGCTGTCTTCACCCAGGTAAACATGACTGCGCGGACTCGAATGCACTTTGCGCAGAATTGTATAACCATCGAAACTGTCACGCGGCTTCAGCTCCGGCGGGAATGGCAGCTCGGTCAGTCGTTGATGGATGTCATCGGCACTGGCCGCAGGCAGCTGATCAATGCGCACTATCTGTACCGTCAGGTTATCATCACTGCCATTGTCCAGTGCGCTGGTTATTATACGTTCAGCAGCCGTCTGAAGATTGTCACTGTGATTATGAATGATGGCGGCCATCGCATCAGGGGTAATAAATTCACAGACACCATCGGTGGCAAGGATGAAAGTATCATGGCAACCGATGGTCATGGCTTGATAATCCAGCTCGAGTTGCTGTGCCATGCCCATGGCACGGGTCAGATAACTGTCATGTTCGGAAGCATAATAGCGATGCTCGGTGGTCAGTTGTTGCAGCTGACCCTCCTGCAGCAGGAACACCCGCGCATCGCCGGCATGAAACAGATGAGCCGTAGTGGATTTGATGACCAGGCCGGAAAAAGTACAGACGTAACCGCGGTTCATGTCGGAGCGAAATTCACTGCGGCGGCTTTGGGCATAGAGCCAGGAATTGCAGGCTTTCAGAACCTGTAACGCAGATTTTTTGACCGACCAGGCCTCAGAGGTGCAGTAATAGTCACTTAAAAAGCTGCTGATAACGGTTGCACTGGCTTCCTGACTGACGGCGCTGCTGCTGATTCCGTCAGCCAGCGCTAATGCAATGCCTTTTGAGCTCAGTAAGTAGTCATCGGGGATCAGGGTGCCACAGCAATCCTGATTGAGTTTTTTTCTTCCTTGATCGCTGGCCTGGCCCACCGACACCTTCAGCTTATCCGGCATAATCTAGGCCCTGTTTATTATCCGGCATACTCAAGCCCCGGAAGCCCCGGCAACGCCGGGGCTTTTTCAGAATGTCTGCTGTCGTCCGGCTGGCGGATGCAGCAGCTTTAATCGCGTGGATTATTGTGCGCTTTTAATTTCCCGCACGTGGGTGAAATACAGCGGCAGGCCGACCAGCAGGAAACCACCGAACAGATTACCCAGTGCGGTTGGCAGCTCGTTCCACACAATGTAATCCATAAAGGTGAATTCACCGCCCATGATCATGGAGAACGGGAACAGAAACATGTTCACGATGGAATGTTCAAAGCCCATAAAGAAGAACAGCATAACCGGCATCCACATGGCCGCCATTTTTCCTGTCGCTGAGGTTGAAATCATGGCGCCGACAACCCCCATGGAAACCATCCAGTTACACAGCATGCCGCGGATAAAAATGGTTAACCAGCCATCCGCGCCGTGGGCCGCATAGCCAACAGTCCTAGACTCGCCGATGCTGGACACCTTCGCCGCCAGAGCACCACCATCTGTGTTGTAGCCATAGGTAAGAATAAAGGAAACCATAAATGCCGTAGTTAACGCACCGGCGAAGTTACCGATGAAAACCAGCCCCCAGTTGCGCAGCAGACCACCCATGGTACAGCCCGGGCGTTTATCAATCAGCGCCAGTGGCACCAGGGTAAACACACCGGTCAGCAGGTCGAATTTCATCAGGTACAGCATAATAAAACCGACCGGGAACAGGCAGGCGCCTAAAATAGGGGAGCCGCTTTTCATCGCCACCGTAATCGCAAATACAGCCGCCAGGCCCAGAATCGCCCCTGCCATAAAGGCGCGGATAAGCGTATCACGGGCTGACATAAAGATTTTTTCTTCCCCGGCATCGACCATTTTGGTGGCAAATTCGGACGGCATTAAATAAGACATAGCTGGACCTCTTGTTAGCTTCAGACAGTGCTTGTTAGTTTCCGCAGCGGGCAGTTGGCGCCGCGCTATCGCGTCAGAACGAATCGCCGGGTACGGCGGCAGGCAAAAAAAAACGCCCACGCCTGCTTTGCATAACAAAGCAGTCGTGGACGCCATTGTCCTGTTTAATCTGGGTAATGATCTGCCACCGTTGGCAATCGATCTACCGGATTTTTCGTTACATTAATAGAAAAGCAACCGGTGTGCCAAAAAAGGAAATCGGCGGCCAGGTCAGGGGATAAGCGCGATTAAACCCGCTGGAGTGGCGCCATGGTGACTATCGGAGAGCCTGTCTGTTTCCCTGTTTGCACCGCAACAGTGCGATGTCGTTTTACTTTGCATTTATTACGGGCTTATCTGAATTCTGACTCATGCGCAGCGGATGCGGGCGACGACGGTCAGTTTTTTAAACGCAGCATTTCGGCAACACTGATAACGTTGTCTGCCACATCCAGAATCCGTTTGTTGTTGTCCATGGCCGCCTGACGCAGTTGCTTATAGGCCTGATCTTCATCCAGCCCCTGGGACTGCATCAGGATTCCTTTGGCTTTCTCAATGGTTTTGCGTTCATTCAGTGCCTGACGTGCTTCATTCAGTTCTTCGCTGATGCGCTGCAGGCGTTGTGCCTGATCCTGAACCAGATCATAAATGGAGCGGGCCAGCTTCACATTAACGCCGGGGGTTACATTCACTGCTGCTGAAGTCCCGCCCGTCAGTGAAGACAGGCTGGACATGGGCGGCTCTTCCGCCGCGGCCAGTTCTCTCAGGTGTTCATGATGAAGATGCAGATCCTGCTCGGCCTGTTTGATTTTTTCTTTGCACAGGTTGAGCAGTGTCGTGGCCAGCTCGCTGACGATTTCCTGCATACCATCAATGCGCTGAGTGGCGACCTCATACCAGACTTCACTGATGGCGGTGGGCAGGGAATCGCCACTGCGGAAGCGGGCAATCATCTGACGCAGACGATCCAGCTCCATGCTGGCTTCGCTGCTTTCCAGCTGACGCCATTGAGCTGCGTGCAGGGTATTGCTGAATTCACTGAAGATATCGAAACAGCGGTTCTGGGCGTCCTGCAGAGCTTTCAGACGATCCTGATTGTTGCCGGAAAAACTGCCGGCGGTGAATCCGATGAGGCCCCAGGCGCGCTCCTGTCCGGAATATTCTTTGCCCTGAACAAAGTTGAACAGAGCCACCAGGGCGCGGGTGATATCCGGATCGCCGGAAATATCCGCGGCTTCAAAAATCACCGTCAGCAGGCCGGCGATCAGACGGTTGTAACGCTGCGTATTATCGCTGGCATTGAGCTGTTTGGCCGTTACCTGATCACGCAGCGCCGGCATGTCATCCAGACAGTGCAGAACAAAAGCAATGGAACTGTATAACCGCGATGAAGCCGGCGAGCAGTCAGAAATATTCAGCTGTTTCAGCGCCTGGCGCAGATCACCTTCTGCCTGTGAGGAGGCCAGCAGTTCCTCATCCCGCTGTTCGCTGAAGCGTTCTCCGGCCGATACCAGATAACTGTTGCTCAGGCCGCGTTCCCGCTGCAGTTCGTGAATCAGTGCAGCGACTTTGGTGACCAGATCACAACTGATCATCAGCTGACGCAGTCCGTTGAGTTCAGACTGTTTGGCTGCCAGTAAAAAATCTTCTGTCGTCAGGGTGGCTTCAGTCATAGGCATCCGTTCTGAGTGTCGGTTTACAGTGGCCGGGTTATTAAAGGTAATAACCGCGTGGAGAAGAATATCAAGTCCGCCGCACACGACACAGCGCTTTATGAGTTTATTGACCGGCCGTGACATAATAACCGGCCACTGTTAACGGATAGCCTATGTTTTTTGCCCTGATTTCTGCCGTTGCCTGGTCGTTGTTCGATCTGGCAAGAAAACATCTTACTGCGTCGGTTGCGCCACTGGTGCTGTCTTTCTGGCTGGCCGCCTGTGTGGCACCTGTTTACCTGCTGGTGTGGCTGTTTTCCGGTGCCACGGCACCAGCCGCAGGCTATTGGCTGCCGGGCTGTATTTCATTATTGGCTGCCGCGGTGGCGAGCTTCTCATTTATTAAAGCGCTGGCATCCGGAGAAATGGCGCGTCTGATTCCTGTGTTATCGCTGACCCCGGTATTTGCTTCTGTGTTCAGCTGGCTGCTGCTGAATGAGACTATCCGTGCTGGTCAGGGCGTGGCTATCGTGACCATTGTCGTGGCTATTTTTCTGTTGCAGGGCGGGGCAAAACTGTTACGTGATCCTTCCCATGCCGGGCCCGGATTCGCGCTGATGTTGCTGGTGTCTGTGTGCTGGGGCGTGGGCGCAGTATTTGATAAATGGGCACTGCAATCTGCGCCGATCAGCTTTCATGGCACCTTTCAGAGTGGCGGCACCGCGCTGCTTACGTATCTGGCCTATCTGCTACTGGAAGTCAGAAAACAACAGGCCCCGGCTTTTCCCGTCTTTACTGCGCCGCTGCCGTTTTTATTGATGGCGGTGGCGGTGTTTGCCGTGGCGGTCAGCTGTCAGTGGATGGCCATTACCCAGATTCATCCCGGGGTGGTGGAAACCATTAAGCGCGGCACCGGTATTCTGGGCGCCGCGCTGTGGGGCGTGTGGTTATTCAATGAAAGCGTCAGTCGCTGGCAGTTGCTGCTGATGGCCGTTATTGTCGCCGCAACGGCCTGGCTGACGCTGTCGTAAGCGTGGCGCCGGCTTACAGAAACATACCGCCGGATGCTTCAATACGCTGACCGGTAAGCCAGCGATTATCGTCACTCAGCAGTGATGCGATCACCGGCCCTATGTCACCGGCTTCTCCGGCCCGGCCCAGCGCCGTCACTGAGGCCACCATGGCGTTGGCGTCCGGGTTATCTCTGACGGCGCCACCATTGAAGTCGGTGGCGATAGCGCCCGGTGCAAGGGTATTGACCCGGATACCGCGCCCGGCCAGCTCTCTGGCCTGATAACGGCTCATCACTTCGACGGCACCTTTCATACAGGCATAGGCGGACGAGCCGGGCAGGGAAAAACGCGCCAGGCCGCTGGATATATTGACAACCGCGCCACCATCCGCGATGACCGGCAACAGGGTCTGGGTCAGGAAATAGGGGCCTTTGAGGTGTACCCGGTAGAGCTCGTCAAAGTCCTCTTCGCTGACCTCGCCAATGGCCGCGACGTGCCCGTGACCGGCGTTGTTTACCAGATAATCCAGGCGCTGCCCTTGCCAGTTCTGTTGCAGAATGCCCTGCAGTTGCTGGCAGAAAGCCGCGAAACTGCTGCTGTCTGCGGTATCCAGTGGCACAGCGACGGCTTTGCCTCCGCGGTTTTCAATCTGTTCCACCACGGCGGCGGCAGCAGACGCGTTATGTTTATAGGTCAGAATGACATCCACACCCCGTTCAGCCAGTGCCAGTGCGGCATTGGCCCCCAGTCCCCGGCTGCCGCCGGTGATTAAGGCAATTCTGTTCTCAGACATAAAAATCTCCTGTTGGACGATAACAAGCAGCAGATTAATTTGCTTACCATAATGGATAAACATTGATAATCTGATATTACTATTCGTCTTCTCTGGATAATCCGATGAAAGAGCTGGATGCCCTGCGTATCTTTCTGCAGGTGGCTGAGCAGAAAAGTTTCTCTGCCGCTGCTGACGCCCTGGATCTGCCGCGTTCTTCGGTTTCCGCTGCCGTGCAGCAACTGGAGCAGACTCTGGATGTACGCCTGTTGCAGCGCACAACCCGGCGGGTCATGGTGACGGGCGAAGGGGAACTCTTTATGGAGCGAGCCCGCAGTCTGCTGAATGACGCTGACGAGCTGCACAATATGTTCCGTGACGTTAACAGCCTCAGGGGCGTGATCCGGGTCGATATGCCGGTGGTGGTGGCAAGGGATATAGTCGTGCCGCGACTGGGGGAGTTTTTTGCCCGTTATCCGCAGGTCCGGGTTGAACTGAGCAGCACAGACCGGCGGGTCGATCCGCTGGCGGAAGGGTTTGACCTTGTTCTCCGTGCCGGTGAATTAGCCGACTCCAGTTTAATTGCCCGGCGTATCGCTGAGCACCGCATGGTGAACTGTATCAGCCCGGAATATCAGCAGAGATATGGCACTCCGGCATCGCTGGAAGCATTAACTCAACACCGTCTGGTAGGCTATTCCGCGACGCTCGGACGCGGCAGTGATCTGTTCGATTATGTGGATGCACAGGGAAAACTGCAGCAACTGCGCATGCCAACACAGATTACCGTCAATAATGCGGTGGCATATACCCGTGCCTGCGTGGCGGGCTTCGGCATTATTCAGACGCCTTATGCCGGGGTCCGGAATCTGATCAGAGAGGGGACGCTGTTAACGGTGCTGGATGATTTTGTCTGTGAGCCGCTACCTTTATCCATACTCTACCCGGAACGGCGTTATCAGCCGCAGCGGGTCAGGGTATTTATGCACTGGCTGAAGGATATTATTCAGCAGGCTTTGGATTAAGACTTTAAAAAGAACATAAAAAAGCAGAACGTCTGCTTTTTTATGTTCGGCTGTGTCTCAGGCTGCAGTGCTGCTGCATTGCGGACAATAGCTGGCCGGCGAGTAAATTAACGGTGAAACATCATAGGCTGCTTTGACGGTGGCAAAGGAACCGACAAAATACAGTTGGTCTTTTTCCGGTAATTGCGGACAGCCTTCACGGTGTACCTGGTGGCCTGCATCACCTTTCTTTTCAGTATCAATAAAATAAAGTGCCATAACCTGTCTCCTGGTTGCGTTGAGTAGTCTTGCTCCGGGTTACCTTTTTTAAGGTGTTTTCCCTGTTATTGGTCGCGGTCTGCGTTCCGCGTCGCTCATCAAAATGGCGCTGATAAAAATGATCAGCACCCTTTATCAAAAGCTGGTGTCTCTGCTTCAATCCCTGTGCCATCCGGTAACCTTATAGGCGTTCGCTATAACGGGGAAAATAAACAGGTATTTCAACCAGTTAAATATCCATTAATAAATAGTGGATATTTAACTGGTGCAAGAATCAAAGGCGGGTTATCGGATATCCGCGCACGATTGTCGGAAATAAATCAGAAACACGACAATTGTTGTGTTTCTGCAGCTAATCCCGGGCGCTGATCGTCAGAGCGTTTCGTGAGTGGGGCCGGAAAAATTGCACCGCAAAGAATAATGCGATCAGCAGGTCAGCAGAAAATCACCAGAAAAGAGGCGGGCAGGAAAGCGGCATGCAGGACAGAGTGATACCGCTCCGCGGTTACCATAACCTGCAGTCATGGGGACTGGTGTGGTGCACTTGAGTTTTAAATGAGGTGTGATTCAGCAGGCTGTCAGCGACTTACAGGCATTATCCTTCCCAGCCTTCTTCTTCCATGGCATCAAAACGGGAGTCAGAGGTATCGGCGGTTTTATTTTTCATTATCTTTGCCAGCCAGAATTCAGGCGTGCCGTTTAACTGTTGCTGTAATGCTTCAATCAGTTCTTCCACATCCGGACCGCCACTGACCTTGACCGGGGTTATCCCCAAAGCCATTAACTGGCGGGTGGCAGAACCACCAATGGAGCCACAGTAGACAATGTCTGCGCCATTTAGCCACGCCAGTTTGGGTTTCAGCTTGTCTTCGTTGCCATCCATTTTTTCCTGACCAAAGCGCTGGCTGGAAATCTGTTCTGCCTTGTCTGCCGTGATGCTGTACAGATAAAACGCCTGGGCGGAACCAAAATGCTGGTCAACCATATCGCCGTCCATGGAAGCAAAAGCGACCAGCAGGGCATTGTTATCGGCCGGGGCCTCGGCAACACAGTTGAGTGCGGTCATGGCAGATCTCCGTCTGAATATTGGTTAAGTCTGATAAATATCCGGAGTTTGACCTGCAACCTTTGCACCAGCAGCAAGTCCGGTGAAATCGCGGCCTGCAGCGACATCCGGGCAGGATTCAGGTTGGGAAACCGACAGAATTGTCGCATTTACTGCAAGACGCAGAGCCTTTCCGGCCCGGTTATTCTGCCGGAAAACTCAGGATTCTGGCGTCCTCATCGTCGTCATTATGATCAGTAATACGGGCTTCTTTCAGGCTGCCGTCGGGGTGGTATGCGTATTCGTGCTCCAGCTCGACGGCGCCGTACACGCGTTTATGAATCAGCAGGATACGGCCTTCCTCATCGACTTTTACACCAAACCAGGTATTGCGGTTATCGATGTCATCAGCGCTCAGGGGGCCGGTCATTTTCAGTGGCAGGCGGATGCCACTGTAGGTCAGAAAGTATTGGTCGTACGTCATGTCCTGTATCAGTCCGGTGTTGTTGATTAATAGTTCAGTGGTTGTCGCAGCAGGGCGCTGCAGCGTAACTGTTGCAGAAAGACTGCTGGCGAAAAACTGCTGCAGGAAATATACCTACTTACTGTAAGGTTTAATGGTTTGACGCCGGGTTGTTATGTCGCAAAGGCCACAGTGTGATGCTTGCTTCACCGGTTATGTACCAGAGATTGGTTTTAAGTTATTGATTTATTTAGGTTTAGTATTTCCCTATAGCTGGTATGGTCATTGCTGGATGTCTGTTATTTCAGGGAGAGTTTTTATGCAGACCGCCAGTCCTGCCGCGATGAAAGCACCTGTGACCCTGGGCTACGCGGAAATCGATCAGGATCACCTGAATTTCACTGAGCTTGTCGGTCGTCTGCTGGCTGCTGACAATCAGAATTTTCCCGCGTTATTCGCTGAACTGGAACAACACACCATTGAACATTTTGAACGCGAAAATCAACTGATGGCTGAAACCGGTTATCCGGCGATGGCAGAACACCGGGGCGAACATAACCGTGTTCTGGGTGAACTGGCGCAGTTTAAGAAACGCGTGGATAACGGCCGCGTTATGTTTGGTCGTGCTTATGTGGCAGAACAGTTACCACGCTGGTTTGATCTGCATGTCGCCACCATGGACAGCGCGCTGGTTGAATTTATAAAACGTACCAGGGCGGAAGCATAAAATGGAAACATCGCATTTTATTACGCTGCTGGAGGGCAAGCTGAAAGCCGCTATAGAGTTGAGGCCAACCAATGATGAAAATACCTGGCTGTTAGTGGTGCGGCTGGATTACGACGGTGAACCAGCGGGCACTACCAGTTTTAATCTGCACGGTTACACCCGGGAAGAAGCAGAGCAGGTTGCGGCGAATATTCCGGATAATCCCTATCTGATGAAAGAAATCGACGAATACCTGTGGGGAGAAAGCGACTGAATGCCCGCTATTCGATAATTGCACGGACTTCATGCCGAAACCGAATAGTGAAGCGAAAGCTTCCTGCCTATAGTCATGGTTCTGAGAATAACCATTACATGGAGTCTGTATGTCGTCCTCTGCTATCTGTATGCTGGCTGTGTCTGCCGGTACTGATCCTTCCATAACGCCAGTCCCTTTATCCGATGCTACACGGTCACTATTTCCGCCAACAATATCCCTGATGGAAACCTTTGTCTGTGATGACGAGCATTACACTCTGGTTGCTGACCAGAGCGGGCAACAGATAACGCTGTTGAAAAACAGTGATACAGCCGACGGTGAATTTTCGCTGGCCAGCCGGTTTGAGTTGCCGCAGGCAGTCACTCTGTTTAAGCCTTTTAGCCTGTTTGGTCAGATATTTTTTGCCGGCTATCAGCCGGGCGAAGCCTATCTCAATCTTTACCAGCTGAATGATGCATTGTCCGCTGTCAGTAAAGTGCGCAGCCAGTATGTTGGCAGTGGCTATACCATGGTGCAGCCGCTGTCTTACCGCTACGATAATTTTATTGTGCTGTATAACCAGGCGAGCGGTGATGTGGCCAAATATCAGATGCAGATACCTGCCTACCATGGTGTGGGCATGCAGCAGACCTGGTCGGATATCTGGGCAAAAACCTGGAACCGGTTTGCTTTTTTTTCTTTCGGTGGCGAGAACTTCTTTATCAAAACCAACCTCAGCCATGAAAAAGTTAATATTGACCATTTTATGGATGGCCTGGATCAGGGCTCACATCCGGTTCTCAGTGAGCAGGCTGACAATGACATGCTGAATGCGCAGACGGTGGTGACCTTTCAGGATGCCAAAGGGGAAGCTTTTTTTGCTGTCTGCAGTGACGCCGGCAAAGTGATTGTTAACCGCATCTTCCCCAATTGTGAAGGCTGGGACACTCTGTGCAGCAGTGACAGCGGGGCAGGTATACGCTCGGCGGTTCCTGTGGTGATCAATCATAAAACCTGTCTGTTGCTGGCAGACTGAATCGGGAGAGTATTATGTCACGTCTTTTAACCACCGCTTACCGGACCCGCAGTGCCTTACGATTGCCCGTCATTAACTGGCATAAGTCATCATTGCAGGCGCCGGTAGCGCTGCATCCGGTGAAAGCTGAAACCCTGCCTGACGCCGATATTGCCGTCATTACCTGGACGGTGGCAGAGTGGTCCGCTCTGGACCATGTGTTTCTTAACAGTGATACCAGCCGTGGTCATGAGGCTGAAGAATGGCGTGATAACTGGCTGAGCTACTGGCCGGTCGGGACGTCAGAGGAAGAAGAACCATTACTTTATTACCAGCTGGTGACCACCGGCAGTGGCAGCAATGCAACACGTATCCTTCTGGTGAAATCCGAAGTTCATCTTGCCCACCCGCCGTATATCACCGGCGTGACGCAACTGACCGAGACGATTATTCGTGAGAGTGGTGTCAAAACCATTATTTCAACCGGTACGGCCGGCGGTGCCACGGTCAATCAGCCACTGGGTGATGTGGTGTTGACCACTCAGGCACATATCGAACTGGAAAAAAGCGAGAATACCGGCCATTGCACCTACAATAAAACCACGGTGACAGGGGCAGATATTTTCAATCGTTACAAGCCGGATAGTGATGGTGTCAAACAACTGATGTTGCCGTTGGCTGAGGTATGGAATGAAAGTGCTGTCACAAAGTCGCTGGCGGAAGTCAATGAACGCAGCGGTACTTCCTATACCGCCGCCGACCTGGTTAATAAACCTCTGCAGCCGGATAACCTGAAAGACAATCAGATAACGCCGGCAATGGATACGCCGCTGTTGACCACAGATTTCTATTTTATTGCCGACGGCGGTACTGCAGAACAGTATTGTTTTCTGGAGATGGATGACGCGGTCATTGGCCATACCTGTCAGCAGGCCGGGGTCGGGTTTGGTTTTATCCGCAATGTTTCTGATCCGGTTGTGGTGACTACGGATGCGCAGGGCAAAGCCATCCCTCCGTCGGTGCGGGAAGACTGGTCAGGCATCGTCTATACCTTATGCGGTTTTTATACCACCTATAACAGTGCATTAACCTGCTGGTCGGCGCTGTGTCAGATGGATAAAGGCTGAACAATCGGGCCATCGCCGGACGCAGTAATGTGTCAGTACCGGCAATGGCCCGCGTGTTATATCTCTTCGGTCTGTCCTGCGGTGGGTACTCCCTGGCCGCTGAGATATCTACCTTTCTCCACGGCGTCTGGCGGTACCTGATGAGTGTCTGCGTAATGTTGGATGGCATCGGAGGTAAATGCACCGGATTCCGCATGGCTGACATGCGGTGCGGACTGTTTACGATAATAAGTAATGCGTGGCAGTTGCCCGTAAGACATTGCCTGAGTCATATAATTCGCCATGACGGATTCCCTGTGTCAGTGTTGGTACATATCTGATGTACGGTCAGTGCATATTTTTTAATACCTTATCAGCGGCTTGACCAGCATTTTTTTGCTGCGCCTTGAGCTGATCAAACCCATCTACCGCCTGGGATACATCCTGCCGGCTTTCAGCAGACAACCGCACACTGGTACCGCACGCAACGCAGGAAAAGGTTTCACCGCTGACAAGCAGACGGGTATTGAGATGGATAGCGCCACCACATTGTGGACACTGGATTTGGCTTTGCATAACGTTCACCTTATGATTGGTGCTGCTACCCGGTATGGCAGTACCGGGTAGCAGCGCTCATCTGACCGCTGACAGCCGGTCAGAATATTCAGATTTCAGAGGTTATTGAAAACACTGAATAAACCCTGTTACGAACCGCCTGTGGTTTCCGTAATGGGATTTATACTGTTGGTGTAAGCCTGAATAATTGTGGTTACGCCCTGGGGTAATGGCAGTTGCCCTGCGGTGACGGCCACGGTGTATTTGGCTGAGTTGCTTTTCTGGTAGGTAGCGGTATGTGATGTACTGCCTGAACTGTCATGGCTGACGTTACCTTTCACTTCCACCTGCCACCAGCCTTCCCCTAATTTGGCATCAAAGCTGGCCTGTTCATGGCTTTTTTCTGATGTTGAGCTGGAAGACTCGTCGCTGTAGCTTGATTTCACTTCCATATCAAAATTCACCTGCACATCGGTAACACCGAGCGAATTCAGCGGAATCAGCGTCAGCAAGGGAATTTTAAAGCTGGCATTGACCGGCGTAGTGGAAACTTTTGCCGGCGCATCACCGGTCGCTTTACCCTCGGTAATAACGCTGCGGGTAATTTCCATGGTCACCATGATCGGGCTCAGGCTGGGCTCCTTATCTTTGCCTTCTGCCGTGGTTTTGTTAAAGCAGGTATCCATCATAAATTTCGTCTGGGTAACGGCCATCATACTGTTTGCCTGGGCGGCTGCAGTCAGCGGGCCACCAATTAAAGAACGCATCGGTAAGCCGGAAAACTGCTGTGCCATAGAGACCAGTGCGGGTCCTGTATCTACATCTGACATAGTCTTACTCCTTTAAGGTTTGGTTGTTGCATTGATGAGCGATTCCTATCCCGGAATCTGAGCTCTCAGTGCTCTTTCATAGCCTTCGATCAGTTGACGCAGGCCATCGGGGGTGTCATCTCCCCGTATTTTAATTTCCAGTTCCGCGCTATGGGTGGCGGGCTCTTTATCGCGGCCGAACAGACCATGCCCGGCTTTTGTTTTCGCAAACGCAATATTCAGTTCGCCGTCCGGATTTTCAGATATATTCAGGGTCGAGCGGAAGGTGACTTCTTCGATGCGTGAGCTGGCCATGGGGACAATGGCAATCAAAGGCACATCAACGGTGATCGTTTTAATACCGTCCCGGGTTTCGGTGGGGAATTCGACGGCAACATAACGGGGACGCATGGCGGCGGGCGGGGTGTCTTTATCCGCGGCGGCAGAATCTCCGGAGGGTGGCTCTACGTTGTCAAAAAACTGAGAAAAAATCCGCCTGGAATGCTGGTGCAGCTCGTCATTGGCTGAGGTGACAGCGGCCTGAACAGCATTGACTAAAGCATCCAGTCTGATCATAAGACACCCTCCCTGTGATGCGATTTATTTCATGGTTAAAAAATAATTCTGACCCGCCCTGAGCTTCACGCCGTCATCCTGAATGCTCCACATCGGGCGGGCATTCAGATTCGTCGCCGGTAACTCACTGACATGGCTCAGTGAGGCCAGATAGCGCAGAACATGAGCGGGTGGGTTGGCAGGAGAAGCCCCGGCGATCCACAGCATGATGTAGCCCGGGTCATACACCAGAATGGCTTCCTGAATTTCCAGATTTTCTGCCGCATCGCTCAGATAGCCGGCCAGTTCATTGGCGCAGCCGGGTTGGTTAATGGTGTCTGCGACCGGGATGCTGTACAGGGTCACGGGAACGCTGTACCAGTTCACCATGCCGCCACTGAAATAATAGGGTTGGGAGGTTTCCAGTTGGGTGCCGGCATAGGGCTGCGGGAAGGCCGATTTACTGTCCGGTACCGGCCCGTCACTGTCGAAATTAAATACCAGGCTGTGCAGCTCGCCGTAGGCCCGGCCAATCACAGTATCACGGCTGGCGGCATAGTAATTCTCCGGGCTGCCGTAGCCCACCAGGGCAACTTCATCGGGCAGCGAAAAATCGGTGCCATCAAGAACGGCCGGTAAATAATATTTCAGGCCGACCGGGATCATGGCCTGACAGGTCAGGGGCACAAATACTGAACCCAGCTTTGCCACAAAGGCAGCTTTATCATCGATGAAGGTTTTATGGCGGAAACCGCGCCATACCCGGATGCCGGAGGGGTGAATATATTCTGATTCGTCCATGGTTCACCATTGCAATTTTTCTGAATGATGACCGGCATGTTAGGGCGCAGGTGTTAAGAATCACAAATCAGATTCAGAATGGCGAATATGCCAAATCAGAATTGGTGTGAATGGCGGATCACCCTACATTGTGGTCATCGCTGAGGATGACGCTATGAATGTTAAATACCTGCAGAACCACACCAATGTCGATCTCACCGTCACTCTGTTTGTCGGAACAGGTGTTCAGTGTGATGACGGTCTGCATATGACGCACACCACCAGATTGAGGGCGCAGGGCCGCATTCATATAGAATACGGTGATCTCTACTGTAATTATCTTACCGGTATCCGGGTTGTCTGTGACCTTGAGGGAAGCCGGCTCAGCTTTCGTCAGATGGTCAAAAATGCCGGCAGTCCGTTTGCTCATTGCCTGAACGCCGGTTCGTATCTGGGTATCCGTTCGCTGCAGCCGCTGGAGCTTGAATCCGGCGCCTGATCCGCTTCTTATACGACCTTTTCTTTGTGTGATTATCATCAGCGGCATGCTAGATTGGCGGCCGCCCCGAATAACTTCAGGATGATTGTTATGCAGCATATAGACCCCAAATATTTCCGTGCATTTAAAGCCGTTGATCAGGCAGGCAGTTTCAGTGAAGCCGCGGATGTTGCTGCGATGACCCAGGCCAATGTCAGTAAACATGTGAAAGCGCTGGAAGATATGGTGGGAACCGATCTGTTTCTGCGCACGCCACGGGGGCCTGTTATTACCGAGGCCGGACTGCAGCTGCGGCAATATATCCGTAATTATGAAAATCTGAACGCCGATTTTATGGTCGAAGTCGGTAATGTGGGCAAAGAAGTGCAGGGCAGGGTCAGTTATGCCATGCCGGCATCCTGTCTGTTATCGCCTCATTTTCCTATGTTGCTGGAGCGTCGTCTGGAACACCCGCTGCTGGAGATTGATCTGGCGCTGATGCCAACGGATAAAGTGTTTGGCAAGATCCTCGACGGCGGCATTGATTTTGGCTTTGTGACGAAAAAAATTGATCATCCAAGGCTGGAATATCTGGCCTTCTGCCAGGAGGAATACCTGCTGGTCAGTTCACCGCTGATTGACCTCAACAGCATCGACAGCCAGAACCTGATCAATCACAACTATATTGATTACCCGGGCTTTGATGTTTACTTCGATTACTGGCGCCACCACCATTTTGCCGACAACCAGCATACCAGCAGCCTGTCGCTGCATTACGCCGGCAATATCAACAGCATTGACGGCGCAATTCTGATGGTGCTGGGCGGGTTGGGGATCAGTATCTTTCCCCGTCATTGTATTCAGCAGTATCTTGACGATGGCCGTCTGCAGGCCTGGCAGGCGGGTAATACTCTGCCGGTGATGAATGATATCTATATTGCCATGCTGAAAGCCGATCAGCGCCCTTACCGGGTCGACCTGACCATTTCCTGGTTTATGGATATGGTTGCCGGCTATTAACGCCGGCTATTGAAGCGCCTCACTTTGCCGGTCGTCCGCTGTCCTGCCGGAGCGCCGCGGGAGGGGAAATGAACGGCATTCGGCAGACGCTGTTTCTGTGATAATATCCCCGCTTTAACTGGCATAAACGGATGATACCGCATGAGCTTTTTGGCCCCTGAAAGCCTGTCTGAACAGATTGCTAAGTATCTGGCGGCCAGCATTATTCAGGGTAAGCTCAGACCCGGTGAGCGTATACAGGAAGCACGGGTGGTGAACGAACTCAGCGTCAGCCGTGGTTCAGTACGCGAAGCCCTGCTGATTCTGGAGCGTCGTTACCTGATCAATATTCTCCCGCGACGTGGTGCCGTGGTGGCCGAACTGACTCCGGATAAGGTGACCCAGCTCTATGATCTGTATATCAGTCTGCTGGTGATGCTGGCCTTGCAGGTGGCTGAAAACTGGCGTGACGATGCACTCGACCCGGTGCTGACAGAGTGGGAAAAAATGCGCGATCTGAACGAACTGGAAGACCGCACCGCCTTTATCGCAGCGGGGTTCCGTTTAATGCGTGAGGCCTGCGCCATCGCCGGCAATACCTACCTGACGGAAATCCTCGATAACCTGCAGCCGGCGCTGCACCGGGCATACGCGCTGGCGGTGCGCTATAAACCGGCAGAAGTCAGTAATGCCTTCCGTTTCTTTGCCGAACTGATACAGGCTGTTGCCCGGCGCGACCGGACCGCCATTCCAACCATTATAAAAGCTTATGGCAAACACCAGTGCAGCACCGTGCTTGCTGCGCTGGCTGAGGAGACCTCTGCATGCGCCTGAAAGCCATTAAACTGGCAGGTTTTAAATCCTTTGTTGACCCGACCACGGTTCCTTTTAACACCAATATGACCGGGATTGTCGGTCCTAACGGTTGCGGTAAATCCAACACCATTGATGCGGTGCGCTGGGTGATGGGGGAAAGCTCCGCCAAATACCTGCGTGGCGATGCCATGACCGACGTTATTTTCAACGGTTCATCGGAGCGTAAACCGGTGGGTAAAGCCAGCGTTGATCTGGTATTTGATAACAGTGATGGCTCCCTGAGAGGCGAATACGCCGGCTATAACGAAATTGCCGTACGCCGCCAGGTAAGCCGCGACGGCCAGTCGACCTATTACCTCAACGGCACCAAATGCCGCCGTAAAGACATTACCGATATTTTCCTCGGCACGGGTCTGGGGCCGCGATCCTACGCCATCATCGAACAGGGTATGATCTCGCGCCTGATCGAGGCCAAGCCGGAAGAGCTCAGGGTTTACGTGGAGGAAGCGGCCGGTATTTCCAAGTACAAAGAGCGCCGCCGGGAAACCGAAAACCGCATGCGCCGTACCCATGAAAACCTCGAGCGCCTGCAGGATATCCGTGAAGAGCTGGAACGTCAGTTATCCCATCTGCACCGTCAGGCCCAGGCGGCGGAAAAATACAAAGAACTGAAAGAACAGGAACGCGAGAAAAAAGCTCAGTTACAGGCACTGAAGTGGCAGACTCTGAACGAAGACTATCAGCAGCGTGAACTGAAAATTGCCCAGTTTGAAGCTCAGTTTGAATCCCATATGGCGGAACAGCGCGGCGCCGACAGTGAAATCGAAGGTCTGCGGCTGGAGCATCAGGAAAAGAGCGATCAGTTCAACGAAGCGCAGAGTAAGTATTACGAAGTCGGCGCCCAGATCGCCCGTCAGGAGCAGAAACTTGAGCACCAGTCACAGATGGCGCTGCAGCTCGACCGTGATCTGGCGGAAGTGGAAAAAGCCATTCTGGATACGCAGAAATCGCTGGAAGAAGATCAACTTAATCTGGAGACCGTCAGCGAAGAACGCCTGATGCTGGAACCGGAGCTGGAAATGCTGCTGGCCGGCGAAGAAGAATCGGCGCTGAAACTGGAAGAAGCCGAAGAAGCGCAGCGCAAGTGGCAGGACAGCTGGGATACGTTCACCCAGCGTGCCAGTGAACCGGCGCGCCAGGCCGAAGTGGCCCAGACCCGTATTCAGAACACCGAACAGCAGCTGACCCGGCTGGATCAACAGATTCAGCGCCTGCAGGAAGAGCTGCAACAGGTGACAGAAAACCCGGAACTGGAAGAAATCCAGCTGCTCAATGAAGAAGTCAGCGAGCAGGAGCTGGCCGCGGAAAGTCAGCAGGCACGGGTCGATGAACTGCATGAACAGGTCACCGACGCCCGCGAAAGTCTGGAACATCAGCGTAAACAACTGGACGAAGGCAAAGCCAGACTGCAGCAGATGCTGAACCGTAAAGCGACCCTGGACGCCCTGCAGAAAGCGGCACTGGGGCAGGGCAGTGAAGCGGTCAGTCACTGGCTGGAAAGCCATCAGCTGGCGCGTAAGCCCCGTCTGGCGGAACAGCTGCAGGTGGAAAGTGGCTGGGAACGGGCGGTCGAAACCGTACTGGGCGGCTATCTGCAGGCTGTTATGGTGGATGACCTTGATCCGGCACAGCACTGGCTCGACAGCTTTAAGGAAGGCCAGCTGATTCTCTGGCAGCAGGGCACGGAATCCATGTCTGCGGCGCAGCCGGATGATCTGCTCAGCAAAGTCAGCAGTGCACAGAATGTGGCCGGGCTGCTGGCCGGCGTGAAAGTGGCGGATGATCTGGGTGTGGCACTGGCTGCCCGCACGGGTCTGGCCGATGACGAATCCATCGTCACCGCCGACGGCATCTGGTTGGGAAAACACTGGCTGCGGGTAACCCGGGAAGCGGACGGCGAAGGCGGCCTGCTGGCCCGTCAGCAGGAACTGGAAGCCCTGGAAGAGCAGATCGAAGACCTCGATATTCAGGTCGAGGAGTGGGATGCCGACCTGGAAGCCAATCAGCTGAAACTGCGCTCGCTGGAACAGCAGCGCGAAACCGCCCAGCGTGAACAGCAGCAGGTCAGCCAGAAACTGATCACATTGAAATCCCAGTTGTCCGGCAAGCAGGCGCGGGCCGAACAGTTCGCCCTGCGCAGTGACAAGTTAAACAAAGATATCGAAGAAGCGCGGCAGACTCAGACCCTGGAACGTGAAACCCTGGAAGAACTGCGCATGGCCTGGCAGGAAGCCATGAGCGCCGTCGACGAAGACACCGACGAGCGTCAGCGGCTGCAGGATGAGCGCGCCCGGGTACAACAACTGCTGGAAACCGCCCGCATGGAAGCCGGGCAGAACAAAGACCGTGGCCATCAGATGCAGCTGAAGATGCAGACTCTGAGCAGTCGCGAGCAATCCCTGCAGCAGGCTATTGACCGTCTCGCCGAACAGATGACGCGGCTGCGCGAGCGCCGTGAACAGGTGATGGAAAACCAGAACCGTGATCACAGCGCTGATCTGGATGAACTGAAGGCCCAGCTGGAAGAAATGCTCGAACGCCGTCTCAGTGCTGAACAGGCAATGCAGGCTGCCCGCCACGCGCTGGAAGCGGTGGATTCCCGTTTGCGGGAGCTGGAACAGAACCGGGCCGATGCTGAGAAGAAGGCACTGGAAGTGCGCAACGAGCTGGAAAAAGTGCGCATGGAGTGTCAGGCACTGGATATCCGCCGGCAGGCGCTGGTGGACGCGCTGGCCGAAGAAAAGCTCACCCTGAAAGATGTGATGGAGAATATTCCGGACGAAGCCAACAGCGAACAATGGCAGGCGGATCTGGAAAAAATCGCCGAACGCATCCAGCGTCTGGGGGCCATCAACCTGGCGGCGATTGAAGAATACAAGGTGCAGTCAGAGCGCAAAGTCTATCTGGACGCCCAGAATGATGATCTGGAAAAAGCCCTGCAGACGCTGGAAGGGGCTATTCAGAAAATTGACCGCGAGACCCGTACCCGTTTCCAGGAAACCTTCGACAAAATGAACGCCGGGCTGGCGGAACTCTTCCCGAAAGTCTTCGGTGGTGGTCATGCGTCGCTGGAGCTCACCGATGAAGATCTGCTTACCACCGGGGTAGCCATCATGGCGCGCCCGCCCGGCAAGAAAAACAGCACCATTCATCTGCTCTCCGGTGGTGAAAAAGCCCTGACTGCCATCGCTCTGGTGTTTTCCATCTTCCAGCTCAATCCGGCCCCTTTCTGTATGCTGGATGAAGTGGATGCACCGCTGGATGACGCCAACGTCGGGCGCTATGCGCGGCTGGTGAAAGCCATGTCGGAGAAGGTGCAGTTTATCTATATCACACACAATAAGATCGCCATGGAGATGGCCGATCAGCTGATGGGTGTGACCATGCATGAGCCCGGCGTATCACGCCTGGTATCTGTGGATGTGGAAGAAGCGGCACAAATGATCGATCAGTGAGCAGAAGTCGGCCAGAAAGGTGATCCGCTGGCCGCTTTTGTGCATCAGGGGGCTGTTTTCGCCATAGCCAATATGTAACACTTTAGCGCGGAGTTTTTTGGTGGAACCGATGTCATATCGAGCGTTTTTCCGGTCCACATCCGTGGTTTTCACAGGTACAGGTTAGCAGGGGTTAAAATCTAAATGGAATGGAGCTGGCGTACGGTTCTGATCATCATCGGCCTGATGGTGATGGCAGCAATACTGGTTGATGGTTTCCGCCGCATGCGTCGTGCCCGGGCAGAAGCCCTACGTCTCGACGTCAATAACGAATTTCAGTTTCCGGAAGAAGGACATAATCCGGAGCTGCCGGGCGGTGGTTTCCGCGTGGTCGGCGACGAAGCCGATGATGACTACGACTACCAGTCGCCCGCACAAGCGCGCAGCAGCGAACCTGCGGGCAGGCAGCAAGCCGGTGCCCGCCATGAAGAAGCCGGCACGCCTTTCTCTGATGATCCGCACCCCGCTCAGGCAGAGTATGACAGTGAGCGCCTGAACCAGTCTGAGGCTGAAGCGGATACAGCCGCGGATAATGAGCCGGACCTGCCGTCTTTTTCCGCCCGGGATGATGAAGTCGAGCCCGTGGTCAGCTGGGAAGACGACGTCAGTCCGGCACGGGTGGTGAAACCGACGGATTCACGCCCGCACCCGGAAACCATCAAAGATCTGGATATTCCCGAGTCCAGCCTGATTCCCAAAGCCCGGCCGGTTAACCTGGATGAAGAATTCCCGGTGTTGCTTGATGTTGAAGAACTGGGCGACGATGAGGTGCAGCCGGAGCCGTCCACCGGTGATCTGTTTGCCCGCATGGAAGACAATAAAGCGTCTGTGCAGGATGAAGCGGATAATACTGCTTCGGTGGATACTGGTGCCCCTGCGGATGACATGCTCAGCGATGAACTGACCGACGACGAATACCCGCAGGAGGAAGACCTGGAAGATGAGGTCGCCGAAGTGCCGGAAGCATTGAGTGCTCAGCCGGTCAATTATGCGGCTGCTGACGCGGAAAAATTATCGGATCGTCCGGTACCGGATCTGGTGCTGGAAATTCATTGCATTGCCCATGATGAGCATGGCTTTGATGGCAAAGATATTCTTTACCTGTTCAACAGCTGTGATCTGCGTTTCGGAGAGAAAGATATTTTTCACCGTTTTGAACAGGCCGACGGCCGCGGCAATATTCAGTTTTCGGTAGCGCAAAGTTTTGAACCGGGCATTTTTGTACCGGCGGCGATGTCGCAACAGCATTTCCGCGGTCTGAGTTTCTTTATGAGCTTGCCGGGGGCTAACCGTCCGCAGGAAGCTTATGAAGCCATGTCGGAAATGGCCCGGGTTATTGCCCGCAATCTTAAAGCCGATTTATTCGACGGAGCCCGCAGCGCTCTGACGACCCAGACCATAGAACACGATCGCCAGCAGATTATGGATTATGAGCGGCGTCAGAAGCTGGCCCGTAAAAAGCAGGGTCTTAAATAACTGAACAACGATTATGACAGAACAGAATGATCTTTTTGCAGAGGAGCCGGATGGCTCCTCTTTACCTTCCGGCCATGCCACCGATGAAACGCCAGCCGCTCAGGCAGAGCGTCTGCGTAATGAAATTAACCAGCACAATTATCGTTACTATACGCTGGATGAACCCAGTATTCCGGACGCCGAATACGACCGTTTAATGCGCACCCTGCAGAATCTGGAGCAGCAACATCCGGAGCTGATCAGCGCGGACTCGCCGACGCAGAGAGTCGGGGCGCAGCCACTGACTGAATTTGAAGAAGTGCAGCATGATATCCCCATGCTGTCACTCGACAACGCGATGAACGCCGATGAATTTGCGGCTTTTTATCAGCGCGTTCAGGACCGTCTTAAAAGCCACGACGATATCGCCTTAGCCTGCGAACCCAAACTGGATGGTCTGGCAGTCAGTCTGCTGTACGAAGAAGGGGCGCTGGTGCGGGCTGCGACCCGGGGTGATGGTCAGACGGGGGAAAATATTACCCAGAATGTGCGCACCATTAAAAATGTACCGCTGAAACTATACGGCGATAACTATCCATCGCGGATAGAAATCCGTGGTGAAGTCTATATGCCCAAAGCAGGCTTCGAGGCTTACAACGACAAGGCGCGTGAAAACGACGAAAAAGTCTTTGCCAATCCGCGTAATGCGGCCGCCGGTTCCCTGCGTCAGCTGGACCCTAAAATTACCGCCAGGAGACCCCTGGAATTCTGTGCTTACAGCATTGGTGTTGTCAGTGATGACGCACAGCTGGCCGATACACACAGCGGTATTCTTCAGCAGGTCAAAAACTGGGGTATTAAAATTAACCCGGAAATGCGTGTTGTGCAGGGGCTGGAAGCCGCCCAGACATTTTTTGAAACGCTGGGAGAAAAACGTCACTCGCTGGATTATGAAATCGACGGCACTGTCTTTAAAGTGGATGACCTTGGCCTGCAACAAACTCTGGGGTTTGTCGCACGGGCACCACGCTGGGCAATTGCCTATAAATTCCCGGCCGTGGAAGAAATGACCCTGCTGCAGGGCGTCGATTTTCAGGTTGGCCGTACCGGCGCACTGACGCCCGTTGCACGCCTGAATCCGGTTCACGTTGCCGGCGTAACTGTGTCTAATGCCACTTTGCATAATATGGATGAAATAGCCCGCCTGGATGTGAAAGTCGGGGATACCGTGATTATCCGCCGCGCCGGTGATGTGATTCCTCAGGTAGTATCCGTGGTCACAGAAAAACGTCCGGCGGATGCGCAGGACATCCGTATGCCGTCCCACTGTCCGGTGTGTGATTCGCTGGTCGAAAAAGTGGAAGGTGAAGCCGTGGCGCGCTGTACCGGCGGACTGGTGTGTTCAGCGCAACGCAAAGAAGCGATTAAGCATTTCGCTTCACGTAAGGCGCTGGATATTGAAGGTCTGGGGGATAAACTGATTGATCAGCTGGTGGATGCCGGGCTGATTGATTCAGTGGATGATTTGTTTCATCTGACCCTTGAACAGCTGTCCGGGCTGGAACGCATGGCGGAAAAGTCGGCGCAGAATATTCTTGATGCTCTGAATAAAGCGAAAAATACCACGCTGGCACGTTTTCTTTATGCTCTGGGAATCCGCGAAGTCGGAGTCGTGACGGCCAATAATCTGGCCACACACTTTGGTTTTTTACAGCGTATTATGGACGCCAGTGAAGAAGCATTGATTGAGGTGCCGGATGTTGGTGCCATTGTCGCCGCTCATATTCATAATTTCTTTGCCGAACAACATAATCGCGTGGTGATCGCGCAGCTGCAGAAAGCCGGGATAAACTGGGCCGAAAGTGAGCCGCAGACAACGGCGCAGGATCTGCCACTGTCGGGCCAGACCGCGGTGATTACCGGAACCTTAACCAGCAGTAACCTAAGTCGTGATGAGGCCAAAGCTTTGCTGCAGCAGCTGGGAGTGAAAGTCACCGGCAGTGTGTCTGCAAAAACCGATTTTCTGGTGGCGGGTGAGAAAGCCGGTTCCAAGCTGACCAAAGCTCAGAGCCTGGATGTCGACGTGCTGGATGAACAGGCATTTCTGGCACTGTTGGCCGAACATGGTCTGAGTCCACAGGGTTAACGGGATATGAAGCTGCTGTCTTGTTTGCGTCTGTGTTTTTTATCAATAATGGCCCTGATCATGGTGGCCTGCTCCACGGCGCAGCCGAAAAATATTAATAATGTCTGCGATATTTATGATGAATATTACGATTGGTACAACGCCTCTAAAGCGGTGAATGAACGCTACGGCATTCCCGAGGCTGTCACCATGGCCTTTATTCATCAGGAATCGAAATTTATTGATAACAATCGCCCGGCGCGGAAATGGTATTTATGGATAATACCGGGACCGCGTCCATCCACAGCCTACGGTTATGCCCAGGCACTGGATACCACCTGGGAGGCCTATATGGCCGATACGGGAAACTGGGGTGCGGACCGTGATGACTTTGAAGATGCGGTCGATTTTATTGGCTGGTACAACGCTCAGACCATTAAACGTACGCGAATAAAACCCCACGATGCATACCGGCTTTATCTGGCCTATCACGAAGGAGCAGGTGGTTATGTGCGCGGCACTTATAAGAATAAAGACTGGTTGCTGAAGGTTGCCCGCAAAGTGCAGACGCAGGCCAGCCGCTATCAGCAGCAATTAGTGGGCTGCCGCAAAGATCTGGAGCGTGGCTGGTTCTGGCGTACTCTGTTTGGCTTTAATGACCTGTCAACTGCGCCACCCCGGGTTCCGCACGGCTGACAGATATTCACCCCTGTGCTTTTATGACATCCTGCTATTCTTAGCTGAGCAGGGCGACCGGCCCTGTATTCCCTCTCTGGCCGCCGGCCGGAAGCTGCATTCAGGCCTGGAGAAAGCATGGAAGTGTTACTTTGGCTGACAATTACCGCGGTGGCATTGCTGATGGCGATGGCGGCGTATATGGCCGGACGCCGGGCTCGCTATGCCATCAAAACCCGTGATGTCCTGTTTGATCTCAGCCCTGACCCTATGGTGCTGGTCGATGATCAGGGCATTATCCGACAGGCCAATGTGGCATCCCATAAATTGTTGGGCTATTCCCCCAACAGCCTCAACGGTGAGTCGGTGGATATTCTGGTGCCGGATTCCATCCGTCCGCAACATCAGCATCTGGTGACCTTATTTTTTACCTCCCATGGTGGCCGCACCATGAATAACCGCATCTGGATCCGTGGTGCTAATGGGCGCAAATTTAATGGCGAAATTCATCTGGCTATGGTGGAGGTCAATGATGAAAGCATGGCGCTGGCCACCATCCGTGATACCTCGGCGTTGTGGCGTGAAGAACGTAAATTACGGGAACAGCGCAAAGCGTATGATGAGCTGTTTGAACTGGCCTATGTGGGAATCTGTAAAGTCAGTCTTGGCGGACGCTTTCTGCGCATAAACCAACATCTGTGTGAACTGCTGGGTTATTCGCGCGAAGAAATGATGGAGCTGTGTTTTCAGGACATTACCCACGAAGAAGACCTGCAGGAAGACGTGGAAAATGTGAACCGCCTGCTTCAGGGGACTACCGCTTCTTACAGCATGGAAAAGCGTTATATTAATTCCCGCGGCCAGGATGTCTGGGCCAACCTGACGGTATCTCTGATCCGTGACGAGCAGGACTTTCCCGACTACTTTATTTCTGTGATTCAGGACATTACCCAGCGTAAGCAGTCGGAAGATCTGTTACAGAAATCAGAAACCAAATTCCGCACCATGGCAGAAACCATTCAGTCTGTTGTGTGGATGGCAACGCCGCAGCTGGATCAGATACTGTTCGTCAATGAGGCGGTTGAAACTGTGTGGGGGCGTAATTATCTCAGCTTTTATAATTCGCCGGGGCTGTTATTTGATGCCATCCATGAAGAAGACCGCGGCCAGGTACTGGACGCCATTCAGAAGCGCAGTGACGGACACTGGAAAATTCAATACCGGGTGATACATCCGGAAAAAGGCATCCGCCATATTTTTGATACCGGCACTGAAGTGGTGGGTGAGAAAGGTCAGGCGGATTATGTGGTCGGGCTTGCCAGTGATATCACAGACCGGGTAGAAACGCAGCTGGAACTGGAAAAAGCGCTGCAGAAGGAGAAAGAAGCAACGGAACGCCTGAATCAGTTAGTCCGCACGGATCCGTTAACCGGCTGTCTTAACCGTCAGGCGCTGTACGAAGAACTGGATAATCAGCTGGAGTTGTATAACCGCTATAAAACTCCCAGCTCCATTCTGTTTATTGACCTTAACGACTTTAAAGAAATTAACGACAGCTACGGCCATATCGCCGGCGATGAAACGCTGCGTGCGCTGGCCAACCACATCAACAGTCATATCCGGGTAACGGATATTCTGGCGCGTTATGCCGGGGATGAGTTTGTTGTTGTGTTACCTCAGACCAATGTCCGTGAAGCCACTCAGGCGGCTGCCAATCTGCGTGGTAACGTGCTGACCCACACTTCTCAGGGGCGTGACTTTCACGTGCACTTCAGTATTGGTGTGGCCTTTGTGGGCTATCCGGATGTACGTAATGCCTCATCCTGGATTGAAATCGCTGATCAGGCGATGTATCTGGATAAAACCAGCAACCGTGGCCGCAGTGATAAAGACACACCGCCGCTTAACAGCTGATTCAGGTTGCTGAAGCATTACAGCGGATACAGGGATTGCTGCGCCTGATGTCCGTCCTGTAATGCCTGCCGTGATTTCAGCAGTGCCAGCAAATTCTGCGCGTTATAAACCGAATTCCCCTGACCGGAAAACAGCAGGGCGTCCAGTTCTGCCAGTGCCGATTGCAGGGCGGCATCCTGATAAACCGCGGCCAGCTGAGGCAGACTGGTGATGGGTTGTGGTTGCAGTTGTGCGGCATTAGCCCAGTCCAGCAGGGCGGCATGAATGCTTGCCGGGTCACCATGACGGCAGGCTTCTGCCAGGGCCTTCCAGCGTTGCCGCTCACTGACGTTGTCCGCTTTGATATCGCTTTGCTCAGCGTTGTTGCGCTTTCTCAGCAGCAGCCAGATCAGAAGAATATTGGCCAGCAGTGACAGGGCAAAGAGTATCGGCCACAGGCCACTGAACCGGCCCGATGATTGTCCTGTTGTCGTTGTTGTTGCCGTTGCTTCAGACGATCTGTCAGTCGCTGCGGTTGCCTGAGGCTGGCTGCCGGGCGCTGCTGCGACGTCGAAGGTGTGGGCCGGTAACACCGCATATTCCAGTTGTCCTTTGCGGGTGTTCCACCAGGGAATACGGACTTCAGGTAATGACAGCTCACCGCTGGCTGTGGGTACCAGTGCCATGGATTGTACCGAGGTTCCTTCAACGCCGCTGTCTGTGACTTTGTCACTGGCATCGGTCTGATCCGGGTAATAACGGACGCCCGCAATATCCGGTACCGGGACGGCAGGTAACTGAGTGCCGGGCAGCCCTTTGGCTACCAGAGTGATGGTGCGGGTTACGGGTTCACCCTGATGCCAGTCGGCCGGGCGGGTACTGAAGGTTTCCTGCACTGTCAGCTCACTGGCCGGCAACCAGGGGGCCTGCGGGTAACTGTCCGGAATGGATTTCACCATCAGTTTAATGGGTTTGCTGACCAGCGATGCCTGTCTTCCCCGGCCCCAGCGATCGTATGGATCGCGCACCGTTGCCTGGAAACGCTGCCCGGGAATCACCAGTTCACCGCTGACCTCGGGATAGATGGCGTAATGACGTTCATAAACGCCAAAGCGCTGACCTTTAATGACCGTGGTGTACTGGCGCACGTCACCCAGTGCTTCCACCCGGGCGTCAGTGACTTCCAGCGGAGTGAGGGAGGCATCGTCGTGGGCTACGCTGTAATAAATTTTTTCACTGTACAGAATCTGCTGCTGCACATAATAATCGGACTGTTCCTGCACCTGGATATCGAAAAAGAATTCTTTTTCCTGTTGTGCTTTAACTTCCTCCGAAACCGGGCGCACATCGATGGTAATGGGCTCAGTTTTTTCACCGTCATATTCTATTGCCGGAATAACCGCCGAACCGGTGCGTTTGGGCGTCAGGGTTAATACCCAGTCCGTGTATGACTCGGTTTTTCCGTTAACCGTGGACATCTTGCGTGACTGCTGCTGATTTAAAATGTGGAAGTCTTTCTGCAGTGCCGATACGTCAGGGCTGCCAAAACCGGCCTGCGCGCCATAGCGCAGAATCAGAGTAAAAGAGCCCTGTTCACTGATGGTTTTCCGGTCAACGCTGGCATTAAACGATGTTGCCCAGGCCGGTGTACTGAGTAACAGACACAGCAGCAGGCTAGCCGCAAACCTCACCATAACACTTCTCCACTTTCCTGATTGTCCTGCTGGCGATACTGATATAAGAATTTCCGTTGCAGCAGATTGCCGGGTTCATCGGGTACCCGGTTCAGCCATTGCTGCATGGCCGCGCGTTCTTCACGCGACAGACCGTCATCGTGCTGACCATTGGCGCTCAGGGGGTCGTTATCCTGCGCAGTTTTATCCGCATCCTGTGCGCTCGCAGCGGATGTTTTATCGTCTTGCTGACCATCATCCTGCTTCTGTTGTTGAGAGGAGGCGGCCTGGTCAGAGGATTCACCGCCATCCTGGTCGTTCTTCTGCGCTGCGTTCTGTTGTTGATCGGTGGACGGATCAGTGGCGTCAGATTGCTCGTTAGCATTTTGCTGTTGCTGAGCGTCCTGGTTCTGTTGACCGTTCTGCTGCTGACCGTTGTTTTGCTGACTCTGGTTTTGCTGATTATTCGACTGTTGACCCTTCTGTTGCTGGCCGTCCTGTTGCTGCTTATCGCTGTTGTGCTGTGAATCGCTGTCCTGATTCTGTTGCTGACGCTGCTGCTGCTGAATTTTTTTGACGGTTTCCAGATTTTTTGCTGCGGCACTCAGGTCCGGGTCCATATCCAGGGCTTTCTGATATTCCTCAATAGCCCCCTCCAGATTGCCGGCATTGGCGAGGGCATTACCGCGGTTGTAATGGTTGCTGGCCGACGCTTCTCCCTGAGCAAATGCTTTTGCCGCCGTCTCATAGTCACCAGCCCGGTAGGCAGCACTGCCTTTCCACTCCGGGTCTTCAAAAGTCCCGGCTGCCGCCGCGGGGTCCTTTTCCATGATTTGGGCGGCCTGCTGATCTTTGGTTTGCCACAGGTCCTGCCATTCCAGGGCATAGCCGGGCTGAGGCCACAACAATGGCAACAGCAGAATACTGAATACAACACCACGGCGGAAAAGCAGCAGAGCAGGGGGAATTAATAACAGAATTAACCAGTAGCCCTGATCTTTCCACAGATCAAAGCGACGCTGCGTCTGATTGTTATCCGCCGTGGTTATGGCCTGCTGGCTCAGCAGACTTTGCCAGTCGCTGTCATCCAGTGTCATGCGCTGCCAGGGAATATTCAGTTGTTCTGCTAATGCACTGATAGGGCCGGTATCCAGCCCTGGCATCACGATATTGCCGTTCCCATCTTTAAGAAAGCCTGCGCCGGGCATTGGCACAGGGGCGCCTTCCGGTGTTCCCACTGCGAGGATTTTTAACTCGCTGAGGGCCGGATTCAGCACCGCGTCGATACGCTCAATATCTTTCTCCTGAATCCCGTCAGTGATCAGCAGTAAACGTGCCTGGCTGATGCCGGCATCGCTGATCAGTTGCTGCGCCTGTTCGATGGCTTTATCCGGGCGGCTGCCCGGCGCCGGCATAATAAACGGCGATATTGAAGGCAACAGATTTTCAATGGTATCGGTATCGTCTGTCAGCGGGGTTACGGTGTAGGCCCCGGCCGCGTAGACGATTAATGCGGTTTGTCCGTCCTGGCGGGTGCGCACGATATCGGTGACTTTCTGTATCGCACGCACCGCACGGCTGGGCGGCAAATCCTTGGACCCCATGGACAGCGACATGTCGAGCAGAATAACCAGAGCATCCTGATTTTTGGCCACCGGTTGCGGAACTTTCTGCCACGCAGGACCGGCCAGAGCAATGGCGGTCACAAAGGCCGCCACCAGCATGGAAGCGGTGACCCAGGGGGCGTATTTATTCACGCCGGTCATTTGGCCATCCAGCACATAAGGCAGCAGATCAGGATCAATTACCTGTTGCCACTGGCCCGAGCTCTGGCGCCGGTGGCGGAAGAAATACACGGCGGCCAGGGCCGGTAACAGCAGGAGTAACCAGGCCGGGCGGATAAAATGGAAATTATGCAGCCATTCCATCACAGATTCTCCGGACGTTTGTCGGTTGGGGCAGCGCGGCGGCTGATGGCGGACGGCAGCCCCGGAAAGTTCTGCCACAAACCCAGCAGCAGAGTGAATAACAGCGCCGCAGCCAGCGGCCACTGAAACAGGTTTTTCTGTGGGCGGTATATTTCCGGATCTTTTTCCGTTGGTTCAAGCTCATCAATCAGGGCATAAATCTGTTGCAGTTCATCCGGGTTACGGGCACGGAAGAAAGCGCCACCGGTACTCTGTGCGATGGTACGCAGGGCATTTTCATCCAGCTCTTTACTGGGGTTGATGGTACGGCTGCCAAAGAAATTGGAGACTTCCATCTGATCGGCGCCCAGCCCGATGGTGTATACCTTGACTTTGTAGGTGGCGGCCAGCTCGGCGGCTTTCAATGGGTCAACTTCACCGGCGGTGTTTTGTCCGTCGGTCAGCAGAATCACCACACGGCTGTCTTCCGGATTATTTTTAAGCCGTTTGATGGTTAATCCCAGTGCATCACCGATGGCCGTGCGTTTTCCGGCCAGCCCGATCTGGGCTTCATTCATCAGTGTTCTGACGGTGTGGGTATCAAAGGTTAACGGCACCTGCAGATAGGCTTCGTCGCCGAACAGAACCAGGCCGAGACGGTCGCCCTGACGTTTGGGAATAAAATCATTAAGTACATGTTTGACGGCGTCCAGCCGGTTGACCTGCTGGCCCTGCAACTGCATATCACCGATTTTCATGCTGTCTGATAAATCCACCGCAAGAATCAGATCGCGGCCGCTGACCGGCATTTCCACCACATCACCGGACTGATAAGGGCGCGCCAGTGCAGTGATCAGACTGAGCCACAACAGAACCAGTAAAATCAGCCCGGGCAGGTCCTGCTGATTGTCGTCAGCAGCGTCGCTGCTCTGGCCCGGCAGCAATTGCGGCGAGGGCACCCGCAGCGCAGCGGCAGGCCGTTTCAGCGCCGGTAACAACAGGCGCACAATAAAAGGCAGTGGTAACAGAATGAATGCCCAGGGCCAGTGGAATTCAGGCATAAGCTGTTTTCCTCCGCTGTTTCATCCATTGCTGTTCACTGCTTTTCAGCCACTTGCCGGCCGATTCCAGCAGCGGCCGGGCAGAGCCTTCGAAGCGGCCTGCGGGAACATAGGCGCCGGTCCCCAGCAGACGCAGTTCGTCTTTGGAAAAAATATCCGCTGTGTGCGCTAAAAAAACCGCCCAGTCTTTGCCATACAGACTGACCGCCTGCGGGTAACGGTGGCGACACCAGAGTTTGAGCTGATAATTCAGCGCCTCTATAAAGGCAGGCGATAATTCCTCATATTGTTCGCCCAGGGCACTCAGATTGGCGCTGACCTGCTGATAAGGTTGGCTCAGTTGTTTCTTCCGCGCCCGCATTCTGATCAGCATAATGCCGCCTACTACCAGTGCCAGCAGCAGAACCGCCAGCAGCCACCAGCCGGGCGCCGGTGGCCAGATGCCTGGTGGCGCCGGCAGGATAATATCTTCCAGTGGCAGAGACTGAGTCGCGGGGTTCATGACCGGCTCCCCGAATGACGGCTGACAGACTGCAGCCCCAGGCCGCTGCGTAACGCAGACATTGGGTCGCTGCTGCTGGTGGACAGAGAAATCAGCGGCGTTTTCAGACGCAGCATATGATGACGGAGCTGTTGCTGCCGCTGCAGCCAGACCTGATGATAGCGTTGGCGCAGGGTTTTATCCGCTGCATTCACCCGCTGACGGGTGTTCTGATAAGCAAAGTTGTAAACCCCGGGCGGCGGCAATTCGGCTTCCAGTGGGTCGCTGACCTGAATGGCGACCAGATCACTGTGCTGGGTCAGGTTAAACAGCTGCTGCTCACACTCATCGTCGAAGCCGGCAAAATCACTGATGAAATACACTGCGCTGCCCGGGCGGATGACGCGCCGCAGATGGCGACACATCTGTGCCATGCGTCCTTCACGGAACGCCTGCGGGTGCTCCCGTGACAGGGCATTAATTAATTGCAGCACCTGTTTGCGGCCGGTCTTAGGGCGCAGATCGGTTTCGTCCTGATCACTGAACAATAAGGCGCCAATACGGTCGCCATGATCCATGGCGGCCCACGCCAGTAACGCACTGAGGTCGGCGGCAAGCACGCTTTTAAAGGCACGGCGGGTGCCGAAATGCATGCCGGACCTGAGATCACAGACAATAATAACCGGCCGTTCGCGTTCTTCTTTAAATACTTTAATGTGCGCATCGCCGGTGCGGGCCGTGACGCGCCAGTCCATGGCGCGGATATCGTCGCCGGGTTGATAAGCACGGACCTCCGCATAATCCAGCCCGCGTCCGCGCACGGCAGAGGCATGACTGCCGGATAAGTCGCTGAGAATTTTGCGCTGTTTGTGCAGGGGCAGAAAGCCGGCCAGGGCCCGCATATTGACCAGATTCGCCGGTTCGATCACGGCACCGGCTGAAAATCGGATATCAGAAGAAACCGGATGGTGGCTCATGGTCAGATTACCGGTACCCGCTGCAGCAGTTCATTGATGACCTTATTGACGGTCATACCGGAGGCCTCGGCTTCAAAACTCAGCAGCAGGCGATGACGCAGTACATCGTGTGCTATCGCCTGGACGTCTTCCGGACTGACGTAATCGCGTCCTTTGAGCCAGGCATGGGCGCGCGCGCAGCGGTCCAGAGCGATGGTTCCGCGCGGGCTGGCGCCGTATTCAATCCAGCTGTCCAGGTCTTTGCCATAGTGTTCAGCACGCCGCGTGGCCATCACCAGCTGTACCAGATATTGTTCAACGGCGTCACTCATATGCAGGTTAAGCACTTCCTGCCGGGCTTTAAAGACGTCTTCCTGATGCAGTTTTACACCATCTTGCGTATGGCTGTGCAGGGCTTCCCCGCGCGCCAGACGCAGAATCTGCTGTTCAGCGTCAGCGGCAGGATAATCGATCACCACATGCATCAGAAAGCGGTCCAGCTGTGCCTCGGGCAGGGGGTAAGTGCCTTCCTGTTCGATCGGATTCTGGGTCGCCATCACCATAAACAGCGCCGGCAGCGGGCGGGTCACACCACCCACGGTGACCTGACGTTCTGCCATGGCTTCGAGCAGGGCGCTCTGCACTTTGGCCGGGGCGCGGTTAATTTCATCGGCCAGAATCAGGTTATGGAAGATAGGACCGGCCTGAAAATCAAAGGACTCCTGCTGCGGGCGGTAAATTTCAGTACCGGTTATATCGCCGGGCAGCAGGTCGGGGGTGAACTGAACGCGCTTAAAATCCCCTTCGAGACGCTGTGCCAGTGCATTGATGGCTTTGGTTTTGGCCAGACCCGGGGCGCCTTCGACCAACAGGTGGCCATCGCTCAATAAACAGATCAGCAGTCGCTCCACCAGGTGTGGCTGGCCGATGATCTGTTCCTGAAGGGCGGTGTTGAGACGGGCGAAACCCTCTTGTACTGTCATAGTCCTTTCTTCCAGAGCGTTGATTTAACAGGGATTTTATTGACTGGCTCAGTCAGGTCAATGGCTCTGAGCGGTGTCGGTAAAGAAAGTTCCGGCACCCCCGGGACGGATTGTCGCAGCCAGCGCTGCTGCCAGTCTGAGCAGGGCCGCCACCGGTAACAATATCCGTTCACAAAAAGGGTAACTTCCACAGGTTTAAATTGTCACAAATGTTCTAAGCTAATGACATCACATAACAATGGAAAGGATTATGCTCACCGAACTCGATTCTCTGATTGCAGAGCGCAACGATGCGGAACAGGCAGCCATTCTGCAGCGCTTTGCCCGTATATATTTCTCGGGTGCCCCTGAGGACGAAATGATGGCCCGGGCGCTGGAAGATGTTTATGGCGCCACGCTGTCGTGCTGGCAGTTTATTCAGCAGCGTAAAGCCGGTGAGAGCCGTGTGCGGGTATTCAACCCGGATTATGAAAACCATGGCTGGCAGTCGATGCATACGGTGGTTGAGATCGTCTGTGAGGATGTTCCGTTTCTGGTGGATTCCATCCGCATGGCACTGAACAGCCATCAGTTATCCCTGCATGCTATTCATTATTGCGTTCTGCACGCCAAACGCGACCGCAAACATATTCTGCAGACCGATAATGACTGGTCAAAAGACAGCAAAGGGACGACGCCGGAAGCCATTATCTATGTCGAATTTGATCACCATTCCGACCAGGACCTGCTGACACAGCTGGAACAGGAACTGATGGAGGTGATCGCCGAAGTGCACGCCTGTGTCGCGGATTTTGATCAGATATCCGAACGTGCCGGCGAGTGTGCGGCATTATTGGCCAAGCCGGCAGAAAAAGACCGTACAGCCGATTACAAAGAAGCGCGCGAGTTTATTCTCTGGCTGCAGGCCAATCACTTTACCTTTCTGGCCTGCGATGAATTTCATATTGAGCAGGACGGTAACGAATCCTACGTAGTACGCGATGGCGACAAAGATCTGGGGCTGTTCCGCTACAATAAAGCCAACCGCGACCGGCTGAAGCTGACGGATCTGGAAGATGAAGTGCGGGATTTTATTACCGATTCCAGCATTGTCAGTTTTATGAAATCCGGTTCCCGCAGCCGGGTTCACCGTCCGGCCTACCCGGATTATGTGGTGGTTAAAATCCTCGATAAAGACGGCCGGGTGGTACGCGGTATCCGCTTTATGGGTCTGTACACCTCTATGGTGTATATCGAAACGCCTAACAATATTCCTTTTGTGCGGGAAAAACTGAACGCTGTGCGGGCAATGACAGACTTTACCCCGGGCAGTCACAGCGCCAAAGAACTGAACCGTATTCTGGAAGTGTATCCCCGCGATGAGCTGTTTCAGTCATCCGCCGAAGAGTTGTGTGAGACCGCGGTCAGCATTCTCAATATTCAGGAGCGCCGCCAGACACGGGTGTACCTGCGCAAAGATTCTTACAGTAAATTTATCTCCTGTCTGGTGTATACCCCCCGTGACATTTACAACACCGAACTGCGCCTGAAAATTGAATCCGTTCTGCGTGATGAATTCGATACGCTGGACGTCGAATTTAATACTTATTTTTCTGAATCCATTCTGGCCCGTACTTATTATCTGGTGCGGCTGAATCCGGAGACGCCGGTTAACTTTGATGAGCATAAACTCAAACGCCGTATTCAGCAGGTGGTGCGCTCCTGGCCCGATGACCTGCATGCCGCGTTAAGTGAGCAGGTCGGAGAGGAGCAGGGCAACCACCAGTATCACCTGTATCGCGATGCTTTCCCGGCAGGCTACCGGGAAGCCTTTAATGCACGCACGGCGGTGGCTGATATTCAGCATATGGAATCATTGCGCGGTCAGCCGGACGGCGAGCTGGCGATGAGTTTCTATCGCGAGCTGGAAGAGAACGACAACGAACTCAGATTCAAACTCTTTAACCGCGATACCATTCTGCCGTTGTCGGATGTTATCCCGATTCTGGAAAACTTTGGACTGCGGGTACTGGGGGAACACCCTTACGAAATTACCTGTTCGGATGGCCAGAAAGTCTGGATTCATAACTTCCTGTTACGCTACACCTTATCGGACAGTATCAATATCGCCGAAGTGAAAAACCTGTTTCAGGATTCTTTCAGTGCGATTTGGCATGGCATTTCAGAAAACGATGGCTTTAACCGTCTGGTGCTCGGTGCGCAGCTGGGCTGGAAGGATATCGCTATTCTGCGCGGCTATGCACGCTATATGAAGCAGATACGCTTTGGTATATCCGAAACCTACATTGCCGAAACCCTGTGTCGTTATATCAGCCTCAGTGCACAGCTGGTTAAATTATTTCATCTGCGTTTTGATCTGCGCACGATTGATCCGGAAGAGCGTGACGCTCAGGTATCTGTGTGTGAAGAAGCTCTGATTGCAGCCCTGGATGACGTCGATCAGCTGAATGAAGACCGTACCATCCGCCGCTATATTGAATTGATTAAAGCCACACTGCGCACCAACTTTTATCAGCAGGATGAAGACGGCAACAATAAATCCTACCTGTCATTTAAAATCAATCCCCATGCCGTATCTGATATGCCGCTGCCGCGCCCTATGTACGAGATATTCGTCTATTCACCCAGAGTGGAAGGGGTCCATCTGCGCGGTGGTCCGGTCGCCCGCGGGGGATTGCGCTGGTCAGATCGCAGTGAAGATTTCCGTACCGAAATTCTGGGCCTGGTGAAAGCCCAGCAGGTAAAAAATGCGGTGATTGTACCGGTCGGCGCGAAGGGTGGATTTATCGCCAAATGTCTGCCCAAAGACGGTGGCCGGGATGCGTATATGGCGGAAGGGATCGCCAGTTATCAGACATTCATCAGTGCGTTGCTGGATGTGACCGATAACCTGAGTGAAGGCGAGGTCATCCCGCCGGAGAACGTTGTCCGCCACGATGGTGACGACCCTTACCTGGTGGTGGCGGCAGACAAAGGTACAGCTACTTTTTCCGATATCGCCAATGAAATTTCGGTTAAACGTGGCTTCTGGATGGGGGATGCATTTGCCTCCGGCGGTTCCATTGGTTACGACCACAAAAAAATGGGCATTACTGCCCGTGGCGCCTGGGTATCTGTGCAGCGGCATTTCCGTGAGCAGGGGGTCAATATTCAGGATACCGACTTTACTGTCGTCGGTATCGGCGATATGGCCGGCGACGTGTTCGGCAATGGTATGTTGTTATCCCGGCATATCTGTCTGGTTGCCGCCTTTAACCATATGCATATTTTCATTGACCCGACACCGGATGCGGCCAGCAGCTTCGAAGAGCGTCAGCGGCTGTTCGATCTGCCAAGGTCAAGCTGGGACGATTACAACCGTAAACTGATTTCCAAAGGGGGCGGCATTTTTCTGCGTTCGGCCAAACGCATCACCATTACCCGGGAAATGAAACAGTGCTTCGGTATTACTGAAGACTACCTGCAACCGACAGAACTGATCAGTGTCATTCTTAAAGCGCCGGTTGATCTGATCTGGAATGGCGGTATTGGCACATATATTAAAGGTTCTGCTGAACGCCATTCCCAGGTGGGTGATAAAGCCAACGACAGTCTGCGCATTAATGGTAATCAGGTACGCGCCAAAGTCATCGGTGAAGGTGGTAACCTCGGGGTGACCCAGCTTGGCCGTATTGAGTTTGGCTTAAACGGAGGCGCCTCGTATACCGACTTTATCGATAACGCCGGCGGCGTCGACTGCTCTGACCACGAAGTTAACATCAAAATTATGCTTAACGATGTGCTCGACAGTGGCGACCTGACCCGCAAACAGCGTAATCAGATCTTTATGGATCAGACCGACGAAGTGGCGGCACTGGTGCTGAATAATAATTATCGTCAGACCCAGGCCATTGCGCTGGCCTATCGTGATTGCCAGGTCCGGCTGGACGAATATGCACGCCTGATCCGTGAATACGAAGGGCAGGGCAAACTGAACCGCGCGCTCGAATTCCTGCCATCGGAAGATACCCTGCTGGAACGTAAGTCGTCAGATCTGGGCCTCACCCGTCCGGAATTATCGGTATTAATTTCCTATACCAAGGCTGATCTGAAAGAACAGCTCAATCAGCCTCAGATAAACGAAAATACCTATATTGACCGTATTCTGGAAACCGCCTTTCCGCATGGGCTGATCAGCCAGTTCCGCGAACCGATTTACCGCCATCGTCTGCGCGGTGAAATTATCGCCACTCAGCTGGCCAACGACCTGGTCAACTATATGGGCGTGACCTTTGTCAACCGGCTGCATGATTCAACCGGCGCCACCATGTGCGATATTGCGGCGGCCTATGTCACCGCGCGGGATGTTTTCTGCATGGAGCATTACTGGCAGGGCATTACGCGTCTGGATTACAGCATCAGCACCGAATTACAGGAAGACATGATGGTTGACCTGATGCGGCTGGCGCGCCGTGCCGCACGCTGGTTCCTGCGTAACCGCCGCGCCACCATGGATATCGGTGCCGAAGTGGAACGTTTCCGTCCCGCTGTCAGCAGCATCGCCGCCAAGTTGGGGCAGATGCTGAAAGGTTCTGCTTATGAGCGCTGGCAGGAAACTTATCAGACGCGCGTTGATGCTGGTGTGCCGGAAGATCTTGCCGCGGTAACCGCAGGGGCTGCCAATCTTTACTCCGCACTGGGGATTATTGAAGCCGCTGACCTGACCGGCCGGCCGATTGATCAGGTGGCACAGGCGTATTTTGAAATGGGCGAACACCTGTCTCTGAACTGGTTTATGCAACAGGTCAACGGGCTGCCGTCGACCACTCACTGGGAAGCGCTGGCACGCGAAACCATGCGCGATGACCTTGACTGGCAGCAGCGCTCTCTGACCGTGGGCATCCTGAATGGCCAGCAGGCGGATGAAAGCCTGGCGCAGACTATTGATCGCTGGGAAGGTGATCATGCCAGTCTGATCGAGCGCTGGCAGAGTATGCTGGGTGAGCTGCGGGCAGCAGACAGCGTGGAATTTCCCATGGTGTCGGTGGCGCTCAGAGAACTGCTGGACCTGGCTCAGGCCAGCCGTCATATGAACTCACCGGAGGACGAGCTTTAGCGGCCGGGATGGATAGCGCTGGCGTGCGCAAGCGGCTATTATCCTGCTGCTGTGCTGACCTGCGCCGGTTCACTCTCAGTGAATGCGACCCGCTGATAGCCGGTTTTATGCGGCCGGTTTTAGGCGGCCAGCGTTATTCAGAAAGGCGGGAGACGTGATTCGCGGGCCGGATCAGTGACGAGCGACGCAGAAGAGGGAAAGCCGGCCTCAGCCCCAAAGGGATGACTGGCAATCCTTCAGAGTGCGTTACTGTGTCGTCGCTGAATCCGTCAGTCCACAGTCTCTGCGCCTGATCTGAGAAATTTTCAGCTGATAACAGCCTGTTTAATGAATAGGAACAGGCCCCGGAATTAATGGTATCCCGCCGTGAGCAACGCCATCATCGTCGACCTGTCCATCTCTGCGGATGATTATCTGCGTTATTACAGCGGTCAGATCAAGCAGGTTCAGGCCATCACCATAGATGGCCGCAGTGCGCGCTTTCCTGCCAGCGTGCTGCAGAAAGTGGTGGACCACCGCGGTGTTTACGGACGTTTCCGCATTGAATTTACCGGCGAGGGTAAGTTTAAGCGTATTGAACGCCTCTGATATCAGTGGCGTAGCGGGCGTCTGTGTGCACTGCTGGCGTCTTCTTCCCGCCACTGTTTTTGCCTGCGGAATTTTTTTCTCCCGACCGTCTACACAGGCCCTGTCGTGACATATAATGCCGCCCGGTTTGCATACACAAATTTGAGGTGGTTATGGATTGGTACAGTCTGAGTCGGGCATTGTTGTTTCGTTTGCAGGGGGAAACCTCCCACGAACTGGGACTGGATATGCTCGGTGCCGGCGAGAGACTGGGCCTGCTGAAGTATATGGCGCCTCAGGTCGCCGGTCTTCCGGTCACGGTGGCGGGAATTGATTTTCCGAACCCGGTGGGGCTGGCCGCCGGACTGGATAAAAACGGTGAATACATTGATGCATTCGCCCGCCTGGGGTTTGGTTTTATTGAAATCGGCACAGTGACACCGCGCCCTCAGCCCGGCAATCCTAAACCGCGTCTGTTCCGCCTGCCGGAACGCCGCGCCATCATCAACCGCATGGGTTTTAACAATAAAGGCGTTGATCATCTGGTCGAGCGGGTAAAAGCCAGCCGTTTTGACGGCGTACTGGGTATCAATATCGGTAAGAATTTTGATACCCCGGTGGAAGACGCCGCCAGCGATTATCTGGCGTGCCTCGATAAAGTGTATGAACATGCCACCTATATCACGGTGAATATTTCCTCGCCCAATACTCCCGGACTGCGCAACCTGCAGTTTGGTGAATCACTGAAAAGCCTGCTGCAACCCATCAAGGAACGTCAGCAACAGCTGGCCGCTGAATTCGGCTACAAACCCGTGTTCGTCAAAATCGCGCCGGATATGGAAGACGATGACATCGTCCTGGTGGCAGAAACCCTGATCGACAGTGGTGTTGATGGGGTGATCGCCACCAACACCACGCTGTCGCGGGATGGGGTGGAAGGTGTGCGTTTCGGCAATGAAGCCGGTGGCTTAAGCGGCGCGCCATTGGAAGAACTGGCAACAGAAACCGTGGCCGCGCTTTGCCGTGCTCTCGAGGGCAAACTGCCAGTGATCGGTGTGGGGGGCATTCTGGATGGCGAGGGTGCTGTGGCCAAAATGAAGGCCGGTGCCGGACTGGTGCAGATTTACAGCGGCTTTATCTACCGTGGACCGGCGCTGGTCGGCGAAGCGGTGGATGCCATTGCTGCCCATCAGACCAGCGTGTAAGCGCTTTACGGCGGCATAAAAAAGCCCTGCTGAGCAGGGCTTTGCTTCCTTTGGGGGGAAGCTCAGGAGAGGGCTAAAACGCCCGGAAATATCAGACTGCTAATTTATGAATACCAGAAACGCCGGTATAACCATCCCAGTTATCGGCGCGGCCAGAGCGCCAGCCTGCAAGCCAGGCGTCGCGGTTAGAGCCCGGTGGGGCGAGATCTTTGGAACGGCGATCAACGCCGGCGCGGTAACCACGTGCAAAAGCTCTTTCCTGCATATCGCGTTTCTGTTTTTTCATAGAAAGCATCCTCGCTGGATTATGTTTCAGATCAGCACTGCGCTGTGTTGACTGATCCTTAGAGTGTGGTGCACCAGAATCGTTCGGCCAGACGTGCGCTGGCATAAACGGCCACGAACAATCGCTGGAACAGCTACAGTTCTAACAAAACGAGGCGGTCAATGTTAATTATTTATTACTTCTAAGAGACGCTTTTCTTACAGCCTCTGGCTATTTGACGGAACAGGTTTTATCGACATGCAGAATGAGACTCCAAACGCCTCAATGACTTTTCTGGCGGCCTGCCCGAAAGGGATCGAACCGCTATTGGTTGATGAAATCAAACAGTTAGGCGGCATAGTTGAACGGGAAACGCACCTCGGGGTGCACTGGCGTGGCGATATTGTAACCGCCTACCGTTTCTGTTTGTGGTCCAGACTGGCCTCCCGTCTGCTGCTGCCTTTACAGGATAGTCAGGTGGACAATGTTGAAGAATTATACAGAGTGGCCAATTTAGTCGACTGGCCTGTGTTGTTCCCGGTAAAAGCCAGTTTCCGTATCGATTTTCATGGCCGCACGGACTACCTCAACAACACCCAGTTTGGTGCGCAGAAGGTGAAAGACGCCATCGTGGATCGTTTCCGTGATGATGTCGGCGGACGGCCATCGGTCAGCAAAGACGCCGATATCCGCATTGAAGCCCAGCTGCGCAAAGGCCGGCTGGCGCTGTATCTCAACCTCAGCGGTGACAGTCTGCATCGCCGTGGCTATCGCCTGCAGCCGGGTAAAGCGCCGCTTAAAGAAAACCTCGCTGCCGCCATTCTGTTGCGTGCCGGCTGGCCGCAGATGGCCGCTGAAGGCAAACATCTGGTCGACCCTATGTGTGGGTCCGGTACGCTGGTGATGGAAGCAGGCATGATGGCGGCGGATATCGCCCCCGGTCTGAATCGCCGCAAATGGGGGTTCGATGCCTGGCTGGGGCATCGCCGTGACGTCTGGCTGAGCGAAGTCGAAAGTGCGCGCGAGCGCCGCACGGCGGGCCTGGCAGCGATGACCAACCGCCTGTATGGCTTTGATGTTGATGGCGGTCAGCTCAGTGCCGCTGCCCATAACCTCAGCCGTTCTTCGCTGGCCGGTAAAGCGCACTTTGAGAAACGCGATATCCGGCAATTACGTATCCAGCAGGATACCGTGGCGGAAGGCGGGCTGGTGGTCTGTAACCCGCCTTACGGTGAGCGCCTGAGCGAACTGCCTCAGCTGGCGCCTCTGTATCAGGCGTTTCACGATGCCACTATGACTCTGCCACAGTGGTCGCTGGCAGTGTTTACCGGCAACGTCGATCTGGCGAAGAGCATTCGCCGGCCGCTGGAAAAACAGTATAAGTTTATGAATGGCCAGATTCCGACCCGGCTTTTACTGTTCGGTGCCGCTGATGAACGTTCACAGCAACCACAGGCCAGTATGATCCGTGGACCGGTTGAAGCCTTTGCCAACCGCCTGAAAAAGAATCTTAAGCAACTCAACAAATGGGCGAAGCGGGAGAATGTGCATTGCTTCCGGCTGTATGACGCTGATATCCCGGAATACGCGGTGGCTGTTGATCGTTACCAGGACTGGCTGCATGTGCAGGAATACGTACCGCCTAAATCGATCGACGAAGCCAAAGCCGAGCGTCGCCTGCTGGATATACTGGCGGTGCTGCCGGAAGTGACCGGAATAGACTCAGCCAATATCGTGCTCAAGCGTCGTGAGCGTCAGAGCGGCCGGAAACAGTATGAAAAGCAGAACACCGAGCAGCACTTTTTTAACGTGCAGGAAGGCCGTGTTCTTCTGCGGGTTAACCTGAAGGATTATCTGGATACCGGCCTGTTTCTTGATCACAGACCCACGCGCCTGTTTATTGCCGAACAGGCGGCCGGAAAACGTTTTCTGAATCTGTTCTGTTACACCGCGACTGCCAGCGTGCACGCTGCGGTGGCCGGTGCACACTGTACCAGTGTGGACATGTCGCGGACCTATCTGAATTGGGGGCGCGATAACTTTGCCCTGAACGATATCGCGCCGGATGAGCATGACTTTATACAGGCAGATTGCCTGCAATGGCTGGCAGAGCAGGGCGCAGCAGAACCCGGGAAGGCCAATAAAGGCTACGACCTGATTTTTATGGACCCGCCCACCTTCTCGAATTCCAAGCGCATGGAAGGTGTTCTCGATATTCAGCGTGATCATATCAATCTGATTGAGCAGGCCATGGCCTGCCTGAACCCCGGAGGCCTGCTGATTTTCTCCACCAATCTGCGGCGCTTCGATATGGATAGGGATGCACTAAAAGAGTTCGAAATAAAAGACGTAAGCTCTAAATCGGTGCCACTCGACTTCTCCAGACGGCAGAATATTCACCACTGCTTCCATATTCGCCGCGATTGAATCGTTTCTGATTCACTTTCAGAGCCCACTGGCTCTGAAAGTGTGCATAAATCCTGTGATACCTCTCCTCTGGTTGTTACAAAGATGACAATCTGGTACGAAAACTGCTACCTCGCCTGCGTTTTGATTAAAACCCGCACTTTATTTGGGATTTTAATTAAATGTGGCACTGCTTTAGAGCGTATTGGTGTAAAGCCTCGCTGACGGTGCCGCGTATTATGTTTTGCAGAACAAAAATCAGAGAGGATTACAGTGGAAACTTTTGACGTGAACAGCATTAACAGCGCCGTTGAAACGCTGATGCAGAGCGCCAACACCCTGTTTATTTTGCTCGGGGCCATTATGGTTCTGGCCATGCATGCGGGCTTTGCGTTCCTGGAAGTAGGAACCGTGCGACACAAAAACCAGGTTAATGCACTGGTGAAAATCATCACCGACTTTGGTATTTCAACGCTGGCGTATTTCTTTATCGGCTACCAGATCGCTTATGGTGTTAACTTCTTCAGCAGCGCAACGGAACTGGTACAGAACAACGGCTATGACCTGGTTAAGTTCTTTTTCCTGTTAACCTTTGCCGCCGCGATTCCGGCTATCGTGTCCGGTGGCATTGCCGAGCGGGCGAAGTTTTACCCGATACTGATCGCCTCAGCATTGATTGTGGCCTTTGTATACCCGCTGTTTGAGGGCATGATCTGGAATGGTAATTATGGTTTCCAGAACTGGCTGGAAGCGACCTTTGGCGCCGGCTTCCATGACTTTGCCGGTTCTGTGGTCGTGCATGGTGTTGGCGGCTGGCTTGCCTTTACCGCCGTTTACCTGCTGGGAGCACGTAACGGTCGTTACCGCGAGGGCCGGGTGGTGGCCTTTGCGCCGTCCAATATTCCTTTTCTGGCATTGGGCTCCTGGGTGCTGATTGTTGGCTGGTTCGGGTTTAACGTTATGTCGGCGCAAACGATGGACGGCATTTCAGGGCTGGTGGCGGTGAACAGTCTGATGGCGATGGTCGGTGGAACCATTATCGCCATGCTGGTGGGCCGCAATGACCCGGGCTTTATTCATAATGGTCCGCTGGCAGGCCTGGTCGCTGTGTGTGCCGGATCGGATATATTGCATCCGGTCGGAGCGCTGATTGTGGGCGGTGTTGCCGGAGCGCTGTTCGTGTTTGTTTTTACCGCGGCGCAGAACCGTTTTCCGCAGTTTGATGACGTGCTCGGTGTCTGGCCGTTACACGGCCTGTGCGGTGCCTGGGGCGGTATTGCCGCCGGTATTTTTGGTTCACAGGCTTTTGGTGGTCTCGGAGGCGTCAGTCTCATGGCCCAGGTTATCGGTACACTGGCCGGCGTGGCAGTGGCATTGCTGGGCGGGTTTGCCGTGTATGGTCTGCTTAAAGTCATATCCGGTATTCGTCTGCCACAGGAAGACGAATTCAACGGTGCGGATCTGGCGGTGCATAAAATTGCTGCGACCAGTGAAGACTGATTATTGGCAAAGCAAAGAAAAAAGCGCCAACAGGCGCTTTTTTCTGTCAGATAACGGCCTCAAAACACTCCAGTTGTGGCGGCCCCATATAAATATCTTTACGGCTGCCGCCGGCATTCGCGTGGGCTTTACGGAAGGCTTCGGATTTGGTCCAGTTTTCAAAATCCCTGGCTGACTCCCACACCGCGTGGGAAGAGAAGAGAGTGTATTCTTCTGACGTGGGCCCCTGTAACAGGTTGAAACTCTTAAAACCCGGAACCTCGTCGAGGTAACTTTCGCGGTTTTTCCAGATGTCGATAAAATCCTGTTCGCAACCCGGTTTGATGCGGAAACGGTTCATAGCGATATACATAGTTGTGTCTCCTGTCTGTACTGGCGACGAGTATAGCCTGTGCGCTCAGCACGAAAAACCGTTCACAGGAGGCCGGCTAACAGCGGAGTACCGTTATCGCTGCGCTGCAGGTTAATCAGCAGCAGGGTCAGTATCACCAGTGCCATCCGCGGCAGCAGTTTTTTACGGCTGTTGCGGGCCGCCTGCAGGGCGGTCACATGGCGTGCGCGTGCGGCCTGACGCAATATAGCTGAACAGCGGCTGAGCGGAAGTTGCGGAAAGCGGGCGCAGAAGGTGTGCGCTTCACGGCTCATGGCCGGCGCGTCGCATACCAGTACGCGGTAGATTTCATCGAACTCAGACGCCGGCAGCTGGCGCAGGTATTGTATTGCCCGGGTTTCAGGCGCTGGCCGGGTCGGGTGCAGCCAGGCTGTGAGCCGGGAATGCAGGCGGTTGCGGAGGGGCGGAGCGAGTGCGTTAATTGCGGATTTCATGGCGTCATCACTGCGTCAGAAAGCATCTTGCTGACGCAGGATAGAGAGCCTGTGTTACAGAGGTATGGCAGCGCTGGTCAGTCGGCGGCCAGGTTGTCCTGGGGCAGATCGCCATCATCTTCCACCGGCTTTTCTTTCGGCAGAGTGAAACGTACCAGCAGATAAAATCCATTGGCTTCAGCCGGCCATTCAATATGTCCGTGCAGAAGTTCGGTCAGCAGGTTATAGGTCTGGTACAGACCCAGTCCCCGGCTGCGTGCCTCGGTGCGCTGGGTGGTGTAGAAGGGCATAAAAATCACTTCGCGCTGTGCCTGATCAATGCCCTTGCCGTTATCCTGATAGTGCAGCTCGAACTGGCCGTTGCGCTCGCGGAAATCCACGCGGATGGTGAGTCCGCCTTTCTCCAGCAGATCGGGATTATGGCGGCAGGAGTTGTCGACCAGCTGCGTCAGAATAATACTCAGTGCATCGGGATAGGTTTCCCACTCAATCAGATAGCTGTGGACCTGTGCGCACAGCTTGACGGACGGGTGCAGGCTTTGCATTTCCTGCGCCCAGTTATCCAGCCATGGGCGCAGCACCAGTTGTTCTTTTGGATACTGGTTTTCTTCCACAATGGCGTTTTTCATCAGCTGGTTGAGTGAGTTCAGCCGGTTGATGCCGTCGTGAATATGATTCAGCCCGTCTTTCAGGTGGGCGTTGATTTCTTCCGGTGTCCAGTCTTCATGTTCCTCGCTGAGAAAGGATTCCGCCATGCGGATATTGCCCAGCGGGGTATTCATTTCATGGGCAATGCCCATGACCAGCTGGCGCAGAGCCTGGGTTTTTTCTTTCTGCAGATGGATCAGCGCCTGCTCATTGTTGTGTTCATCGGTGACATTCTGCCCGGAGCCGATCCAGGCTGCTTTTTCGTTGTTGGCACGCCGGCGGATGGTGAGCGATATCCACAGCCGCTCGCTGGAGCCCGGCGGTGTCATCTGCACGACAAACCCCTGAACGCTGCCCTGATCGCGCAGTGCCCGCCACAGCTGGTGCTGTTCACCGTTATCCGTCAACAGGCTGTTAAAGGGCGGGTTTTCATTGGCGAACCGGGTCTGGTCGCTGTACCCCAGCATTTTTCGCCAGGAGGGATTGCTTTTGATGAAGTAGCCGTCGTCATCAAGCTGGAATTTACCGGTCAGTGAATTCTGATACAGGTCCTCGTAGTCGCGCAGGTACTGAATGGCATCTTCCTGGCTTTTCATCATTGCCTGGCGGGCTTCCAGTTGTTCTTTCTGCAGACGCACAATACGTTCCCCCAGCGCCAGCGACAGCAGGATAATCTCCATAAAGGAACCGATCTGATAGGAGTACAGGGTCAGAGTATTGGTTGGTATCCAGCCCAGACTGCGGGCGTTGGCCATCACCAGACCGGCGATCAGGGCGATCCAGGCAATGGTAAAGAAACGCGCCGACGAATGTCCGCGCATCCAGAAACGGATGCCGGTCAGCAGCGCGGACAGCAGCAACAGTGTCGACAGCAGGTTATTCAGCGGTACCAGAAGCTGATAGGGCGCCAGTGGCAGCATGACCAGCGACATCAGCGACATGGCAGTGTATACCCGGAACAGCCGGTACAGCGGGCGGCTGTATTTCTTCAGGCGCAGAAAGTTGGGAACAAACAGACTCAGAAACACCAGATTGATGCTGAACATAAAGGGCAGTGCGTAGTGATTCAGCTCCGGTGTCCGCGGCCAGAAAAACTGAAACGCTGAGCCTTCGTAGCTCATATGAAAGAGCAGAAACGTCAGCGTGACGGCAGAATAATAGAAATAACTGCGCTCGCGGGTGGAAAAGAAAATAAACAGGTTGTAGAGGCCCATCACCAGCATAGTGGCGTAGTAACCGCCGCGGATAATATTGTTGTTAAGCAACTCGTGTTCGAGTGTCTGGTCATCCACGAAGGCTGCCGGAATCTGCTGGGTTCCGCTGGTTTGCACCCGCATCAGCATCAGGTATTCCTGTCCCGGCGTCATGGGCGTATTGAAGATCAGGTTGGGGTGGTCAATGTCACGGCCTTCCGCGAACGGGTATTCGTCACCGCCATGGCTCTGATGGCAGGCGCTGATATTGCCGGCGTCCTGAGGACACAGATAAATATCAACATAATCGAGCAGCGAGTAACGAATCCACAGCGACCAGCTGAGATCGGCATCGTTCAGCACCCGCATTTTCAGCCAGTAAGCGGCGTCGGAATAACCAAAGTTCAGGGCTTGCTGATCACTGCTTTGCCATTCGCTGCTGTCCAGCTCCAGTATTTCCTGGGCTTCCATGCTGGCCATGGTGTCTTCGTACCAGACGGTGTGGCTGCCGAGGGGGAAGTCACCGCGGGTCGTCAGCGTCATCAGAGGTGGTTCGGCCGCCTGGCTGGTGGCCAGAGGAATGCACATACTGAAAATAACAGCGCTTAGCAGGGCCCGGATTATGGCCATAGTGTCTCAGTCCCGGAAATTAAAAAAAGTCACTGGCCAGAGCCAGAATAAGAATTGTCAGCCAGCCGATGAGACCGGCGACGATCATCGCCCAGTCGATACCGGACATCTCGGTGTTCTGTTCATAGAACTGCAGGTGGCGTTCATGAACACGGTTAATGCTCTGGTTAACCAGCAGATTAGGTAACAGGGTCATCAGATTCAGCAGGATACCCCAGGGATGCTGTGTCACCAGCAGCCACACAGGTACCAGGGTGAAAATCAGAAAAATGGCATACAGACGCGCCGGGTCCCAGCGCGGATTCTCGTCTTCCAGTTTCGCCCGGGCGGCGATGCGCTGGTACAGGTTAAACTGGTAAACGACTGAGAGCAGGGTCCGTCCCAGCGGCTGAATCCCACCTTCATGGCGGGCGATGGCGGCCCAGTGACGGTACGCCCAGTAAAAGCCGAACAGCCCGAAGGTGACCAGCGTCAGCTCAATGAATTTTTCCGTACCCACCTGATAGAAAGGTGGCTCATACGCTGGCGGGTTGTCTGGCTCTGACTGATCCTGCATGGTCGCGCCCCGGAGAATTTGCGCTCAGTATATCCGCAGATACCGGTACTGGAAACCGCCCGCAGTGGCGGCTTGCGTGCGGCAGACTGGCTGCCATCCCCTGACACCGTCAGAGTGCGTTTCTTTGCTGGCCTTAAGCCCCGCCTTTGAGTAACCTAACCGGTCTTTTGCGAAGGTCCATCAGACAGAATTTTGTATGTTTTTTGAACAGGAAAGAGGGCAGTTTTTCAGGCCCCTGACCGGTAAGTACCGGGCCCAGGTGATGGAATGCCTGCGCGAGCTGTATCAGCGGCTCTACAGTTCCTCCAGTGCCGACTACGGTCAGGCGCTGGCGCGGGACACCATGATTGAAATATTTCAGGAAGCCCTGGTACGTGCCCCGGCTCTGGCCGGCGGTGAATCCGAAGACGAAAACGGCCAGGATGATCAGGAAGGCCGCTTCCGCTCCAGCCGGGATCAGGGTGTCTGGGTGCTGAACCAGTTGCTGGAACATGGCTGGATCGAAAAGCAGGTGGATGAAGCCACTCTGCAGAGCACCTTTGCCTTTACCCGCTATGGGCGGCTGTTTACCGAGCCGTTTGTGGCGGAAAGCCGCAGCATGGCAAGAACCCGTCACCGTAATACCCGTAACACCCGCAATTCGCTGGAATCCTTCCTTGAACGCGGCGATGTCTATGACCTGCTTGACGCTTACGAATACTCGGAACGCATCATCAGCGACTTCACCGATGTGATTGCCGAGCTGGAGGAGCGTAAACGCGACCTGGTGCGCGAAATGGAAGACCAGCTGCTGGTACAGCGCGCCAGTGAAGCCTTCTTTGACTTTATGGAGAACCGTTTTCAGCCGGATCTGTCCGTGCGCTTATCCGCCGATAACGTGGAAAAGCACCGCGATCAGATCAGCCGCCTGATACGTGCGATCCGTAAGCAGGATAAAGTATTCAAAGCCAACGCTGAGCGCCGTCTGCGTGAGTTACTGCCGGAGCTGGCGGAAGACCAGCAGTCGGTGCTGTGGAATATTCTCGACGGTATTGAACTCAGGTTGCGTAATGCCTCCGATATTATGTTGCCGGCATTGCGTAAAGCCCTGCAGAGTTTTACCAAACGCGCCGACATTATTATCCGTCAGATGAGTTATCTGGCATCGCAGCAACACAATGATGTGCTGGCCGTCTGCAAGCGCCTGGCCGCCATGCCGGCCGGACAGCAGAGTGAATTACTGGAAAAAGCCGCTGAGCGCATGGCGGTGCCGGAAATTTCTCTGGTCGATCCCGGCCAGGTGCGCCTGCAGGCGCCGCGGCAACGGCGTACCGTAGAGGCGGGGCTGGATGACGGGCCGATGGATTTTGATCAGGACGCGCGCCGCGATATTTATATTCAGCAGGTGCTGGATCAGGCCTTCCTGATTAACCAGCAGTCACTGAAAAATTACATCACCGATAACTTACGTGAAGGTAACCGCATTTCGACCCGCGAACTGCCGATTGCAACCGCCAAAGATTTTCTTGCGGTGGCTCACGCGATCGGTATTGCCGCGGCGGATGGTTTATCCAGTGAGTTTGAATTCCACGTCGATTACGACAACCGTGACGACGCGCCGGCCGGCGACAGCGGCAAATATTTTTACAAGAAAGACCATTTTACGTTTGAGCTGGTGCAGAAAGAGTCCTGAGAATGTTACAGAGCATAGAAAAAGAGTTAGAGAAAGAAGGCCTCAGCCAGCGTGAGTTTTCTGAACTGCTGGTACGCCTGCTGGATTATGGCGTTGTCTGCCGCGATGAAAGTCAGATAGAACAACAACTGTATGACCGCTACCTGCGGCTGGAAGAGCTGGTGGCCGATTATCTGTCGCTGCTGGGCGTACGCATTCAGCATGATCGCCGTTTTCAGTTTGTGCGTTTATACCCGCCGGGTGCTCAGGTACCGGGTATGGTGGATGACGAAACACCACAACACAGCGCCCAGGCATTCCGTACCCGTTTAACACAGAACGAGGTGGCGTTAATTCTGGTGCTGCGGGCGCAATATGATAAAGCCCTGCGCGAAGGCATGGTGGATGAACAGGGCTGTGTCATGGTATCGCTGGAAGCCCTGAGCATCGGTATGAAAAACCTGCTCAAACGCACGCTGCCGGAAAATCTCACCGAACGTAAAGCCTTATTCCGCCGTCTGAAACAGTTACGTCTGGTGCAGATCAGCAATGAAGATAACCTGAATGACGGTGATATGTGGCTGCGTGTACGGCCTATGATTATGAGCTACGTCAGTGATCAGGTGTTGTCTGAGCTGATGGAATCCGGCGAAGACGGCGCTGATGATGCTCAGGACACGGATGCCGTGTCTGAAGACGGAAGTGCGGAAAAAGACACTGACGAAAATCCTGATAGCGGCGATGACACTGCAACTGAAGAATCTGCAGAGTCTGATACGCATGAGGCGGATGAGCAGGCTCAGGTATCCGAACATGATGCTGACAATGGCGCAAAGAACGGCGCAAATAATGGCGTGCAGGAAACCGCTGAGCTGGACGCAGAAGACCATGATCATGCAGAGCCTGAGTCAGCACCAGCGGACGCGGGTGAGCAACAGAACGCAGACAGTAAGACAGAAGAACAGGCCGGAAATACGGCTGATCAAAGCAAACCAGCCAGCCTGTTCGGGGAATAATCAGTATGTTTCTGAAAAAATTTATTTACGTTAACTGGGGTAATATCCCGGCCACTGAATTTGAATTCGGTCCCATTAATCTGTTGTCCGGTGGTAATGGTTCCGGTAAAACCACGGCGGCCGATGCCATTCAGACGATTATGACGGCCGCTCACGATACTCTGTTTCACTATAACCCCGGCCAGGATGAAGCTACCCAGCGTGGGCGTGGCAAAAATGTCCGTACACTGGCGTCATATGTGCTGGGGTGTGATGATGGCAGTTATGCGCGGCCCAACGGCGCCGTGGGTTATCTGGCGGCGGTATTCCATCCGACTCAGGGCGAAAGTGGTGAAGCCTTTACCGCCATTATCGGCGTCAGTGCTTCCATCGACCGTGCCGGCAGTCAGCCGGTGGGACGGCAGAATGATCTGCAATTCTATGTCGTCAGCGAGCAGTTGACCCTGTCGGATTTTCTTAAAGAAGACGCCGATGGTCAGCGCAATGTACTGGAACTGAATAAATTACCGGCACACCTGAAAAAACGTATGGATGCCGAACGCATCGAAAAATACGATACCAAAAAACAATATCTGCGGCGTTTATACGGCGCCCTGCGTGGACGCCATGACGCAGTCAGTGAACGGGAAGCGATGAACGCCGCACGGACGTTCTCCCGCTTTATGGCTTATAAACCGGTGAAAAGTATCAACGGTTTTGTGGCTAATGAAATTCTCGAACAAAAAGATCTGGGCGATGCTATCCGCAGCGTATCGGATCTGATGAAAACCATTTACGCCATGGAATCCGATGCCAATGCACTGGCGGAAACCATCAACATCCTGAACGCAACCAAAGGCGCATCCGGCCGTTATATTGATCAGTGGATTGACTACAACGTACTGGAATACACCGCAGCGAAAAGCCGCTATGTGAACGATCAACGGGCGTATTTAACCGCGAAAGAAAAACAGCAGGGAATTCGTGAACGCCTGCATAAAGCCGAAAAAGACCGTGAAGTCGCCCAGGAACGCCGCAAACAACTGCGTGAACAATTAATCAGCATGGAAGCGCAGCGGCGCGGCATTGATGCGCTGCAGGATAAAGACAGTGCGGAAGAAGCCATCGCTTCCGGCAAACAACAGCTGCAGCAGCTGGCGGTGCCTTTGTTGGAGCAGGAGCAGATGCTGCAGGCATCACTGCGGGCCACTGAACTGGTTCACGGTGCACTGCAGAAAACCTCCATCGGGGCTGAAATTCCCGGGCTCGGGCAGAAAAAGATTGTCGATATGGCCAAAGAAGTATTGGCCATCAAAGATCAGGGTGCGGTGGATTTCCGTAAACTGCTGGGCAAAGACTGGATTGATTTATCGCCGCTGGAAGCCCATCTGGGGGATGCTCAGAATCAGCAGATGCTGGTTAACCAGTGGCGTGAACGTTTCCATTCAACGGAACTGGAAAGCAGTGGCGTTTCCCTGCGTGATCAGGTCGCCAAACAGGCGGACCGCCGTGAGCAGAAACTGCAGCAGGTACAGAGCCGCATGGCGCAGAAGCAGGCGGATATCGACAGCCTGGAATCCCGTCAGCTGAATTATCCCGGCTTTGTCCGCCAGGCGCTGGAAGCCATTCGCCGCGAATGCCCGCAGGCTGATCCCCGGGTGCTGGCCGACTATGTGGAAATTAACGATCCCCAGTGGCAAAGCGCGATTGAAGGTTATATCGGCGGTGCGCGTTTCAGCATTATTGTTGAAGGTGACTTTGAAGCGGAAGCGGCACAGATTGTCCGTTCGATTCCCGGCGGCAGCCGTGCGCGGGTTATCCAGGGGCAAAAAGCCAAAAAAGACGCTGACCGTATCCGTCTGCCGGCTAATTCCATTATTCACCTGATGGATTTTGAACACGCCACCGCGCGTTATTACCTTGAAGCCAGTTACGGTACGGTGGAACAGGTCGATGACACACATACGCTGCGTATGACCCGCCGTGGTGTGACCAAAGATGGCCTCGGCTCTGGTGCCTATTCCATTTACCGCTGTGACCTGGACGACACCGAACTGGTCTTTGGTCTGGGTGCCCGTGAACGGGCTTTAACGGCCAAACGGGCGGAACTCAACGCTCTGGCAGAGCAGGCCAACGAAGCGGCGTTCCAGCTGAAACAGGTGCAGCAGCTGCTGGATGCGATTAACCTGTTACGCCATGTCACCTTTGCCGATCAGATGCAGGCCATGCTGGATGTTCAGTACCGCATGGAACAGGCAGAGCAGGCGCTGAATAATGTTGACCTGTCTGACTTCTCACATCTGGAAACCGAATTTGAAGAACTGAAAAGCAAGGCTGATGATCTGGATGCCCAGATTAAAGAGCTGGATGGCGAGTTAGGGCGTTTGCAACAACAGCTGAACGACAGCGAAAAACAATGCAAACAACTCAGCGATCTGCAGGAAAAAACCTCAGAAATTGCCGATGAGAAAGAAGAAGCGCTGCGCTATATCGTTTCTGTATGGCCGGACTTTGATACTGAGGCACGACTGGCCGATGCCGATAAAGAAGCGGAAGAAAGCCCGGTTGAAGCCATCGAAAATCATCGCAAAAGCATCAGTCAGGAGCTTAACTCCACAGCCTATGAGATTGAACGCAATATTGCTGAACACAATCTCAACTGTCAGACCATGGATGCCATTGTTTATACGCCGGATTACCGTCAGGAACACAGTGTCGATTTCTTTAAAACCGTGTGTGGCCTGGAGCGGGAAATTGAACGGGTATACAACCGCCTGAAAAATAATATTCTGGTGGAAAAACAGGATAAACTGGTGGCGCTGCGGGAAAGTTTCAACAACGCTTTTGTGACCAACCTGTGTCACTCCATTTATCAGGCCATCAACGACGGCAAACGCATTCTGGAAGATCTGAACAAAGAGCTGGCGCATCATCAGTTTGGTGCCGACCGCGAAACCTATTGGTTCGACTGGGAATGGGTGCCGGAATACAAAGAATACTGGCAGTTCTTTGATGAGCTGATTAAAAACCCGAGCATCGGGGATGGTGCCACACTGTTTGATGCTGATATGTCGAAGAGTGCGGAGCGGGTACGTGACAGCCTGATGAAAATGCTGCTCGATGAAGATGAGCAGAAAGCCATGCGTGAACTGGAGCGGATTTCTGATTACCGTAATTACCGTTCCTATGAAATTTACAAGCAGCCGGCGAATAAAGAACCTATTGCTCTGAGTCAATATGGCACAGGGTCCGGTGGTCAGCTGGAGACACCTGCGTATATTATCCGTTCTGCGGCCATTACTTCAGCCTTCCGTTTCAATGAAGGTGATACCCATCTGCGCGTGGTACTGGTGGATGAGGCTTTCTCGAAAATGGATGAAACCCGCTCCAAAGAGGTCATTAATTACCTCACCGAAAGTCTGGGGCTGCAGCTGCTGTTTATTATGCCAACCAGTAAATCCGGTCCCTTTATGGATCTGATTTCCAATCAGTTTGTGTTCTCCAAAGTACCGCTCAGTGGCGGACAGATGAAAGGTGAACTGCAGACCCGGGTACTGGTTGACCGGCAGCAGTGTAATCAGGAAAGGGTGAAGGAATTGTGGGCTAACCATCGCCGTACCATACGGCATCAGGCCGCACTCGACTTTATGGAGGAGTTTGCCTGATGACTGTGTCCCGACACCGCTACGGAGAATACGATACCTCGTATCTGGCGGCAGGGGGCATGGACGGACTGCGTCATCTGACTGAGCAGTTTTATCAATTTCTGGATACCTTGCCGGAAGCCGCGGGCGTGCGGGCAATGTACCCGGAAGATACAACCGAATCCGCGGAACGTCTGGCCTGCTTTTTAAGTGGCTGGCTGGGCGGACCGGCCCTTTACCGCGAGAAATACGGTGAGATTGTTATACCGTCGTTTCATCGCCAGTGGACAATCGATGCCAGCGCCAGGGACGCCTGGTTACAATGCATGCAGCTTGCGGTAGATCAGCAAAGCTATGCGCCGGCATTTAAACAATATCTGATGGAGCAGCTCAGTGTACCGGCCGAACGTTGTCGCAATAGTCGTTAGTTTTCTTTTGATGCTGTCTGCCGTCTCCTCTGCTCAGGTGTATCGCTGGGTGGATGAGAAAGGGCAGGTTCATTTTTCGGACAAGCCCACGGATCGGCAACAGGCCGAAAAAGTGGATATTCACACGACGCCATCTTCCTGGCAGCCTCTGGATATTAACGTGATGCAGCAGGGAGATTTTTCTGCTGTCATTGAGACTGTCGATGTTGAACGTATTCAGCGGGACGTTAATAACGTTTATCGTTTTTATGACCAGGTCATGTATTTCGATTTTTACCGCAAAGTGCCGGTAAAAATTCATCTGTTACCGGATCAGCAACAATATCTCCGTTTTGTCCGCCAGGTCATGAAAAATGACGGCAGCAGAAGTAAAGGGCTGTTTATTCCTGCGCTGAATGAGATTGCTGTTTTTGTTCACGATGAAGAGATGGGCGGCATGGAAAGCACTTATGCCACTATTCGTCATGAAGCCAGCCATGCGATTCTGTATTCGTTAGCTAACCTGATGCCTGTATGGCTGAATGAAGGCATGGCTGAACAGATGGAAACCCTGACAGAAGTGAATGGTCATCTTTATATTGGCAGTCATGAAGAAAATAAACGTATTTGTCTGCATTTCCGTGAGCGCTTAACCGATGCGCTGGCCTTTACCCGCATCCGGGGTGATATCTGGCAGAGAGACAATATGAAAACCGGCACGAATCAGTCGATGGCCGGACAGCTGGTGTATCAGCTGTTATCCAAAAGCTATGGCCGCAGTCTGGTCACGCGTTTGTTGCAGGATTATCACCGCGGCGTGAATAAACGGGTATATTACCTGCTGGATGAGCATTACATTGGCGGACGTCAGGCGTTTAATATCCACTGGCAGCAATGGCTGAAGACGGGTATGACACAACCGGCAGTTATCCGCTTCTGAGGCGGTATCAGGTGATCATCGGATAACCGCCGGTTATGAACTGTATCAGCGACGGGTGATATTATGATCCAGTGCGTAGCGGATCATGGCTGCTGAGTTACTGACCCCCAGTTTTTGTTTGATTTTCAGCCGGTGTGCTTCCACGGTACGCACAGAAATATCCAGCTCGCGGGCAATTTCTTTATTGCCCATCCCCTCGGCCAGCAGAGCCAGTACATCTTCTTCGCGCGGACTCAGAATATCATCCGACGGACTCGCCGTGCGGTTATTACCGCCGAAGTCACTGAACAGGGTTTTCGCCACGCTGGAAGAAAAATAAGTCCCGCCCTGACAAACCGTCTGTACCGCCAGTAATAATTCTTCCGGTGCGGCATCTTTCAGCACATAGCCGGCGGCACCGGACTGAACCACTTTCATAATGTATTCGCGGTCATCATGCATGGTGATAATCAGCAGACGGATATCCGGATACTGTTCCTGAAACGCTTTGCAGGCTTCGATGCCGTTCATAACCGGCATGGAGATATCCAGCAGTACAACGTCGGGGTGGTGCTCGCCGGCTGCCTGCAGGGCTTCTTCGCCGTTATTGACGTCAGCGACGACGATAAAGCCTTCGCTTTCCAGACTGGCTTTCAGGCCTTCTCTGACCATGGGGTGATCGTCGGCGATAATGAGCTTGATTGAGTTATTCATATTATTTGTTCTCCCGGGTGCCTGTTGTATCCGGATTAAGGAAAAATTCCGCTTTAACCTGCGTGCCTTTGCGTTTGTGACTGCTGACGCTGAAGCGGCCGCCAATCAGTTCCACACGCTCGCGCATGTTCATAAGACCGATTCCACTGGGGTCTTCTTCAGGTTCAAAACCACAGCCGTTGTCTTCCATTTCAACGGTCACACTGTCCGGTGTATGGCTGATTTTCAGTGTGACCTGAGTGGCTTTCGCATGTTTACGGACATTGGTTATTGATTCCTGCACCAAACGGTACAGGGTCATTTCGATGGCATCCGGTAACCTTTCTTCCGGTAAGCGGATGCGGCGTTTTACGTGAATATCACTGCTCTCCGTCAGGTCATCCATCAGGCTGTGCAGGGCCGGTTCAAGGCCTATATCGTCCAGTACCACCGGCCGCATATCATGGGACAGCTGCCGGACTTCCTGAATAGACCGGTCGAGCATATCCGTGGCTTTGGCCAGATGATCTTTAGCATCGTCCTGCGGCCACATTTTATTGACCAGATTCAGACGCAGTTTGGCTGACACCAGCATCTGATTGATACCGTCATGCAGTTCGCGGGCAACATTTCGCCGTTGCATAACCTGAAACGTCACCGAGCGCTGCGCCAGCTCTTTCAGCCGTTCATCGGCCAGCTGTGTGGCATGAATATTAATGACCACGACGATAATAATAATCAGAACCAGACTGACGATTAACAGAACCGAGGCTGTTAAAAATGTTTGTCGTACATTGGTGTCGATTTTTTCCCGCAGGACCTGTGTCTGATCGGCGATGTCATCCACATAAAGCCCGGTACCCATCATCCAGTTGAGTTTTGGGATATTGACCACATAGGCCAGTTTATGACGTTCTCCGGAAAGCGAAGGTTTGTTCCAGGTGTAGCGGAAAAAACCGCCACCGGATGCCGCTTTATCCAGCAAACCACGGATCACATAAACACCGTCAGGGTCCTGAAAATGAAACAGATCGCGGCCGACTAACTCCGGCTGTACCGGATGAACCAGATTGACTCCACGTTGATTATAAACGAAAAAATAACCATCGTTTTCATATGTGAGGTTGCCGAGAATCCGTTTTACTTCATATTCGGCACGTGACTGTTCGAGACCGAATTCCATTTCTTCGAGAATCGGTGTTATGGAGGTCATCGCCAGACTGACATAGTCGCGCAGTGCCTGACGCTTCTGCGCCATGATGCTTTCTTCCAGCATGGAAATCTGCTGGTGGGCGAGTTGTTGCGCCTGACGCTGGGTGATCCAGGTAATGGCCAGCGTCAGAGCAACCAGAGGCAGAACAGTCAGCAGCAGTATTTTTGTTTTAAGTGTCAGGTTCATTACTGAATCCCTGGATTGAATCGCAAGTCATACTGTCTGCTGATGAATAGTGGCCGGGCAGAAAGCTGCGGCCACTGTGGTTTTGCTTAGTCTAACAGTCCATACCATTCCGGGAACAGCAGAATGGATATTACAACACCCACCTGCATAAGAATGAATGGAATGACACCCCGGTATATATCGGTGGTTTTAATACCGGCCGGCGCGACACCTTTGAGGTAGAAAAGACTGAAGCCAAAGGGCGGTGTTAAGAACGACGTCTGCAGGTTCATGGCAATTAATATTGCGAACCACAGCGGCGCGATTCCCATCGCATCAGCGACCGGTGCCAGAATCGGTACGATAATAAAGCTGATTTCCACAAAGTCGATAAAAAAGCCAAGAATCATAATGGCAATCATCGACAGAATCAGGAAGCCCATCGTACCGCCGGGCAGAGCAGACAGCACGTCTTCGACAATATAGTCGCCACCCGTGTAACTGAAGGCCATAGAGAATGCGGTGGCCCCCAGCAGAATGGCGAACACCATGGCCGTTACCTTGACCGTTTCCTGCGCCGATTCAAACACCATCTTCCAGCTGAACTGACGATAGACAAGGGCCAGCAGCAGGGCACCGACGCCGCCCAGTGCGGACGATTCTGTGGGCGTTGCCACACCCGCAAAAATAGAACCGAGTACGATCAGAATCAGCGCCAGCGGTGGAATGATGGCTTTCAGTGCACGGCCATACATCTGATGTCTGTGTTCAACATCATCATCCAGTGGTAATGCCGGAGCAGCCTCAGGTTTTACCCAACTGTAGATCAGAATGTAGATGACATAGATACCGATCAGAACAACGCCCGGGCCAACAGCGGCCTGAAACAGGTCACCCACAGGAATCCCCAGTACATCACCCAGAATAATCAGAATGATGGACGGCGGAATAATCTGCCCCAGCGTGCCGGACGCGCAGATGGTGCCGCAGGCCAGCGATTTATCGTAATTGTATTTCAGCATGACCGGCAGGGAAATCAGTCCCATGGCCACCACGGATGCCCCGACCACCCCGGTGGAGGCCGCCAATAAAGCACCGACCAGAACGGTGGAAATGGCCAGACCACCCCGTACACCACCAAAGAGTTTACCCATGGCTTCGAGCAATTGTTCGGCGAGGCGGGTTTTCTGCAGCACGATGCCCATAAAAATAAACAGGGGCACGGCCATCAGGGTGACGTTTTCCATAATGCTTTGGATACGGAATGGCATAAACGCAAACATATCCGGACCTTCGGCGATAACACCAAAAATTAATGCAACACCACCAAAGGTAAAGGCCACCGGGAAGCCGAAAATCAGCATCAGCAGGGCGACAAAGAACATCACAATACCAATCATAACAGCCCCCGGTCAGAATGGGTTTCATGCTCATCTTTGAGGGCGATAATGGCATTAAGAATCATAGCCACGCCGGATACAGCAGTCGCAAAAAAAGCAAAAGGAATAACAGCTTTAATAATCCAGCGATGCGTCAGGCCGCCCGGGTCCCCGGATTTTTCACCTAACAAATAGGCTTCGTGGGCAAAGCCGACCCCATACCAGCCAACCAGCAGACAGAAAGGCAACAGAAATAACAGCCCGCCTGCGATATCAATAATGGATTTGCGCTTAACCGACAGACCTTCATAAACCAGGTCTACCCGGACATGGCCGCCGGTGCGCAGAGTGTAAGGGACGCCCAGCATGAACATAGCGGCGTACAGGTGCCATTCCATTTCCTGCATGGCAATGGATACATCGTTAAAAACATAACGCATTAATACGTCGATAAAAACATTGGCCAGCATCAGCAGAAAGATGATGGCAGAAACATTGCCGAGAAAATCGGAAAAGCGGTCAATGATTTTTTCCGCTTTAAGCAACATAGGATTCTCCAGTTAAAAAAACAGCGCACTCAGGATGAGTGCGCCGGATGCTGTCTGAACGTTATTTGGAAACAGAAATACTGTTCAGATATGCCTTGTCTGAAATATCGGTCCAGTGACGGACTTTTTTCAGATAGTTTGCCTGAGATTCCAGGATTTCTTTGGCCAGCGGATCTTCTTTGGCTTTTTCAGCCAGCAGTTCGTCGTTGGCTTTACGCAGTGCTGTCATCACATCTTCAGGGAAGGTGCGGATTTTGACGTTCGGGTACTCTGAATCCAGCACGGCCAGATTCTCAGATGACTCGTGGTAAGACTGAATGTACATGTCATAAGCCGCGGTACGCATAGCAACACGCAGAATTTCCTGCAGGTCTTCCGGCAGACGATCCCAGCTGCGTTTGTTGATCATAAACTGCAGTTCGGTGGCAGGCTCATGCCAGCCGGTGTAGTAGTAAGGGGCAATTTTGTGGAAGCCCATGCGCAGGTCGAGGGAAGGACCAACCCATTCCAGGGCGTCGATGGTGCGGCGTTCCAGTGCTGTGTAAAGTTCGCCCGGCGGAATGTTGGTCGGGCTGGCACCCAGTTTCGCCAGTACTTCACCGGCGAATCCGGGAATACGCATTTTCAGACCTTTCAGATCTTCCAGGCTGTTGATTTCTTTCTGAAACCAGCCACCCATCTGGTTACTGGTGTTACCGCCGGGGAAGCTCAGCAGGTTGAACTTGCCGTACACTTTTTCCATCAGCTGCATACCGCCGCCGTGGTAGAACCAGGCGTACTGTTCAGGCGCTGTCATACCAAAAGGCATGGTGGTGAAGTACAGAGTGTTAGGCACTTTGCCTTTCCAGTAATAAGAGGCCGAATGGCCCATATCGTACTGGCCGGCACGGACCATATCGAAAACACCAAAGGGAGCTTTGTGTTTGTTGGCGGAATCAATGGTGATTTTCAGACGACCATTGGACATCTTTTCAGCCATAGCGGCCATGTTACGCGGTGCATCACCGAAGATCGGGAAGTTAGTCTGCCAGGATTCCGCCATTTTCAGACGGTAAACTTTTTCGGCATTCGCGGCACCTGAGGTACCGAGCAGGGTGAGGCCACAGGCTGCGGCGATCACCATTTTTTTCAAATGGGTCAGTCGGATCATAGTTTTTATCCTTCTTTGAGTGTTGCGGAGCACTTGTGCACAGCAAACCGGCTATGCGAGACCGGATACTGACTATGTCAAAGGTAGCTGACTATCCGGGGGACTGCGGACTACTCAGTAGTTGTAGGTGAAAATACGTAAGTGTTTAACCTGAAGTGGGAAGAATACGAATTTAGTCGTGTTCATCAGCCTGGCTGAAGGCCAGAGACGGTGGGACCTGCGGAGGCGGAAGCGGCGGCCGGGGCGGCGGATAGCCGTCGCCGGATAAGGTGGCAGGATCGGGGTTATACTTTGGTCGTGAACGGCAGAAAAACGCGAACTTTCCCTGAAATCAGTAATTTACAAATGGATTGTGTCGCGGCCTGCGGACTGTTTTTAAAGACATTTATGACCGCTGTGAAATCCTTCACCACAGGCTGAGGCGGCTGGCTGACCTTACCGGTCACTGAGTGGCAGTCGACAGGATGCATGGCTGGTAGCGAGGAAAAGACTGGCCGACCGGATGGGGGGGGCAGCCAGTCAATGCTGCTTCGCCTGGTTTATGATGGCGTTGAAACACCGTATTTCTCTTTAATAAAGGTGAACCAGCCCTTAAAGCGTTTTATATAGAACTCACCGCCAAAACCATCATTTTTGTCATAAACAATGTAGTTACGGCGTCCGCCGCGCAGTACCAGGTCATTCTCGGTACCGTCCTCCACTTCCCAGTAGGCCAGGGTCGAAAACAGATAGTTATCGTTGACTAAAAAACCAATAAAGTTTGGCATATAGTCGTATTGATGCAGGGTAAGCGTGACGTTTTTGTAGTTATTACGTTCCAGCTTTTCCTGAAATTTATGTACTTCGCGGATGGTGTTTTCCACACCACTGTAGCGGGCGTGCGCTTTCTCAACCAGGTTGAGGGCCTGAGGGCTGATCACTGCCACTTCAATGTTGACGCTGCGCTTATGAAGCTGATTTCTGGCATCTCTCTCGTCCAGCATATTGGCGATGATCGGCCAGCCTGTCAGGCCTGCAACAGCGATATATTTGATATCAATATCCCGTTCATTCTCAATCAGTTTAAAGATACTGTTGGTTAAATCACCGTATTCCAGCGTTTCAACCTGAGTATTGTTTTCTTTCAGGATGGTCAGAATTTCAAACAGAACGCCGACCATGATCAGACTGAGCGCAAAAATAAGGCCCTGCTGCAGTTGTGAGTCGTATTGTGAGGGGATGATGCCATCAGGCAGGATATCGACCAGTAAGGCAATAAACAGCACGGTGACGGCTATTTCCTTCTGGGTGTCGGTATAAACATTTTTGAGCTTGGTATACAGATCCTCTTTCATCTGCAGCATATCCTTATCAGTGTATTGGGATATGCTTATAATTTTATTCGATGATATTCTGGTCAATAGCCTCAGACGACATTTATTGGTGATTTACAAACCAGTATCTTTCCCATGTCATCATGACTTTTTCCGGGTATTTGGTACGGCCAAGGCTGCCGTTATAGCGGGCGAGTGCACGTATCCAGTCGCCTTTTTCACGATCCAGATAGTGTTTGAGGATGGTGCAGCCATAGCGCAGGTTGGTTTCGGCGTGCATCAGGTTATCGCCGTCACGGCCGATTTCATTTTTCCAGAAGGGCATAATCTGCATATAGCCGCGGGCGCCCACGCGCGATATAGCAAAGCGGTCGAATGCACTTTCCACCTGAATGACGGACAGTACCAGCTCCGGCGACAGGCCGGCGCGCGAGGCTTCCCGGTGCACCAGTGACAAAAAATCCATACGCTCTTTGTTATCCGGCATATGGCGCTGCAGACGGGCAGACATATCTACCAGCCATACCTGGGCATCGTATTCATCCGCAAAGGAGTCTGTGCTGGTGACCGCGGATTTCAGCGCCGCCAGAAGCTCAGGATCGGGGTGGTCGGGCGTGGTTGTAGCGGCAACCGCACTCTGTACGGAGAGGAGAGAGCAAAGCAGTACCAGGGCACGGATAAAGCGTGCCCCGGCGGGTGAGCGGCAGACCGCTGTCAGCATTTCACCTGCTCTTTAAGGAAGGCGACGATGGCGTTCAGTGGCACATCTTTCTTTTCGCCATCGCGGCGGGCAGCGTATTCGATATTACCGGCTTCCAGGCCACGGTCACTGATGACGATGCGGTGTGGCAGACCCATCAGTTCCATGTCGGCAAATTTAACCCCGGGGCTGGTTTTCTTATCGCGGTCATCCAGATACACCTCAAGGCCGGCATCCTGCAGTTCCTGATACAGCTGCTCGGTGACTTTCTGAACAGCCTCTGAACGATGCAGGTTCATCGGCACAATACCTACATGGAAGGGGGCGATGGCATCCGGCCAGATAATGCCGCGGTCATCATGGTTCTGTTCGATGGCAGAGGCCACCACGCGGCTGACACCAATGCCGTAACAGCCCATCACCATGGTGCGGTCTTTGCCGTTTTCATCCAGCACAGTGGCTTTCATAGCCTCTGAGTATTTGGTTCCCAGCTGGAAAATGTGACCCACTTCGATGCCGCGTTTGATTTCCAGAACGCCTTCACCATCGGGGCTGGGATCACCGGCCTGCACGTTACGCAGATCAGCGAATTCCGGCAACGGCAGATCACGTTCCCAGTTGATGCCGAAGTAATGCTTGCCATCAGTATTGGCGCCGGCACCAAAATCAGCGCTGACCGACAATGCATGGTCCGCAATAATGCGCATATTCAGGCCCACCGGACCAATGGAGCCGGGGCCGGCACCCACCACCGGACGCATCTCGTCTTCTGTGGCGAATTGCAGTGGTGCCGCAATGCCATCGAGTTTCTCGGCTTTGATTTCATTCAGTTCATGATCGCCGCGTACTAGCAGGGCAACCAGATCATATTGACCGTTTTCATCGGCTTCACCGTGAACAATCAGAGTCTTGACGGTTTTTTCAATGGCAATGCCGTGTTGCTCAACCAGCGCAGCAATGGTTTTGGCATCCGGGGTATCAACCTCATGCATGGCTTCCGCAGGCGCCGGGCGTTCGCCGCTGGGTGCGACCGCTTCGGCGAGTTCAACGTTGGCGGCATAGTCACTGGCGGTTGAGAAAGCGATATCGTCTTCGCCGGAATCGGCCAGCACGTGAAATTCGTGGGATTTGGCACCACCGATGGAACCTGTGTCAGCCAGTACCGGGCGGAAATCCAGCCCCAGACGGGTAAAGATGCGGCTGTAAGCGGCATGCATTCTGGTGTAGGTCTCGTCGAGGCTGGCGGTGTCTGCGTGGAACGAATACGCATCTTTCATAACGAATTCGCGGGCCCGCATGACCCCGAAACGGGGCCGGGTTTCATCGCGGAATTTGGTCTGAATCTGATACAGATTCAGCGGCAGCTGTTTGTAGCTGCTGATGTTGTTGCGGGCCAGATCGGTGATGACTTCTTCGTGGGTCGGGCCCACGCAGAAATCGCGGTTATGACGGTCTTTAAGGCGCAGCAGTTCACCGCCGTACTGATACCAGCGGCCGGTTTCTTCCCACAATTCGGCGGGTTGTACCGCCGGCATCAGAACTTCCTGAGCGCCGGCACGGTTCATTTCTTCCCGTACAATGGCTTCAACTTTACGCAGTGTGCGCAGCCCCAGTGGCATCCAGGTGTACAGGCCCGCGGCCAGTTTGCGGATCATACCGGCCCGCAGCATCAGCTGATGGCTGACAACAACGGCATCAGCCGGGGTTTCTTTTTCGGTCGCGAGTAAAAATTGAGTGGCGCGCATAAGAAGTCAGATATTCCGGAGGTAAATAATTAAACGAATGCCGCGATTCTATAACTTGCGCGGTTGCGGGGCAATTTAGCTGTAGGCAGACCGGGCATAAAAGCGGCCGCAATCCCGGTCTGTGCTCTGTCTGCAACACAAATTTCACCTTTGTCTGCTTGCCGGTCTGGCCATCTGTGCGATACTGCGCGCTTCCTTTCAGACAGATACAGACGGACTGTCCGCATGTCAGACCCGGCGATAGTGAAACACAGCGTGGAACTGAGCGAGAACAATCTGCCGGTGGCAGAATCCTGCCTGCGCAATCAGCAGGCCATCTATGAGGTGCTCAGTCAGGAGTTAGCGGACGATGCTGTGGTGCTGGAACTGGGCAGTGGCACCGGTCAGCATGCGGCCTTTATGACCCCGCGTCTGCCACGTCTGCGCTGGCAGCCCTCTGAGCTGGCAGAGAATATCCCGGCGATTAACGCCTGGCGTGAGCATATCGGCCGGGAAAACTTTCTGCCGCCGCTGATTCTCGATATTGCCCAGGATCTGTGGCCGGTTAAGCAGGTCGATGCGGTCTTCAGTGCCAATCTTGTGCACTTTGTTGGCTGGGATAAAGTCCGGGCCATGATGGCCGGGATCGGCCGTGTCCTGAAGCCCGCCGGCCGCGCCATCTTTTATGGGCCCTATAACTACCATGGCGAATTCACCAGTGAGGGTAACCGCCAGCTGGATGAATGGCTGAAATCCCGCGACCCGTCATCCGGTATAAAAGATTTCGAACAGATTCAGATGACCGCCCGCAAAGAAAAACTGCGCTTGCTGAAAGATATCGCCATGCCCGCCAATAACCGCATACTGATTCTGCAGAAATATGTCTGAAGACTGCGCTGCATTGCATCCGTGCCCATGGGCAAAAGGCGAGGATTACCTGGCTTACCATGACAACGAATGGGGCGTGCCGTCGTACGACCGTAACCACCTGTTTGAAAAACTCTGTCTGGAAGGGCAGCAGGCCGGCCTGAGCTGGATTACTGTGCTGCGTAAGCGTGATCACTACCGGCGCTGCTTTCATCATTTTGTGCCGGAAAGTGTTGCCCGTATGCGCGACAGTACGCTGGAGAAATGCCTCACTGATACCGGGCTGATCCGCAACCGGCTGAAAATCTATGCCATCCGCACCAACGCCCGGGCTCTGTTGACACTGGAACAGCAGGGCACGGATTTCGTTGAATTCCTCTGGCAGTTTGTCGGCGGGAAGCCTCTGATCAACCGGTTTACCGGCATGGCCGATGTGCCGGCGCAGACCGAAGCGGCCCGGGCCATGAGCAAAGCGCTGAAAAAAGCCGGCTTTACTTTTGTCGGCCCGACCATCTGTTACGCCTTTATGCAATCCATGGGGCTGGTCAATGACCATCTGACCTCTTGCCCTCAACACCCGGACAATCAGCAGTAAGAAGTTTTATGTCTATTGAATACCGAATTAATCACCCGCTGACGGGCGCGCAGTTCCGCGAATTACTGGCGCATACCAGTCTTGGTGAGCGTCGTCCGCTGGACGATGAAGAATGCATGGCCGGCATGGCTGCCAATGGCAACCTGCTGATCACCGCCTGGCAGGGCGATAAACTGGTGGGCATGGCCCGTTCCATGACGGATTTCCATTTTGCCTGTTATCTGTCCGAGCTGGCGGTGCATCAGGACTGCCAGAAAATGGGCGTGGGTAAAGAGCTGATGAAACGTACCAAAGCGGAGTTGGGTCCCCAGTGCATGATCATCCTGCTGGCAGCACCGGCGGCCAGTGAGTATTACGGTCCTCTGGGGATGGAACACAATGAGCGCTGCTGGGTATTGCCCAGAGGTGCTGACTTCAGTTTCTGACGGGGTAACCGGAATACTCAGGGCTGCTGACGGAGGCTGCTGATGGCAACCAGATATCTGACGGTAGGGGAAGTCGCCCGGCGCACCGGACTGGCGGTGTCGGCGATCCATTTCTATGAAAGCAAAGGGCTGATTACCAGCCTGCGTAATGCCAGCAATCACCGCCGCTATACCCCGGGCGTTCTGCGTTATCTGTCGCTGATTAAATACGCCCAGCGGTTGGGTATCCCACTCAACGAAATCAAAGAGGTGGCCGGTCAGTATCGCTCGGGTGAAAAGGTCACCAAAGACGCATGGACGGCCATTTCTGCACGCTGGAAAGCCCGTCTGGATGAGCGTATCGAAGCACTGGAGAGGCTGCGCGACGAGCTGGATGGCTGTATCGGCTGTGGTTGTTTATCGCTGGCAGACTGTCCGGCGCTCAACCCGGATGATGAAATGGCCGGGGAAGGCACCGGGGCGGTGGCGCTGGAAAAACCACGCCCGGAATAACGGCTGCGCCGGCCCTGTTACCAGGGGATCGGGCCCAGCCGGTCGAAGAATCCGCCACTGGGACCATTTTCACCGATCAGCGCGTAACGCACGGGCGCGCTGGCGGCCGTTTCCATAATGCTTTCCGGGTCGCCATCGGGCAGACGCGGATCCATAATGCCAGGGTCCACCGCGTTAACTTTGATACCCGCCTCTTTCAACTCTCTGGCCAGATGAATGGTGAGGACGTTCAGTGCAGCCTTGGAGGAGGCATACAGCGGCTGCGCGGCTTCATAATAGGGGCTGCGCTTATCCGTCATATTCATCACCGAGCCCAGACTGCTGGAAATATTGACCACCCGCGGGTTAGACGACAGTTTCAGCAGCGGCACAAACGCCTGTATGCAGCGGAAGGTGCCGAACAGGTTGGCTTCATAGGTGGCGATAAGATCCTCGACCGGCGCCTGATTCAGTGGCCCTTTATCAAGCGCCAGACTGTGATTATTGATCAGAATATCAAGGCGCCCGAAACGTGAGCGCAGATTGTCTGCCGCCGCATCGACGGAGGTCTGCTGAGTCGCATCCAGCACTAACAGCTCGGCTGACTGTTCCTGTTGCAGCAGTTCATCCAGTATTGGCTGACCCGATTGTATATCTCTGACCCCCAATATGACGGTCTGACCTTTGGCTGCCAGTCGGCGGGCGGTTTCCTGTCCCATGCGGTCGGCGGTGTTTGTTACTAGAGCAACAGCAGTCGTCGCGGATGACATGTCGGTTTCCTTCAGAGTTCTTTCCGGGTTCGGCGGCCCCGTTGTGCCGTACAGCTGTCCACTGAGCGGGAATACAGCTGATTCTAATTCCTGAAGTTAACTTGAGGTCAAGCGCAAAAAGTAATGGATTTGTCAGGAAGCTATCGGCGCTTTCTGGCCATGCGCTGTTCGCTGCTGAAGTCGTCCACCGGGATCAGACCCGTCGCTGAGCGGTGCAGGCCAATATCATCCAGCAGGGCATCGCTCAGGTTATGCAGTGAGCGGGGGTTATGGCAGGGGCGGTGGCGCCACCAGAGCAGGCGTCCTGGCGGTAATCGGTTAACGGCGGTGTTGAAGATCATAACTGGCTCCTTGTACTGGTATGGCTGCTTTCCTGATAAAAATTGCGGGTGCCCGCGGCGATCAGGTTGTGAAAACTATGGCAGCCTGCTATTGATCTATCCAACGAATGTATTTAATTTCAGATATCAAATATTTTGATCTATAGGCCGGTGACTGAGATCGCCATCGTTGCGAGAGCATGAGCCGGAGACTGGGGAGGTGCGGTGGAATTTCCTGTTGAGTTACTGAAAACCTTCCTGGCAGTGGTGGATACCGGAGGGTTTACCCGGGCCGGTCAGGTGGTTCACCGCACGCAGTCTGCTATCAGTATGCAGATGAGGCGCCTGGAAGAATCGGTAGGCACGCCGTTATTTGAGCGCCGTGGCCGCTCCTTTGTGCTGAGCGCCGACGGTGAGCGTCTGTTGCCCTATGCCCGGCGTATGCTGAAACTGCACGAAGACGCGGTGGCTGCCATGATTCAGCCGCAGATGGCCGGTCCGTTGACTATCGGGACGCCGGATATCTATGCCCGGGCTTATCTGCCGGGTATGCTGGCCTGGTTTGCCAATAATTATCCGCGTGTGCAGATCACTGTCCGCTGTGAACCCAGCGTCCAGCTGGCACAGGCACACAGACGCGGAGAGACGGATCTGACCTTGCTGAGCGGTGAGCAGTACCAGTCATTGGGCGAAATTGTCCGCCAGGAGCAGCTGGTGTGGGTGGCATCGCGTTATCATCTGGTGCACGAAGAGTCGCCATTACCACTGGCCATGTTTCAGGCTGACTGTATTTATCGTAAATACGCGTTTCACAGTCTGGATGCGGCGGGTGCGGATTATCGCATTGCCTATCAAAGCGAAAGTACCGCCGGCATCCTGGCCGCGGTATCATCCGGACTGGCGGTCACTGTACTGGCAGAAAATGTGGTGACGGAGGAGTTCCGTATCCTGGGCAGCCGCGAAGGGCTGCCGTTTTTGCCATCGGCCCCTATGGTTATGGCGACTTCGGGGCGTTCACCTGTGGTCGATTCACTGGCCGATTTTATCCGTGATGGTATGGTCGCAGTGTCAAAGTAGCGCCAAAGTAGAGGCAGCAAAAGTAGCGCTAAAACAGCCATTCAGCGATGCCGGCAGTTAATTAAAGTGTACTGTGAGCGCAGGGATAACCGTCAGGCTATAGCAAAGCAGCCCCCGGATTTGCACTAAGGACTTCAGACAATATGTCAGATAAATCTGCACCGGCCCGTGTCTATGGACACCGGCTGAAGAATAAACTCAGTGCCCTGTACTTTGGTAACGACAGGTCTGCCAGGATTTTTCGCTGGTCACTGCTGGCCTTTGATTTTATTACGATCGTCTATTTTCTGGTGGCTTCTTTTTATCATTCCATTGACAGCCTGCATGTGGTGGAAGAAGCCATTGGTGTCATTTATCTGATTGAGTTTGCAGTCCGCCTTTTTATCAGCAACACCCGCTGGCGCGATATTTTTCATCCCGCCGGGCTGGCGGATCTGATTGTGATTGCTTCTCTGCTGGCGCCATCGCTGGCAGAAAACTTCAGTTTTCTCCGGGTTATCCGCGCGCTGCGTTTATTGCGCTCCTACCATATGTTGAAAACACTGCGCCGCGAGGTCGCTTTTATCCGTGCCCATGAGGATGTGATTTTCAGTGTGATTAACTTGCTGGTGTTTATTTTTATTATCACTGCGGTGGTTTATGTCAGCCAGGAAAACAGCAACCCGGCTATCGGCAATTATGTTGATGCGCTGTACTTTACAATTGCCACACTGACGACGACCGGGTTTGGCGATATCACTCTGACCGGCAGTGACGGCCATTTGCTGGCGGTGCTTATTATGATCTTCGGGATTTCTTTATTTCTGCGCCTGATTCAGACCATTTTCCGTCCGGGGGAAATCCGCTATGAGTGTGAACGCTGTGGTTTAAACCGTCATGATCCGGACGCTATTCACTGCAAGCACTGCGGTAAAATATTGCATATTACAACCCAGGGCCAGATGGACTGACCGTCTGCCTGACCGGACTGTCGCTGAGAGGCTGTTGCTTGTTGTGTGAGGCTTGTCAGGGGGAAGCAGTAGCAGGGGAAGTGTCGGCGTTAGCTTTCCGGGTTAACTTAAACGGAGGCGGCCGGTTTCCTGTCTGTCGTGGTTGTGCTGCTCATGCCGTCGTCACGGGCAAGCAATGCTTTTATTTCCGGAATGCATGAGCCACAATTCGTGCCGCACTTTAATGCTTCACCCAGTGTCTCAGTTGTGTGGCAGCCTCTGGTGATCGCTGACCGGATCTGTTTCTCGCCAATCTGGAAACAGGAGCAGACAATAGCACCCACATCTTCAGCATCACTGGGCGAACCGGCCAGTAACGCGCGGCGGTTTTCTTTGCTCAGGCTTTCATCAGTGAAACGTTCAATCAGCCACTTACGCGAGTTAAAGGCTTCGTCTTTGTGAGTAAAGACCACGGCCTGTAAGCGCCCGTTGTGAATTAAAATGTGGCGGTGGTGCTGGTTGTTTTCGTCATCCAGCTGCAGCCAATGGCCTTGCGGCAGCTGATTTTTGATATTGGCAATGGCATCACTGGCGTGGCCGCAGCCAGCAACTTCATAATAAAAACCCTGCTCAATAACACCGGACGCCCAGTAAGCGCAGCGGTTCAATTCACCCAGGTCATCACGGCTGAGCACAAAGCCTGTCCAGTCGGTGTGGAAAGGCTCTGCATTAACGCTGCAGAATTTAAGCTGTGGCTGGCCGGAGAAGGGATCGCGGTCATCGTTAATTAATGTGCCCATGCGTGCAGCACTGGCGTAACGGCTGGTCCAGTGCATGGGGACGAATATTTCTCCCATACGCTGGCCTGAGTTGATTTTAGCCCGCACAATAATTTCACCACGGCCATTGTTAATCCGGGTTAATACGCCTTCGTTTATGTTACGTGCTTCGGCATCATCGGGATGAAATTCGGCATAGGGTTCGGCGATATGCTGTGCCAGACGGGGTGATTTACCGGTACGTGTCATGGTGTGCCAGTGATCGCGCACGCGGCCGGTGTTCATGATCAGATCGCCGCCAGGTACGCTGTTATCACTTTGCGGCAGTGCCGGGGTAACGGCGAGAAAATTGGCTTTGTTGTTCGTAGTGTAAAAATGGCCGTCCGCAAAAAAGCGTTTCCGGCCATGCGGGTATTGGTCGTTGACCGGCCACTGTACCGGTGCCATGGCATCGTATTGCGCCTGCTTCATGCCGACCAGTGCGCTTAAATCAAAGTCGCGACTGCCGTTATTTTCAAAGGCGGATAAGCGCGCGTGCTCATCAAAAATTTCTGCGGGATGCTGATAATTAAAATCTTTTTCAAAGCCCAGGCGTTTGGCTACTTCACACAGCATCCACCAGTCCGCTTTGGCCTCGCCCGGTGGCGGCAGGAATCCGCGCTGGCGGGAAATGCGGCGCTCGGAGTTGGTGACGGTGCCGTTTTTTTCGCCCCAGCTGGCGGCTGGCAGTAATACCTGTGCTTCTTTCGCGGTGTCGGTATTGGCCATGCAATCGCTGACCACCACCAATTCGCAATGTTTAAGGGCTTCTTTTACGGCATCGGCGTCCGGCATGCTGACCACCGGATTGGTGGACATGATCCAGAGGAATTTAATTTTACCGGCGCGCATTTCCTTAAATAAATCCACGGCTTTCAGGCCAGGTTTTTCAGCGATGTTGGGTGCATTCCAGAAACGTCGCACACGGTCGCGGTCTGCCGGGGCGAAATCCATGTGCGCAGCTAACTGATTCGCCAGACCGCCGACTTCACGGCCACCCATGGCATTGGGCTGGCCGGTGATAGAAAAGGGCGATGCACCCGGTTTACCGATACGTCCGGTGGCCAGATGCACATTAATAATGGCGTTGCCTTTATCGGAACCGGTGGCGCTCTGGTTTATGCCCTGGGAATAAAATGTCACGGTTTTTCCGGTTCCTGCAAACCAGTGAAAAAAGGTTTCCAGCTGAGTGGCCTTAATATCCAGAACCTCTGCGGTTTTCTCCAGGCTGGCGCAGGCTTTACGTGCAGAGGCCAGCGCTTCGTCAAAGCCCTGGGTGTGATTTTTAATAAAGGCAGTATCAAGTTTTCCGGCTTCTTCCAGATAAGCCAGTAAAGCGGAAAACAAATAACCATCGCTGCCCGGGCGGATCGCCAGGTGCAGATCGGCAATATCACAGGTCGCGGTTTTACGTGGATCTATCACCACAATTTTCATGTCCGGCCGCGCCTTTTTCGCCGCACTGATACGCTGAAATAAAATCGGGTGGGCCCAGGCGGCGTTGGAACCTGTCATCACAATCAGATCAGCTTCTTCAAGATCTTCGTAGCAGGCCGGTACAGTGTCTGAGCCGAACGCGCGCTTGTATGACACCACCGCCGAGGCCATGCACAGACGGGAGTTGGTATCGATGTTGGCGCTGCCAATAAAACCTTTCATCAGTTTATTGGCAACGTAGTAATCTTCGGTCAGCATCTGGCCGGCACCGTAAAATGCAATGGCTTCCGGGCCATCGGTCATCAGTACCTGTTTGATTTTATCGGCGATCAGACTGAGGCTTTTTTCCCAGCTGGTGCGCTGGCCATTCATAGTCGGGTAGAGCAGGCGGCCTTCATCCGACATGGTTTCCTGCAGAGCGGAACCTTTGACGCACAAACGCCCGAAGTTTGCCGGATGATGCTTGCTGCCTTTCACCGGGCGCATGGTGTCGCCATGGGATTCAGTGGTCACGCCGCAGCCGACACCACAATAGGGACAGGTGGTTTCTGTCTGTTGCCACTGTCGGGTTGTCTGCTGATCTGATGTCTTATTCATGGCACTTTAATATTGATAGCACTGAAAAAAATCCAAAAAAAAGCGCTCACAGGTAAAACCTGTGAGCGCCAATGCTCTGTTTTGCACAACACGATAATGTCTGGCATCAGCACTGATGCCGTAAAAGCAACTGGAAGGTATTAGCTGCTTCGACAAATCTTTATATACAAAAGGGGTGCCAACTTTGAATATGGGGATGAATCCCGGGCCTGTGAGTTATATGACGTTTATGTTGCATTCGTTTGGTGCGGGAAAATGTCTTATCGCATTGTTCTGGCGCGTTTACGGCGCCGGATCTGGCCTTAATAGCGTTGTAATTTGCTCATTGATGGTTGAGAGGATTATGCCGTTTGCAGAACATCTGCAGCCAACCGTCATGGAAATGAAAACTTTCGGCGCAGCGCAGTGCCCGGGTGTTCCAGCCTGGTGCGGTCACCGTCTGATCATTCTATAGATTAACCACAAGTCTTCAGCTGTCGGGGGAGAAAACGCCAGAGTCAACATTTGGCACCTGCTTTGCTTAATCCGTTCCGATGCCCTCCATTGCAACGGCGCGATGGCGGGGAGCGCAACGAAGCACAAACAGGAGAACCAAGATTATGACCAGATAGAGAGACGTCCCATGAGCAAAAAGCGCATTATTGTCGTTGGCAACGGCATGGTTGGACACAACTTCATTGATACCCTCGCCACTTCCGAGCACGCCTCAGAGCTCGAACTTATTACCTTTTCTGAAGAACCCCGTCTGGCGTACGACCGCGTACAGCTAAGCAAATACTTTTCCGGCTCCACCGCTGATGACCTGGCTCTGACCACTGAAGCCGCGTACCAGCAGCAGGGTGTTGTCTATACGCTGAACGATAAAGTCGTATCCATCGACACACATGCCAAGACAGTAACCACCGCTCATGGTCAGGTGGAAGGTTACGACAAGCTTGTGCTTGCGACCGGTTCTTACCCGTTTGTGCCACCGATTCCCGGCAATGATCAGGAACACTGTCTGGTGTACCGCACCATTGAAGATTTAGAAGCCATTTCCGCATCCGCTGCCGTGAGTAAAACCGGCGTGGTAGTTGGTGGTGGTCTGTTGGGGCTGGAAGCGGCCAACGCCCTGAAGCAGGCAGGCCTGGATACCCATGTGGTTGAATTTGCACCACGCCTGATGGCGGTGCAGCTGGACGAGGGCGGCGGCAAGCTGCTGCGCCATAAAATTGAAGAGCTGGGTGTATCGGTTCATACCGAGAAAGCGACCACTGAAATCGTCGCCGGCGAAGAGTGCCGTTACCGTATGAACTTTGCCGATGGCTCTCACCTTGAAACCGATATGATCCTGTTCTCTGCCGGTATCCGCCCGCAGGATGAACTGGCGCGTCAGTTTGGTCTGGATATCGGTGAACGCGGCGGCATTGTGATTAACGATTTCTGCCAGACCTCAGAAGAGGATATTTACGCCATCGGGGAATGTGCGTTGTGGGATGGGAAAATTTTCGGTCTGGTGGCACCAGGTTATCAGATGGCTAAAGTGGTCGCCGATAATATTGTCTCTGCGTTAATTACCCACGATGTCCCGGCACTTACATTTAAAGGTGCCGATATGAGCACCAAACTGAAACTGCTGGGCGTGGATGTGGCCTCCATCGGTGATGCCCACGGTCACACCGCCTGCAGTAAAAGTTATGTTTTCAACGATGATATCGAACAGGTTTATAAGCGCCTGGTGGTATCCCATGACGGCAAAAAACTGCTGGGTGCTGTGTTGGTCGGTGACGTGGATGCCTACGGTAATCTGCTGCAGCTGATGCTGAATGATATGGATATTCCGGGTAATCCGGCGGCTCTCATTGTGCCTTCCTCCGATGGCGAAGAGAGTGCCGGGCTCGGCGTTGCAGCCTTGCCGGATACGGCGCAGATCTGTTCCTGTCAGGCGGTATCCAAAGGTGAAATTGCCGCGGCGGTGCAGGGCGGTTGCTGCACCATGGGGGATATTAAAGAAGCCACCAAAGCCTCAACTGTGTGTGGCGGCTGTACGGCGTTGGTTAAACAGGTGATGGATGCCGAGCTGACCGCGCTGGGTGTGGAAGTTAACAACAACCTGTGTGAGCACTTTGCTTACACCCGTGCAGAACTGGCCGACATTATCCGCGTGAAAGGTTACAGCACCTTCACAGAAGTGCTGGAACACCACGGTAATGGCCACGGTTGTGAAATCTGTAAGCCAACCGTCGGTTCCATTCTGGCGTCCTTCAATAACGAATACGTGCTGAAAGACGCGCACATCGGTCTGCAGGACACCAACGATATCTTCCTCGGTAACATGCAGAAAGACGGTACTTACTCCATCGTGCCGCGTGTCGCCGGTGGTGAAATTACTCCGGATAAACTGATTGTGCTGGGTGAAATCGCCCGTGATTACGATCTCTACACCAAAATCACCGGCGGTCAGCGTATCGACCTGTTCGGGGCTCAGCTGCATCAGCTGCCGGAAATCTGGGAAAAACTGGTGGCAGCAGGTTTCGAAACCGGTCATGCCTACGGTAAATCCCTGCGTACGGTGAAATCCTGTGTTGGTTCCACCTGGTGCCGTTACGGCGTACTGGATTCGGTGTCCATGGCCATCGCCCTGGAGAACCGCTACAAGGGTCTGCGTGCACCGCACAAAATCAAGTTCGCCGTCTCTGGCTGTACCCGCGAGTGTGCGGAAGCACAAAGCAAAGACATCGGTGTAATCGCCACTGAAAACGGCTGGAACCTGTATGTCTGTGGTAACGGCGGTATGCGCCCGCGCCATGGCGATCTGTTTGCCTCTGACCTGGATGATGAAACTCTGGTGAAATACATCGACCGCGTGCTCATGTTCTATGTGCGCACCGCCGACCGTCTGCAGCGTACTTCGGTGTGGATGGAAAACCTCGAAGGTGGTCTGGATTACCTGAAAGACGTTGTGATCAACGACAAACTGGGCATCTGCGACGAACTGGAAGCGGGTATGACCAAAGTGGTGAATACCTACCAGTGCGAATGGAAAACCACCATCGAATCGCCGGAAAAACTCAAACGCTTCAGCCACTTCATCAATGCTGACGAGCAGGACAAAAACCTGTACTACGTGCGTGAACGTGGTCAGCGTCGTCCGGCCACGGAAGCAGAACGTATTGAGCTGGTCAATCTGGATACGGCTTCTGAATAAGAAGCCGCTCACTGACACTAACAAATTCTATTTGAGGTTATTGCTATGACTGACTGGACAACGGTATGCAATCTGGCGGATATCGATCCGGATACCGGTGTATGTGCTCTGTATAACGGTGAACAGGTTGCACTGTTCCGCTGGGGCAGCACCGAGACGGTTTACGCCATTAATAATTTTGATCCGTTCGGCAAAGCCAACGTGCTTTCGCGCGGCATCATTGGCTCTGTGGGTGAGCGCCCTGTGGTGGCTTCACCTTTGTATAAACAGCACTTTGACCTGTCGACCGGTGAGTGTCTGGAAGATGAAAACGTGGCCGTCAGGCATTATCAGGTCAAGGTAGAAAACGGGGTTGTACTGCTGGCCTGAGTGACGGCTTGCCAGGGCCCGTCTGCGGGCCCTCTGGCTCTGCGCCGCCTGCCAAGGCTCCGGCGGTCTGGGGGGCAAGCCTGTATGAACTGTCTTACCTGCCAGTCCGTTACTCGCCGGACTGCAGGCGGGCTTTCTCCGCCGCGCGATCGAAATCCTCGCCCCGGGCTTCGGCCTCGGCTTCCCGTTCATCCAGCTGCTGGAACAGTGAAATCTCCTCGTCAGTGAGGAAATGCAGGCAATCGCCGCCAAAAAACCACAGAATATCGCGGTCGATCACCGGGTTCAGTTGGGGCAGGTGAATGAAAATCTGCACCACCCAATCATGGCCTTGCTGGTAGCCTGAACCAGAATGTTCCCTCAAAAGGTCAATTACCTGATCAAGCTGGTGTAGAATTTCGTCACTGATCACACCGGCAGCCTGTGGCTGAGCTTTGCGCAACCGCTCGCCGACCTGATGCAGCCGCTGGGTCAGATCGTTTAATCGTTCGCTCATATAAATCCAAATACAGTTAAAAAAGGTTTGTTAATGAAGGTACCCGCTCTGCTGGTACGTGACCTGAGCAAGGTCTACGACAATGGTTTCCAGGCTCTCAAAGGCATCAGCCTTGAAGTCGAGCAGGGAGATTTCTTCGCATTGCTCGGCCCCAACGGTGCCGGTAAATCCACAACCCTGGGTATTCTATCGGGTCTGGTGCAAAAAACATCCGGCTCGGCCGAAGTCATGGGCCATGATGTCAATAAAGAGACATCGTACGCCCGTCGGGATCTGGGGGTAGTGCCACAGGAATTCAACTTCAATCAGTTTGAAAAAGTGTATGACATCGTCGTTACACAGGCCGGATACTTCGGCCTGACGGTGGCCGAGGCAGCGCCTCAGGCGGAAAAACTGCTGCGCGCACTGGATCTCTGGGAAAAACGGGATGAACCGTCGCGTATGCTCTCAGGTGGTATGAAGCGCCGGCTGATGATTGCCCGGGCGCTGATCCACAAGCCCAAAGTGCTGATTCTTGATGAGCCTACGGCCGGGGTCGATATCGAACTGCGCCGCTCGATGTGGGATTTCATGCAGGATCTGAACAAGGCCGGCACCACCATTATTCTGACCACGCATTATCTGGAAGAGGCCGAACAACTGTGCCGCAATATCGCCATTATCAATCATGGTGAAATTATCCAGAGCACCAGTGTGCGCGAGCTGCTGGGGCAACTGAATACGGAAACCTTTATTCTCGACCTGACCCGGCCTGTGTCAGACATTCCGGAATTTGACGGCTTCAGTGTGCGTCAGGTGACTGCGGACAGTCTGGAGGCGGAAGTCACCAAAGGTCAGAGTCTGAACGGTTTGTTTGCCGAATTAGACAGCAGGGGGATCGAAGTCCGCAGTATGAGAACCAAATCCAATCGCCTGGAAGAAATGTTCGTTGGCCTGGTACGGGAGGATAACGCATGACTGATGCCCGTATTCAGTGGGTGGCGTTCAATACCATCGTGACCAAAGAAGTGCGCCGTTTTATGCGCATCTGGCAGCAGACGCTGTTACCGCCGGCGATCACCATGACACTGTATTTTGTGATTTTCGGCCAGCTTATCGGCTCCCGTATCGGTGATATGGGCGGCGTGAACTACATGTCGTTTATCGTTCCCGGGCTGATCATGATGAGTGTGATTACCAATTCATACGGTAACGTCGCGTCATCGTTTTTCAGCAACAAATGGCAGCGCAGTGTGGAAGAACTTATGGTGTCACCGGTGCGTCCGATTACCATTCTGGCCGGCTATATCTCCGGCGGGGTGGCGCGCGGTATTGCCACCGGTGCCATTGTAACCCTGTTATCACTGTATTTTACTCATCTGCAGATTCATAACCTGCTGGTGGTGGTACTGGTGATTCTGTTGTCGGCCATTCTGTTCTCCATCGGCGGTTTTATTAACGCCGTTTTTGCCACTAAGTTCGATGATATTGCTATTATCCCGACCTTTGTGATTACGCCACTGACGTATCTGGGAGGTGTTTTTTACTCCATCGACCTGCTGCCCGGTTTCTGGCAGACAGTGTCTATGTTTAACCCTATTTTATATATGGTTAATACCTTCCGTTACGGCATACTCGGGGTGTCAGATGTTGATGTCTGGTTCTCGCTGGGAATGCTGGTGGTGTTTATACTCATCTTCGGTGGCTTCAGTCTGAGACTGTTGCATCAGGGTAAAGGCATGCGTCATTAAGGTATTTATGGCATCTGTAACAAGTAAAGATAACCCGTTAGGGAAAAGCTCAGAATACCGGGATCAGTACGACGCCAGTCTGCTGTTCCCCATTGAGCGCGAAGAAAGCTGGAAAGCCCACGGCCTCGATCGCAATGAGGTCGTGTTTTACGGTGAAGATATCTGGAATGGCTATGAAATATCCTGGCTGAACCAGAAAGGTAAGCCGCTGGTAGCGCTGGCGGAATTCCGTATTCCGGCCAGCAGCCGTTTTCTGGTGGAGTCCAAATCGTTCAAGCTCTATCTGAACTCCTTTAATCAGTCACGGTTTGCTTCGGCCAGTGAGGTTCAGGCCCTGATGGCAAAGGATTTATCGGCGGCGGTGGGGGCGCAGGTGACCGTTGTCTTTCACCCGGTGGATCATTGCTTTCCACAGGCTCCGGAAGCGCTCTGCATCGATGATCTGGATATCTCGGTCGATACTTACGAACCGGATGATGCGCTGCTGTCTGCCGGAGGAGAGCCGTTTGACGGCTGGCTGTGCAGTCATCTGCTGAAATCCAATTGCCCGGTCACTGGTCAGCCCGACTGGGGCAGTCTGTTTATTCACTACCGCGGTCCGCGTATCGACGAGGCCGGCCTGCTGGCCTACATAGTATCCATGCGTCAGCATCAGGACTTCCACGAACACTGCGTTGAGCGGACTTTTCATGATCTGTGGTTAAGATGTCAGCCGCAATCGCTGACGGTGTACGCACGCTATGTGCGCCGTGGCGGGCTGGATATTAATCCGTTCCGTACTTCGGAGGATAACGCTGAGGCTGTGAACTTCCGCCTTCCCCGTCAGTAGGCTTGGCGGGTTTTACTTTGTTGGCGGTAATCCCCTGGCTGCGTAACTTCGCAGCCGCTTTCACCAGCGATTCCGCCACTTTCTCCCGGTCTTCATCCCGGACCCGGTCGCTCTCAATGTACAGCGAGAAGCCTTCGGATTCGTAATTGATAAAGCTTGGGTTGGCGCCCAGATCGCGGCGGTAATCCACTACCTGATAGACGGGCACAGGATCACGGAAGCCTTTCACCTGTGCAGTGCCGCGCTGACGGCAGATAATCTTATCTTTGATCAGCGCGTAAGTTTCGTGGGAAATCAGAATCTCTCCGGAATCCGCTTCACTTTCCAGGCGCGAAGCCAGATTTACCTCTTTACCGATGATGGTGTAATCCATACGGCTTTCAGTACCGAAATTGCCCACTGTGCAATAACCGGTATTGATACCCATGCGGATCTGCAACGGGGCAGTCATACCATGCTCGGCCCATTGCTTGCGCAGCTTCAGCATATGGCGGCGCATTTCAATGGCCATGGATACACAGGCCAGGGCATCACGCTTGGTGCCTTTGCTCTTCGGATCGCCGAAGAAAATCATAATGCCGTCACCGATGAATTTATCGATGGTGCCACCGTATTTCAGTGCAATGCGTGACATCTCGGTGAGGTACTGATTCAGCAGGTCAGTAAAGGCCTCGGCTTCGATTTGCTCCGACAGGGAGGAAAAGCCGACGATATCAGAGAAGAAAATCACCAGTTTCTTACGCTGGGTTTCCAGCTTGGCCTGGCGCCGGCCGCTGAAAATAGATTCCCATACCTGCGGCGCCACGTACTTGGAAACCTGATGTGACAGCGCCTGAAAGCGCTCAACCTGGCCCTGAAATTTCTTCTTCAGACGGATCAGATCGCGGGCCTGGCGGTTGTTATTGAATGCAGACATGGCCAGATGAAAGGCCACACCGGCCGCACAGGTCAGGAACAGGGCTGTGGGCACAGGTTGCGGCGGTTGATAGCCAAACAGTAATACACCGCCGGCAGCCCCTGCGACCAGGGAGATAATACAGAAAGCCCAGGCGGTAATGCTGCCGACAATAATAAAGCTGGTGTTGATCATAATCAGGAACAATACAGACAGCTCAACCGGCAGATTAATGTAGGCCAGAAACACCCCGCACAGAATGGCATCGCCGTGAATCAGAAACTGACGGGTCGTGTAGGAGCGGCGAAACCGGAACGGACGGCTGATAAAATACACAAGATGGGGATAAATCAGGCACACGGCCGCGGCAATCAGAATGTACTGCTCGAAATAGCCGAGGAACGCGCCCACGACGACGGTCGCACAGGCGACACCATAGCCCAGCACACGGGCCATATAGTCCTGCTTCGGCAGCGTCGTTTCCGAAAATTGAGACACGTCTTGTGTGTTAGGCATGATTGTCGCTCAGCTTTTTATTTGTAGTTGTTATTGTCGTTACTGATGACGCAGCAGTACCAAAATCCCCAAGTAACAGCATGTATATACCCAGAATACGGATTGTCAGCAAGTTAGTCGACCGGCCCCGGACGACAGGAACTCACTGAGGTTACAATAATCATATTACCAGTTTCTTGATGTGAGTGTGGATATGAATGCTATACAGGCATTAACTGAACGCGTGTCAGTCGCGCAGCTGACAGGACCCGATCTGACGCCTGCGGAAGAGGATAGTCTCTTTCTTGCTGCGCTCCGGGCCGCGGATCACGCCTGGATGCGCCCGAGCCGCTATCTTACTGTCCGCGGCGACGATCGTGCAAAACTCGGCCGTTTGTTTCTGGAATCAGCACCGGATTGGCAGACTTTGCCAGACGACAAACAGGCGAAATTGCTCAATATGCCTATGCGGGCACCCCTTATTGTCGTGGCGGTCTGTACAATTAATGATCATCCGAAAGTCTCAAGAGAAGAACAGCTGATGTCTACCGCAGCCGGCGTGCAGAATATGCTCAACGCTGCCTGGGCGCAGGGGCTGGGTGCTATCTGGCGCACCGGTGAGGTCGCTTACAACCGCAGAATCGCAGAAGGGCTGGGGCTGGCTGCCAATGAGGAGATCGTGGCCTTTGTTTATCTGGGCCGCATTAACGCTGCGCCGAAGCCGGTTCCTGAGTTGCCGGTCGCCGACTTCGTGCAGTCGTGGCCGCTAAAATCGTCATAAAAACAACGAATTAGAAGAATTTGCTGTTGACGCCCACCGGCCGCCTGAGTATAGTACGGGGCCTCTGAGCAGTGCTCAGTTAGGTGAGGTGTCCGAGTGGTCGAAGGAGCACGCCTGGAAAGCGTGTATACCGCAAGGTATCGAGGGTTCGAATCCCTCCCTCACCGCCACTAATTTTTCCTTAAAAATCAACAACTTATGATTTTTAAGGACGGCGAAAAAGTAGTTTGGGAACGATTTTGGGAACAAGTCGTCGAGATGTATTTAGGTTTCGAATCCCTCCCTCACCGCCACTTATTGCAAAAGCCTGCTGGAAACAGCAGGCTTTTTTCGTTTCTGAAGTGTTTGTAGATATCTCAGGAGTGAGGGCGGGTGCCGGACCCTCGTGGGTTCGCACCGGACGCAGCGAGCCCCGCCAGTGCTGGCGGTAACATTGTGGTCAGTGTAATGCACAAATGTGGTTTGATCAGGCCGTCATCACGGGTCGCTTTTCCCTGATAAGCCGGTTCTTTCCTGTTGTACATCAGCCTCTCAGTTCTGCAACGGAGAAAATATGACAACTTTGCTTCTGGACAGCGCTCAGTCGATGTTTCAACATGCGCCGCATCGATTATGCTGTGCCAGTGGAGAATTGTGTGAGGTTGTTTAATGAGTGATCATCTGCGGGTACAGGAACTCAGGGAGAACCTGATGGAGTTAACCGAGCGGGTTGGCCGGCGACAAGCGCAGTTTGAACTGGCCGGTAATCTGTTCGAGGGTGTTCTGTCACAGGCAAAAGCGGATAAGGCCTGTCGTGAACTGGACGATTACCAGACCGAATATTTTGAAAATGTCCGTGAGCTGACGTTAATTGCCATTCCTCATTCTGATGCCTACAGCCGCGGCGCCGGTCAGCCGGACGCGGCGGAGCGTATGGTGCATTATTCTCTGATTTATTCGAATGAGCGTGCCGTCTGTGATTCTGCGCTGCGTTCGTTTCAGTCTGCCATTGTTGCCTACCGTCAGAGCGTCGTGAACCGGCGCATTCAGTTATTCGCCCTGGCTGCTGTGCTGTTCAGCAGCATTGCTTTATTCACTAACGGTTGACCGCTGCCACCGCTTGCATCCTTTATTGATAGATTGTTGACATAAACAGCGCTTCGGCCCCTGCCGGGCAGCAGTGCCTGCTGACCTGGCTATATTTATTGGCATGCCTGCCACCAGAAGGAAGGGACTGTCAGGGTTTTCCTTGCTGAGAAAGCGGAAGCCGGGCTGCCGGTCGATCATGGGATAGGCTGGATGACCGAATCGCCCGCCCGGAAGATGAGTCTTCTTTATCTGGTCAGTGAACGTGTGATCGATATTCTGTCAGCGCTTTAAAAAGAAATCCGCGCCGCCGCCTGATGCGCTTCCTGATGCCCTTCCTTATACTACGGGTGCCGGCCCGGGATGTGAATAACGGCCATCTTTCTCTATAATCTGCCCAGCTTTTTACAACTCCCTGACCGATAAGAGACAGATTCCTATGACGGTTCGCACCCGTGTTGCGCCATCACCGACCGGTGATCCCCACGTAGGCACAGCCTACATTGCCTTATTTAACCTGGCATTCGCCCGCCAGCACGGCGGCCAGTTTATTCTGCGTATTGAAGATACCGACCAGCAGCGCAGTACGCCGGAGTCGGAACAGGCGATTCTCGACAGTCTGCGCTGGTTAGGCATGAGCTGGGATGAAGGCCCGGATGTGGGAGGCGAGCACGGGCCTTACCGGCAGAGCGAGCGCCGTGAAATTTACGGCGATTACGTGCAGCAGTTGCTGGACAAAGGCCATGCGTTTAAATGTTACCGCACGGCTGAAGAACTGGATGCCATGCGTAACGAACGTCAGGCGGCCGGTAACAGCATGGCGCTGAAACCCTCCGACCTGATTCTGCCAGACGATGAAATAGCCCGCCGTGAAGCCGAAGGTGCGCCCTATGTGGTGCGCATGAAGGTGCCGGAAGAGGGCGTGTGTGTGGTGGACGATATGCTGCGCGGCCCGATTGAACTCGACTGGTCACAGGTTGATGCACAGATTCTGATGAAGTCTGATGGTATGCCGACATACCATCTGGCTAATGTAGTGGATGACCATCTGATGGGCATTACCCATGTTATCCGCGGTGAAGAATGGATCAGTTCGGCACCGAAACACAAACTGCTGTATGACTATTTCGGTTGGGATATGGTGCATCTGTGTCATATGCCGCTGCTGCGGAACCCGGACAAAAGCAAACTGAGTAAGCGTAAAAACCCGACGTCCATTATGTTCTACGAGCGTATGGGGTTTATGCCGGAAGCCTTGCTGAACTACCTCGGCCGCATGGGCTGGTCGATGCCGGATGAGCGCGAAAAGTTCACCCGCGATGAGATGTTCAGTCACTTTGATATCAAGCGTGTGTCGCTCGGTGGTCCGGTGTTTGATATGGAAAAACTGCGCTGGCTGAACAGCCTCTGGCTGCGGGAGCTGGACGCCGAAGGCTTTGCGGCTAAGTACGCTGACTGGGCGTTTAAACCAGAGCGTACTCTGGCGCTTATTCCGCATATTCAGCCCAGGGTCGAAACCTTCTCGGACGTTGCGCCGCTGGCCGGGCATTTTCTGTCTGGCATGACAGACCTGACGCCGGCTTCGTTTGAGCACAAAGCCTTTGACGAAGAATCCCTGCTGACGGCGCTGCAATACGGGCTCTGGCAGCTGGAAGAAATCCGTCACTGGGATGTGGAAGAAATCAAAGGCCGCCTGTTCGCTCTGGCCGGCCAGCTGGATATTAAAGTCCGGGATTTTCTGTATCCATTCTTTATTGCCATTGCCGGTACCTCAGCCACGATCTCTGTGCTCGACTCCATGGCCTTACTGGGCCCGGATATGAGCCGTGCACGGGTGCGCCATGCCATTCAGGTATTGGGTGGCGTGGGCAAAAAGAAAGCGAAAAAAATGGAAAAAGACTACCGCGCTATCTCTGCAGCAATTCAGGAGCAACTGAATACAGACGCCTGAGTGAAGCTCAGCCCTGAGTCACGGCGGCCCTCCGGGGCCGTTTTCGCGCTTATCCGCTAAGTTGTTGTTTAAGATAAATTTTTTTCAAATAATGTGTTGACAGGGTAGGGGGGCGTAAGTAAGATACGCCCACGTTTTGAGACGGGGCCTTAGCTCAGCTGGGAGAGCGCAACACTGGCAGTGTTGAGGTCAGCGGTTC
>CETQ01125926.1_pt1 | contig 105090 bp, 103 predicted proteins | sample 531261 | NCBI WGS metagenome assembly CETQ01 (sample SAMEA2622376, study PRJEB7988) | marine metagenome | biome: marine biome (ENVO:00000447); feature: surface water layer (ENVO:00002042); material: "saline water (ENVO:00002010), including plankton (ENVO:xxxxxxxx)" | depth 5 m
AAAACTGTTGAAATCGAAGAGCAAGAGATACCAGTTCAACAACTGGCACTCGCCTTATAGACTTCACACCCATTACCCTCTATAATATTACTATACACAGGAAAACAAAATGCACAACTTTCAAGAATTCTCAGACTACATCGAAATGTTCTATTGCCCTGAGCACCCTGACTGTTTATATCCTATCGAAGGATTAACTAAGGGCGAGATCGCAATCGCAATACTTAACTATCTTGACCTATGTGCAGATAATGAGAATATTAACTGGGGCGATGGCGATTCACTTGATCGCGAGCGTGTAAGGGATATTATTAAGGACAATAGAGCAAAGGACTATAGATCAGTTTTGAGTATCATAGGAGTTCAAAAGTGAAAAATTACAACACATACGAGACATTTTCAGAAATAAGTGTGGGCGATACAGTTGCCTACACTAATGAGAATGGCAAGAGAATCATAGGGCAAGTTATTATAAGATGGGGCAAATATTGTGACCCCCAACTTGAAATATGCAACGATGACTCAATTAACTACTACCCAGTAAAGGATTACACTAAATGCAAAGTTTTGGAAAGGTTCTAGTGCCAGTTTTATTAGTGGCACACACTATAATGATTTTACAGCAATCATCCTCTATAATATTAGTATAAGACAAAAAACACTATGACTACACAAACACCAGTTAAACTAGACACATATCAAAAATTACTAGTTGACAGAATTGACACATACGGAACAGGGGACTGGAAAAATAATGTCTCAATACATCATAAGCACGATTCTAGTATGTTCTCAAATATTTTGATCGGTCGCGAAGTTGTTGCTAAGGTAGTTTATGAAGTGCCATCCGAGGATATATCCGCCGATGATTATAGAGCGATTCACATCGATAAGACCAAAAAAGCGAAAGTTTCTTATATCGCATTTGGCAATGATATTTGGGCATATCGTAGTCCAACACAAGTTTCAAGATATAGAAACATTTTGAAAAAACTCGGTTATCTCATCATTCAAGTAGATAACAAAGTTATTCAATACTAGTCAAGCGATGGTGTGACAGTTTAACTAGTGTCACATCATCACACCATACTCACACATTACCCACTATAATAAGAATATACAAACGAGGTTAAAACAAATGTCACAAGAAAAAACTTTCACTTACACTTTCACTCAAGCACAAGATGACGTGCTAGTTCAAATGATAAGATATTTCAATGAGTTGGGAGTTGGTGGCGATATGAACGAAGATGATTTTGACTCACTTGTCGATGTCGTTTGCAATCATCCTAACTCAGTTGCTTAAGACTATGAACATTTTTAAGTACACAATCCACACCCCTAAGTTATTCAACAGCGAAGTATTCACGGATGACTTAGACAGAGCGAAGCAATTAGCAACAGAATTTGGTCAAGACTACGATTTTAGTTTTGTTGTTGATAATGCTACAAATAAAACTATTTTCGAGGGAGTTCGATGGTAACACTTATCTCAATACTTTTAATAGTATTCATTCTTTTAATTATTGTCAACTATTACAATCCACACAACTAAAATGATTTTCATTACTACATCCGTCCCTACTTACGATTTTCCTAGTAGTCCTATTCTTTGGTTAGGGTTCTTAGGTATCCTAGTAGCAGTATTTACAGTTTACACAGTAAATAAAGCATATTTCAATAGTCCACTTAATCAAGATAAATGAGACAGTTAAGACTCATCAATTTTAGATTAACACAATGACCTAGGACACCCCCCAAATATGTGCCAATTTTATTACTGTCACACTCTAACAACTAAAGAGTACAATTTGCTCTATAATAAGTATAACAACACAGATAACGATGACAAACGAACAACGCTACAAAAATTTCCTAAAGTGGGAAGCAATGATACAGAGACGCGAAGCACGTCTTGCCAACAAAGCAGAAAAATTTCTTAATGCACATTTTCAAATCGTGGAGGTCAAGTAAATGAGTTGCCTACAAAATGAAATCTTAATGGAAAATCTTTTTGAAGAAGAGTATGCAGCAATGCAAGAGAGTGGTCTAGCGGATACACTCACACCCGAAGCATTACAGGAGCATTGCGAGTTTATTGCAAAAGAGCGATTTTGGGACTTAGCAGAGTGACAGTTATGAAAGTGGCACAACTTGCCACTATTCTCACTCTATCCCCTCTATAATAATTACATAAGCAACACAGGAGTAACACCGATGGCATACAGAGCAACTAAGCAAGAGGTTCTAACACAGTTCAGATATAACTGGAAAGTCGCTACAATGCAGAATCCTAGACTTAAGGGCGATGTAGTTGCCAAACGTGAAGACTGGAATAATTTTGTTGATGCATTGAATAAAGATGGATATGTATCAGACAATCAAGCATATAACTGGACAAATCCATTCTAAGAACTATGAACGACATTTTCACTAACACACAACTTTTATTAAACAATCTCACAATCCGCCCACAAATGACTAAAGATCAATTTATTGAAGAAGTTTATGAAATAGCATTTGGCGATAATGCTATTAATCGCGATTTCGCATTTGATGAAGTAATAGAGAAACTTCGCGAGTTTTCAGACAATGCTCTCATATTTGAAGAGAGCGGGTTTACAGAGAGCGAACTAGAGGAACTAAGCAACAAAAGATTTTCTAATCTTGAATCAACAGCACCCGATTATGGAGTAGGCAAATGAGAGTGGTTTTTACTATCATCGTTTTTTTACTAGGATTAAATCTTATTGTTGATCTTAGCAATTCTAACCTGATCGAACTACTAAACGAGAGACAGCAGCAGATTGAAAACGTCACTAAGTGACAGTTGACAAAGTGGCACACACAGGCGAGCATCCGCCTCGGTATCCACTATAATATTAGTATAAGCAACACAGGAGCACACACAAATGCGTAAGATCGAAACACAAATGAATCAAGCAATCAGAGCACAAAAGAACTGGGCAGGTTCTAATACCACAGTTTTTACTTCTGATAATGGTCTTGAGTCAACTGTTTACTTACACGGCAATCACATCGCAACATATTTTCACGCTGAGCGTAAAATCCAATTATTCGATGGCGGTTGGCAGTCTAATACAACTAAGTCACGTTTGAATGCATTACTTGACGAATTTGCATACGGCACTTATGTATTTCAAAAAAACTGGTCTTGGTTTATCGCTAGAAACTTCAACCCAAATCACAAATCTGATTTTGTAAGTGGTGTTACCATATAGTTGACATAAGTCACTATATAGACTATAATACAGGGGACTAAATCAGTCCTCTTTTTTTATGCATAATCCTAAAGAACTAAGCGACGATTTCGAGGGCATCCAACAGACAAATGTCTATGGTCTTTTTATGTCTCCCGTAGGCAATTTTACCAATAAGAACCACGATAGAGACAAAAAATTAATTACTGACTTTATTAATCAATGCTCTAAAGAAGATTTATTCCAGTCCCCTAACAGCGATATATGCCACGGTGTGACGCAAATAGGTCAAAATAACGTATTAGATCATCCCTTACTTAAGGAGGTCAAGCAGAGCATTCTCACGGCAGTAAATGAAGTGAATGACAATGCACTTAAGTATGACCTGAGCAGTATGGAGTTAATTGACTCTCATATCGAAGTTGCTAGTCAGTCGTCAATCTATGCCCCGCACGAGTTTTCAAACTGTCTTTATAGTGGATGCTACTTCATTAACTACGATGCAGAAAAGCACGCCCCTCTAAAATTTAAGCGAACAACTCAGTCAACATTTTACCCAATAATGCAATGTAAGCAAACTGGACTAACGCCTTTTAATTTACTTGATGCGAGTGTGCCCACGGTAGAAGGGGATATTATTATTTTCCCTAGTAACTTAACTCACGGTTACGAGACTAACGGCGAGCACAATCGAATTACTTTAACCTTTAACGTATCACCCTAAAATGAACCCATTCAAAAAAATTGATGATTCAACCTATCAGGATAGCGACGGCACACTATACAAACCTATCCCCCTATATGAAGATTATTATGTTTCGAACCTAGGGAACATATATTCAACTAAGTGGGGTAAATGGAAAAAATTGAAAATTCATCTAAATGAAAATGGTTATCGTCGTGTAACCCTAAGGCAGAATGGTAAGACAGTAGTAAGGCGAGTTGCGAAACTTACCGCACTTGCATTCATCTCGGCACACTCTAGTCAGGTTAACGTATTACACAGGGATGGTAATAAACTGAATGACCACGTTAACAATCTGAAACTAGCAAATCAAGCAATTTCATAAATGTACAAATAAATATGTTTGAGTGTTTTATATCTCTCAGTAATGCACGGATGAATAGCAACCTTAGACCCTAACATATCGACATCACTCTGTCAACCTCTGAGGGGAAATTGTAATATTTCAGAGGGTTGCATTATTCCCCCCTATGGTATAGAATCAATCCGTCGTTATTCAATACTATGGGACGCACTTACAAACGTAATGACACATACAAATCGAATAGAGCGAAATCGTTAAGAGAGAAACGAGACAATCACAAACAGACAGAGTACAAACCACCCTACCACAATCCGAGTAAAAAGTCAAGCAAGAAAAAAGATGAATGAACTGACTAAGGACTGGATCGATCTACTACTTGACGAACCCGACGAGGATATGATACAATTAGACTATGAACAAAACGAACCCGAACCCTATGACGATTTAACAGAAATGACAATCATTTTCAATGACTAGATTTGAGTTTCTAAATGAGTTAGTCGAGTCCAGTAGTTGCCCACCCTCGGAGTTAATCGAGTGGGGTCAGTTCTTGCTAGATACTGAACTACAACCCCACTTCAATAAGCATCAAAAAATATTGATGTATCTCGTCGCTGAGGGGTGTTGCTATTGGGTGCCAACTTAGTCGGGTCGGTGCATATTAAAAAGGGAACCTAGTGATAACCTACAACAGTATAGGGACGAGTATATTATCGAAATCGCATTTCGGGTCCCCCCATATACAAAAAAATTTTCCAAGTAAAAAATGACCAAAAAGATCGATTCGTACCGTGAAGAGTACAAGGAGTGGTTAGGGAGAGAATGGAAAGGACAGAAAGGAGGAGGATGCTTCAAACTCCTCTATGATTATGGTATTGCTACTGGGTATCACACTTGTAAGGAGGATTACTCATTCAATCACCGATCATTCCTCAAGAACATCTGGGAGGACGAAGGATGGACTGCCATCAAGGTTTCCGAGATGGGCGATGAGTTCGGTATCGAGGATCTGGAGAAGTATGACATATTGCTGATGAACTTAGAGAGTAATCGCCTCAATCACGGTGCTTTGTATCTTGGAGAGGGATTCGTATTACACCATAAGGCATTTGACGTATCACGGATAGAAAAAGTAAAACCCTATATAGGGCAGACACTATACGTGATACGAAAGAATGTCTCATAGGTATATACTTCCCATAGAGGAGGATGAAGAAAGTGGAGAACTTCTGCTCAATCTACCAGACGAATTACTTGACGAAATGGGATGGTACTTTGGTGATGAGTTAGAATATTCCATTGAAGACGATCAACTTACACTTCGAAAGTTCAAAGAACCTTAGTATGAAGAAACCTTTATCATTTGATAAGTTAGGTATTGAACATAAACGTGTCATTTATGCTGCAATACGTTACTATCAAGGTAACGGACTCACATCACAGTCTATTACCGAGTATAATAAATGTGATGAGATCTTAAATTCTATCTCAGACACCTTGAACCGTTATGATCTTGGAACCCATCCCGACTTCGAATGTGACATCTAAAGAGGAGTGGACAATTACAATCTCCAAAGAGGAGAGACAGTTGATTGTGAACTCTGGTGCGTGGGCACTGATGTACAAACCTGAGGTATGTGGTGGTAAAGAACTAGCAAAGGTTCAAGCATTGCATAGGTCTCTGAGAGAGAAGTTAGGAGTTACCGAGGGTTTCGTATGAGTTATTCACACAAGATGCAGCACCAACGTGTTGTAGACAATTTTCTACCAGAGGAGGAGTTCCTTAAGATGAGGGACGAGATCTGTGGTGATCAGTGTTTTCCTTGGTATTTGAATCACGCAAAGGTGATGCACGTAGCAAGGATGATAGACCCAGACTTACAGGCAAAGGAAATATATAACTGGCAGATGGTTCACAAGTTCTATGAAGGAGGAAGACCACAGAGTCCACAGTGGGATCTGATCTTACCTCTTATCAATAGAATCCAACCCAGAGCACTGATACGTGTCAAGGCAAATTTGAATCATCATACTGATGAACTTATCGAATACGATTATCATACTGACTGTGGGGAGTATCATCCTGATGGTGGTGAGAACGTCTTCAAAGGCGCTACAACCGCTGTGTACTATCTAAATGATAACGATGGTTATACATTCTTTAAGGATGGCACTAGAGTGGAATCTAAGGCGAATCGAATAGTCTTCTTTCCTGTTAACATTCCACACGCAGGTACATCAACAACAAACAGCAAATTTAGATTTGTGCTAAACTTAAATTACTTTTAGGTATTAAACTACTGAGACGTTACCCCGCGAGCGTCGTAACTATTCTGAAAACACTATGAAATACGAACTCTATACCTGGCCCTATGAAAAATCGTGGGATCTGGACTGGGAACCTAACTTTATCCAACCTCTGAATACTAAGAACTCTGGGAGTGATGTGCAAGCACCGCGACGGAAGCAATTATTGGAGGAACTAGAAGAAAAGGGAGATGATGAACTAATCCAAGTGTTAGGTCTGAGAGGATGTAAGAGAGGGACCGTAGTCACAACACTGCCGAATGAGATCTGGCGATGTATGAGACATTATGATTCTGGTAAGGAGGTTATCTTACCTTACTACCACGTGAGTAATCTAGGGCGAGTTGTCAGTCACGTGCATCATCCTTCTCATAATAAGAGAACTAAGCAGACTGCAACGTGGTCAAAACAATATAACTGTCTAGCGTTCGGTAAGATGAAGAGTCAGAAAGGTCTGGACGGTAAGTGGAGAGATCGTGTTCACTATAAGATTAAGTATCGTGATGGTGATAAGTGGTATTTCTATCCTATCCTTCTACCTGAGGGAGTGGAGGGTAAGTATGCTCCATTTGTAAGTTGTGCAGCACAGCACGGAACAAAGGATATTGGAGCGCATATGATTATTGCTTCTACCTTTATTGACATATGTGATCATCCTCCTAACTGTAGAGATGAGAACTTCCTAAAGGATATTGGATGGAAGCGTATGTCTAAGAAGGGAAAGCGGAAGATGTCTGCTCTCTTCGAGATTGATCATTGTAACCAAAAGTGTTATGATAACAGATGGACAAACCTCGAACGTAAGAGAGGTGTTGACAATAACTTCGAATCACTGATTGCTCGTGGTGGAAACCATAGTAATAGTCACGATGATGTCTTTGTCAGTAAGCAAGTTCCTGTACTAGATGAGTTTTTTGTATGAGCATTGAATTCCCAAAAGATGAACAACCTATCCCAGGTGTACCAAAGTTCGAGACCTATCAGGAAGAACTAGAGTGGCGCTTTGAGAAGATCTCAGAGTCAATCAAGAATCTGGCAGAAAGGTCAATGCAACACGAGACATTCCTGATGAGGGGTGCTGATATGATTCAGTACAAACCCCCAGGTGCGGATAAGCATCTAAACCTGACGCAGTTATTTGACGATCTGTATGGCAGACTAAATACCTTGGAGGAAAAACTATCTCAACGTGAGCATATATCTGATTGAGACGGGTCGTAGTTACGAGAATCCGATTGATTCTTTTGACTATCAACGTCTTTACACTACTGATGATCACCCGTCCTTTTCAGGTACTGATGAGGATGGTTCTCCCTATGGACGTATTGAGATAGAAGGTGCAGGACCAGGGTCATATGCTTTCGGACGAGACGAGGTATATTACATTGGTATTCAGAATGAGACTTGTATAGCACACTGTGATGCAGAGAGACGAGAAGTCTATCGTTTCTACAGTGGTAGAAGAGAGGATCATACTTATTGGTATGAGACTGCTATGCCTGACAAAGCACCTCAAAACCCACAACGATATAATAGAGAACCCCGAAACGGAATCTGGGCGTTCTATTTGATGAAAAATTCCCAGACGGGATCGCAACCAGTATATCTGCACTATGATTCTTCAAACTTTAATTCTTATTTCTCTAGTTCTTCTAGTGGTTCTATAGAATTATTAGGATATATCTTTACATCTTCTAGTGCTCCTAGTGATGTATTGAATCCTAATGAACAAACAATACCTTTATATCACTATAGAAAGAATATAAACGGTCACTATGATGATTTCTATACTGTAGATCCTGCCAATGAGGTCAATCTACAGACTGGTGTCCCAGGAGTTCCTGACCCTGCTAAACCATTCCAACAAGAATACCAGTATGTTGGCATCTATGGGTATGTGCTTAGTGCATTTGCTCCTAGAAAGAAGAAAACTGTTATTGATACTGGTGGTCCACAGAACACTGGAGAGGTTGACCGCTCTAGTTGGTACAGTTACGGAAGTGGATATGATGAAGATGACTATAGAGATCAAACACTAACACCTGCACAACAAGGATGGGGTGATCCTAACAACGCAGACATCATCTCAGGTGATGCAAACTTCGAATGGTACTTCGGTAAGAATGGTGCTGTCAAGTGTGCACTGCCTAGGTTCTTAGGATTCCACGATGCCTTTGAAGGGCAGTTTGTGTACTACTTGTATGACACAGAGAAACCTTTTAATGGTCCTGTGTTTGGTATCAACTTCACTACTACTGATGCACCTTGTTTTGATGGTGATGATTATGGTGGTGTACAGACTCCTAACGTACAATACTACTCTGTTTACTATAAAATACGTGATGATGCGTGGCAAACACAGAAAACACGCTTAACTGTCTCTGCTCCTAACGCAGATAACATCGCTGACTCGTTCTGGGCAGTAGGAACGGACGATCAGATGGTGTTTTTCCGTTATACATCGTCAACTGGTGCGTTTTTAGTCGGAGAAACACTCAAAGGATGGTTAATTACCCAAGTTAGGTACTTTGGAGACGAACTTAGGTGCGGTTACATACGTTTGCAGCACAAAAAAGCAAGAAATGGACAGGAATTTAGTTACAATGAGGTAATTACGGCACAGGACGGTGCAACTGGACTCGTTTTGGCGGGTTATGGCATAAAAGACAAGGCAGCGTTCTTCGGAGTGTACGAATTTCCGAAAAGAATCTCATATTTTAAGATAAAAGTCGATAATAGAGCGTTAATACCAAAAAGAACGCTTGATGAAGCGATTATTGAGGCAACTATTGACGAACAGGGGCGTGTTGCGTCGGCAGAGATCATAAATGCAGGTCTAGGTTATATAAATCCCGATGTTATCGTGTCAGTTCCCGATGAATTCAAGGAAGAGGGGTTTGCAGACACCGCAGACAACGTTGTGGAGTCATTTGAGGACGGAAGGTTTGCAAAATACAATATTAACGTCGAAACTTCGGATGAATTCAAAACTGCAGACAAGGCACCGCGTGCTTTGGGACGAAAACTGAGAGATGAGAAGTTTTTGACTGATGCAGGATTCGCAAGAGAGATCAGACAGGCAAAAGCACGTATTACACTGAATGAGCAAGGTGCTGTTAAGACTGTAACCATTACTGAGAAGGGAAAGGGTTACACACCTGGAGATAAGGTTGCAATTTACGTTGTGGAGCGAGAAATCGAGGTTAGAGCGGATGAATTCATTGGTGATCCTATGAAAGGGGTAACTGAGAAGATGAATAACACATTTTCCGACCCAGATATGCCTATGGCGGATACTCCTGCATATATTCTCAATGAAAACGGTGATAAAGTCGAAGTTTCGACTAATACACTGTTTGATGAGGGTCTAGGAACGTATAATAGCGTAGTTGGTGAGTTTGATCACACTGTTGAGACAAATATAGTCACTTCTTACATCGAAGCACACGATAAGAGCGATACTGAGAAGATGAAGTTCTGTAAAGATGTGCTTCCTGTCAAGTGTTTAGATCTAGGAATCGGTGGTGAGTGGCATAATTTAAGAAATTACATCAATCCATCAGAAATTTTCTCTTCTGCAAAGCAGTATAATCCTAACTTGGAGAAGGAAGAGGAGGAACTTGCACGTATTGTTGCAGAAGGAGAGGAAACATCACAGATAATCAACAACAGAATGAACAATGGGATGGTTGGATTCCTCGGTGGAGACTGTCTTGAGGTATCTCAGTCAACACTTTACGGTGTTAGACGCTTCTTTGACATACCTTGTCCCTATACTGAGTTGGGTAAAGACGGTGTTTCACGAACTTTTGGTTATTTGCCGTACAAATATTGCGGATCTGACAGAGAAAGTGCACAAATTAGGGTAACAATGGAGGTAGAAGGTAATGTAATTAAGAAAGGAGAGGCAATAAACACTGATTTTATTGATTTTCTGAAGACATTACCCAAACCAACCCTTACTAGACCGCGCCCAACCACAAATACCAGTGGAAAATCGCACGCTTGTAAGCGAGGAAGCAATGTAGAGGGTAAATGTTACTCAACTGGCAAAGGTCAATACACATTTGTGCCTGATTCTGGGGATGAAAACACGTTTGACTTCTACGGTACTGAGTTAGAGCAGTTAGAAACGTGGTTAGGTGCAGGTAATTTCACTGGATACGGTGCAGGAACTGCAACATACACTGTGACAGACCCTAATACTGGTACATCTGTTCCTTATACTGAGAATTACAACACGATTCAGATCGTAGCGTGCAGTGGAGGTAAGTTCCCTAACCCGTGTTGGCACAATTTTGTCACAGATGGTGTACTTGATGTGTACAATGCATACGATAGTTCGGGAAATGCTTCCGTAACTTGGGGTGCAAATATGTGTACGTCACCTCCATTCAATAATTACCTCTTGAGTTGTGAAGCATTGAGGAGTGTTATCTTCTCAACCATCGCATTTGACCCAGGTGCGATCTCAGATGTTGACAATAACATTGAACTTGCTCCTATTGGGGGAAGATTGAACTATACAAACTACTTGACTGGCGCAACTATCCTCCTTGATAGATCGCTAGATAGATTTGGGAACCCATATTTCGAAGAATGTGACTTGGAGACCTACTAATGGCACTAGGATTAGCAAAACCAGTAGCAAATCATAACGGTTTGCCCTGTACAGGACACGGAATACCCATTCCGTCAACAATACACTCAACACAATCGTGTGGAACACCACCGATTAGGTTAGGAATTGTGATGAAAAACAAAACTTGTCTGTGGCCACCCACGCCTTTAGTCTCTTTGACTGGTCTAAATCCCTTCAGAGCGATGGTTGTGGTCAATAAAATACCTATAATGATCAAAGGTGATGTGTTCACTCCTCATTCGTCACCAACAACTAACATTATTAACTATTTGTGTCCTTGTGGTAAGGCAACCTGTATCATTCCTACTCCAACAATTTGCTCCCTACTGACTGCTGAAGATATTACAGGTGGTCATCCTAGGGTTCTTGATACTGGGTTCTACCAGTCTGTGAGAGCGTTTAAGATACCCATAGGTAGATTGGGTGATAACTTAGGTAAAGGCAGTCTACCGCCCGTCAGCATAGGGTATCCGTGTATGTCTAAGATTGCATACGGATCACCTAATGTCCTTGCGGGATAAGTATGCTATAATTTTCGAGTAGTTTGATTACTCTCTAATGGCAAAGGCAAAAGTCGGTCTCGGTGGAGGCGTCTTTATCCAAGCAATTCCAAAGAGCACCCGTCAAGGAAACGGGAAAAACACAAAATACTCGGCAACATCTAGGAATGGTGCTAAGAAAAAATATCGAGGACAAGGTAAATGAGACCAGAGACCAGACACGCAATGGAGATGCTATGGGGGGCAAAATGGAACTTGCCAACTGCAGCACTCCACTGTGGTCTAACAAACAAAGAAATGAAAATCACTTTCAATGAATATTGTGCCCTTCACCCCCCAACGGAGGAATATGAGTTCGAAAGGTCTAAATAATAACAGCAGCGATAGGAACCGCTCTAAAAGTTCTTCTTTACAAACGGAGGAACGATCAATGGTACAAGTTGACAGAGCACAGTGGTTCATCGATTCTGGTATGGTTTTAGTGACTGATCCTGTTGCTGATAAATACCTAAAACAAGTCCCAAAATCGAAGGATGGCGTACAGGTTCAAAGCAGACAAGAATCTAAGCAGACAGTTTAGAGATTTTGGTATTGGGATGAAAGCAAATCCCAATACTGAAGACTTTTCTGTTGTGAAGAATGAAAACGCAATCAAACAAGCAATGAAAAACCTGCTGCTGACGCAGTTTGGTGAAAGACCTTTTCAACCCAATACAGGATCACGTGTAAGGGGAATGCTGTTTGAGAATTTCGATGTCTTTATGATTGAGGGTCTAACTGACGAGATTAAGAACACTCTTCGTCGGTTAGAACCTCGTATTATTGTTAATGACGTTCGAACTGTAATAGAAGACAGAAACGAACTAGCAGTGGAAATTGATTACACTATTGTCGGTCAGACACTTGTTCAAACTGTTGACTTTCTATTAGAAAAGGCGTAAAAAATGGCAGCAATTCCCTCAAATCTAACATCATTAGATTTTTCCGAAATAAGAGAATCTATTAGATCATATCTGCGAACCAGAGACGAGTTTACGGATTATGACTTCGATGGTTCCGCTGCGTCCTATCTTTTGGATGTATTATCATATAACACGTACTATGCTGCGTTCAACGCTAATATGGCGATGAATGAAGCGTTCTTGGAGTCTGCAACTGTTAGAGACAACGTTGTAAAGATTGCCAAGCAACTTAATTACACTCCTAGATCTATCAAAGCGTCAAAAGCGTGTGTTAGGTTTAGTGTACAGACAGCACTTCTAGGTGACAACACATCTTACCCAACACAGGTAACTCTTCATAGCGGTGATGTGTTTGTGTCCACAACTAACGGTGATGCATATACATTTACTCTACCTAATGACATCAGAGCAACTGTAAACCAATCTGACGGTGTTGCTACGTTTGATAAGGTTATCATCTATCAGGGTAACACTCTTGAGTTCCAATATACAGTCGATGACGTCAATAAGAGAGAATATCTAGTTCCTGCAGAGAATGTTGACACAGAACTCCTCAGCGTGTCAATTTCTCCCAATGCACAGTCAACAGAAATCGATACTTACAATCTAGTACAGAATATTGTAGATGTAGACGGAACTACTCGTGGTTACTTCTTAGAAGAGACTGATGATCTACGTTACAACGTCATTTTCGGTGATGGCGTCATTTGTCGTAGATTGATCTCTGGTGAGGTCATCCGTTTGAAGTATGTTCGCACTGACGGTCCAGAAGCGAACGGATGTAAGCGTTTTAACTTCATTGGTAGAGTTCAAGACAGCGAAGGTCGTTTTATCAACAACGCAAGCATCTCTCTAGTGACCATAGACGGGTCACAGGATGGTGAAGCGTTAGAAACTACCTTGAGCATCAAATATAACGCTCCTAGGGCGTTTAACAGTCAGAACAGAGCGGTTACTGAGTCAGATTACGAATATATCACTAAAAAGGTGTATCCTCAGGCAAGATCTGTAACTGCTTATGGTGGAGAGCGTCTTAATCCTCCTGTTTACGGAAAAGTGTATGTTGCAATCCGTACGAAGTCTGGTGCAACGTTGAATACCACAACTAAGAAGCGTATCAAGAATAATTTGCAGAAATATGCGATTGCTGCTATTGAACCAGTAATTATCGATCCTATTTCACTCTATATCAGACCTAAGACTTGGGCGTTCTTTGATGGTACTAAAACTGCGTTGTCTAACAACGAAGTTGCAACAACTATCCTTGGATCTATCGATCAGTATAACCAACAAGGTTCTGCTGCAAGATTCAATGGACGTATTGACATCTCTGCATATCAGAGAATGATTGATGATGCTGATCCTGCGATTAGCGGTAACATCACTCATATGACACTCGGTATGAATGTGGAAGGATTTGAATTTGGTCAAACCTTCTCACAATGTGTTGACTTTGAGAATGAGATTGAGAATCCTAATGACCTGTCTGGTGGTGCTAAGAATGACACTGGATCTGGTGGCACAGGAACTTGTTTACCTAAGTTCTCAAGTGTGAAATCGGGAACATTCTATGCAACTGGATATTCTGAGAATTTACTTGCTATCCAAGGCACAGAATCTAACTCAATTTCTGCTACATCATTCATTGATGGAGATACATCAGCACTCCTACCTGTAAACATCCGTGATGATGGTTATGGGAACTTGATTATGGTTACCAAGCAAGATGAGAAGGAAGTTGTACTCAAATCCTCAGTGGGGACTGTGGATTACAAGAGTGGACTTGTTTGTGTCGGTCCTATCGATGTAGATTCTACACCTGATGGAACAAACCGTATCCCTGTAACGGTGATTCCTAAATCACCAAATATCAACGTAGGTTCTGGCGTTGACCCAACAATCTTTAACCCGATTGTAACAACCGTTGACTACACTATTGACGGCAGCAATATTGGTGCATTTGATCCATTTGACTTTACTGCAATCAACTTTGACGGAACTCCACTAAATATCATTGACTATCCAACAACAGTATTCGAACTTCCTGAGTTCAACTCCTGTTTCTAAGACCGCCGTAGTTAAAAAATGGTTGCACATAACACAGCAATTCAGGTCTCCCAGAGACTGAACAGTCAGATTCCTGCGTTTATCAAGGAAGATCACGACCAGTTCGTCAACTTGCTGACAGAGTATTACAAGTCACAAGAGAAATCGGGTCGCCCATACGATGTTCTAAACAGCATCTTATCGTATATCGACATCGGATCAGGTGAATTTGATCCGAATTTCTTGTCATCAGAGTCTGCTGTGTTGGAGGCGGTCAATCCTACACAGAATAAGATCGTTGCTGAGAATGTAAACTACTTCTTAGAGAAGGATGGTACGCTAAAGATTGATGATGAAGTTTTATATTATGAGTCTGTAACACATTCCCCTGACATCGTTTTCACTCCTGGGGTCAACAAACAAGAATTTGACAGAAAGATACAAGAATTCGAACCAATCAATAATCAGTTTGATAGTTCAAAGACAGAATTTAACTTAAGATTACTCGGTAGACCAGTTACACCTCAGTCTTCCAATCATCTTTTGGTGATTGTAAATGGCGATTTTATGTTCCCTGACAGGGATTACTTTGTTGAGGGTGACAGGATACGCTTTGTAAACCCTCCTGCAGCGACTACAGGGGCGTTGACAGGTGCTATCAATACCATTCGTTACCTTATCGGTTACACAAGCGTTCCAGTGCGTTCTCTGGACACCATCACAGTTGATGCTGATGCAAAAGAATTTCATCTAAAATTAAATACTCAACCATACACTCCTCTTTCAACAGTTTCTTCAATCGTTGTTGTTAACAGAGTTGAGAAAAGACCGTTCGAAGACTTCACAGTTTTTAACGATAAACTCATATTCAAGCAGGATGTATCACAAAATGCTACAATCGACGTAAGATCTGTCGAACTGATCGCTCCTGAATTTGGTTCAGGTGCTGCAGCAGTCTCCCAAATCGAAGGTGGATCTGTTAGTGACATCCTTGTAAAGAATGGTGGTCAAGGTTATAGAGTAAGTTTTGCTCCTAGAATCACTATTCAGTCAAATAAAGGTCCTGGTGAGGGTGCAACTGCGGAAGCACTCGTAAATGGCATCAAGAATACTCAACTCTTGTTCCCAGGTCAAGGATATTCATCTAACAATCCTCCTATCGTAGTTGTGGATGATCCTGCTGATTCAGAAGGCAGTAGAGCACAAATTACAGCAATCGTATCTGATGAAATCGAAGGAGTCTCGGAACTGCGTGTTACATCGTCTGGATCTGGATATGACCGCATTCCTTCAATTAAGTTTGTTAATCCTGGTGGTGCTACTATCACCGATCCTGTCGTCGAAGGAGGATCAATCAAAACAGGATCAATCTCAGTCATAGACAGGGGTTCAGGGTATTCATCTCCACCTTTGGTGTATATGGATCCTCCTACTGGAGATAATGCTATCAATGCTACTGCTATTGCAGTTCTTGATGATGACGGTAGGGTTGAACGTATTGACATCATTTCTAACGGTCAAGGATATGAAGGTGCTATCAGGGCAAGAATTGTTGACCCTGTTGGTGCACAGATCCTTGATGTGTCTTGTACTGGTGGTAGAGTTACTAATATTGAACTACTGACTGGTGGTAAGGGATACACAGATGCACCTTCTGTGTATATCGTTGATAATAGAAAGGACACTAATGGTCAACCTATTGGTGGTGAGGGTGCAACAGCAGTTGCTACCATCTTCAACGGTGAGATCACTGACATCAATATCACTAGTTTCGGTAACGGATACTCTGATACTGAACCTCCTAAGGTCTTTATCGCTGCTCCTCCTGTACCTGAGGCGTCTTGTGACGTTGGTTTTGGAGAGATTACTGGTTTCACTATCCACAGTGACGGATCAGGATACGAACCTTCAGCATTTACTGGAGTAAAGCGCGGAGTTTCTGGTGTTACATCATTTGACCAGAAAGGTCATCAAATTTACAGCAAAGAATCCAGTCTGGTACAGAGTTCTCACGCTAAGGGAGCAGTTATTCATAATCTGGATAATCTTTTTGCTAAAGAATTATACAGAAGATTTGTAAATCAATATCTTCCTAATGCGGAAATTGACTACACAAAAGTCAACGCTCCGCAGATTATCAAGACTATTTCGGATTTCTACGCATCTAAAGGTACGAAGATCTCTACACAGTACCTCTTTAAGATACTTTACTCCGAAAATGTCGATGTTTCTTATCCTAAGGATGAGGTTATCAAACCATCTGCTGCAACTTGGAACGTAGATACGGTTCTAAGAGCAGAACTTTTAGAAGGATCTCCTGAGAATCTACTCGACTCACAGTTGATTCAGTACATTGACGACGTTGATGTTAACGTTAGAGGTGCATCTGCACTGGTTGAGAACGTTATTGCGATCAATACTGGTGTTGGTACGGTGTATGAACTTGCAATTTCTGAAGAAACACTGCAGGGTGCATTTACAATTCCATATAAGACCACACTGGTTGAGGAACTTTCTACTACAGAGTCTATTATTACAGTTGACTCTACGATTGGTTGGCCAGAGAGAAATGGTACAATCCGCATCAATGACGATGAAGTTGTACAGTACAAAGAGAAAACACTGAACCAGTTCATCGAATGTACTCGTTCTAAGAACGGTGTAGTCGAAGATTGGGACGCAGGTACTATTGTTCACTCTGACATCTTCGTTTATGTCAACCGTGGCACTGATACTGAGTGTAAGTTGCGTGTTCTTGGTATTGCTGATGCAGAATCTACAGTTCTATCTGATAACGGTTCATATTACCTCCCTGGAGATAAACTAAACGTTGCATCACTTGGTTCTACAACTAACGACAAGAGAATCACCTCTTGGTTGTACAACGTTAAGAAACTAATCAATATTACTCAGATCATCCCTGGTGGTCTCAATAATCAGACTGCAACTGTTACCTGCTCTAATAATCACGGTCTGTTGGTTGGTGACACTGTTACCATCTACGGTGCGAACCCAACTGTGTTCAACGGAACCTTCTTGGTCACATCCCGTATCAATAACACACAGTTTGAATATAACATTCCTGCACCTGCTCCAAACGAACCACAGGGTAACATTCTTCTTTCTGTTGACCTGAACAAAGGTAAGTCTCCTGAAGAAGGTATCAGCGTTGCTATCAGAGACTTTACTACTAACGTACAGAATACATTCTTCAATGATGATTATGCATATGTTGCATCTTCAGGTATTCCTAACTATGAAGTTGGTCCTTTCCTAGGATCTGCGCTTCTCCCTGGAAACCAACGTAAGTTGATCCGTATTCCTAGAACTATCAATACGATCTCTAAGCGTACAGACACAACATTCGGTCCTATTGGTTCTTGGGTCAATGGTGTATCAACTTGGTCTTACAAGTCACAGAACAAGATTAAGTTTGGTGGAGTGACTGGAATCAGTATTGATGACCCAGGTAAAGGATATGACGCAGCAAACCCTCCTGTCATTGAGATCAATGGTGGCGGTGGTACTGGTGCTAAAGCAAGTGTTGTTGTTAATGGTGCTCTAAGTGAAATCCAAGTTTCTTCTGGCGGTACTGGTTATACTAGTTCTCCTCTTGTTTCCATTGTGGGTGGTGGCGGATTTGGTGCAACTGCTACTGCTGTTATTACTAACGGCGTAGTTTCCAAGATTCTCGTCGAAACCCCAGGTCAGGGTTACACTTCACAACCTGACGTTTCTATATCTGGTGGAGGTGGTACTGGTTGTGCTGCTACTGCACAGGTACGTGGTCCAATTCAGTCTGTAACTGTAGATTCTGCAGGAGCAGCATATACGGCATCTCCTGAGATCAAACTAAACTCTGGTGAGGGTGCTGTTGCACAACCTATCATCATTAACGGTAGAATCGTTTCTATCGCTATCATTGCAGCAGGAAGAGGATATACAACCGCTCCTGAGATTGTTATCAACGGAGATGGTTACGGTGCTATTGCAAGAGCAACTATCGGTAATGTTGGTGAGGATAGAGGTAAGGTTATCGGTGTTACTGTTGTAAACAGAGGTATCGGTTACACTACTGGTAATACAACTATCCGCTTGGAAGCGGTTGGTGAATTGGCAGAGTTCACTGCAAGTGTATTTGAGTGGACTAGAAACCTTCAAGATGAACTAGGACAGAACTTTGATACAGCACGTGGTTACGTGTTTGCAGGTTATAACACTCAGTATGGTGGTGAGTACGCACACCTTTCTGATCCTAAGCAATTAAGATACGTTCTTGGTGATAACGTATTCAAGAATCAGGCAACTCAACAGTTACAGGAACTTACAACTGGATACCAACACTCACCTATTTTGGGTTGGGCGTTTGATGGTAACCCCATCTACGGACCTTATGGTTACATTGATGCTACTAACCAATCATCTGGTGTCAGAAGGATTCGTTCATCTTACAGAATCAAACCCGCACTTATCTTCGACGCTGCAACTAACCCAGAACCAGTTAGAGCAGATGGTCCTCTTCTTACTGATTACATTGCGGGATCATTCATTGATGACTTCGAATATGTCTTCCAAGAGGGTGATCTAGACCAATATAATGGTCGTTTCTGTAAGACTCCTGACTTCCCTGAAGGTGTTTACGCATATTTCGTATCAATCGACGCATCTGATGCAGGTAATCCTGTATTCCCTTACATTTGTGGTCCTCAACTGTACTCTTCACCTGATGAGTGGAACTTCTCTCAGAGTGCTGTACAGACAAATATCCCATCTAACGTGGTTAGATTCCGTGATCCTTATGAGGATGTGGATATTGATATTGATCGTACACCTAACCAAGCAACTGACACTCTTGTTACTGAACTTGGTGAGGATCTTATCTTTGAAATCGAAGATACTAACAGAGACGGTCTTATTAATAACCTAGAAGATACCACACCTATTCAGATCACTGAAGAACCCGTACTACAATTATTTGATTACTACCCTAAAGTTTCTACAAGATCTGTTGTTGACATTGATATTGAGACTACGACTAAATTCGAAGACGCTAAAGTTGACGGATTCGTGGTTGAGAACCCAGGTATATCCTATAAGGTTAATGATAAACTGTTCTTTGATAATGAAGGAACTGATGGTTTTGGTGCATCTGCAAAAGTTGAGGCAGTTAAGGGTCTAGACATTGCAGGTTACTCTTCTTATATGACTGGTGATCAACCAGTTGGTAAGATTACCACTGCAACTGAGCACGAACTCCGTGTAAATGATCAGATTATTGTTACCAGTACACCTATTCTTGATGACACTAACAAGACTTTCAAGGTAAAAGTCATATCTGGTGTTGAAAGAGTTACTGTTGATCAGTCTGGTTTAGGATACTCTGAGGATATTCCTCCTACTTACGAGGTTATCACTAACAGTGGACAAGATTTTAACATCGACATCGTTAGAGATGAAGGTGGTAGAGTAGAGAACGTTAATATTATCAACTCTGGTTCAGGATACGACGAAAACAATCCTCCTCAGATTCGTGTTTCTCATCCTCAGAGATTCAAGAAAGCAACTTACTTCTTATCATTCTTGAAAGAAGCAGGTTCTACTCTTACTATTAATGACATTAAAGTTGCTGATGATCGTACCTTCTATGTTTGTGGTAAGACTGAGATTGCAGATGGTGATGTAGCAGGTATTCTTGCTAAGTTCAATAGTGATGGTAGATTGCTTTGGCAGCGTACACTTATTCCTACTGTTCCTCAGACTGCTGATAAGTCACTTCAGTGGAAATCACTTCATATTGAGAACAGTAATCCTCATAACATCTACGTTATCGGTGAGACAGTTCCTAATGTAGGTAATCTTACTCACAACCCAGATATTGTTGTTGCTAAGTATCAGTCAGGATTTAATAACGCTAACAACCCTGATGGTATCATTCAGTGGCAGCGTGATATTGCAGGCATCTCTGGTTCTACTAGAAGAGACTATGCTTCTAGCATTAGACTTGACCAAGATGGTCGTGTAATGATTGCAGGTTATACAGACTCTAACGCAACTGCTCCTGACGATATGTGGGTTGCGTTGATGGATATTGACGGATCTATTATGGAGAAGCGTAAGATCGCTTCTGCTGCTGCTAGTGAGCATCTACATCAAGTCGAATGGAGAACTGACGATACATTCCTCTTCACTGGTATCTCTGACCCTGCAGGTGCTGCTAACATCATTCTTGGTGAAACATACTATGATACTGCAACTATCGAGGTTGTATGGTCTAAACAAATTGAATCTGCTGCTTATCAGTTTGCTGATCCTACATTTACTATTGATGAATACGGTTCAGTTTATGTAACTGCAACTGCCATTGACACAAACGGTAAGAATTACGGTGTTCTTTATTGTAAGTTTGATAATCAGGACTATACAGCAGTATCTGTGTCTAAGATGTACGTTCCTACAGGAAATTACACATCTTGTAAGAATGCAGGTGTTGCTTTTGATGTATTTGGTAATATTGACGTCAGTGCACTTGTTGAGAGAGATTTCAACGATGTTCAATCAGTTACTGCAAAAATTTCTTGGAACAGTGGCAACATTCTTTCTGCTGCTGAAGCAAAAGAAGATTCTGGTATTGGTTATCATCCAACTTGTGTTGCAAATGACAACTCTGGTGATACTTTGGTTGCAGGTAATAAGGTTGAGGCACAGCAACTTGCAATCTTCAACTGGAACACTGCAGACAACCTCTTTGATGAAACATACAATGACACTCTAAAAACTGGTACTAACAAGCAGTGGTATGCAACTGGTAACGCTGTTATTGATAACACCAAGTTTTATAACGGTGCTTCTTCAGTAAAACTTGATGCACCTAACTCATTGCTCCTCCAATACAGCACAACTGCTGATGTTAGTGTTGAGTGGACAATGGAAGGTTGGTTTGCTCTTGGTGCTACTCAATATGCTGCACAAGCATCTAAACCTGAATTCTTCGGTATTTACTCTCAGTTAGCACAAGAAGTCAAGGTTGGTGTTGATGGTACTTCAGGTAGTGCTAATTTTGGTAAGATCTTCCTTGATCTAAATGGAACTACATCATATTCAACTGGTACAGCATTCTGGACTGGATTTAACTCAGAGGCGTGGGTTCACGTTGCTATTTCTAAGGAACGCCCTGGTGTTGGTTCTTACATCTATCGTATATACGTCAACGGTGTAGAGGCACATTCAGTAACTAGTGCCAGTGTTGATGTCAATATGATGCAGGTAACTCTTGGTCCTATCTCAACTCCAAGTTCTCAGAACAACTGGATTGGTTGGGTTGACAACTTTGTGGTTACACCTTCTGCTAAGTACACAGATGCATTCACTGCAGGACTGATAACTGGTACAAACAAAGTTACTGAAGCATTCATCTATAAGATTGACAAGGATAAGACAAAACTTGGAACATTTACTCTAAACGATGTAGAGACTGGACATACTCTTACAACTTCCGCCACAAGCAATTATACGTTTAATACCCAACCTGTATCTGTTAACCCTTGGTTGATCGGTCCTGCAGGTATTCAGATTCTTGATTACTCTGATGTTGTATCAACTCACGTCCCTGGAGTTTATACCGTAACATCTACTGATGAGGCGTGGGCAAGTAGAACTGCTACTATTCCTACACAAGGTGGTAAGAAACTACTCTTAACTACTAAGGTTATTCCTAAGTTCTATATTAGAGACGCAAAATACACTAGTATTGACCTTGTTAAGACAATTACATTCAATCAACCTGCAACCTTTACAAAAGGAACTGTTCTTCAGCAGTATTCTACTATTGGTGGTAACGATGTTGTATCAGCATATGGTACTGTTGTTGAGGTTGGAACTAGTTCTTGTAAGATCGGTAAGATTATTGGTTCGTTTGATACCTCTAAACTTCTTAAATCTACCGCAGGTGATGTAAACGAGACAGATAAAGAGTTTACAGTTCTAACTACAACTCCTGTCTGGGAACAAAACCAGAACTATGATGTTGGTGATATTGTTTATAGTAACGGTAAGATCTATACATCTGGTACTGCTGCAACTGCAGGTCCTATTGCTCCTAATCATACATCTGGTACTGTCTCTGATGGTAACATCAACTGGGCATTTACAAGCGTTGCAGGTACCTTCTCAGTAGATTTGGCGAATAGCGTACACGGTTCAGGTACTCTTGCACAGTTTGCATCTTGGAAACCTTTCAATGCTTCTGACTATACTATTAGAATCCAACAGATCTATGATGATTCAGACTTCATTAAGGGTGACACCATTGATGCTGATGCTGTTAACTTGACATTTGATGTTGATGCAACTGGTAAGATCGCAACATTTGGTGGTCTTGTTGGTGTTAAGCAGTTCAATCTTCAGGCAAAACTCAATAAAGACGTTATTCCTTCACAGGGACTAACAAATACTGATCTTGTTTACTGCTCTGCTAATACCAGACATAACTTTGCAGCAACTGACATCATCTTTACTGAAGGATTCTCCACTAATGAATACAACGGTTCATTCTTTGTGGAAGAAGTATTCACTTCTAGAGACTTTACATACAAATTAAGAAGCACTGCTGTTCAGGATCCAACATTCTCAGGTTCAGGTTCTTCTGTTTCTAACGTTAATATCTTTGCTAAGCATCCTAAGTTCCTATTTGTTAGAGGACATCAGTATATCTTTGACCTTGACGATTCTTCTAACCTTGGATACTACCTATCATTCTCTAAAGATAACCAGTATAAACTTGAATATCCATTCATTAACATCATTAGAGAGGGTACACCTGGATTTACTGATGATGATTCACCAACTCCATTGGTTAAATTCGTCATCAATGATGATGTTACTAACATTTCATACTACTTTGACCCATCTAGAACCACAGCAGACAACTCTCCTGTTGGTGAAGGGTCATTTATTGACGTTATTGAGTCTCCTTACCAAGGTACATTTACAATTTCGAAGGTTTCTTCCGATGGATTGGAGTTTGACTTCCCACTTCTTGTTGAACCTGAGAAAACTATCGCTCCTGTTGGTAATAATGAGTTTGGAAACCCACGTTCCTTCTACTCTACAACCTCAATCAAGGCGATTGGACCTATTGCAAGCATTAAACTGGTAAACCCAGGTGGATTCTATCAGAAATTACCTATTGTTACTGATATTGCATCTAATAGAGAGATTGAAAAGGTCCGTGTTAACAACGGTGGTACTGAATATGTCAACGGTGTGTACTATAACGTTCCTATTGCAGGAGATGGTGAAGGTGCAACCTGTAATATCACTGTTCAGGATGACGGAGACTTCACTGGTGTCATTACTGATGTTGTTTTAACCTCTGCAGGTAAGGGTTACACCTTTGCATCGATTGATGTAGACGCTATCCCTGGAATTCTTGGTCCTCTTCTTGCAGGTTCAGGTGCACAACTAGAAGTTGTGATTCCTTCTGAGGGATCTGGTGCATCTGTATTCTTACAAGGTAAGTCAATCGGACGTATCAAGAAACTTAAGAACAACGAATTTGGTTTCGGTTATTCTCACGACTATACTTTGAGACCTGAAATCACTTTCCCCGTGAACCTTCAGTTGTTTAATACCGCTATTCTTGCAGAAATCAAGATTACAGACCCTGGTTCTGGTTATACATCAACACCTGCTGTTGTTATCGAAGGTGGTGGCGGTACAGGTGCTCAGGCAGAAGCAGTTATTAAGAACAATAGACTTTCTGAAGTTATTATTAAGGATCCTGGTGCAGGATACAGTTCTGAACCTACAGTTACACTTAAGTCTGAGTTCAACTACGTTGTTAACATTGACTTAGGTTATCTACAGTTTAACTTCCCACACGGTATTACAACTGGTGCTGAGATCCAGTTGAGAGCAGAAGATCTTGGATCTACAGTTGGTATCCTTCCAAAACCAAGTTCTGCAGGTTTGGTTAGTTTGTCATCATCTCAGACTTACTATGCTATCGCAGGTGAGGCAAATGGTCTTGAATCTGACCAACTTCGTATCTCACTGACTAAACTTGACGCTGAATCTGGTTCTTACATTACATTCTTGACACAGGGTGAAGGTAGACAGATTCTCTTGACCGAAGTATTTGGTGGTCAAGCAACTGCAATCGTTGAGACTTCAAGATTCCTTGAGGGTGAACTTGTTTATCAGGGTTCATCACTTGAACTTGCATCTGCTACTGGTTATGTTTCTACTAACGAAGGTTGGCAGATCGGACCTAGAATCCTTAAACTTGAGAACTATGACGGTGTTTGGACTGCAGGTGAGCGTGTAACTGGTGAAGTTTCCCGTGCATCTGGTTTGATTGATAACCTTTCAATCGCTCGTGGTACTCTTAATATTGACTCTCTTACCAATACCCCTGGTCAGTTCATTGATGACGTTGGTAAACCATCTGAAATTGTTCAGAAAATACAAGACTCTTACTTCTATCAGAACTTCTCTTACGTTATTAAGTCTGAAACACCTATTAACACTTGGAGAAAACCTGTTCTAGAAACAAACCACCCTGTTGGTTTCAACCTCTTCGGTGAACTAGCAATTACTGGTGGTAAGGATATTTCTGGAAGAAAGGTTGTATCTGATCTAATCAAAGAGGTTAATATCAATGCGTTCACAAATATTAACCAAATCACATCATTTGCTAACGCACAACCCATTTATACTCAGTTCAACAACACTGAGGTGCTCTTCAGACAGAAGAGACTGACTAACTCTGAGGAAATCCTTACTTCTATTGTTAAGAAGATCGATAACATTTCTGATGACTTTGACGGTGTTAGAACTCAGTTCCCACTGAATGTTGAGGGTAGTTCTATCACTGCAACTGAAGATCAGATGTTTGTGCTACTCAATGGTGTTGCACAGTCACCTGGAACTTCATTCTCTACATCAGGTCCTTCTATTGTGTTCTCTGAACCACCTAAGGCACCTTCTAGAATTAAGTTTAGAACTGTAACCTTTGCTCAGTTATTAATTACTCGTATCACCTTTGATTTGATCGGTGGTATCTTCCCGCTATCTGGTAACAGAGTCAGAGGTCTTGTTTCTGAGGCAACTGCTACTGTAGTCGATTCTGGTACTGATTATATCGATGTAATTAATATTGAGGGAACTTTCCAAGCAGGAGAGGCAGTTCTTAATAGTGCTACTGGTTTCAACTCAACTATTGCTTCAAACGGTGTAAGCGGTCTTTCATCTAAGACAATCTTCGAACAAGGTGAAAGAATTACTAACCTTGATGGTAAGTTTGCAATCATTGAAGAGAACAACCTTGATGATGGTAATATCAACAATGAACTGGTTGTTTCTAGAACATCTGGTACTGCTGAGTATGAAACTGGTGAATTTGAGATCAAGTTCAACGATATAATCTATTCTGCAAGATCTAAGATTGCAGCAACAGTTTCTGCTATCGCTCCTTATCAGGATGCAGTTTCAGAACAGATTATTGACACTGTTGACCTTTCACCTTCATCTAGTTTCTTTGCTCTTGTATTCCAGAGAGTTCCTTCAATCACATATCCTAACGTTATCCTTGATAACATTGGAGATACAGTTATTAACCCAACTGAACTCTATGATATTGAATCACCTAATAACCAAGACTTCCTAGATTTCGAATCTGTTCGTAACCAAGAGATTCGTTATGATGGTTTGACTGGTAATGACTTTGCACCTGGAACTAACATCAGACTTAAGAAGATCTACTTTGGTAACTCTTCTATTAGAACTGTACACGATACCCGTGCAAATAACGCTGCAGAGGCACTAGTTAAGAACGACAGATTCATCGCTGAAGAAGCGGTGGGAATGATGTTGAATTTCTACCCCTCCTTTACTGTTCCTACAGGTAAAGTTAATTGTGAGGACGACATCGTTGATATGCTCAATCTAATTGCTTGGCAACTTGAGCACGATGGTAACTCTGAGGTTTGGGATGCTGCAAACTTCTATGTTCAGAACAATACTGTATATCACGTTGATGGACAGGTTGCTCAGACAATATATGCAATGAATGCAGCGAGAGATCTCGCTAACAAGTGTATTAATATGGTGGACATCACTACTGAGTACACAACTCTGTCTCAGTGGAAGGATCTCACTATTACACCTGAATATGAAGTTGTAAGTAATAGTCACGGTGACGCTAGAACCTTGTTGCTTGCTAACAAGTGGTTTATTGCGTATGAGTCACTTCACTATGCTAAGACTCTAAACCCAGGTTATAACGTATCTGGTGGAGATGAGCATTGCCTCTCTGACATCGTGGATGTTGTTGAAGCACTTGCATACAACGTTGCACACGGTGGTAACGATTTCATTTGGGAAGCAACAGATAGAATCCTTCACTACGGTGTAACATCTGGTGATAGAGACACTATTGTCAACTCCTTTACAAAGGCAAAGGCAATGTCTCTCGATATTATGAGAAATATTGCTGTTACCAAGGCAGGATCACACGATTGGAATCAGGTAACCATTTCTATCACTGCTGACCCTGCAAGTCCAACTTGTCAGGCAGTTGCTGCTTCTATCACAACATTGATGGATATTCTCATCAATGCTCTTGGTACAACTGCATCCCCAGGCACTAGAGAAGCATTCCAAGCAGCAGTTACATCAACTGCTCCTCAGGCAGACTACTCACAAGGTAGAACTACGATTCCTAATGAAAATGCTTGTGTTGCTCAGACATCTGCTGTTGCAAACTTCTTCAAAATCATTACTGATACTCTATCAGATCCTACTGGAGCAGATCCTGCTACCTATCAGTGGTCTATCAGCAATGTTCCTAGAATTGCACCTGCATACACCTTTGAAGCGGGTGAGACAATCCGTTCTATCAAGCATTCTTATAAGGACAAATCATCTGGTGGATTCTTCAACTTCGGACAAGTTCTTAAGGGTGTCTCCTCTGGTGCTGTTGCAGAGATCATTGGAACCAATGCAGGTAGCAAATGGGTCTATACAAAGGGTGTTACTGGAGCATTCAACCCTGCTGAGTACATTACAAACTCAACAATCACATATAATAACGTTACAACTGATAAGTTGAACCCTGGAACTGGCACTGGATCACTTGAATTTAGTGGTACAAGTTCTAGACTTAGACACGATTCCAATGCAGCATTTGCCTTTGGAACTGGTGATTACACAGTTGAACTCTGGATCTATCCTACAACTGTATCTGGTACACAACGTATTATAGATTTCAGAACTGCTTCAAGTAGCAATGCAGGTAGCATCTTCTTACAAGGAACATCAATCAAGTTTGGTATTGGCGTAAATGACCATATCACTGGATCTGCTGCAGTTCCTACTGCTAATCAGTGGTATCACGTTGCTATCTCTAGAGCATCTAACGTAACTAAGATGTTTGTCAACGGTCAACCCGTTGGTTCTGATTACACTGACGCTTCTGATTATCCTAACTCTCCAATCACTGTCGGTGCATCTTGGGCAAATGGTGAGACTTTCACAGGTAATATGGACAACCTTATTATCAGAAAAGGAACCGCCAGCTACTCTAGTGGGTTTACTCCCCCTACTGTTTACGATTTCAAAGCACTTGACATCTCATTCGGTTTCAATGGTGAATCACCGTTCCCAATGGAACTCTCTGCAGTCTACGCAACATATCAACAGACTATCATCTCATCTGCTAACGCTGACGGTGTAGAACTCTGGCGTGAAGAGATTATGACAGAGGAGATTGATGTTTCTCGTGATGATTATAGAGATTGTGCTGATATTATTGATAAGAACCGTTTCTGGATCGCAGAAGAAGCAGTTGGACGTATGAAGGAGAAATATCCTGCATTTGTCATCCCAGGTGACGGTGGTGGATCTACTCAAGGTACTGACAAGTGTGTTCGTGACACTAACTCCTTTATTATCCCTGCAATCATTAATGACCTTAAGTTAGGTGGTAACTTCCACACTATCGTTGCAGGTCGTGGATACTTAGAAGGATCTGGTGCTCTCAAGCACGTTAATGGTGAACTTCTACAGTCAATCTATACTTGGCGTGAAGTTGGTAAGATCTGTATTGACGTTATCACTAAAGATGAATCAGATCTAACTGGTGAGTACACAAATAGAATTAGAGTTCCTAATTATTTCTCATCTCCTGCATCATCAGCAATTCAAACATTCATTTCTGACTTGATTGACAATATGTTGGAAGTTATGTCTCCAACAGGTCACAGATACAGAGATGGTGCTGATCTTCTTTACTTCAACCGTGGCGCGATTGCTGATGAAGCAGTCTCTATGATGGAGCAAGAATGGAACGTTCTAATCAACTTTGTCCAACAAGATAAGATTGACATTCCTAGCAGAGAGAAATGTGTAAGAGATATTAGAGACCATATCGTTCCTGCTGTTGCAGGTGACTTGATCACTGGTGGTAACTCAAATATCCAAGGTATGATTGATTCATATCTCGATTCACAAAGCAATATTAACTATATCGAGACTGAGTTGCTTGCAATGCTTGATGCTCTTGAGCACGTCAAGTTCCTTTCAAACAAAGCACTTCAGAACCTCTTAGTTGGTAGAAACGAAAACATTGCTAACATTGCAGGTACAACACCTCAAACTATCGATGATTTCTATCAACTTCAGTATAGTGACCTAACAGCATACAGAAAAGAGTATGATGCTGCTGTTAATTACGATCTAACTGGCGGTGTTATTACTGAGAGCACCTTCTATCCACCTGATCCTAAGATCTTCCAAGGTACACATAGAGCACTTGATTCTGCAAATATCATTGAAAGAAATGCTCGTACTATTGCAGGTGAGGCAGTTGACATTGTAACTAAGACATCAGCATTCAAGCACTACAACTTCAGAGTTCCTGGTGGTAAAGTTCATTGTGAAGACGACATCGTTGATTTCATCAACTCTGTTGCACACGACTTGAGATTCTCATCTAACAGTGAGGTATATGATGCTGCAGCACTATATCTGAATACAGATATGGGTCTGTCACACGTTACTGGTCAATCACAAGAGACAATCTACGCTTACAAGATGGCGAGAGATATGTCAATTCTCGCGATCCGCAACAAACTTGGGTTTACTCCCTTCGAGGAAGCAACCACAGGTGGTGGCGGTGGACAAGGTGGAAATGCCATTGGTGGAGGAGTTCCTCGTGGTGATTATGATAATAACGCTACTACTAATAAGGACTACGACGCAGGCAATGAAATAGAAAATAACTTGAGATTCATCGCTACTACTGCTGTAGGACGTGGATATGCTCAGTATCCTAACCTTACATTTGGTGGTTACGGTTATCAGTCTTGTGTCGATGATGTTATTGACATCCTTGAGGCAATGGCGTGGAACCTCAAGCACGGTGGTAATAACAAGGTTTGGTATGCAACTGAGTTCTATATTACTGATGCTAACGCTATTCAGCATATCAACTCTCAGGCAACTGAAGTTAAGTACATCTTCGAGCAGGCACGTGACATCGCTATTGAGGTGATGAGACAGCAGTTGGTCACTGTAAATGGTTACACAGAAGGGTATCCAGTTTACGATACTACTATTACTATTGACTCTAGCAGTTCACAAACTGGTCAGTTAACTCCTACAAACGCAACTTATAATCCTGCCACAGGTGATTTGGTCTTGACTAAGACTGGTCACGGTTTGGTAGCAGGTGACGCTGTACAGATTGCAACTTATGGATTGAAGTTTACTTGTGACTTTGATGGTAATCAGTCAGAGCATACTTATCCAAGACCTCTCGATCCATCAAACGGTGCTCTTCTCCCTGTCACATCTTCTAATAGTTCTACATTTACAGTCAACGTTGGAACAACTACTAACGTTAACTACGATGTAAGTAACGCAATCTACGAAGAAGCAACTGGTAATCTATTCCTTGACATCGGTTCTAACACCTTAGATGTTGGCAGACACATCAAGTTACCTGATAATGCAATTACATTCACTTGTACTAAGGATGGAAATGCTACTAACCATTCATATCCTCGTCCTAGTGACTATGCATCTGGTAAATCTCTAACTGTTCTTGAGATTGGTGATTCAGAATTTACTGCAACTAATGCAGCATACGTTCCTGCAACTGGTGTTCTAACTCTTACAGTTCCTAACCACGGGTTTGCTAACGGGGACAACGTTCAGATTGTTACTAACTCACTGAACTTCACTTGTGATATGGACAACAACTACACTGTTCATTCATATCCTCGTGTATCTGACCCTGCTGCTAACAAGTATCTTCCTGTTGGAAACGTTACTACAAATACATTCACTGTAAACGTTGGTACTACAGGCACTGTCAACTTCACACCTACGAACGTTGCCTACAATCCTATTACAGGAAATATGGTTCTGACTCTGGGTACTGGTCACGGTCTTGTTACTGGATCACATCTTAAGATCCAACCTAACTCACTCACCTTTACTTGTGAGGAAGACGACAACGCAACCAACCACTCATATCCTAGAACTACAACTACAACTCATACTGTTACCGATGCTGCTTACAACGGCACAACTGGTATTATGACGTTGACCATTCCTCAGCACGGGTTCTCTAATGGTGATCAAATCAAGATTGCTGATAACTCTCTAACCTTTAGATGTGCTGAAGATAACTATGCAACTGATCACACATATCCAAGAAGCACTGATCCTGCATCAGGATCTTGGTTGGAAATCTCTAACGTAACTGCTAATACCTTCAAGGTTCAGGTTCTCCTTTCTGACGGTATTCCTTCAACTAACGTTACTGCTCACAACTTCATTTCAGCATCATCTAGTGGTGTTACTTGGAAGAAGGATAGAGCATACGATGTTCCTCTCGAAGTTATTGCTGCTACTGCAACTACAGTCACAGTCAACGTTCTTGCCTCTGGTAGAACTCCTTCAACCAACACAACTACACACACATTTGTCGCTGCCACACCAAATGCAATTTCTGCAGGCGGTAACTACACTCACACATTTACCAGTGCAGTTGCGAACGGAATCAAGTTCAAGAACGGTAGAATTAAGGTTAACGTTAACCCTGCACCTACTAGCGAACAATATCCACATACATTTGTATCTGCTGTATCTAATGCTGTACAGGGTGGTGGTAACTACAATCACACATTCATCAGTTCTACAACCAACTCAATCAGTTGGATCACAGGTGGTGGTGGAGCAACAAGATGTGCTACTCAAGCATCTTCTATCACAACATTGATGGGAATCACTATAGATCTGTTCAATAGTGGTACAAGTAACCCACAAAACTACATCGACGGCATCTCCAGAACTCTGCCAGGCGAATGGCCACTGACAGGTGAGCGTGCTGCCGTTCGTGATCTGACTATCACATATGATCAGGCAGGATCTGGTCAGTGTAACGTTGAATCCTCAACTATCAGTTCTCTCTTCGACATCGTTATCGGTGTTGTCAAGGATGCTGCTGCAGGCAATGGTAGTTACTTCACTAACCAAGGTATTAGTAGAAACGCACCTATACAGAACAACACCCTGCTATTTGGTGGTGGTGTCTGCTATAACGTGACATCTGCTGCTAACGTTCTTTATGATCTTCTTGAGGATACACTTGGAAGAGCACCTGAGATGTATCGTCAGGCATCACGTATCATTTCACTGAATGATCTCTACATCAATAGAGAGGCATATTACAAAACTGTTAACCAATACTCTGGATATACAGGTGATATTTCATTCGGTGATGATATAAGAAAGGCATACATTTATGACCTATTGACTGATGGTAATGCTAAAACCGTCGAACTGATTAATAATTGGTTTGATGCCGAGGGCAACTTCATTGCATTCCCTAACATCTTCAGAACATATTTGATCTTCCACGCTCAGGCAACCACGGATATGATTAAGCATATCCTTTCTGGAACTGCTCCTGAACCTGGAACCTATAATTTGGAACCTCTCTACAAAGATAGAGAACTTCGTCCAACAATGACTGCTGTCCATAAGATTGAACAGTTATGGCATTTGGTTTACACTGCACTTGCAGAATCCAAGTTACCAACTGTATTCATCAAGCAGGCAATCGATGTTGGTGTTGATGTGAATTCTGATGGTTCAATATTCAAACCAAATCATCCATTCGAGGCATATGACAGAGTTAATTACACTGTCTTGGGTACAAATATTGTGGAACTTGACAGGTCACAATACTACATCCACCCAGACACTACTTCGGACAGAATCTTCTTGGCAGAGTACATTGATGGACACAAACTTACATCTCTGACCCCAGGACTCCCAGGTGAGATCCACACATTCTCTGTAAGCAGAACCACTGGTATTGAGCGTATCCCAACAACATTTGGTGATCGTGACATTCCTACACCTACATCTGGTGGTATAGAACCTGCTGACATCTTCTACGGTACAACATCTGACGCATACGCTGAAGTTATCCGTGTTCAGGACAACCTTGCTGCTATCAATTACAGGGTTGTATTCCTTCCTATCACACTTACATCTGCTCCTGAGGTATTCCTTCAGGGTGAACAGATTGTTAAGACAGGTGCTACAGGTAATGAAGGTAAGATTATCGCTACTGACAACGCAACTTACATAAAAGTAGAGATGACCAGTGGTTCATTTACTGCTACAGACAATATTGAGGGTATAACTTCAGGTGCAACTGGTCTTGTTGGCACAGGAATCCACGATAGATTGATCGTCAACTTCAAGCAAGGTGAGTTTATTGCTACTGATAACATCTATTCTAAGGAAGACAGTGGTAAAGCAAACGCTCTTATCGTCAGAAATAACGATGGTGCTCTAATTGATAACCAGTCAGGTAGAATTACCTATGACATTGAGAGTGTTGTTGGTAACTTTGAACCTAACGATGTTATCTACGGTTCTGTTACTGATCAGATTATCGAGGTTGAAGCATTCACAATCCTCCCAGGATTCGGTGAGTACGTTCATTCTACTCAGATTACTAAGTTTACATACGCAGGATTGATTACTGACACAGGAGTTACTGACACATTCAACGTTGGTGATGTGTTACAACTCCAGAACGCAGGACAATCTGTTGGTCACACCTTCGTGGTCACTGAGCACGACATTGATAACAACGAAATCTACCTCGCAAATGAGACTGGACGCTTTGTTTCTATCGGTGATGATCTAAGCGTGATCGCAAATGATGCAGCATATCAACTTGCTAAGATCCCACCTGGATCTAACTTCCCAAGCGTTTACACCTCTGGTATCACACTCGTTACACAGACTACAACATCTGCCTACGGTAAGGTCGAGAAGATTCAACAAATTGGTCTTCGCTTGATTATTCACCTTGGTGACACTTCTGGAACATTCCTCAAGAATGCACAGATCATTGGTGATGCAGGATTCAGAGCAGCGTGTTCAGTCGCTAAGACTCTACGCGGGCGTGTGAAGAGATTCTTCAGAGGATTTGATGGTGTTCAACAGAACTTCAAGTTAACTACTGGAAACGGTACTGCATACTTCCCAGATCCTGCAGGTCATATGATGATCTTCGTGAATGGTATCCTACAACCTCCAGGTGGTAACAACGCATTCACTGCATTCTCTGATAACATCCAGTTCACTGAACCACCTGCGATTGGATCTACATTCCACGGCGTGTACGTTGGTAAATTGAGACAGTTGGATGACATCTCATTCGACTTCGACTCCTTGAGAAACTCCTTCAACTTGAAACTTGGTGGTGTGTTCTACTCACTTACACTGACTGATGGTGTACAATCCAACACCATTCTTCCTGAGAACAACATCATCTGTCAGTTGAACGGTGTTATTCAGGAACCTGGAATTGGTTTCGAGATCGTTGGTTCTAGAATCATCTTCTCTGAAGTACCTCGTGCAGGTTCAACCTTCGTTGCCTTCTCATACATTGGTTCTGACGTTGACGTTATCGCAGCAACAGTTGTACCACCTATTGAATCGGGTGACATTCTACAGATTGAGGGTGAGGACGAGACTAGAGAGGTTGCTCTAATTGAATCTTCTAACTCACTTATCACATTCGAATACTCGGGTGCTGTTAAGGGACGTAACGGATCTGCTCTCGCGAACATCGAGAAGGGTCGCGTTATCGAAGCAATCCTTACAAACTCTGGTGATGGTTATACTTCACGTCCTAACATTGACGTGATCTCCTCCTCAGGTTTTGGTGCACGCATCAAGGCACTTGTGGGTCTAGCACGCATCGACGTGAAGAACGCAGGACAGGGTTATGTACAACCAACCATCAACGTGAACACTACCGTTCCTGATAGTTTCTTCGCACCTTCTGGTGTTGGAGTCAACGGTGGTATTGACATCTACGATCCAAACTACGTTCCCCCAGGTGAATCTCAGGCACAGGGTGAGCAGGCGATTGTCATTGAATCTCAACCTGTTAACACAACTGTTAACCAAGGAGATACTGCATCATTCACAGTGGTCGCTTCTACTAACCCTGTCGGTGGCACAATCACCTATCAGTGGCAGAAGAAGAACTACGGTGAAAGTGACTGGAATAACATCAACGGTGCTACTTCCCCAACATACACAACGCCAGACACAACTCAGGCAGACGGTGGTGATGAATTCAGATGTGGTCTTACCGCAGCGGGTGCAACACCAACATTATCCAACTCTGCAGTTCTTACAATCAACATTGGAGCAACTACAGTGGATAACTTCACTCCTGATCAGATCTTCGATGACAACTAAATAATGGAAGATAATGAATTCTATTGTGAGTGGAGGATGGGAATCCACGAACTTCGTGCATTCTACGATCACCTTACTTACTCGATCAAGATGTGGCCAGGTTCTCCTGCGAGACCTGCTGATGAACAAGTGTTTCTCGAACGCTTGAAGAAACAAACTTTTGCGATGATCTGTGAATATAACCTTACGGAAATCGACTAATGGCAGCAAACGGAAGTTACAACGCAGTAACTGAAATACTGACAATCACGGGAAATGGTCTTCCAACTCCTGTAGTTCCTGGTACCTTCCCGAATGCTGATAACTCAAATACGATTACATCATATACTTTCTCTCATAACTTTACATATAGGGGTGGAGATAATACAACAACATCAGGTACATTACCTGTAGGTATCGTTGGTCTTAGTGCTAACGGCGTTGCTATCTACAATCCTTCAGGTGGATCAGAGGGTACACCTCCACAAGGTTTCAACTGGGTTGCGTCAGCAACGAATACTGCTATTGACTTTGGTGAGGACAACTGTGGTGGTTATCCTGAGACAACTGGACAATATCATTACCGTGATTCACATCTCCTGAATTGTTGGAAAGCGAATCAGGTAATGTCAGGTTACAACGATTACTACGGTTCAACACAATATCAAGGTGACAATATGCGTCATCCTGATGGTCATTCTAAGATCATCGGTTTTTGCTTTGATGGATACCCCATCTATGGACCATATGGTTATGACGATCCGACAAACAATCTTTCACAAGTAAAGATTATGGTTACGGGTTATCAGATGCGTGATAATATCGCTGTTAATAGACCTGCATACGATTCAACATATCCAAAAGGTGCATTTATTCAAGACTATGAATACAATGCAGATACAACTGGAAGACATCTAGACGCATATAATGGGCGTTTCTGTCACACTCCTGAATACCCATCTGGTACGTTTGCGTACTTTATGTCGATTCACGATGATCTTTCTGATAATAGAACTTTCGTTGTCACCGTCTCAGCAGAAGATGATGGCAACAAATACAGACTTGATGGCGTTTTATATCCTGACATAACTCTTACCAAGGGTTCTACTTACATATTTGATCAAAGTGACTCTTCAAACGCCACACACAATCTTCGACTCTCAGCAACCCTAAACGGACCTTGGAATCTGGGAACCGAATACACTGACGGAGTAACTTATGAAGGAACTCCAGGTCAGGCAGGTGCTAGGACTATAATTACAGTTCCTCAAGATGCTCCTGCAAATCTATATTATTATTGCCAAAACCATTCAGGTATGGCAAATAATGCAGTCGGTACTGTGATTGCAGATATGAGTTATGAACCTAAGTTTCCATTCATCTTTGGACTTGTTTCAAAAGAACAGGTAAATGTTCCTGCCAACCAAGGTATTCAACAGGAGCAGCAATCAGGTGGTGGTGGAGACCAAGGTGGTGGAGATGAACCAGACCCACCATCTCTCGTGATCAGTAACCAACCAACTAATGCAACCATTGCTAACGGTGGAACTCAAACGTTCTCTGTTCTAGCAGAGGTTCAACCACAAGCAGGAACTATTAACTACCAGTGGCAGGTCTCCACTGATGGTGGTTTTGCTTGGTCCAATATCACTGGTGCAACATCTTCAACTTATCAGATTGTCGCACTATCTTTTATGACTGGATATAGATATAGAGTAGTGCTAACAGGTCCCATTGGTGAACCTCAACAAGCACAGAACTCTCCTCTATCATCTAACCTTGCTATCCTAACCGTTACTGGTGGTACCAGTGGCGAAGATACATCAGGTGTTTTGAAATGGGATAGTACCGTTGGACGTTATGATATGACTTCCGTTCCGTTTGACAGGGATAATAACAATCCTGGTTTCACAACGAACACTATAAGATTTGACCAAACCAATTATGAGTTCGACCTCACATAAATAAAACTGTAGAAAAACCCCACCGCTATGGCTAAGCAAAATCTTAACATTGGTGTGTCAGCAAATGACGGCACTGGTGATACCCTAAGAGATGGTGCTATTAAACTCAATAACGTTATTAACGAGTTATATACCTTTCTGGGAGACAACACAAACCTACAAATTAGTGTCGGGAGTCCGTCAACTAATCAGGTTCTAAAATGGAATGGTTCAGTATTCACTGAAGGTCAACTTTCTGTTTCTAATCTTACCGATATTGATGTTAGCGGTGTCAGTAACGGTCAAGTTCTGAAGTGGAACGAGGCAAACGCTCGTTGGCAAGCAGGGGATGATCTACAAGGTGGTGGAGGCGGTGGTTCTTCTATTACTAATTTGTCAAACAACGGATCGGGTAACGTTGTTATCGACACACATTTCCTTCCTAACTCAGATGCAACATACGATCTGGGTTCACCCTCACTGAAGTTCAGAGACTTATACCTTGATGAATCTACCCTTTGGATGGGTGACACAGGTATCTCTACTGACTCAGTAACACAAGAAATCAGTCGCAGAAAGAGAAAGGAGCACACTGTTAATAGTATTGACACTGGTGCTACCCGTACTATTGCATCTAAACTCGCTTCCGAAGATTCTACACAGGAAGAGGCGTTTAGAACTAGGTTCTCAGCGATGAAAGGAGACACTAAGTTAGAGATCGAAGATGCCACTGGTGCTAAAGCGACGGTTACCTTCAACTCATTCACTGCTGAAAACGGTGGAGCACGTGGATATATAACAACAACTGCTGTAGGTGCTAACCAATCACAAGAACTATCGGTTTCAAGTGCTGTTAAGATCACATCATATAACCGTGTGGTATCTGAGGATGAAGGTGGAAACATCGAACTCGGTGGTCAGTCACTGAAGTTTGCTGCAGGTAAAGAACTTAAATTCGATGATGATGGAACACTTGAACTTCCTTCAAACTCTTCTATTCGTTTTGGTGATAGTGGCTCTACGAAGGTCATTGCTATGGACGGTAGCGGTAATTTGGACCTTGCTGTTGGTACTGACATTCGTTTTGGTGGCGATGCTGCTAAGTCAATCAAGTTTGATGGATCTGGTAACCTTGAAGTCCCAGACACTGCAGAAATTCGTTTCGGATCTGGCGGAACTAAGAAGATAAAATTTGACGGATCTAATAACTTAGAACTTCCTGCATCTTCTGAGATCAAGATCGGTACTAAGAGAATGAAGATTGGTACCAATGGTGAACTTGAAGTTGCAAATGATGGTACTAACTTTACTGAAGTTGGTGGTGGATTCCAGTCACAGGTCAACAGTGCTCCTGTTGGATCATCAATCATCAAGGGTGCAGGTACATCGGGCACGGTACATAAACCTTCACCTACAATCTTGTTCAGATTTACTGCAGTTGGATCTTCCAGTTACACAGTAAACGGACCAGGATTGCCTTCAGGTGGTGCTGCTGATGCTACTTTGGTTCTCTATCGTGGATTTACATATGACTTCCACAACCAAGCAGGGGGTGCACACCCACTAGCAATCAGAACTTCATCTGGTGGTTCTACATACACAACTGGTGTTAGTGGTTCCAACACAGGAATCCAAACATTCACCGTACCGATGGATGCACCTAACACTCTTTATTATCAGTGCACCATTCATAGTGGAATGATTGGAACCCTCGATATAAGGTAATTAAATGCCAAGAACAGTACCTGGAAGTGGAGCGATTATTGAACCTATCTTTAACTCTATATTCGGAGTAAGAGAGGTTTATGTAATAGATGGTGGAAACGGATACAACTCATCCGATCCTCCACAACTCAAAGTCGGTAACTGTGGTACCCCAATTAGAGAAGCAGTATTGCAACCTATCATTAGTAACGGTCAAATTGCTTCTGTACGAGTTTTGGATCCTGGCGAAGGGTACGATCCATTCAGAATTGAATTAGAAACAGAAGGAGACGGTCACGGTGCAGTTGCTAAGGCAATCTTGTATGAACAGGATGAACTTGCACCTGATGGTACTATCATTGCTCCTGCAGGTTCTATTCAATACATACAAGTTTTGTCTAACGGTGATGAATACTACTCATCTCCCACGACTGCCGAAGTAAAAGGTGGTGGTGGATCTGGTGCTGAACTTCGTCCTGTTGTTGGTCTTGTTACTGGTTTGTCTTTGGAAAACCAAGGATCAAACTATGAGTTGGGAGACATCAACTTAGTTGTCTCTGGTGGCGGGGGGCAAGGTGCAACTGGCGTTGCTGAGGTGGATGAATTTGGCGTTGTCAAATCTATCGACGTCTCCAACGTTGGTGAGTTTTACGAAACTGCACCTACTATCCTACTTAACGGTGGTGGTGGATCTGGTTCTGTTGCGAAAGCAAATATTGATCTAGGTTCTATTACATCAATCGATGTTATCAACCCTGGTGGTGGATACTCGTCTGCACCCTCTGTCTTGTTCACAAGAAACACTGACTTGACTAAAGAGTCAAGAAACCGTCAATCATTTAACTCTAATCTCTATAACATATCTGGTCTACTTGCAGACGTAGACGAGAATGATCAAACCATTTATGTACAAACAACTGCTCCTTATCCTGGTTCAGGCAAAATTCTTATCGGTCGAGAAGTTATCCGATATACGGGTAAAACACTTACCTCCTTCACTGGTTGCGACCGTGCTCTCAATTTCCGATATGATCAAAAGGTAACTGTTGATTCTCTAGCAGACGTAAATGGTGTCTCGGGTTATAACTTTAACGTTGGAGACAGAGTTATTAGAACTACAGAAAGTTCTAGTAATAAGATTGCTAGAGTGTATGACTGGATCCCATCACAAAGGGCACTCTTCCTCGTGTTTGAGGTTGACGAACTTGCATTTATTGATGGTGGATCGTCACAAGTTAAGTCGCAGGTTATTGACTTTTCTGGTGGTGTTGCTTCAGCATCTGCAACTGGTGTTGAACCTCACGTACTAATTGATCTTGCTGATGCACAGATCATAACCTTGACTGTTCCTATTAGTTTCATTCAAGATAAAGCGTTTGAAGATGATGATGAAGCAAGTGGTGCAGGTGATGGCATACCTGATTTGGTAAATACTAATACTGACTTTGAAGGAGAGATCAACCTTGACGGTGGAATTTCTTCTTCACTTTATGGTATTGAAGAAACTGTTGGTGGTACTAATACCACTTTGTTTGCGATTGGAGATCAAATGACTGATGGTTCCAATCCTCCACTATCTCCCACAGTGTCTCTAGCAGGAGAACTTGGAGATGGTGATGTGCATCCTGCCTTGGTGCAATTCCAAATGCGTAGTACCAATCCTGAGAATGGAAACTTTACAGTTTCAGAAACTGTTACAGGATCCATTACTGGTATTACTGCTACTGTGAAGTCTTGGGACAATGCGACCAAGATATTGATAGTTGAAAATGTAGTAGGTAATTCAGGCAACTTCCTTTGGAATAACAACGAAACTGTTACTGGCGGTTCGACAGGAACAGTGGGCACACCACTGAGAATTGAGTATCTCTCATACCTCAGAAACGAACCCGACTAAAACCCTCATAAATAAAGAGAAGGTAGAAATTGTCCAATGGCACTACTTACTGACCAATTTAGAATTTTTACTGCGGAAAAATTCATCAAATCACTGGAAGGTCCTGACAAAAATCAGTCAGACATCGCGGCTGGTGTAAATAGGGATCGTCTATATGTGTACATTGGACGTCCTCAAGAATGGGATAACGAGAACAACCCTCCGACTCCTGTAGATTCTTTTCAGGAATTTTCTGACTCCTTCGATGATATGATCTCGATGAAGCGTGTTCTTGCGAACGACGCTGTTCAGGTTATTCGTCGTATTGACTGGATCCCACCCGAACAAACCACTGGTGGTTTGGGTTATGTGTACGATATGTATCGTCACGATTATAGTTCCAGTAAAACTGCATCTTCTGGTGCTACTAAACTGTACGACGCTGATTTTTACGTTGTTAACTCATCGTATCAAACTTATAAATGCATTTACAATGGTACATCCCCCTCTGACCCGAACGGAAAACCTTCTACGGTTGAACCTACAGGTACTTCGACTTCAATTATCACTACTGCTGATGGTTATCGTTGGAAGTATATGTACACAATTCCTGTTGGACAGGTTCTAAAGTTCTTCTCAGGCGACTATATGCCTGTGTTGGTTGATACTGCTGTGGTATCTGATGCTGTGGGTGGTGAGATTGACACTGTTGTTATCCAATCTGCAGGTTCTGGATACAACAACGGTACATATGAAAACATCCCCATCAAGGGTGATGGTACTGGTGGAAGAATATCTGTTGTGGTTGACGGTGGTCGTATCGTCTCTGCTACTGTAACTTCTGGTGGTGCAAACTACTCCTTCGGTAAAGTTATTATTGACGAGATCAACGGTATCGGTTCTGGTACTGGATCTGGTGGTGCTATCGATGTGATCATTCCTCCTAAAGGTGGACACGGTTCAGGTCCACAAATTGAGTTAGGTGGATTCCGTGTAATGATCAACACCAAGTTCACATACGATGAAGGTTCTGGAGATTTCCCAACTGACAACGATTACCGTCGTATCGGTTTGGTTCTCAACCCTCTGAAGTTTGGAACTGAAGAATTGGCAGACGCTATTACTTTGTCTGCTACTAACGCTGTGATTTTCTCGCCCGATTTCACAGGTTCATTTAATACTGACGAAATTATTACTCAAACTCGTACTGTTGGTGGTCAGCAAGTGACTGCTAGAGGACGAGTTGTGTCTTGGAACTCCACAACAAAGGTTCTGAAGTATTACCAAAACAGAGTCGATGGTATCTTCCCTGAGATCTCTGGTAATAAAACAGTCTTTGACGGTGGTAACACTGTTGTTGGTTCAGGTTCTGGTACTTCTGCCGACCCTGATATTAACTTCCCTATTGTTCCTGGTGAAGCGACTCGTGTTATTAACAACACTGAGTATGACCTAGGTATGTCATTCACATCTGGTTACGCCAAACCCGAAGTGAAAAAAGACTCTGGAAAAGTGATCTACATAGACAATAGGAGAGCAATCTCTCGTGCAGGCGACCAAATTGAAGACATCAAGATCGTAGTAGAGTTCTAAAACAATGCCTCAGAATACCAATCTGAATATCGCCCCTTATTTCGACGATTTCGATAAGGCGAATAATTTCTACCGAGTGCTATTCCGCCCTGGGTATCCTATCCAAGCTCGTGAACTGACGACGCTTCAATCTCTGATGCAAAATCAGGTTGAATCGTTTGGTACACATATGTTCAAGGATGGCAGTATGGTCATCCCTGGTCAGATTGGTTACGACCTCGACGCCAAAGCAGTTATCCTGCAGGGGTCATTCTTGGGTGCTGATGTTGAACAATATAGAGATCAGATTACAGGTACTATTGTCGAAGGTTTGACAACTGGTATCAAGGCAAAAGTTTTATTCAGTATTTCTTCTACTGAATCAGAGCGTGGTTATATCACTTTATACGTTAAGTATTTGACATCTGGTGGTGAAGATAGTGACACCAGACAATTTGTAAATAACGAGCAGTTGATCTGTGCTTCAGAAATTACTTTCGGTTCATCTCTAATTGAGATCGGAACTCCTTTTGCACAGTTACTTCCAACTAACTCTACTGCTGTAGGTTCTACTGCAGCGATAGCACAAGGTGTCTATTTTATTAGAGGACACTTTGTAGATGTTAATGCTCAAACTATTATTCTAGATCAATATACAAACAACCCTTCATATAGAATCGGTCTAGAAATTTTTGAATCTATTGTTACTCCTGAAGATGATCCTAGTCTAAATGACAATGCAACTGGTACGTCTAACTACTCTGCTCCTGGTGCTCATAGGTTTAGAATCAGGACTTCCCTCGTCAAGAAGGTTATTGATGATGACACCGACAAGAACTTCATCGAACTTTTAAGAATTAACAAATCTCAAGTTGAGTCATTTGTTGAGAGAACTGCATATAACGAATTAGAAAAAGAACTTGCTAGAAGAACCTTTGACGAATCAGGTGACTATACTGTTCGTGATTACGATGTTCGTGTTAGAGAACACTTGAACGATGGTTCTAACGGTGGTGTTTATCTCCCTGGTGAGAATTCACCTGCAGGACTTGGAGCATCTTCTGCACACTATGCTGTTGAGATTGGACCTGGTAAGGCATACGTTAGAGGTTTTGAGTCTGAGACTCTTGTTCCTACATTCATTGACTTAGCAAAACCAAGAGATACTCTTGCTTTACAGAACTCAATCATTCCGTTTGAGTTGGGTCAGTATATGTTGATGAGTAATGTGAAGGGATCACCTATCATCAACGGTAACAATATTACTGCTAACTATCAGGTTATTGAGTTTAGAGATCAATTCCAGAATGGTAACCTCTCTAGTCAAGGACAGATTGTTGCACTTGGTCGTATCGCTGCATACGAATATCATAGTGGTACTACTGTTAACTCAACTAACACAGTTTTCAAGGCATACATTTTCGATCTACAACCTCTAACAATCTTCAAGACCGATGCTGCCGTTACACTTACTCAAGGTCACGTTATCAGAGGACGTACTTCTAAAGCAAAAGCATTTGTTGAAGGCGATGTTAGTGGCGGACAAATCTTCAATGTTTATCAGGTTTATGGTACATTCCGAAATGGGGAGATACTTGAGCGTGATGGTATTGAAATCGGTACTCTAAACGATCACTTCTCGTTTGAAGTTACAGATGCTCGTTCAATGATCGGTAGAGATCCAGATACAAATAATATTAGATTTGCAGGTGACCTTCTAACTGATGCTCAAGTTGTAATTGTTGGTACAAACTTCAATCTTAGTTCTGGTGGTGCTACTGGTACATTGACTGGTACACAGTCTAACTTTACCTTGGACATCAGACCTAATGACATCTTTACACAGAATGGAACTAATAGTCTGTTAATTGACAGGATTAGCACCATCTCAGGTAATATTGATAATAAGATCACAACTGCTACAACTGCTAGTTACTCTGGTAACAACATTGCTGCAGGAGATTATGGATTCTTAGTTAGATTGCGTCCACAAATCTATGATAGAGAAACTGCTGACCTTATGATCGAGATGCCTAAGGAATCTATCAACCAGATTTCTGACGAATCTTGTATCGTTGCACGTTCTTTTGACGACATCACAGTTACAGGTGCTAATGACTTTACGATCTCACTACCTGCTGACGAACAGTTCCTTGCATATGATAAGGATCATTATCAATTAGTATCTCTTGCACCTACCCCAGGTACATTGATTGACATTGAATCAAGTCTTGCATTTAACAGCACTGGTACACCTAGAACTTCACTGACTGTTTCTGGTCTAACTGGTGTTACATCTTGTCGTTTGATTGCTTCTATCTCTAAGAACCAAGCAGAGAAGAAGTTGAAGAATGCTACACAGATGGAAGTTATGAAGGTTGAGAGAACCAGTAACTCATCTGATAGCGTCAAGTATGGTCTTGCATACGGTTCATTGTATGGTACTCGTATTGAAGATGAAGAGATCTCACTTGGATCTACAGACGTTTATAATATTCACGCTATCTACGAATCAGTTGATAACAATCCTGCAGTAATTCCTAACTTGCAGATGCAAGATGCAACTATCTTCAAGGAAGGTACTGTTATTGAGGGACAGACATCTAAAGCAAAAGCACGTGTTGTAAACTTCAACGCTGTATCATATATCTGTCATTTTGTTTATGAGAATGATCAGTTCTTCCAGTTAGGTGAAACTGTTCGTGGTTTTGATGCTAATGATGAGGTTATCACAGGTCTAATTAACGATGCTGAAGGTAGTATCAATAATGGATCTAGGAACATTACTTCCGATTACTTCCTCGATCCTAACCAGAAGGGTCACTTCTACGACATTTCTAAACTAATTCGTTATGCATCATCAACTAAACCTCTAAGAAAATTGATGATTGTGTTTGATAGGTTCACTCACGAAGCAACGGGTGACTATTTTGCAGCACAATCTTATGTTGGTATTGACTATGGTAGGATCCCATCATTTACAGAGAATGGTATTACCAAAGAGTTGAGAGATGTTCTTGACTTTAGACCTGCTGTTACTCCTGTTCTTTCAGGATCTGGTACTGTTGGATCACCTTATTATGTAAACTGTGCATCACTTGACTTCAAAGATAGAGGATTCTCCTCTGGTGGTGTTGCAAACAATGCTACGGTTATTGATATTCCAAAACCTGAGTCTGACTTCCGTTGTGACTATGACTATTACCTTGGTAGAGTTGACAAATTATTCCTAACTAATCAGCAAGAATTTAAGATTGCTAAAGGTATCTCTGGTGAAAACCAAGAACTTCCTGCAGATATGGATAATGCAATGTTGCTTGCAACATTCTTCCACAAACCATATGGTTACAGTCCTGACGATGTAAGAATCTCTAGAGAGAACAACCGTAGATTCACTATGCGTGACATCGGTAGAATTGAAAAGAGAGTTGATAACCTTGAGTATTACACATCTCTAAACCTTCTTGAGATGGAAACTGCATCATTCTCTGTTAAGGATGCTGATGGTTTCGATAAGTTCAAGAATGGATTCCTAGTTGATAACTTTACATCATTCGATTCTGCTCAAACTGTACACGAAGACTTTGCTTGTGCTCTTGACTTCAGAGAAGGCATCTTAAGAGCAGCACATTATACAACAAACGTTTCTCTTGAGTATAACGATACTGCATCGACAGATATGACTAATCATTCTGTTGGTACATTGACTCTTCCATACAATGAGATTCAGTTTATTGTTCAACCATATGCATCAAGAGTTGAGAATGTAAACCCATTCAACGTGTTTGCTTATATCGGTAGATTGGATCTATTCCCATCATCTGATGACTGGGTAGCAGAAGAAAGAGAACCAGATAGAGTTGTTAACATTGAAGGTGACTTTACTGCAAGAGTTCAAGCACTTGGTGGTGATAGCAACACAGGTTTCGTTCCTACACAGTGGAACTCTTGGAGAACTAACTGGTCTTCTAGCAGCACTTCATCTTCATCTCAGTTTATGAGAAGAGGTCACTGGCCGTTCATTAGAAGAATCAATACAAATACTACTACCACAGTTTCATCACAATCTAGAACTGGTATTAGAACTAACGTTGTTCCTAGGATTGACCGTCAGTCTCTTGGTGACAGAGTTATTGAGCGTACAGTTATTCCGTTCATTAGATCAAGAAACATTGCATTTAAGATTCAGCGTCTGAAACCAAACACTAGATTCTATGCATTTATTGACAATGTTAATATTAATTTCTACACAACTCCTAGATTGTTAGAAGTTATTAAGAATCCTATTGATGATACAAGAACAAACAACACTCCTTTTGTTGTAGGAGAAACAGTTGTTGGACAAACATCAGATTGTCATTTGAAGTTGATGGATCCTAACGTTGGATTCGATGATGATATTAACCCATTTGATAGCAGTGAACTACCTAGTTCTTATGCATCAACAACCCCTCTCTTGAACATTGACACTAAGATTATGTCAGAGACGGTTGCAGGTCAATACTACGGTAACCCTCTAGAAGGTGAGATCCTTGTTGGTCAAACCTCTGGTGCTCGTGCTGTTGTTAAGACTAAGCGTCTCGTTGCAAACACTAACGGTGACCTAGAAGGTATTATCTGGATTCCTAATCCTGGTGTTGATACCAACCCAAGATTTGCTACAGGTACAAGAGTTGTCAGACTAACAACATCTGCAACTGACTCTAGAGTTCCAGGTCAGGTTGACTCTGCAGCATCTGCAAACTACGTTGCATCTGGTGTTATTGAGACTAAGCAAACAACTATCCTTGCTGTTAGAAACGCTGACATCGTTAGAGACACAGTTACTCAAGGTAGAACTGTTAATAGTTCTAGCACATCTACAAGAGACACAGGTTGGTATGACCCTCTTGCTCAATCATTCTTGGTTGAGTCTAAGGGTGGTGCATTCTTGACTGGTGCTGAACTGTACTTCAATACTAAGGATGAGAGAATCCCAGTATCTGTACAGGTTAGAGAGATGGCAAATGGTTATCCAACCACTAAAGTTCTTGCATTCTCTGACGTTACACTTCTTCCTTCACAGATTAACCTTTCTGAGAATGGAACAGTCTCTACTAAGTTTACATTCCCATCACCTGTATATGTGACAGAGAATAGAGAGTATTGTTTGGTTGTTCTTTCTGACTCAAACGAATACAAACTCTGGATCTCCAGAATGGGTGAAGACGATATTACAAACGATAGAACGATCTCTGAGCAACCATATGCAGGTGTGCTCTTCAAATCACAGAACGCTTCTACTTGGACTGCTGACCAGTATGAGGATCTTAAGTTTATCCTTCATAAGGCAGAGTTTACGATGAATAAAGTAGGAACTGCAGTATTCAACAACTCAGAACTTGCTCTTGGTAATGGTGGTATCAGCAGATTGCGTCACAATCCTATTGAAACACTGAAACCACAACTTAAGATTATCCTTTCTGATCACATTGCTAACTTCACAATCGGTGCTGAGATTACTCAGACTGATACTAACCCAGTTCCTTCTGCTATTGTTCGTGAAGTTGTACAAGGTATCTCAGGTTCATCTAACGCTTACATCATTGTTGATGATGTTCAGGGTGAATTCAGGGAAGGTGTTGCATCTGGTGCAAACTACATCTATAGATTAGTATCATCTAGATCTATCGCTAACCTTACACTGACTGGTGTCACAGGTACATTCCAAGTTGATGAGACAATCACCAATGGTAGTGGTGCCTCTGGTATGGTTACTGCATTCAATGCAGGTACAGGTGTCCTAACTGTTAAGTCGGTCACTGGTACATTTAACGCTGCCGATCCTATTACACAAACTGTCGGTGGTTCAACTGTTGGATCAGGTACGGTTGCATCTGGTGGTGTTGCACTTTCTGGTGATGACATCAATGATTATCCTGCTGCTCCAATCTCATACTTCAACAGAGCGACTGAAGTAACAGTGCATCACGCAAACCACTGTATGCACGATGCTGCTAACAACGTTAATATTACAGGCGTTATCTCAGAAGTTGCTCCTACAATTATTGACTCTGCATACCATACAAACGGTATCACTGCATCTGATGGTGTCTCAGGTACATTCCAGTTACACGTACAAGATGCATCTGCATTCCACTCTCTAGTGAATGGTACTCAAGTATCTACTAGTAACCCTGGATATATTATTCTTCGTGACCCTGACATCGGTCAGAAACACTTTGAGATTATTCAATATAATAACATCTCTGATGATGGTAAGATCTTAACACTTCCTTCAGGTTCTCGTGGTCAGGCAGGAACTGGTGCTCTGGTTCACAACGCCAACACTATTGTTGAATGTTACAACCTAGATGGTATTCCTCTAGTTGAGATCAACAAACTTCATACACAAATCGGTTCACCTACACTTGATACTTACAAGATTGCAGTCACATCAGTTTCTAGCAATGGTATTAGAAACGGTGGATCAAGAGTTACATCAACGCAGAACATCCAGTTTGAGCAGTTCTATCCTCAGATTCAGATGACTGTATATCCTGAAACTGATGTTGATCCTAGAATCAACGTTGTATCTGCTACTTCTCTAAGAGATGGTGCTAATACAGATGAAGCATCATTCATTAATGACGGTGTATTCATCGATTGTATCGCTAACGAAGACAACTACCTTGGATTCCCCAAGATGGTTTGCTCACAAGTTAACGAAGATGCAAAACTATCTGGTTCTAAATCACTGAACTTCCAGTTATTGATGAGCACAAACAACAAGAACTTGTCACCAATCGTTGACCGTGATCGTTGTTCAATCATCACAACTTCAAATAGAATCAATGAAATCCCTGCTGCTAACTCTAATGCAGAAGATAGAACAGGTGATCTCAATAGTGCAGTCTACATCACCAAAGTGATCAACTTGCTTCAACCTGCTAACTCCTTGAGAGTTGCATTCGAAGCGTGGCGACACCCTGACACCGAAATCCACGTAATGTATCGTACGATGCCAGTGGGTACCTCATTAACCTTTGATGAGATCGGTTATACATATTTCAACGGTAACGGAAAGGAAGACAAAACTGTGCCTAAGACAGAAGGGATTCTGTACCGAGACCTTGAATATACCAATGAGGGAACAGAGTTTAGTTCTGCACAGATCAAAATTATTATGGTCTCCAAGAATCAAGCGTACGTTCCTGAAATCAAGAACCTCCGTGTAATGGCATTAAGTGACCTCTAAAGAATTCATTCCCGTGAAAGGACATCCCGATTTAGTTCGGGATTCCGAATCGAAAGCGGTACTAAATACAAAACCGACTCCCCCTGGAAACGCTGCTAAGAAGCGTAAACAAAGGGATGATACTATCGATAACTTGAAATCTGACGTAGATGTGCTAAAATCAGATATGTCGGAAATCAAATCCTTACTGAAAACATTATTGGAGCAACGCTAATGCCCGCTGATCAAACTGAAACAGTTGACCAAGAGAAACTTCTTGGAGATTTCAAAGACCGCTACAAGCGTCTTATTGAAGATAATCAAAGAATGGCAAAGATCATTCGTAATAATGAACAACAAGCACTTAAACTACAAGGTGCTATTGAAACTCTCGAATATTGCCTCGGAAATGGGGAAGAAGAAGCAGAAGCACCACCCGAAGTGGACAACGTGGACGCTGCATAATCCCTGGACCCGAAAGGGTCCTCTTTTTTTGCGTATAAATATTCCGAGAGGCATTTTCTGTCCGTTATCGGATACCCCACGTGTGTTAAACAATGGCAAATAGAATCCAATTAAGACGTGATGGTGCTCAGCAGTGGGCAAACATCAATCCAATCCTTGCACAAGGTGAACTAGGAATCGAAATCGATACTTCACGTATCAAAATCGGTGACGGTGTTACCCCTTGGAACTCATTGAAATATGAGCGACCATTGGAGACGGAATCAAACGCTGCAAATACGCTTGTCAAGAGAGACGCTGACGGTAACTTCCAAGCAGGTGCTGTCACGGCGACGCTAATCGGTAATGCCTCAACTGCCACTAGACTCTCTAACGCACGTCAAATACAATTAGCAGGACAGATTACTGGATCAGGTTCTTTTGATGGATCTTCTAACCTGACACTTAATACTGATCTGTCTCTGATCACAACTCTGCCTCACTACGATCCCGCTAACCCTAGTGCTGAATCAACTTATACTAGAGTTAGGGTTAACTCACAAGGTCGTGTGGTGGGTGCTGAACTTGCTTCTACATTAGCAGACTATGGTATCACTGATGCTCAGGCATTGGATGATGACCTTACATCACTTGCACAACTTACGAACGTTGGTATTCTTGTTCGTGCATCGCAAGGAAATATTATAACCAGACAGTTAACTGGTGGTGGAGGAAGAATTATATTTACAGTTCCTGACGGAACATCACAGAACCCATTCATCGATCTTGCTGATACTGCTGTCGTTGTTGGATCATACAATACTGAATCCCTGACATCTGTCACTGGTAATGCTTCTAGCGAGACTGTAAACGCAACTAAATTTACAGTTGACAGATATGGTCGTTTGACTGCTGCGTTGACTGTGCCTATTGCCACAGCAACAGAAGGATCTAAGTATGCAGTTTACGATGCAGGTACACCATATAATAGATACGATATTATTGAGAATGCAAGCAACGTTTATCAAGCGATTGCTGATATTGCAGCAGCACAAGGTGCTCCTACACATTCTACTGAGACTATAACTTATGCTGTTACTGTAAATGCAGAACCAGATGGAAATAAGTATTACTTAGATGGATCAATCTATCCTAATCTAACATTCAAGAGAGGAAGTACATATATCTTCAATCAGGATGATGCTTCTAACGTTCTTCATCCGTTGCACTTTAGTGAAACATCTAATGGCACACACGGCGGTGGATCCGTCTATAATGTAGGAGTTACCTATAAACTTGATGGTGTAGTAGTATCATACTCTGATTACTACGATACTACCAACTTTACCAACGCAACAACACGTCAGGTAGAGATTGTAGTACCAAGAAATGCACCTAAGTTGCTACATTACTATTGCTACTACCATTCTGGTATGGCAAACAATGCGTACATTGATGTTGTACATAGCGACTCTGGAAACTGGAGATGGTTGAACCCTGTTGCTGTTGAGCAAAAAGGACTAGCATCTTTTGCACAAGAAGACTTTGACGTCGATGGTAATGGACACGTTGTTATCGCTGCTAGTTCAGTGGACAACACACAACTGCAGAATAATGTAGTTGGATTCGCAGATGGTAACACGGTCGAAACTTTTGAACTTGATAACGAACTCACTCCCACATCGGGATACAGAGGATTTAACTACTTAAACTATGTCAAAATTAACGATACTTCAGGGAATCTGTTATTCTCTGCTAATAATACTGGCGACTCTGGTAGTGGAGAGATTGATATTAATGTAAGGTCATATTATAGTGACCCTGACATTACACTGGATGGTACCGTAAATCAAACACTTGACAAAACAGGTGACGGTAACTTAACATTCCAAACTACACAAGACAGTACATCTGATAGAGATCTTAATATTCTTGCTACTAACGCAGGATCTGGATCCTCTAACATTAAGATTACTGCCGAAGATACTGTACAGATCAATGCATCTGCAGGATCAGGTAAAATTTGGATCGAAGATGCCAGACTTCAAGACAACTACATTGCTACGACTAATTCAACTCTTAACCTTGACCCAGGTGATGACAGAGCAAACACTGGTACAGTCCGAGTTTGGGGTGACCTACAAGTCGATGGAACAACAACGACTGTTAACAGTACGACTGTTACTATTGATGACCCTATCTTTACCCTTGGTGGAGACACTACACCTGTATCCGATGATGGATTAGATCGTGGTATTGAGTTCAAATACTATGACACTCAAGCAAGAATCGGTTTCTTTGGATGGGACGAAGATCTAACACGTCTTGATTCTGGAACTGGTGGTTATGCATTCCTTTATAATGCAACAAATAGTAGTGAGACATTTACTGGAACTGACGCTTACATCAAGGCAGGTGCTCTTTCCTTAACCACAAACACTGGATCTACATCAACTACTACAGGTACACTTGTAGTTACTGGTGGTGTTGGCATCTCAGAGAATGTTCACGTTGGTGGAGAGGTTACAGTTGCAGGTCAGACAGAAATTAATGACACCGTTCTTATCAAGTCTGATAACGAAGACTTTAAGATTCAGACTGGAGCAGGTGTAGATAAGTTTACAGTTGATACTGACACAGGTAACACAGTTATCGAAGGTACTCTTGATGTACAACTCGAAACTACAGTTACTGACAACCTAATCGTTCAAGCAGATAACAAGAAGTTTGAAGTTAAGTCTGCTAACGGTACATCCAAGTTTGATATTGATACAGATAATGGTAACACCCACACAGATGGTACGCTTGATGTTGATGGAGGAGTAACATTCAACAGCACTCTCGATGTTGATAACAATACAACATTGAATGCTGAGTTGGATGTTGATGGTAATTCAACCTTCCACAATAATATTCTTCTCGATACAACTGGCAAGACGCTGACCATTACAAATGGTTCTACTAATAAGTTCCAAGTTACTAGCACAAATGGTAACACTGATATTGAAGGAACTCTAAACGTTGCTCAGTTTGTATATCTTGAGGATAACGATGTACCTACAATCTCTACTGACGGTAGCAATAACTTTGTTATCAGTGGTGGTGATTACGGTGCATTTAGATTTGATGGTGGTGGTTACGTTGAAGGAGACACTCTATTCAATAGTGACATCTACATCAACGGTGCTATCAATCAGAAAGACCAAGGTACTCAGACTGAGACATTCAGTACACAGAACTACCTAAGAGTAAGATATAAGTTCAGAGCAGGTACAACTGCTGCACTCACACCTAGTTTTGCAACCGATAATGGTTCTAACTTGAGAGTATTTGGTGGTGCAGGTATTGCTACCGACCTTCACATCGGTGACGATCTATTCATCGGTAAACTAAACAGTGGTGATACCGTTGAGTTTAGTGTACTTGGTGAGTCTGGTAATACTGAGATTGGTAGAACTGGACAAGGTTCGAACTCTGCAGGTACTCTAACTGTTCACGGTGACGGTACATTTAACCGAAACGTCGCAATCAATGGCAATACAACCATTGGTAATCAGAACTCTGACACTCTTACAGTCAATGCTGTCACACAGTTCACTGATAATGCAACTGTTGACGGAGACTTGACAGTCAATCAGAACGCATTGATCGAGGGTAACCTCACTGTTAATGGAGTTACAACAACTGTCAACTCAACCACAACACAACTTGATGATCCTGTTATCACACTTGGTGGAGATACCGCTCCTCAGTCATCAGATGCCAAGGATCGTGGTGTTGAGTTTAGATATTTTGATGGAACTGCCAAGATAGGATTCTTTGGTTGGGACAATTCTGCTTCAAGATTTGCTCTCTTCCACGCTGCAACCAATTCAAGCGAAGCATTTACAGGTACAAGATCAGGAATCGATGCAGGATCTATCAAGTTATTCGATACCACTTCTGCAACTAACTCTAGTTCTGGTGCTCTTATCGTTGGTGGCGGTGCAGGTATCGGTGAGGATCTATTTATTGGTGATGATCTTTCGGTTGGCGATGACGCTTCTATCGGAGGAAACCTCGCAGTAACAGGAACATTTGATGTTACTAACGATCTCGCAGTTAATAATAATAAGTTTACTGTAAACTCAGCAACTGGCGATACACAGGTAGCAGGAACCTTTGGATCCACTGGTGCTGCCACACTGTCCTCTACACTGGCGGTAACTAGCAATACCACTATCGGTGGTACTTTAGGCGTTACGAACGCTACAACGCTTTCTAGCACCCTCTCAGTAACCTCTAACACAGACATTGGCGGAACTCTAGATGTTGACGGAGCAACCAATGTTACCAATACCCTTGGTGTTACTGGAGTTACCTCTCTCACTAACAACGCTTCAGCAACTACCACAGGTAGTTACACTGGCGATGGTGCACTGAGAGTCACAGGTGGTGCTTCTATCGGAAACAATCTGGTAGTTGCAGGCGACGTCAGATTCTATGGCAACTCTGTAATTGATGGAACTGTTTCATACGCATCCATCCAAACTTACGCAGAGAAAGTTAGATTCAATAATAATGCTGATGCTGTTACTGCATCTAGCAATGTTGCCTCAGTATTCACACAAGGTGGATTGGCAGTATCTAAGAAAGCATTCATTGGTAATGACCTAGATGTTGGTGGTGGTAACTTCACCGTTGACGGTCCTACAGGTAATACTAATGTTAGCGGTAACTTTGGTGTTATCGGTTCATCCACAGTTTCAACTATCACCGCTTCTGGTGTTGCCGATCTACAGTCTACTGTAACTATCGGTGGTAACCTTGCAGTTGGTAATAACAAGTTCAACGTTAACTCTTCTAACGGTAACACTGACATCGATGGTTCACTTGATGTTCTTGGTCAAACCGTTATTGATGACACACTGAATGTAACTCAGGCAGTTGACTTTGACAGCACACTGAATGTTGATGGTGGAACTACACTGAATGCTGCTCTTGTAAACAACAGCACTTCATTACTGAAAGATAACGTCATCCTTCGTGGTGCATCTAAGTCACTCAAACTACAGAACGGTAACAGTCAAGACAAGATTACTCTTGAGTCCACAACTGGACACGTTACTATGGCAGGTAACTTGGTTACTTCTGGAACTGGTGCATTCACTGATGCCGTCACAATGGGCAACACCTTGAATGTAACTGGTCAGATCACAGGTAACTTGACTGGTGATGTTACTGGTACATCAACGAACGCAGATAATATTGACGTCAACAATACAAACAATAATACAATCTTCTATCCAATGTTTGCAGCAGCGAACACTGGACATACTGGTGCGTTTGTTGACTCCGCTAACCTTACATACAACCCATTCTCTAACACTCTAACAGTTAACAACTTCACATCTACCACGAACTTTGAAGTTCAAGGTAATATGAACGTTACTGGAACGATTACCTTCGGTCAGTCACAGGTTGGTTCTATCGCTAACCACAATACTGACGCTCTTACTGAGGGTACAAGCAATCTATACTTCACTAACGAAAGAGTTGATGATAGAGTTAACGCTCTAATCACTGGTGGTACAGGTATTACTGCAACTTATGATGACGCAGGAAATATCCTAACCTTGAGTGCAACTCAGTCAGACATCAATACAGACAACGTAACCGAAGGATCGACCAACCTGTTCACCACTGCTGCTCGATCAAGGACGCACTTTACCTACGGAACGGGTATTGAGTTGTCTGGTAGTGGTGAACTCTCTGTTACTCAAGGAGATATTAACACTGATAATATCACCGAGGGTTCAACAAATATCTTCTATACCAATGCTAGGTTTGATACCCAGTTAGCAACTAAGGATACAGGAGATCTTACTGAAGGATCTAACCTTTATTACACAGACGCTCGTGCTGATGCAAGAATTGCTGCAGCAACTACAAGTGATCTGACTGAAGGATCTAATCTATACTTTACTGATGCTAGAGCGGACGCGAGAATCGCTGCTGCATCTACCAGTGACCTTTCCGAAGGAACAAATCTTTATCATACAACTGCTAGGGCACGTGCTTCTATCAGTGCAGGTGGAGATCTCTCATACAACGCCTCTACTGGTGTAATGAGTGTTACTCTTCCGACTGTATTCTCTGGTAACTACAACGATCTATCTAACCTACCTTCGCTCTTCTCTGGAGCATACAATGATCTGACTGGTAAACCAACCCTCGGAACCGCTGCTGCTACAGCGTCTACAGATTATGCTACTGCTGCACAAGGTGCTAAAGCAGATTCTGCATTGCAGGCAGAAACAATTACATTAGCACAACTTAAAACTGCTGCTGCGAACTCCGCTACTTATGCTGCGTTCCAAGCTGCAATCGCTGCTCTCTAATAACAAATGGCAAATCCTACCTCTAAAGCAGAACTCAAAGAGTATGCACTCCGTAGACTGGGCAAACCAGTCTTGGAAGTTAACGTATCAGACGATCAGATTGATGATGCTATCGATTATACTATCGAGAAGTTTCAGGTCTATCATTATGGTGGATCAGAAAAAGTATTTCTAAAGCATCAGTTTACTGCTGCTGAGATTACTGCATTTCAATCAGACACTACTGAGACGGTAGGTAGTACAGAGTTTAAGACCCAGAATAACTATCTGGATCTGCCACCACATATCTCATCAGTGAACGGTATCTTTACCTTTACTGATAAGGGTACTCGTAATATGTTTGACATTCGTTATCAGATGAGATTGAATGATCTGTTTGATTTTACATCAACACAGTTCTATCATTATTATATGATTCAGACACACCTTGAAACAATCAACTTCTTGTTGGAAGGTATGAAACCAACTAGATTTAATGCTACACAAGGTCGTCTTTATATTGACTTCGATGCTAAGACTGATGTAGTCGATGGTGGGTTTGTGATTATCGATTGCGTTCGTGCTCTTGATCCTGCAAACTGGAGCAAGATATATGGAACAATTTGGGTGAAAGATTATGCAACTGCAATGATCAAAAAGTATTGGGGACAAAACCTAACGAAGTTCCAAAACGTGCAACTTCCTGGTGGTGTCACCTTGAACGGAGAAAAGATTTACAGTGATGCGATTACTGAACTAGAAAACCTAGATGAAACTCTCCGTACCACATACGAAATGCCACCTCTAGATATGATAGGGTAATGCCATTAAATTCTTTTTTCACTAACGGAACGACTGGCGAGCAACAACTCGTCGAGGATCTTGTCGTAGAACAAATCAAGATGTTCGGTGTAGAACTATTCTACATTCCTAAAACCTTAGTATCTGAGGATAACATCCTTGGTGAAGATTCACTTAATAGTTTCAACTCTGCATATCAGATCGAAGGTTACCTTGAGAACGTACAAGGGTTTGGTGGAGATGGAGATTTGTTCAGTAAATTTGGTGTAAGGATTGCTGATCAGGTTAACTTTATTATTGCACGTAAAAGATTTAAGGATCTAGTTGATGATAATACAACACTAGTGGTAGAAGGAAGACCCAATGAAGGAGATTTGATTTACTTCCCTCTTGCTAAAAAATTATTTCAGATTCAATATGTTGAATATGAGCAACCATTCTATCAGTTAAACAAGATTCATATCTGGGGTCTCAAGTGTGAGTTGTTCGAATACAGTGGAGAGGACCTCGATACTGGCGTCGAAGACATCGATGTTATCGAGAGAAACCTTGCTACAACTATCACCGTCAACTTTGCTGCAGGTGGTACTGGTGCATTCACAGTTGGTGAGGAGATCGTGGGTGGTACATCTAATGTAACTGCTGAAGTTAAGAGTTGGGACTCTACTAATAACCAACTACAAGTGTACAACAGGTCTGGTATTTTCTCCATACCTGAGACCATTACTGGTCAAACCTCAGGTGCTGCTTGGACTACTGCAAGTTACAATACACTAAATAATACGAACTCGGAGTTTGATGCCAACGCTGACTTTGAGACCCTTGGGGACGCGATCATTGACTTTAGTCAGGGCAACCCGTTTGGCGAATTTGGAGGTGAAGACTAATGTTAGGAACGTATTCCTACAACGAAATTTTTAGAAAGACCGTTATTGCATTCGGTACGCTTTTCAATAATATTGAAATCAAACGTACAGAAGGTAGTAAGACAGAGGTTATGAAAGTACCTCTTGCCTATGGTCCTAAAGATAAGTTTCTCGCTCGCATCAAACAGACTGGTGATCTAACCACTAAGAAAGCGGTTCAGATTACTCTTCCCAGAATCTCATTTGAGATTTCTGGATTTGCGTATGATGCTACCAGAAAGGTATCACCTACGCAGGTGTTACGTTTTACTGGCACTGACAGTAAGACAAGAAAATCTTTTATGCCAGTACCATATAATGTGGACTTTGAACTGGCAATCCTAGCAAAGAATCAAGACGATGGTCTTCAGATTCTAGAACAGATTTTACCGTTCTTCCAACCGATGTTTAACATCACACTTAACTTACAGGAAGCAATCGGTGAAGTAAAAGATTTCCCAGTTACATTGAACTCAGTGGTTTATGAGGATGACTACGAAGGTGACTTCACCACTCGTAGGACTCTGATCTATACACTATCGTTTACTGCTAAGACATACATTTACGGTCCTGTCACTGACGTTACCGATAAACTTATCAAGAAAGCGATTGTGGATACTGCTACCGATAGCAAACCCACTGCTGCACGTGAAGTCAGGTACACAGTTGAACCTGATCCTATCACAGCAGACCCTGATGATAACTTCGGATTTAATGAACTTTATAGTGAGTTTACAGATGGAAAATCAAGAAACCCAACCACAGGACAAGACGAGTAAGTTCGACGGTATCGAGGATGCTCTTGATGTGGAGACATCTCTGGTCAAACCAGGGCAACCACAGAAGAAAGCAATCGTACCAAATGTCACTGATCAACAGATCAAGGACTATGAATATTCTCGTGGAAACTTTTACTCACTGATCGAGAAAGGTCAGGAGGCGGTTGATGGTATTCTTGAACTAGCACAAGAGTCTGATTCACCTAGAGCATACGAAGTTGCAGGTAATTTAATTAAGAACGTTGCAGATACTGCCGATAAATTGGCAGACCTCCACAAGAAAATGATGGAGATTGAAGGAGGACCGAAAGGTACATCAGCACAAAACGTTACTAATAACACTATGTTTGTTGGTTCTACAGCAGAACTTGCCAAGTTCTTGAAGCAACAAAAGAATGATAAATAGTAAAAACAAGTATTAAAAAGTCGATGTCTGTATTAAATGTATTAGATACTACGACAGTGAGTGGATCAGGTACCGCTTATATTGTCGTGAAGACTGGTGTTGTACGGGCATATGCTGCAAGTGCTTCTTCTATCCAGTTTGACGATGGTCCTGCGGTTACGTTGGCAGCAGGCGAAGCAATCCTTCTTCACACTGGTAAATCAAAGAACATTGGCGTCCACGCTGCGACCAATGCTAACGGTTCTGTATTCAGCGTTGGTGGAGCGGGCAGCGGATCAGGTGCAGGTGGAAGACATACATTTGCAGTTGGTGACTTTATTCAGACAGTAGATGGCGGAGATACAAATGGTTTTGGTACTGACTTTGAATCTGCTGCATCAGCAGGTAAGAAAGTAACTGCAATCAGTGACCTAACAATCACAACAGATATTGATGCATCTGGTGCGGGCAGTGCATATACTCTCAGCGATGCTGACATTGTTGCAAACACAGTTCCTCAGATTCAGAGAACTGTAAAACTCACAGCAGGTAGTAACGACGTAGTTGTAGAAACAGTACAAATCGTTGGTGGTTAAGATGGAAGCGCAACCTCAAAAGGAAAAAATTAATCCAAAGGATCAAGCGATCAAGAAGACTAAGCAACTTCTAGACCGCAGGCAACTTATGATTAATCTTAGAAAGTTGCAACTTCAAAGAAAGTCCGTTCAACAAAAAGGAAACACTGATATGCACCTACAGACACAATCGGTTGATCCCTGTGCTATGATAAGTTTCGGAGAGTTTATCTCCGAGGGCGGTCTCGCTCGGGCGATGCAGAAATCCAATACCAAAGTAACTGGACATATCAGTGCTGACCGTGGTTCTTCTGAAAAGGATAACCGTAGTAAAAGAAAAGGACTTGAAAAAGATCTTAAGAAGCACGGTATTGGTCACAAGAAAGGTGTTGGAGAGTATAAATATGATTCAGGTGAGACAGGTCGTGAGGTTTCGTACCACACTTCCAAACCCGACAAGATGTCCAAGCGTCGCTTTGGTAAAGTGATGCGCCGTCTTGGTCGTAAGCACGGACAAGAATCTGTGATTACTAAAGACAAGGACAAACCTGCAAAGTTACACACTACCGAAAAAGGAAGCAAAGCAAAGTCTGAGACTCTAGGTAAGTCGAAGGTGGGCAAGCATCCAAAAGGATATGGTGAAACCTCATCAACTAAGGTGAGATCAGGTAAACTACCAGACAAATCTAAAGACAGGAAATTTCACTATGGCTGAACAGAACAACAATGGACAGTGGGTATGTCAGTATTGTGACCTCACTTCCCCTCAAGGACATTGGCGTCCTAAAACTTGGATCGAAAAGCACGAATTAAATTGTGCATCTAACCCCAAACTCAATAAGGAAAAATGAAATCATTCAGCGAGTTCCTCACAGAAAGACAAAAGGACAGCGACAACCAGAGATTAAGTCAAGAACGTGGTCGTTCTAACTATGGTAAAGCGTCTGTTCGTAATGTCAGAGCAACAGGTCAAGGTGGCAATGGTGCTGACCCTGCTGAGAGACTCGTGGCAATGGATGCAAGACACAAGGCACACAAAGAAAAACGTGGTGTCAAAACTAAGGGTCTCAAAGAAGGATTAACTGGTGCAAGAGCACAACGTGCTCGTGAGATGCAAGATAGTGACATCAAAAAAGGTGGTGGTAAGAGAACTAATGCTGATAGAGATACAGCATTCAGACTTGGCACTGGCACAAGTGAGACCCGAATTTCACAAAAACAAAGAAAGGGTGCAAGTGATCAAGGCAAAGGTAACGCTGCCAAACGTCGTATGAGTGAAGGGGTAGGACTTTCTATTGCGAGAGCGATTGACAAAACTAATCCACCTCTCGGAAGAGCATCTAAGAGAAAGGCAATCAGTCACGCACTAAAGATGCGTGAGATTATGAAGGATACTAAAAAGAACAAACAGAAAGACGATCCCTATTCAGCAGGTAAGATTGCTAAGGCAGCACTTGGTGGTAAGGATAGTAAGAAGAAAAAGAAACCAGAAAAATCTCCTGTTTCATTCCTACAGGACAAGCAAGTAAAAGAAAGTGCTTGGCAAAGAAAGGAAGGCAAGAATCCTAGTGGTGGACTGAACGAGAAAGGACGCAAGTCCTATGAAAGAGAGAATCCTGGTTCAGATCTCAAAGCACCACAACCCGAAGGTGGTCCTAGAAAAAGATCATTCTGTGCTCGTATGAGTGGAGTGAAAGGACCTATGAAAGATGAGAAGGGCAGACCTACACGTAAAGCACTCGCACTTAGGAAGTGGAAGTGCTAGTATTTTAATTGACATATATAATATTCCATCCTAAATTTGAATAGTAAACTAGGGAGATTCCTATGTCGGATGACTTCGCGTTCAAGATCGAGCAAAAAGTCTGCCAAAAATGTGGTGCAACTTGGTTAAATGGTGAACACCGTTGGACTGGCACTGGCGCTAAGGGAAACGAACTAGACTTGGCAGGTTTAGTATGTAATAATATCGACAAGACAGACCCCGATTACAGTAAATGTATCAACCCCAAGAGGGGTGAAATCGGTGGTGATACTTGGGAATATCGACGAGGTTACGTTGATGGTGTGATGAGACAATTCGAGAACAGGAATCCCTGACATATCTCGTAACGTCTTTTTGCAGCACAACTAGATAACTTAGTTGATCATTTTATATGAAGTTCATTCTGGCATTCTTTGCAACTCTGTTCTTGGCATTGCCAGTTTTTGCTGTCGATATTAATATGGGAGATGATGGAAAATTAGTTTTCCAACCTTCAGAGGTTACTATCTCTGCAGGTGAGACTGTTCATTTTTTGAACACTATGTTGCCTCCACATAATATTATAGTAGAATCACGTCCAGACCTTTCTAGGGAAGCACTTATGTTTAACCCAGGAGAGACTATGGACATTACATTCCATACCCCAGGTGATTACGAATTCTTTTGTGCACCACATAGGGAAGCAGGAATGACAGGAACAATTCACGTAAACTGATGACTAAAACACCAGAAAACCCGTCTAAGATAACGATCAAGGACGTGACCGATTCTGAAAAGGATTGGCAAGACTTTTGGGAATCCAATGAATCTATTGATTATTGGATGCCTGAGTTAGGAGACTACCCAATGACAAATCGTTTTAAGGAGATACTTCCTGCAAAACGTCCACCGACTGTAGAAGAAGTAGATGAAATGATCGAGGCGAAGATTCGTCGTCATAATCGGAATGCTTCATTTATTAGTATGGCACTGGGATTCGCATTCCTAGGAGCATTCGTTGATGGTTTTTTGAGAGTCATTGGTAAAATTGCCCCATTCTTAGGTATAGACGTTAGCATTTTGTAAACCCGCAAAGGACAAACAATGAGTTGCAACCAGTGTGATGAAGAACGTAACTTCGACAAAGAAGATTACAGATTGATACTTGATGCTCTATGGAAGCGTCAACGCTGCTATATTGCAGGGGATAAGATGTTTAAGCACTACGGAAGTATTATTTCTGAAGTAGAACGAAGGTCTGAAATGGTAAAACAATGAGTTAAAGATGACAATACCAAAAGAATACAAAGTTCGACTCAATATTAATGAGTTGATTGAAAAGAGAATACCGTGCTGTGATTTACTGCACCCTGATCATTGCTTGACAGAGCAACAGGTCGCAGAGATTGCACACGATATTAGTATGGACTTGGATCTGCACCCAGTCTATAAACAAATAGATCAGCATATCTTAAGATATGTTGCTGCAGCAGGAATTAAGAACGAAGACCATTGGGTTGAAGAGCGTTTGAATCATCCTTCAGATGGGTGATCCTGTTTGGTCTGTTAACATAATGATTGCCATTCTTGTAATAATAGTCACACTTTACATTGCCTATATATTGAGAATGTCTTTCAAGGAATTAGAAGATGGGAGCAATGGTGCCACCGAGTCGGAAGAGTTGTTACAACTTCCGAGTGACCGAGGTGAACAGAGTTCTTGACGGAGATACGATTGATGTAACAATCGATCTCGGTTTTGATCTATATAAAAAAGAGCGAGTAAGAATCGCAGGTGTAGATACTCCTGAGAAACGTACTCGTAATCTGGAGGAGAAGGCACTTGGAATCGATGCAACCGAATGGCTCAAAGCAAAACTGGAAGATACAATCTCTGGTGATGATGAGTTGTCTATTAGGACTGAACTTGTTGGTGGTGTCGGTAAGTATGGTCGCTTACTCGGTTGGTTATACGTCGGGGACTCAGATGTGTCCCTTAATGAACAAATGATCACCGAAGGTTATGCGTGGGAGTATGACGGCGGTACCAAACAAAAGGACTTTAACGAACTCCGTGAAATCCGTAAATCAAAAGGCACCCTTGTAGAATGAGAAAAGAAATCCTAGAAGCAGTTAAACTGCACGCTTTAGGTAACATCGAAAAGCATAAGATAAATATCGAAATTTATCTAACAAACCCTGTCGGTATCGGAGAGCACTCTGATGTAGTGGCAGCGATCTTAGGAGAGATCGATCAAATCTCCCATTATCACGATCAACTAGAGGTACTAGAAAAGTACATAGACAAATAAAATGGATTCCTCCTTTGTCCCATTAGCACTTTGGTTAGTGTTGGTGGGCGTCGCTATCTCAATGGTACTGCAAGCATTTATGATTGCAAAAGAGATGGGCGGTTATAAAAGAAATCCTCGTGACTTCACGAGGCATCCTGAGATAGAGGAGATGGATCCTGATGAGAAATTATTGTCTATCAAGTTTAATTACTATGCTGACGAGTATCCAGAGGGATACGATGAACTACAAAAACGTATAGATAATTTGAAACGGAAGGAACAGAATGGGACTTGATGCATACTTAGGTAATCCCAATCTAAAGAAAGCAAACGTAGGACAGAACTTCACACCAAAACAGGTAAAGGAATTTATCAAGTGTGCAGGTGATCCTATCTATTTTATCAAGAAGTACATCAAGATTGTATCTCTAGATGAGGGTGTCATACCATTTAACTTGTATGACTTCCAAGAAACTATGGTGAATCGCTTTCACGAGAACAGATTTAATATTGCAAAACTACCAAGACAGTCTGGTAAATCGACTGTTGTTACCGCGTACTTATTATGGTATGTAATTTTTAACGATAACGTTAATGTCGCAATCCTCGCAAACAAAGCAGCAACTGCACGAGAGATGCTTGGGCGTCTACAACTCAGTTACGAAAATCTTCCTAAGTGGATGCAGCAAGGTATTATTGGTTGGAACAAAGGGTCAGTGGAACTGGAGAACGGAAGTAAACTCCTGGCTGCATCTACTAGTGCTAGTGCCGTCCGTGGTATGTCTTTTAACGTCATATTTTTGGACGAATTCGCGTTCGTTCCGAATAACATTGCGGATCAGTTTTTTAGTTCTGTCTATCCTACTATTTCTTCTGGTAAATCCACTAAAGTTATTATCATCTCTACACCTCACGGGATGAATATGTACTACAAACTCTGGCACGATGCCGAGCGTGGTACTAATGAATATATTCCTACAGAGGTTCACTGGTCTGAGGTTCCAGGCAGAGACGCTGAATGGAAAGCACAAACTATCCGTAACACATCTGAACAACAGTTCCGTGTTGAGTTTGAGTGTGAGTTCCTTGGATCTGTAGACACTCTGATCTCTCCTAGTAAGTTGAGAGTGATGACTTACGATGAACCATTGGAGAAAAAGAATGGTCTGGATGTATTTGAGAAACCACAGGAGGGACATAATTATACAATGACAGTGGACGTGGCAAGAGGTATTGATGGAGACTACAGTGCATTCACACTATTCGATACATCTACCGTTCCATATAAGTTAGTTGCTAAGTATAGAAATAATGAAGTCAAACCTATGCTGTTTCCTGATATTATCTGTCAGGTTGGAAGAGCATACAACCACGCTTATATCCTTGTAGAAGTAAATGATATTGGTGGTCAAGTTGCAGATATTATACAGTATGATCTTGAGTATGACAACCTGCTGATGGCAGCAATGCGTGGTAGAGCAGGACAGGTTGTTGGTCAAGGATTCTCTGGTGGTAAGGTACAACTAGGTGTCAAGATGTCAACCGCAGTTAAGAAGGTCGGTTGTTCCAACTTGAAGCAGTTACTAGAAGATGATAAGTTAATCCTGCACGATTATGATATTATCTCTGAACTAACTACATTCATTCAGAAGGGTCAATCTTGGGCAGCAGAGGAAGGTTGTAATGATGACCTTGCTATGTGTCTGGTAATGTTCTCGTGGTTGGCAGTTCAAGATTACTTTAAGGAACTCCACGATAACGATATTCGTGCTAGAATGTACGCTGAACAACGCGAAGCGATAGAAGCAGATATGGCACCGTTTGGTTTTATGGATGATGGTCTCCAAGAAGAGACTATCGTAGATCCAGAAGGTCAGGTGTGGCATACTGACGAATATGGTGATCGCTCTTATATGTGGGACTACAGATGATAGAAACAATGTTAGGACAGATGGCAACCACACTATTCATATTAGTGTTGTTCTCGTTTGGATTCGTAATGGGTTATGCAGCAAGGAAGAGTGAGGAAGAACCTTGAGTCTTGAGGAAGAGTTTGAACTAGAAGCATTCCTGTTTGTAGATAGACAGTGCAGGAGATGTTTGAGAACTCTTTCTCTTTTAGATAACTTCTATAAGACAAGAAAAGATCGGGGGCAGAACCCGTCAGCATATTCGTATGAGTGTAAATACTGTACCAAGAGAAGAGTGACAAAGTATAGAAAAGCAAAACCTAAGCATAGAAAGGAATCTGAGTATCCTGACTGGTAATGTTCACGTTCTGTTTCCCCGCTTGAACAATACCTTTTCCTAAATAATTTCAGCAATAGATTGAGATTTTCAAGGAGCTAACCAATGGCATCTACCCAACTTTCACCAGGGGTCGTTGTACTTGAAAAGGATCTGACAACGGTTGCAAATGCGACCTTAGATAATGTTGCAGTGATAGTCGGTTCCTTTGAAAAGGGTCCTGTTAACAAAATTGTTGACATTACAAGTGAGAAAGAATTACTTTCTACATTTGGCAGACCAAATGATTTTAACTTCGAATACTGGTATTCAGCAGCACAGTTTTTATTGTACGGTGGTACATTAAAAGTTATTCGTGCAAACAGTTCTTCTCTTAAGAACGCTATTGACACAGCGCAGACTGTCGTCACTACATTCTCAGGAGCAGACACTACACTTACAGTCACATCAGCAACGGACTTCGCTACTAGCGATCTGATTCTGATCGACGCAGAAATTTTAAGAGTTACTAACGTTTCAGGTAATGACCTTACCGTTCAACGTGGACAACTTGCGACAGCAGCAACATCGCACGCTGCAGGCGCGAGCATCACCTTGATCGAAGAGTCAGGTAATAGCACAACAATGAACCAAGGCGGTACACTCGCTGCAGGTGGTACTTCATTGACTGTTACTTCTGTTGCTTCTCTTGCTGTTTCTATTAACGACCACATCTTGATCTCTGACGAGATTCTCAAGGTGACTGGCATTTCAGGTAATGATCTTACTGTTGAGCGTGGTCAGTTGGAAACAACTGCTGCAGCACAGACAGATGGTCAAACCGTTAAGCGTTTGGTTGTTACTGCAGGCAAGACAACAATCAATGAACAAACCTCTACTGGCGTAAGTGCTCCTCTTATCAGAAACCTCGAAGAGTACGAGGGCAATGTAGAAGGTGCCTCTAACAACTGGAAGTGGGGTGCTAGGTTCCCAGGTCTTTACGGTAACTCACTAAGAGTTGTAATGACTGACTGTGGTCCTGACCAAATCCTTTCACTTGCACAACCTACCACTGCTGAGTGGGAATTCGAAACTACAACTGATGTAACCTTTAGCGGTGCTAATGCAGGAGCTAAGATCTACAGTTACAAGATCGTAGTTACTATGGATTCCGCATCCATCGCAGGTGACTTTGAGAACGGACAATACTGGAGGGCAGAAACAGATGCTTCTTCACCTGTAAGTATTCCTGTTCAAGGTCAAGTGGTTGCATACGATCCTCTTACAAGAAAGATCGAGATTGATGTTAACTACTCACTCTCATCTGATGTACTTGAGGTTGGCGATGTAGTTGCTCTCTGGAGTGCAGAGACTGGCGGATCAAGAACTGGCGACAAAGGTAAGGTTGAAGCAATCGAAAGACAACTTCTTACTATTACTAATCAGTCACAGGAAAGATTCGAAGCAAACTACACACTCTCTGACGACAACGCATCAGGTTCACCTAACGTTAACGTCGCAGCAGTAAGATCAGAATACGACGAAAGATTCTTCGGCGGAACACAGAAGTGGTCAAACGTTGCTCCTAGACCAGGCACTTCACCTTGGGTTTCAGATCGTGGTGGTTCTAAAGACCAAATGCACGTTCTTGTCCTTGATGGAGACGGCAAACTTACTGGCACACCTGGAGCAGTTCTTGAGAAGTTCCTCTTTGTATCTAAGTCAAACGACGCTAAAGGCGTTCAAGGCGAGACTATCTACTACAGAGAAGTTATTAAGAACAGATCACAATTTGTTTTCTGGGGTTCACACGAAACTGGAAGCATCTTTGATAGAGATGCAGGTGCTAATGGAGACTTCGGTTCTTCAGGAGTATCAAGACATTTTGACTTGATCAAGCAAGCAGCAGCAATCAAGACAAACGAAACATCACTTGGTCGCGAGATCATCGGTACATCTGACGGTTCAACTCTTAAGTACAGTCTTCAAGGCGGTACTGACGGATACACCTTACAGAGATCTGAGATCCTCGGTTCATATGACCTCGTTGCTGACAAAGAAACCATCGATGTAGATTACATCTTGATGGGTCCTTCAATGGCAGACACTAGCGATACAGTCGCTAAGGCACAGAAGATCATTGACATCGCTGCAACTCGTAAGGATTGCTTGGCATTCGTTTCACCTTCACGTAACGACGTGATCGGTCTTAGCGATACCAACGTGATTGTTAACAGAACTATTGATTACTTCAATAAACTCTCTAGCACATCATACGCAGTCTTCGATAACAACTACAAGTACATTTACGACAAGTACAACGATAAGTACCGTTACATCCCTTGTAACGCTGACCTTGCAGGTCTAACACTTAGCGCAACTCTTAACTCAGAAGCGTGGTTCTCACCTGCAGGATTCAATAGAGGACAGTTGAGAAATGCAATCAAACTTTCTTACTCACCTCTTAAGGATCACAGAGATAGATTGTATGCTGCTCGTGTTAACCCAATCGTAGCATTCCCAGGTCAAGGCATCGTACTATTCGGTGACAAAACTGCTCTTGCTTACCAATCAGCATTCGACAGAATCAACGTTCGTCGCTTGTTCTTGGTACTCGAAGATGCTATCTCTGAAGCAGCAAAGACTCAACTGTTCGAATTGAACGATGAGTTCACACGTGCTTCATTCAAGAATATCGTGGAACCATTCCTACGCAGTGTTCAATCACGTAGAGGAATTATCGATTTCTTAGTTGTCTGCGACAGCAGCAACAACCCACCTGAGGCGATTGATAGAGGTGAGTTCTTCGCGGAGATCTTCGTGAAACCAACACGCTCCATCAATTTCATCACCCTAACATTTACTGCTACTAGAACTGGTTCTAGTTTCAGTGAAGTAACATCCTGATTCAAGAGTCTAACTAGGAGTTAAAACAATGGCAGAACAACAACCAGGACAGGTGGAACAGAGCGCAATCCGCGCTCCCATCTTTTCCTTTAGGGATCAAGTCAAAGACTTTGCCCGCCCCAATCTATTCCAATGCGAAATCTATGCACCCCCAATCCTACAGGATGGGGTAGCACCACAATCAGGTGGTGTTCTAGGATCTTCATTGGATACCGTCGAGAATGACGCAGGTGGATCACAACTTAACGCCTCCGAAGCATCCGCATTCGGTACCTTCCTTGTGAAGGCAGCAAACATTCCTGCATCAACTATTGGTGTTGTGGAAGTACCTTACAGAGGAAGAATCCTCAAGGTTGCAGGCGACAGAACATTCGAACCTTGGACTGTTACCGTATTGAACGATCAGTCATTCAAGTTCAGAGCGTTCTTCGAGTCTTGGTCAACAAACATTCAAGCACTACAGCAGAACTTCCAAAACTCTAACACCATCGCTGACTATCAAGCAATGGCAAAGGTTAGACAGATGGATAGAAAAGGTAAGATCATTCGTACATATAAGTTCGAAGGTATCTGGCCATCTAACATTTCTGCAATCGATCTTGACTGGGGAACCAACGATACACCTGAGGAATACACAGTGGAATTCCAAGTTCAATACTGGACTTATGACACTGATGTCAATACAGGAAACAGTGATTCTGTTTAGTAGGGTTTTAGAATCCGTATAAATAGTTGGGATAGAAATTCTAATAATTAGATGTCCCAACTTTTTGGTTATTCTCTTGAACGTGCCAAGAAGGACTCTGCGAAGGGTCCTTCTTTCGTGCGTAGAGAGTCAGATGATGCAGCGACACCAGTTGCAGGTGGTGGGTATTTTGGTACCGCCATCGATCTTGATGGAACATACAAAGACGAAAATGATCTGATTCGTCGATACCGCGCTATGTCGATCCACCCTGAGTGTGATCGTGCTATTGATGATGTGGTTAATGAAGCAATCGCAGGTGAGTTAGATGATACTCCTGTTGACGTGGAGTTATCAAACCTCAAAGTCAGTTCCGCTATCAAGAAAAAGATTAGAGAGGAGTTCTTCAATATCCTCCGTCTTCTTGACTTTGACAAGAAAGCATATGATATTTTCCGTCGTTGGTATATTGATGGAAAAATTTATTATCATAAAATGATTGATACCAAGAACCCTAGAGGTGGTATCACAGAACTTAGATATATTGATCCAAGAAAAATCAGAAAGGTAATCGAACTAGAGCGTCCGAAGGATTCGGCAAAGTTCGTAGACCCTAGGACAATGGAAGCACAGATTGCTCCTAAGTCCGCAGAGTATTACGTTTACAATCCTAAAGGTCTCCGAGCAATGGAGACTGCAGGTATCAAGGTTGCTCCTGATGCTATCGCTTTTGCCCACAGTGGGTTGAAGGATATGAACAAGAATGTGATTATGTCACATTTGCACAAGGCAATCAAAGCACTCAATCAACTTAGAATGATTGAAGACAGTCTTGTAATCTACAGACTATCACGTGCACCAGAACGTAGAATTTTCTATATCGATGTTGGTAATCTTCCTAAACAAAAGGCAGAGCAATACCTCCGCGAGGTTATGTCACGTTATAGAAACAAATTAGTTTACAACGCAGACACAGGAGAGATCCGAGATGACAGAAAATTTATGTCAATGCTCGAAGATTTCTGGTTACCCAGAAGAGAAGGAGGAAGAGGAACTGAGATTACCACACTCCCAGGTGGACAGAATCTTGGTGAACTTGAAGATGTTAAGTATTTTCAGAAGAAACTTTATAGGGCGTTGAATGTACCTGAGTCACGTCTTGAATCAGAATCAACATTCAACCTAGGTCGCGCAGCAGAGATCACACGTGACGAGATTAAGTTCCAAAAGTTCGTAACTCGTTTGCGTAAAAAGTTCTCTGAACTTCTCCACGATCTCCTGAAGACTCAACTAATCCTGAAAGGTGTCATCTCCATTGAAGAGTGGGATGATATGTCAGAGCACATTCAGTATGACTATGTTGCTGACAACTATTTCTCTGAACTCAAAGAGAAAGAGATCCTTACAGAGCGTCTAAACCTAGTTCAGACAATGGATCCTTTCGTTGGCAGATACTTCTCCGCTGAATATATCCGTCGTCAAATCCTGAAACATACTGATTCAGAGATGGCGGAAATTGATGAGCAGATTGAAAAAGAGATCGAAGAAGGCAAGATCCCTGATCCTGCAGCGGTTGATCCTATGACAGGCGAACCTCTAGCAGGTGGAGAAATGGGAATGGAAGGTGAACTGCCCGAAGAGGAAGGTCCATCTGGCATTGAGTCTATCCCTCCTGCAGACTATAAACGCGGAGAATTCTAAATACTAGGTAACGAGAACATTTTATTATGCCATCCATTCAAGCACAAGAGATTGTCAACAAAATTTTTTCTGGGAACAAAGATCTCAGTTCAGAGGTTGATGATGCAATGAAAGCGGTTACTGCCGATGCTCTAGAAGCAAAGAAAAAGGAAATCGCAGGCGGTTGGATGAAACCCGAAACTACAGAGGAACCAAATGAAACTGATCACGGAACAGATTGAAGACGTTCAGATCCTCACTGAGGAAAAGAACGGCAAGAAAAATCTATACATAGAAGGAACTTTCTTACAAGGCGAGATTAAAAATCGCAATGGAAGAATGTACCCTATCAACACACTCCGTCGTGAAGTTGATAAATATAACGAATCGTTTGTAAAGAACGGTCGCGCACTTGGAGAGTTGGGTCACCCTGACGGTCCTACTGTGAACCTTGATCGTGTCTCACACTTGATTACATCGCTTGTTCAAGAAGGTAATAACTTCAGAGGCAAGGCGAGAATCCTAGATACCCCTATGGGTAACATCGCCAAGAACCTTTTAGGTGAAGGTGTGAAACTAGGAGTTTCCTCACGTGGCATTGGTTCACTCCAAGAAACTCGTGATGGATCAAAAGTAGTTGCTGATGATTTTATGTTGGCAACCGCAGCAGATATTGTTGCTGACCCTTCAGCACCAGATGCTTTTGTTAATGGCATTATGGAAGGCAAAGAATGGATCTGGAATAACGGAATCATTCAAGAGTCTGAAATTGCAAGTATGAAACAAAAGATTGACAATGCTGCGAACCACAAGATTCTTGAAGAGCGGAAGATTTCCGCGTTTTCAAAATTCTTAAACTCCCTGTGAGTATAAATATTTTTACGAATAGCAAAGACTACTAACGGAGAAAACTCTAATGTCACAAGAGAATGAAGTAATGGCATCCGAAGAAAAGCAGGAAGTCACCGAAGCAAAATTCGACGGTGCTGTTGCTGATGGTTCTTCTTTGGGTGGCGTTGAGGTACTCGGAGGTCCTACACCTCAGAACTCTAAACCTGATGATGAGTCTAACAAACTGAAGACTCCATCACAAACCCAGGCAGCATCACCGAAGACAAAACCTTCTGCTGCTTCACCCCAGAAAGCGGAATCAGTAGAAGCAGAAAACGCTGAAGGAGATGAACTTATCGAAGTTGATCTTTCTGCAGACGTCGCTGCTCTTACAGAAGGCGAAGACCTTTCTGAGGAGTTCAAACAAAAGGCAGCAACAATCTTCGAAGCTGCTGTAGTCTCTCGTTTGAATGAGGAACTTGATCGTGTTCATAAAGAATACGCCGAGACTCTTTCAGAAGAGGTCGAAAGTATTAAGTCTTCCCTTGCCGAGCAAGTAGATGAGTATCTTACATATGCTGCTCAGCAATGGATGGACGCTAACCAACTCGCTGTTGAAACTGGTCTCAAAGCAGAGATCGCAGAGAGCGTAGTTAGCGGACTTAAAAAAGTTTTCGTCGAGAACCATATCGAGGTTCCCGAAGAAAAAGCAGACATCATCTCTGAGATGGTGACTGAACTTGATTCGATGGAAGCAAAACTCAACGAACAAATTGATAAGAACATTGCCCTCAACCACGAAGTTGCAGGTTATGTTAAGAATGGAATCGTGAAGGAGATCGCAGAAGGTCTCGCATCTACCGAGAAGGAGAAACTTGAGTCTCTTTCAGAAGGTGTTGAGTTTGAAGATGAAGAGTCATTCCGCAGCAAAGTTGAGACTCTAAGAGAGTCGTATTTCAGCAGCAAGCCCCAGGCAGCAGCAGAAACGATTGCTGAGGATGTACAACCTGTTGTGGATACAGAAATGACGGATTCAATGTCTAAGTACGTTGATGCCCTCCGTCGTTGGACTAAGTGAGTTAGTCATTAAACTATTTTTCCCTATAACCTAAAGAGGTAAACAAGCAATGTTCAAATCCGAACATCTGCAGGAGAAGTGGTCACCCGTTCTTAATTGTGAGGGTCTTGATTCCATCAAGGACAACTATAAGAAGGCGGTAACCGCAATCTTGCTCGAAAACCAAGAATCATTTCTAAAAGAAGAGAGAGGAATCCTTACTGAGGCAGCACCTACAAACTCTACTGGATCTACAAGTTCAGTTGCAGGTTTCAGTGCAGACGCTACAGCAACTGGTCCTGTCGCAGGTTTCGACCCTGTTCTGATCTCCTTGATCAGACGTTCAATGCCTAAGCTTATTGCTTATGACATTGCAGGCGTTCAACCTATGACTGGTCCTACTGGATTGATCTTCGCAATGAGATCTAGATTCGGTACAGACCGTGCTTCAGGTACAGAAGCATTCTACAACGAACCTGATTCTGACTTCACTGGTAGAGACGCTGCTCAAACTAGTGGATTCGGTTCTTCTACTGCACAGGCAGGTTCAAACCCAGGTCTTCTTAACGACTCTGGTACATACACAAACGGTACTGGAATGAGAACTGATGAGTCTGAGACTCTCGGTACTGGTTCTAACGCCTTCGCTGAAATGAACTTCAGCATTGAGAAAGTTACTGTGACTGCGAAGTCCAGAGCACTCAAGGCAGAGTACAGTTTGGAACTAGCACAGGATCTTAAAGCAGTTCACGGACTTGACGCTGAATCTGAGTTGGCAAACATCTTGTCTACTGAGGTTCTTGCTGAGATCAACCGTGAAGTTGTTAGAACTGTTTACAAGATCGCAAGACCTGGTGCTCAGTCAAACACAGCAACCGCAGGTATCTTCGACCTCGACGTTGACTCAAACGGCAGATGGTCTGTTGAGAAGTTCAAAGGTCTTCTCTTCAACATCGAAAGAGATATGAACGCAATCGGGCACGAGACTCGTCGCGGGAAGGGTAACATCATCATCTGTTCTGCAGACGTTGCATCCGCCCTTTCAATGGCAGGCGTTCTTGACTACACCCCTGCACTTTCTGGTAACAGCAACCTTCTTCCTGACGACAACTCCTCAACTCTTGCAGGTACGTTGAACGGTAGAATCAAGGTTTATGTTGACCCATATTCTGCAAACGTAAGTGACAGACACTTCTACGTGGCAGGTTACAAAGGTAGTTCTGCATATGATGCAGGTCTGTTCTACTGTCCTTATGTTCCTCTCCAAATGGTTCGCGCCGTTGGTCAGGACACCTTCCAACCAAAAATCGGATTCAAGACAAGATACGGTCTTGTTTGCAATCCATTTGCTGAAGGTACAAATCAGGGTAGTGGTGCTCTTACTGCTAACGCTAACCGTTACTACAGACGTGTTCTTGTTGACAACCTTATGTAAGAAGTATATTCACTTCAACACACAGAGACCCGCAAGGGTCTCTTTTTTTATGCAGTTTTAATAAATATTGGTAGTTACAATTTGGAGATTTGCCAATGACCCATTACATTGTCGGGTATATGGACCATTCTCATAACCATCAAGAAATTGGTGTGACAGCAAAAGATTCTTTCGAAGCAAGAGATATTGCAGTAGAAGATGTACCATACATTCACGAACACCCGAACAGCATCGATCATATTGGTAAAGTAGAATGAACGGCAGATTAAACAAAGTTGCAATGACCGATAGGTTGTTGAAACTGAAAAGGGAACTCGATTACAAATGTGAAATCGGGGAGAAAGGAGAGTGGGAATGTAGAGGTGCCAACGATTATCTAAACAAAGTGTTTGACGTTTTAGATGAGTTCTGGCAGTGACTAAATAGAGACAGGCGAACCCCACTAAAATAGATAATGTCTTTCGAAACGCAAATTAGCAACAGGAATTTCCTTTCTCCAGGTGGGTTTCGCTTTACCTTAGCAAAATATCCTAAGGTAGCATACTTTGCACAGATGGCAAACATTCCGAACATCTCGTTAAGTTTGCTTGAACAACCAACTCCATACAGAGACACCTATCTAGAAGGTGTTATCGACTATGGTCGTTTCAATCTCCAGTTTCTTGTAGACGAGAATATGGAGAACTATTTGATTATGCATAACTGGATGCGTGGTCTTGGTGTGCCTGAAAGATTCGAGGAGCGTCAACAGTTCATCGAAGCAAATCAGACTAACACCGCCAAGTCTCTAGGACAGGATTTGATTTTCGCAGACGGTACACTCGTTGTATTGAACTCTAACTTCCAACCCTTGTATAATGTAGTCTTCAAAAATTTGAAACCAGTGGAACTTAGCACACTAGAGTTCGATGGAACGCTTAGTGACCAAGAGTATTTCCAAGCAATCGTATCATTTGATTACCTATCATATGAGATACAATCTGTATCTGGTGATAGACAGAAAAACTTAAAGTAAATTATGGCGCTACTTGAAGAGTTGCAGGAGTCCTGGTCCAAGGACTCTATTTTTAATGAGGCAGATTTGGGAAATGAATCAATAAATATCCCCAGTCTCCACCAAAAGTATCACATCTACTACAACAAATATAAACTAATCCTTGAGGATGAGAAACTAAAACTCAAGAGGATCTATCGCGAGCGGTGGTTATGGTACAGCGGAAAGAAAACTGATGAGAAAGGTCAGGTGTATGACCTCAAGATATTGAAGGGAGATCTATCTACCTTCCTAGATTCTGATGAGGAGGTACAGAAACAATCTCTCAGAGTCACGTATTTTGAAACGTGTATAAATTATATTGAGAACATCCTTAAGATGATTAACAATCGCGGATTCCAAGTGAAGAATGCGATTGACGCAAAGAGGTATGAATTCCCTATCTAATGGTAACCATTGAAAAAAAGAATGAAGCGTTCTTGAAAATCAAGGCGGAACTCAGCGTACACAAGGAGTTATCAGACTACTTTACGTTCGAGGTGCCTGAAGCAAAGTTCCTCAAAACCCAGAAGAGATATAAGTATTGGGACGGTAAGATCCGTCTATACTCACCTGGGACTGGAGAGTTACCTTTAGGATTGTTTCATTATCTTGAAGAATGGTTACAAAAGAAAAATTATTCCTATACAATAGAGGAGAACAAATTCTGTGGCACACCAGGTGAACAAGACACTCTTATCACACCCGAGGCAGTTAATGGTTTTGTGCGATCTCTGGGTGCTCCTTTCAAGGCAAGAGATTACCAACTACAATCAGTTTACGCAGCACTTCGGCACAACCGTAGACTACTATTGTCCCCCACAGGATCAGGAAAATCCTTCATAATCTATTGCCTAATTAGATGGCACCTACAGTTTAAGAGAGAAATATTAATACTCGTACCCACAACCTCACTGGTTGAACAACTTTATAAGGACATTGAACAGTATGGATTCTACGCTCGCAATACCATCCACAAAATCTACGCAGGAAGAGACCGTTATATCGAGAGTCCTGTTGTCATTTCTACGTGGCAATCTATCTACAAGGAATCTAAAAATTACTTTAATAGGTTTGATGTTGTTATCGGCGACGAAGCGCACCTCTACAAAGCAAAGTCTCTAACAGGTATTCTCAATAAATGCCACAATGCCAAGTACAGGATTGGATTGACTGGCACCCTTGATGGTATGCAGTGTCATCAACTGCAACTGGAAGGTGTATTTGGTAAGGTGAATAGTGCTATACGCACAAAGGATCTGCAGAAGAAAGGACACTTGACAGAACTGAAGATAAACATTCTGTTGTGTAAGCATAGATATACTCGCTTCGAGGATTATCAGGAAGAGATTAACTATATCATATCCAATGAAAAACGCAACAAGATCATCACTGGTCTTGCGCGAGACTTACCTGGAAACACACTGGTACTATTCAACTACGTGGAGAAACACGGAGAACCTCTTTACGAAATGATAAATAGTAAAGGAGGAGACAAACATATCTTCTTTATACACGGAAAAGTTCCTACAGAGGAACGAGAAGAAGCACGCCAGATTTGTGAGAACACCGACAAAGCAATCATCCTTGCATCGTACGGTACTTTCTCCACTGGTATCAATATAAAAAACCTACATAATGTGATATTCGCATCTCCATCAAAGTCTAGGATTCGCAATCTTCAGTCTATTGGTAGAGCATTACGGAAGCACGACTCTAAAGGTCAAGCAACTCTATATGATTTTGCTGATGATATAAGCAATGGTCATTTTCACAATGCAACTTTGAACCATTTAGTTGAACGTATTCGTACTTACAAGGATGAGAAGTTCGACTATTCAATCACAAAGATCAAACTAGGAGAATAGTATGTCTCTAAATTACATAAAACCTGATGAAGAATTCTTTGGATGTATGAAACTTACATCTGGAGAGGAACTACTTGGGCGAATTGTTGTAGTAGAGGAGCACAAAGGTTTCTATTGTGCATTCATTCAAGACCCCGCTAAGGTTCACTCTAGTGAAAAAGTTATTGATGAAAAGCGGGCGGTCGCTGTAGGTCTCAAGAAATGGATGATCTTTTCTGATGAAGATTTCTTTATCATTCCTGAAGAAAGAATCATAACAATCGCGCCGATGTCGCACGACGCGGTTCTGATGTATAAGTTTTTTTGTAAGCAGGAACTCAAGAAAAATCCCGACGACCTCCCCGATTCGAGTATTGAACTGACTCAGGAAATGGGTCTGATCGGGAAAGTTGAAGAAGCAAGAAAGAAACTTGAACAACTCTTTAACGGTAATAGCTAAGTATATCCTTTGCAACCCTGACAGTGTTGATCATAATTGTTTTAGAGACCAATGTCAAGGGTATCAATAGATATTGACGAGAACCCTGTTCTATGTTATGATTTCATTATGAATTAACCATACCGTATGGCGTTAATGGCACCAAGGCGAACCAAAAATCAGCACTATGTAGATAACCAGAAGTTCCTTGCTGCTATCGTGGATTACCGCGACCGTGTGGAGATTAGTAAAGTTCGCAATAAACCAAAACCTAGGATCAATGAATACATTGGAGAGTGTTTCCTAAAGATCGCTACACACCTTTCATATAGACCTAACTTCATCAACTATATGTACAAGGAAGATATGATCTCAGATGGTATCGAGAACTGTGTACAGTACATTGACAACTTTGATCCTGCTAAGAGTAAGAACCCTTTTGCATATTTTACTCAGATCGTTTACTATGCTTTCCTAAGAAGAATTGCTAAAGAGAAAAGACAGATGGATATTAAGGATAAGATCATTGAGAAGTCTGGTTTCGATCAAGTATTCCATAGTGATGGTGATGGAGATACCGCTACACTGAATAGTATTAAGTCCCGTATTGAAATGAACAATCGTTACTAATGATAGTAGAACAACTTGCAACCGTAATTCGATGTGCGGTTCTGGAGTTGGATGCTGTACGAGTTGAAACACCACAAGATTATATCTTCAACGGTGATCTTGTAATTAAAAACGAGATCTATAAGTGTGAAGGTCTTCGTAAGTTACATCTTGAGATAGCAAAAACAAGTGCACTAGATGTATTGCACTGTGTATTTTTTCCAGACTTTGAATACCCAATACCTATCTTCGGTGCTGACATCATCGCAACCAAGACAACAGTTACTGCTGCTATTGTAGATGTATCTCCTGTACATAAATGCGGTAACATATATGCTAGTATAGCACCCTTAGCAAACTCGTATCATTTCTCTACGAATAGACCACTACCACTATGGGGTGAGATCTTCTCTCAATACTGTAAGTTTGTAAGGTTAAAGACAGAGAAAGAAAAATTAGACTTCGTTAACCTTGTCAATAATATACTGATGGTATATACAGACTATGCCAAATCAGCACAAAGGGATGACAAGTGGGTGAATAATATGTTAAGATTGGATGACCAGATCTGGTACTGTAAATCCCAGAAACAAAACAAGAAGACTCTCGCTGTTCTGAGTCAATGGTTCAATCCAGAATTTGCCAAGAGATACATCGACGAGATGCTCTTCGATACACCCAAGATCAAATGAACGATTCAACATTGCAACGCATCGCAGATGCACTTGAGAGAATTGCTTCCTCTCTTGAACACCTTCACATTGAGGAGATTGAACACAACCACATTGAGGGTGACATTAACACACACGCTAAAACTTGGTAATGAGACTTACACAAAAACTAATCGATGAGATCCAGATTGCTCTACAGCATACCAAAAAGGATGGTACAGTAAACTGGAAAGACGGTGATGAGATTGAAGTCAGTGTTGCAGGTACGTTTGCTGCTGACAAGTTCATTGTCATCAACAATAGATCCAAGAAACCTTGGACACCATCAATCAATAGTACACACCACCCCGATTATAAAAAACCAGAATGAAAGTCCTACTAATTACAGATCAACATTTTGGTGTCCGTAATGATCATCCTGTATTCCTAGAAAAATACAGGCAGTTCTATACGAACACTGTGATTCCGTATATTAAGAGGAATAAGATTGACACGATCTTTTGTCTGGGCGATACCTTTGACAAGCGTAAGTCAATCAATTTTGCTTCTCTTGAAGCAGCACGTGATATGTGGTTTGATCCCCTGAGAGAAATGGGTGTCAAAGTAACTACCCTTATCGGTAACCACGACATATACTATAAGAATACTTTACGTGTTAATGCACCCAATCATCTACTGGGTGAGTACGATAATATTACTGTCATAGATGAACCCACAGAAATAGAATACGGTGGTAAGAAGTTTATGTTCTTGCCGTGGATTTGTCCTGATGATAAAGAAAAATTTGGCGACGCAGTTGATAAGTCTGATGCTGATGTTCTTCTCGGACATCTAGAACTAAATGGATTCGAAGCAATCCCAGGTCACGTGATGGAGCACGGAGAAGATCCTGCAAGGTATGAGAGGTTCCCTCTAGTTTGTACAGGTCACTATCATATGAAATCTAGGAGAGGTAATATCCAATACCTAGGAAACCCGTACCAACTCTACTGGAATGATTACGGTCAGAGACGTGGATTCCACGTCCTAAATACTGATACGTTGAAGTTAACATTTATACAAAACAAATACGATATTTTTTGCAAACTTTACTACGACGATTCTAGGAATGATTACGATGACATTCCTGATCTCTCACAACTGAAAGGATCATTTGTTAAACTAATAGTACAGAACAGATCAAATCAAAAATGGTTTGATCGAATGATCAAAGCAATTCAACAGGCAGACGTAGCAGATCTAAAGATCATTGAGGATCTGACACTGGATGCACCCGAGGTCAAAGAAGATGTTAAGATGGAAGATACTATGAGTATCCTTGAAACTTACGTTATGGATCTTGAGGAAACTGTTGATAAGAAAAACGTCGTTAACATTCTGAAATCACTCTATGTCGAATCACTAAATCTTTAATGTTCATTCTTACAGACGGAAAAACTGGTGGTGTCTATGCCGTAACTCCTAATGGGAAAAACGATCCCAAGGGTCCTAAGGCAGTGCAAATTTTCGTTGACAAAGATGATGCGATACGCTATAATTTAATGCTAGAGGCAAACGATTATGATCGTAAACTAGACGTGCTTGAGGTTGAGTTCGACCTCGTAGTACAGAACTGTCTAGCACATCGATATGACTACGTTATTGTTAAACCTGATCAAGTGGTGGTTCCTCCAACCGATTAATTATGATTGTATTTGAGAAACTTCGATGGAGAAATTTCTTATCAACAGGACAAAACTTCACTGAACTAGATCTCATCGACACATCCTCAACTCTTGTTGTGGGTAATAACGGTGCAGGTAAGTCCACGATGTTGGATGCTTTGTGCTTTGGACTCTTCAATAGACCTTTCCGTAAGGTTTCCAAGTCACAACTTGTTAATACTATTAATGAAAGAGATACGATTGTAGAAATAGATTTTAGTATTGGATCTGTATCGTACAAAGTTGTACGAGGAATGAAACCCAATGTCTTCGAAATCTGGAGGAATGGTTCCCTCGTCGATCAGGACGCAGCGAATAGAGACTATCAAAAATACTTGGAGCAGAGCATACTTAAACTTAACTTCAAGTCTTTCACTCAGGTTGTTATTCTTGGTAGTTCAACTTTTGTTCCTTTTATGCAGTTGTCTGCACCGCATAGAAGAGAGGTTATCGAAGATCTGTTGGACATCCAAATCTTCTCGCAGATGAATATGCTGCTGAAGGAGAGAGTAAAAGATAATAGAGAACAACTAAAAGAATGTGAGCATCAGTTACAACTTGCAGAACAAGCAATTACTTCTCAGAAGAGAACTGTTGATAAACTGTCTGCAGTAAATGATGAACGTATCAATAGACAGCAACAAAAATTTAAGGACAACGAAGATAGGATGTTGGTAATCAAAGAAGAGATTGCTATCATCGAACAGCGTGTCATCGGACTCAAGTCTATGCAAGAAGAGTTGATGAAGCACGAGAACCTTATGATGCAACAGAATAAGATCAAGGGCAAACTAGAAGACAAGAGTAAGAAGTTTGTCAAGGACAAAGCATTCTTTGAGACCAACTCAACCTGTCCTACTTGTTCTCAGGACATTGAAGAATCATTTAGAAATATGAAGGTTTCTATCTATACTAAAAAGCACGATGATTTGCGTAGTGCAATTACAGAACTTGAAACACAGATTCAAGATACCCTAGAGATTAGTAGTAACATAAAGACTGAGACAGACAAGTTGTCTGAGGATCAGTTTGAGATCCGTCGTTTATATAATGAAGAAAAGAATCTGATGAAAGAGAACAGTGAGATCCTATCTCACGTACAGAAACTAAGCACACTGCCTGACATTACTAAGGAGAAAGAACAACTCAAAATATTCCAAGAAACTTATGATGAGCGAGAAGAGTCTTGTTCAAAAGTTACAAAAGAAACTTTGGATTATAAACTAGTAGGAACTCTCCTCAAGGATGGTGGTATCAAGGCAAAGATTATCTCAAAGTATATTCCTATCATCAACCAGAGAATCAATAAGTATCTGGGAGAGATGGACACCTTTGTCAATTTTACCCTTGACGAAGAATTCTCTGAGGTGATAAAATCTCGCCATCGCGACAAGTTCTCCTATGCCTCATTCAGTGAGGGAGAGAAGCAGAAAATTGATCTGTCATTATTATTTACTTGGAGACACGTTGCGAAACTAAAAAACTCTGTTGCTACTAATCTGCTCATCCTAGATGAGGTGTTTGATTCATCACTAGATAATCAAGCAACTGATGAACTCTTAAAAATTCTTAAGAGTTTAGGTAGCGAAACAAACTTCTTTGTTATCTCACACAAAGGTGAGGTTCTTGCAGACAAGTTTGAGAAACAAATCCGTTTCGAAAAGATCAACGGGTTCAGTAAATCCTTCACGTATGAGTAATGTTTAGTCATCCATTTTTTACCAATCCAGATGGGTATCCAAAGCACGCTGATTTGAAAGTAGATCTACTTGAATCACGTGACAAGATTATTCAAGACTTCAACATTTTCTATGGAACTGGGTACTCGACTGTTCATACTAACCCTAACTATCATCTGGTATATCCAGAGTTTGCAGATTGGGTTCTATCGAATATTGAACCTTTTGACCACGAACTCAAAATACACCAGATGTGGGTCAACGTTAATCCGCACGGCGGGTTTCAAATGCGTCACAACCACGCAGACGCAGATATGGCAGGCACCTACTATCTCAAGGTCCCACCAGGGGATACTGGGGATATTTTCTTCTATCATCCTAGCAACGCTGTCGATACGCTAAATAGAATTCAACCATACTGGAACTATACACACTGTCAGATTCCTAGAGAACGAGACTTGTATTTCTGGCCAGGTTATCAGGACCACGAAGTCCGACAAAATTATGAGAATCAAGAACGATGGTCTATCAGTTTCACTCTGAAAATTCCACAGAAGATCCGAGAGATAAGATTTCCCAGTTTACCCAAGACTTCTTGAATCCTCTGACAAATGTTAAAGTAGAACTATTCCCTACTACACTCTATGTTTTTTCCCACCATAACTCAGCGATTGACAAAGAGATTGAAAACATACCTGACGATCCTGAGATACTATCCCACCTATCGCCAGGGGCAAAACCAAGTATTGTCGAAGGATCACATCAGGGTATGTACAGTCTTCAACTCTTCCGACGATATGAACTACCTGCCCTCAGTGAGTTCATACGCAACAGTATGGAGCAAGTTCTTCCAGACGCGAAAATTTTCCAGTCTTGGATAAATAGATTACCGAAGGGTGCGAAGCAAGAGGTACATACTCACGCAAATGCAGTTCTGTCTGGTATATATTATCACAACACTACACCCGAGCAAGGTGGTATAGTGTTTATGAATCCCAATCCGTTCTCCAAGATGGCAATGTGGAATACTGAGGAAGGTAGGTTCTTCCCATCCACACCAAGAACATTAGTATTGTTTCCATCGTGGTTAGAACATAAGACATCGGAAAACAGATCAGATAAACTACGAGTCTCGATTGCATTCAATGCAAAGTAGACAGTTGACAAAGTGGCACACTAACCCTTCCATCTCGGTGGAGGGGTTTTATAATATGTACATACGACACACGGAAACAAATGACAGTAAACAAAGGAGTCAAAGGTACACTCGCTAAGTTGCTCGCAACTGAAGACCTTATCATTGAGCACAAGAATTGTCAGACTGCATCATTCGATGTCAAGCGTCGTGTTCTTACTCTTCCTATCTGGGACAAAGCAAGCGAAGAAGTTTACGATCTTCTAGTTGCACACGAGGTAGGTCACGCTTTGTTTACACCTTCAGAGTGGACAACAGATCAGTTCAAGTGCCCTCAGTCCTATGTAAACGTTACTGAAGATGCACGTATCGAGAAGTTGATGAAGCGTAAGTATGCAGGTCTTCCTAAAACATTCTACAGAGGTTACAAAGAACTCAACGACGATGACTTCTTCCAAGCAGAGAATCCTGAGAAGTGCAACCTAATCGACCGCATCAATCTTTTCTTCAAGATCGGTAACTACAGAGATATTCCTTTCACTGCTGAAGAGAAAGTATTTGTAAAAGAGACTGGCGATGCAGAAACATTCCAAGAGTCTTGCGATGTTGCTCTCAAAGTTTTCAAGTATATGAAAGAAAAGCAGGAGCAAATGCAAGAGGTTGAGGTTCCTGCAGCACCTAAAGGTGCAGACCAAGGTGCTCCATCAGGTGACACTGTTGAGTCTGAAGACAAGTCAGAGAACACAGCAGGCGAAGGCGACAAGTTTCAAGAAGACATCAATCCTGACGCTGACCTTGATGCACCTGTAGATGAGACAAACTCTCAGCAACCTACAATCGAGGAGCAGAGTGGTAATGAAGGTTCAGATTCAAAGAATCCTCTTGAGGCAATGACTGACAAAGCATTCCAAGAGGCAGTCAAGGATCTTGTAGAGAACACATACGACTCTGAGTACATCCAGATTCCTAAGATTGACACAAAAAATATGATCGTATCTTGGGAGAAACTAGTTGAGTTGTCTGAAGAGCACTGGAATGCAGCAATCGATGAGTACGAAGTTGCAGATCTTGCCAAGTCCAAGACTGACTACAACGAGTTCATCAAAAAATCTCAAAAGGAAATCAACTTCCTTGTTAAAGAGTTTGAGTGCCGTAAAGCAGCAGACTCCTATGCACGTCAACTTACATCTAAGACTGGTGTTCTTAACACGACTGTGTTGCACCAGTACAAGTACAACGATGACATCTTCAAGCGTGTGACTGTTGTACCTGACGGTAAGAACCACGGTATGATCTTCCTTCTCGACTGGTCAGGTTCTATGTCTAACTGCCTGTTCGATACTGCAAAGCAAGTCCTACAACTTGCACACTTCTGCAGAAAGATCAACATCCCATTCCGTTGCTATGCTTTCAACTATGCTTGGAATGCATTCTATCCTGATAGACCACAAGATGAGCGTTTCACTCCTGCCTATGGAGACATCTCATTCTCTAACGGATTCTGTCTTGTAGAAATGCTTTCTTCTGAAGCAAAGAAAAAAGCAGACTTCGAGCGTACTTGCTTGACATTCTGGAGAAACGTTGCATCTAACTGCAGCGACAGAGGTAACTGGTATGGACGTTACTATCGTTTCAACCACTGCCCAGGTCTAGGTCTTAGTGGCACACCACTCCTAGAGTCTATTGCAGCAATGCACTCAGTCATCCCTCAGTTCAAAAAAGAGACTGGTGCTCAGAAAGTATCTCTCTCAGTTCTATCTGATGGAGAGGCAGGACCCTGCTCATTCTTCTGTGAGCGTGCTAACCTCTTCTCAGGCAGATTGTTCGAGAACACATACGGTCGTAGGTGCCAACTTCGTGACCGTAAGATCGGTAAGATCTATCAAAAGGAAGACAATCCTTCATACCAACTTCAGACATTCCTTGAGAACCTCAAGGACAGATTCCCTGAGGTAACTATCGTAGGTTTCCGTCTTGTAGCACCTAGAGATTCATACTCATACTTCCGTCAACTTGGTTTTATGGGTCAACTCAAGCGTGTAGATCTTGCACACAATAAGTTCAAGAAGGACAAGTTTGTACAGATCGATACTTCTAAGTACGATGTACTCTATGTACTTCCTACAAACAACCTTGAAGAGTCCGAGTCTATCGAAGTCGAGGACGGTGCAGAGATCAAGCAGATCCGTGCTGCCTTCAAGAAACTTTACAAAGGCAAGAACAGCAACAAGAAGATGCTTTCTTCCCTCAGTAAGACAATCGCATAAGTGGCACACGGACCTCCCATCCGTGGTCCATCTGCTCTATACTTAATTCATACAAACAAACACATAAAACAAATGCCTTTCGATCCAATCCCACACACAACAGAAGACTTCTTCAACTATCTTACAGAGAACTTCGGTCCAGAAGTTTCTGTTCCTAATCTCCTTGCAGCATCAGATCACTTCAACTGTTCTCTTGCTACTGTAAAGAAAAGACTCAAGCAGTACAAGACAGGATACAACAAGTGGGAATTGACTGTCGCTGAGGCACGTAAGCAACTTGAGACAATCATTGCTCAACCTGACGTATCACTTGTTCCTTCAAAAGATCCTAACTACGTTCCTTTCGGTAACTACAGCACAATCAAGAAAGTTATCAAGAGTAAAGCATTCTACCCAACATATATCCAAGGTCTGTCAGGAAACGGTAAAACACTTGGTGTCGAACAAGTATGTGCGTCTCTAAATAGGGAGTTGATTCGCGTTAACATTACTATTGAGACCGACGAAGATGATCTTATTGGTGGTTTTCGTCTTGTTAATGGTGATACTGTTTGGCACAACGGACCAGTCATCGATGCTCTGGAGAAAGGAACTGTGTTGCTTCTAGACGAAGTAGACCTTGCATCAAACAAGATTCTTTGTCTCCAGTCTGTCCTTGAGGGTAAAGGTGTATTCCTTAAGAAGATCGGTAAGTATGTCAAACCTGCCCCAGGATTCAACGTCATCGCAACTGCTAACACCAAAGGTAAAGGTTCTGATGACGGTCGTTTCGTAGGAACAAATGTTCTCAACGAAGCATTCCTTGAGCGTTTTGCTATCACTCTTGAACAGGACTATCCATCTGTAGTCACAGAAACCAAAATCCTTAAAGGTATCTGTGATGACGCTGACTTCTGCAAGCGTCTTGCTGACTGGGCATCTATCATCCGCAGGACATTTGCTGAAGGTGGTATCGATGAGTTGATCTCTACTCGTCGCTTGGTTCACATTGCAAAAGCATTCAACATCTTTGGTTCCAAGGAAGATGCTATCAAGTTCTCTATCAATCGTTTTGATGAAGAGACAAAGCAAGCATTCTTTGAACTCTATGATAAGATTGACGCGGACTTCGCTCCCGAAGGAGACAAAGTTGTACCCTTGAGTGGTAACGAGGATGTTGACTTAGGGTGATAACTCTGGTAAACTAAAACTATCCTATGGATCTACCTGTTAACGACAAAGAACTTGTCACTATCGTCGCTGCCCTTAAACTGGGTGGCGACACTGCCCTTCACAACAAACTAAAACTTGTTACTGAACTAAGAGCATTGGGTAAACCTTACAAAAAAATCTTACGAGAACAATACGGTTATGTCGTTTAAGTATGAAGAGAGTGAAACTCTCGATCATTTGAAAGACTACATCAGCAACACATACAAAGGTCACTATTCAGCAGGCAACGATAAAATTCAAACACTGGATTTAATTGAAGCGTGTGGTGATGCTGAGGCATTCTGTAGGAGCAACATCCTAAAGTATGCCTCTCGTTATGATAAGAAGGGTTCCGCCAAAATGGACCTTCTGAAAGTGATGCATTACGCAGTCCTTCTATACCACTTTTCACAAAAACAATCTATCACGGAAACTTACCCTCAATGAGCACAGTAAAGATCTCCAAAAAAACTCAATCAATCCTTAAGAATTTTGCTACGATCAACAAGTCTATCGTTATCGATCCTGGTAGTAGGATCCGTACGATCTCTGTCAACCGCAACATTTATGCTAGTGTCGAGGTTGCTGAAAAGTTCCCTCAGCAGGTCCCGATTTATGACCTCGGTCTGTTCCTCTCTGGTCTCTCACTCTTTGAGAGTCCGATTTTTGACTTCAGTGACCCTCAGAAACTTGAGATCAAAGATGAGATCCACCAAGCGAGGACGCAGTATTACTACTCTGATCCAGACATCATCACAAAACCGCCGTCCAAAGAACTGGACATCCCTGGGGTAGATGTTGAATTTAATCTTCGTACTGATACTCTTGCTGATCTTCTCCGTGCTGCTTCCGTCTACCAAGTGCCTGATCTATGTTTGTACAACGGTGGTGGGAACATTAACTTGATGGTATGTGACAAGAAGAATGAAACAAGCAATACATTCAGTGTCCCAGTTGGAACTCTTAACAATCCTGATGATGAGTTCTGTTACTGTTTCAAGGTAGAGAATCTTAGATTGCTCCCTGGAGATTACAAGGTTCGTATCGCTAAGAACAAGATCGGACACTTCCAATCTACAGGCACACCCCTTGAATACTACATCGCTCTAGAACCAAAAGGCAAATGAAGCAAACTGACCTCTTCAGAGTTCCAGTCTACATCCACTCAGTCCGTGACTGGGATAAGATCAAGGAATCATTCTTGAACAAGATTGACTGGAATGACCCTGAGTGTCAGGATCTAATGCAGGATGATTACCTCAATGGCGGTTATAGTGATTTCCACAAATACTATGCTGCAGGTCGTAATGCAGATTATTATGACGAATTGATGACCATCCTGTCTCAACCGCTTCAAGAGTTTGCTAGTATGAACCCAGGAGCGTTTGTGACTAATGCGTGGTGCCAAAGGTATCCCGCTAACACTTGTCACTCTGCACACAATCACGGTGCAATCGGATACTCCTCTGTGTTCTATGCTCAACTGGGTAGAGCACATCAACCCACGTCATTCTTCTCACCGTTGATTGATCCGTGGTCTGGACAGATCGAATCGATCAATCCACAATGTAGAGAGGGAGACATCATCTTCTTCCCTTCATATCTTATCCATCAATCGCAACCACATCGTGCTGCTGAGGATAAGATTATTTTTTCTTTCAATTTATATCTCTCTGGAGATACTATTTCATTATGAGTGATTTTCTTTGGTGCGAACAATATCGTCCTCGTAAGATTGACGATTGTATTTTGCCTGAGAATATCAAGAGTGTGCTAAGTAAGTTTGTAGAGTTAGGAGAGATTCCTAATCTTTTACTGTCTGGTCCTCCTGGTATTGGCAAGACCACAGTAGCGAAAGCATTGTGTGAACAACTAGAAGCAGATTATTATGTCATCAACGGATCAGACGAAGGAAGGTTCCTTGATACAGTCAGAAACAATGCAAAGAATTTTGCATCGACCGTATCTCTTACTTCAACATCTAAACACAAAGTCATCATCATTGATGAGGCAGATAACACAACCCCTGATGTTCAACTCCTCCTCAGGGCAAGCATTGAGGAGTTCAGTGGCAACTGTAGATTCATCTTCACTTGCAACTACAAAAACAAAATCATCGCACCCCTCCATTCTCGCTGCTCAGTTGTTGACTTCTCCATCACAGGAAAGCAAAAGCAACAACTCGCAGCAGAGTTTTTCAAGCGTGTCCAGTCCATCCTTGAAGAACAAAAGGTCACTGCAGAACCTCGCGTTCTGGCAGCGTTAGTACAAAAGTATTTCCCTGATTTCAGACGAACTCTAAATGAACTCCAACGTTATTCTTCCATTGGTAAGATTGACACTGGTGTTCTTGCTGCTGTATCTGATACTAAACTTGACGACCTAGTTACCTTCTTGAAGGGTAAAGAGTTTACCAAGATGAAGAAGTGGGTAGTACAGAATCTTGATAACGAACCCACACAGATTATGAGGAATGTTTATGACAGTCTCTATACATATCTGGCACCTCAGTCTATTCCTGAGGCAGTCCTTTTAATCGGTGAGTATCAATACAAGTCTGCATTTGTTGCAGATCAGGAAATCAATCTTGTTGCATTCCTTACTGAACTAATGATGAGGTGTCAATTCAAATGAAGACTAGACCACGAGAGTATCACTTCGTAGATGCTCTGACTGATATTAGATCAGCAGTTTTGTTAATCGGACTCCACGGACCAAACCTTGTAGGTATGGAACTTGGGGTCTTTCGTGCAGAGAGTCATCTGACTATCCTGCAGAACTGTCCTAACGTGAAGAAGTTGTACGGTGTTGATAACTGGAGACCATATACTGACTGGATGAATCCTAACGGTGATGGTCCACTCAACTCCACAACTGAAGCACAGATGGAAACACACGAGTGGATTGCTAAACATCACATCAAGTGGTCTGGTGTAGCAGATCGTTCCGAACTTTGGAAGGGCAACACATCAGAACTACACGAAGAGGTGGATAACAATTCATTTGATTTTATATTCTTTGATGCTTGGTTAGACTACGAACAAGTTAAACGTGAACTGACTGACTGGTATCCCAAACTTAAGAAGGGAGGTCTATGTATCGGTCACGATTATAACGCTGAAGCAGTGAATGTTGGTGTAGCAGAGTTCAGAGACATAAATGATATTAACAAACATATGGCAACATATGATTCTATGTTCGCTTGGAGAAAATGAATCACATTGGATTAGAAGTTGTCTTCTGGACAACTATCACAGTTTACATTCTCGCTAGAGTAGGGGTCTTCAGAAAATGAAGAAACACCACATCTTTCCTATCGAGATCTTCACCTTTGAACGACCTGATCTCGTAGATCCTGTATTGGATGCACTTGATCCTATTGATCGTGGTATGTTTAACTTCCCACATCCTGTACAGTCAACTAAAGGTAACCTTCACAATATTCCTTCATTCAAACCACTGGTTGATTGGATCGAGGAATGTATGGAAGAACTAAAGAAAGATCAAGAGTTTGAGATGTGGGGTAAGTTCGAAGTCTCTATGATGTGGGGCAACGTATCGATGCCTCGTAGCGAGGGTATGCATCAACCACACAGACACCCTCTTTCATACTGGTCAGGTGTCTTCAATCTTACTGAAGGACACCCTACGCAGTTCCAAGACCCCTGTTGGGTCCGCTCGTACAATCAGATGGAAATAGTCTCATCAGCATATAAGAACGCTTGTAGCGCCCCTGAGTGGCGTCCTGGGACATTGGTGATCTGGCCAAGTTGGTTGGTCCACTTCTCAACACCGCACGTGGGTGAAGAATACCGTGCAAACATTGCATTCAATGCAGTGCCGACTGGTCCTATTAACTTCGGTCCTTTCGGACAAAATATGGTCAACTGGAAGTTGATCAAAGACGACCCTATTATGCATTCCGACCCAAATGAAAATAACAATGAAGAACACCAAGAAGGAAATGTTTGAGGAACTACAGAAAGTAGATACCTACAGACAAGAGCGTAACATTCTCACCTACTTGGCAATAACCTTTTTCGTAACCACCTGCTTGTTCTAAATGAAAATCGACAGATACTATGATCCATACGAAGATCTTGAAAGAGAGATCATTGCTGATCTAGAGTATGCAGCACAGAGAATTGGTGGTAAGATGGAAAGAATCACCCGAGTAGATTCTCGTGGTAGATCTTCCAAAGTGATTACTATTGAATATGATGTTAACGAACCTGGGTGAAATGAAATCTTATAAAACTCCGCTGCGCTATCCAGGTGGTAAGTCACGTGCAGCAGCGAAGTTATATCCTAAGTTTCCAAACAACATCAAAGAATACAGAGAACCATTCCTAGGGGGTGGTTCTATGGCAATCTATTTTTCAAAAGCAAATCCAGACACACCTGTATGGGTAAATGACACATACTATTACCTGTACAACTTTTGGATTCAACTCCAAGATCGTGGGTATGATCTGAGTGATACATTGATGGCACTCAAGAACGCTCACGATACTAAGGAGAAAGCAAAAGATCTATTTCTCAAATGCAAGGCAGACATCGCCAACGTATCTGAGTTTCAACAAGCAATTTATTTCTACGTGCTTAATAAGTGTTCATTCTCTGGACTCACAGAGAACAGTTCATTTTCTAAGCAAGCATCTGTATCTAACTTCAGCAAGAAAGGAATCAAGAAACTTGCTCACTATCAACAGATCATTGAGCATTGGGAGATTACCAATGTTGACTATAGTGAACTGATGACAGATGAAAAAGATGTATTCTCCTTCTTAGATCCTCCATACGACATTAAAGATTTCTTGTATGGAACTAAAGGTGAAATGCACAAAGGATTTGATCATCACAGATTTGCAAAGGTATGCAAAGAAACTACACAGGACTGGATGATCACCTATAATTCAAATGAGAACACTCGTGCTCTCTTCAGCGAGTATAATCAAGAAGAATGGGATCTCACATATACAATGAGATCTGTGGGCAACTACAACACCGAACAATCCAAACGTAAAGAACTTCTCGTCACCAACTATGTCAAAGCACCACAAGGACTACCCTTTAACTGATTACTTAAACAGTATCAATCATACTAAAGAAGATCTTCGTGAACGTGGAGACGACTGGATGAAGAAGTATCCTTCTTACATCGTCAACAAATGTTTGAGTGGATTCAAAGAGACAGTGCTATATGCTAATGCTGTCAATGAGTTCCACCAACTTGATAATGACCTTCAATATTCATTTTATCTAAATAGTCTGAGAAAGAAACGCCGTTTCTCTCCCTGGCAACGTAAGGACAAGGTAGAACATCTTGACCTCATCAAAAAATACTTTAAGTATTCAGATGAAAAAGCACGGGATGCACTTAGAATTCTGACCAACGATCAGATTGAATTGATTAAATTAAAAATGAATACTGGAGGTAAAACCAATGGCAGGTGAGATCGAGATTTCTTGGTCCCCCGATATGATGGTAGAGGTTAGTCTCAAGCAACCTGATGACTTTCTCAAAGTCAGAGAGACTCTTACTAGGATCGGTGTAGCATCGAGAAAAGAAAAGAAATTATTTCAGAGTTGTCATATTCTTCATAAGAAGGGCAAGTATTATATTGTCCACTTCAAGGAGTTGTTTGCGTTGGATGGAAAGCACGCGAACCTAACTTCTAATGACGTAGAACGTCGTAACAGAATTACAAAACTCCTATCAGATTGGGGACTTGTAGGTATTGTTGATGAGGAGATCGGTGAACTTGCACCGTTGAATCAGATCAAAGTTATTTCATATAAGGATAAGGGTGAGTGGATCCTAGAATCGAAGTATAATATAGGTAAGAAACGTACAGTCTCAGAATAGATAAATAGGTCAGCAATCCATTCAGCACTATGTCTGAGGAGAAGAAAACACCTCCTAAATCTGAAGAAAAACCAAAAGGTTTCTTCGGTCGTTTGAAGGAAGCATCTGAGGACAAAGAGGAACAACTGGCGATTCTCAGTACATTCGTGAGACTCGGCATTCTCATTTGGAGCGGAGGGATCCTGACGTTAGCGTACGTTGATCTTCCCAAAGCACTAAATTTTCCCGAACAAGACCTCGATCCAACTTTCATAGCTAGCGTTTTCACGGGCGTTTTAGCTACATTTGGCGTCCAGACTGCCAAGAAGAATGGTAATGGAAATACCAATGGTAGTGTAGGTATTACAAAGGCAGATATGGAGAGACTCATCGAAGCAGCAGCACAAAGTGCACCTGCTCAAGTCATCCGTGTTGAACAAGCACCTTTGAAAATTACTACCGATGATAACCCTAAAAAGTATGATCTCTAATTATGCAAAAAATTATTAACGTTCTGGTTGTATTCAACTTCCTATTCGCAGGTACTGTTACAGGTACTTTCGTATATACGTGGTTCAATCGTGAAACACTCGCTGAACAATCAAGAGAAAGACTTGCATCATTTGTTGCGGAAGCAGTCGGCAGTATGGTCCCAGGTCTTGTAGATAAAGGACTTCCTGATGTTACTGGTCCTGCAATTCCACCTATCGGTCTACCAAAATGAAATGGTTTTACGCTACTGCAGGTGTACTCTTAGGTGTATCACACCTTGGGATGATCGGCATCATAGCGAATAAACAAACCTTTCCACATCTCAACCCACCTGTAGGTCCTTATAGTTCCTACAGTGCTGAGGTTGGTAGAGAAGGATATAAGATCAATTATCAAGGAAATGATCCAAAGGTAATGTCGGAAGACATTTACGTTAATAAGAGTGGTTTCTTTGGTAATAAATCTATCGTCACAAAATCTCACGAGTACACTATGGATGGCATCAGGCATCTAGGAGGTGAAGGCGTGGGAAAGTTGACTGCCAAAAAACTAGAATGTATCAAGGCGGAAGGTGGTGGAGAACAAACGGGCGCTGTGATCGGCGCTAGTGTAGGAACCGCTGCTGCCCCTGCTCTATCAGGCATTCCATTTATAGGTCCAGTCCTAGCAGGAGGCATTGCACTCTTTGCAGGTAACAAGGGAGCAAATGTAGGTGGAGAAATCGCTGTCGCAATGGCAGACTGTGAAGAAGAATTAATTGACTGATGAATGGAAATCCCAGAGATCGGAACGAACGATATTAATATTCGTTCCTTGAACATACCTGAGATCCGATCTTATAGTTGGATCGAATCTATACCAAAAGCGATACCGATCTACCCACCTGTCACTCAAGAGTTAGGTACACCGATCATCAATATCCCAGGTTGTGTAGAAGCACACGAACTTGATGATGGTAAGAATGAAAACCTAAAGTCAGATGACCCGAAGGGAGCGAAGGTGTATTGTGATGCTGCATTGCCTTCGTTCTCCCCTATCGAGTACAACAAAGAGAAATTACAGTTCCAGTTGCCTGCTGTAGAGGCACCTAAGTTTGAGAATGAATCACCAGACCTTTCTGTACCAGAGACAAAGGTACCAAAGGTTGACTCACCTGAGTGTCCTACAAGGGCACAGGTATTAAAAAACCCCATAGGAAAGATCCTAGAGGGTAATAAAAAGATTGTTGCTTACGAGTTGGTAGGCAAAGAATGTATTGAAGTTACAGAGAAATTAAATATCACTGATCAAATTATTCAAAACATCCCTTCCCCTGGTTTGATAGTTACTACAGGTTCTATTGCTGCTGTTGCTGCCACCTCTGCGTTGCTCGCAAAACCGCTTGCCGATCTTCTTCTGAAAATTGTGAAACCTGCTGTGAAGAAGACGATTGGGAAGATTGGATCTCTGTTTGGACGGGTTCCGAAACGCCAATCTCAAAAGGACCGCCAAGATCTGCAGCGTTTGAGGACACGGGCACTTCGAGAGTTGAAGAGGATGAAGAAGAGATAGGTTTAGAATTACTATGCACGTGTGGTTTGATATAGTTCACACCCTGTACCACAACGTCTGCACATACACTATAGTATGGTGACTTTGGATGGAAGGTGATTCCCGCTTTCATAAGTTCACCACAGTTTTTTAATCTCGCGATCTCAAAGTCTAATCTCTTGTTTGCAGTCAACTGACGTTGCATATTTAGTTGGGTTTGGACTGCCTCTTTACATTGTTGTTGTGCCTTCTTATCGAGAGGTATAGACCACGTAGCAGATACACCGATGGATAGGTTATATGTATCTTTCTGTCCCGTTCTTACAGGAATTTGATATAACACTGACCCAGGATTGTCAGGTGCACCGTCTCCTATTTGATTACCATCGTCATCTGTTGTACCTGTTAGGTCACGCATATCATATACATTATCAAACCATTCACCTTCAAATGGTTTCTGTCCAGATGCACTACCTGTTGCATATGGTGTGATGTTAAGTGTACTACCTTGACACTGAATACCACCACCGTAAGTGTTAGTTATATACGGACCTTGTAAAACTTGTATTGCCTGATTAGTCACGCTACCACTGGAGTTTGCGATGGGCGCTGCAGTTGCAGATACACCACCAACAGTCTCAGCATTGACTACTTGAGGGGATAAGATTGATAAGGCAAGTGCCCCTATTGTTGGAAGATTGAGGTTGTGTCTGTGACGCTTGTAACCTCTGTTACCCTCTGGATTATTGTTTGATTTTGAAGTCCAGGTCCAGAGTAAGTTTCTGTAAATTGAAATGCGGATCCCACATTGTTCTGGGTCCAGTTTGGTTTGTTGTTGATGTTTAATCCTGTCCATTTTGAAGTCACGCCATCAATAGTTTGAGATTGTTCACTTACACCTGGTGTCATAGATGCACCATCGTGTTTTACGTTTGTACCAGAAACGGAATACACCCAACCCGTAGCATAGTCCATCGAATTTATCGTCTCAGTTACCTTGGAAGTCGTTTCCGTGTGGCTCGTCATACTTCCCTGAGTGAAATTTGGCACCACGGGCACTGCGAGAACAGGTGCAGTAGAATTGACTACGAGTGCACCTGTTGCAATACACGTTACGATCTTTCCAAAAGGGATGTTCACGTACATTCTCCACTAGTCGATTCGGATCTCGGATACAAATTGACCGACAGCACTGGTTCCTGCCCCACCTGCTGTTAAACCGATAGTAGAACTGGAATCGATAGTTCCTGCCAAACTGCCCGCACTGCCTGCAGCAGTTGAGGTCTGGTTACTGAAGTTACTTACAGCACCGACAGTAGGAGCACTACCAGATATTGCATCCCCTTGCAAGAATGACTGAGTAAAACTCCAAGATTCGCCTGCAGTCGCTTGGGTCGCTGTCAATGCAGGGATCGATCCAACGCCTGAGGAAATGGTAAGTGCACCAATAGAAGAGGTTGCTGAACCACCACTGGGTGTATATTGTGTGGTGACATTGTTGCCACTTACACTATACGACGTACCTATGCGTTGTACATTTGTTGCTGCTGCGTCCACATTGAGTTGGACACTGCTGCTTAATTTATGTGTTACATCGGCATATGCAGGTGCCGTCATCAAAACCATACCAAAGAGCAATGCTACTCTTTTCATTCTTCTAGAAATACAAAGTTATAACTAAGCCTATTTAGCGTGTTGATAACTGCACATATGATACCGTTTTAACCGAACCCGTAATCCATTGTCACAACTATAAATAACTTTGTCGCCTTCGGGGACATTAAACCAAATCTCGCTCTTAAGGAGAATTATGAATCAATTCACTTCAAGTGATCTAGATAGAATCTTACAAGCATCTAGGTCATACTCAGTCGGACTCGACAACATCTTCCACAGACTAGAGGCACGTGCCCTAGCAGACCACGAGAAAACATCTTACCCTCCATACAACCTGATCAAAGAAACAGATCATAGATGGGTCATCGAGGTAGCATTAGCAGGATTCAAACAGGAAGAGTTCGAGGTCGCAACAGAAACTAACGTCCTATCGATCAGGACAGTCGCAGAAAAGAACGATGATGATAGAGGTTATCTGCATAAAGGTGTAGCAAAAAGATCCTTTGCTAGGACATTCACACTTTCCGATGATGTCAAGATCGGTGATGTCAACTACGAAGACGGTCTATTGACCATCGTATTGAACAAGGTGGTACCTGACAGTCACAAGAGAAAGGTGTATAATATTGGATGTGGTTGCAAACCTGACTCTAATTGAAGAAAAAACTAGTCGCACTGTTCACCAGTACATTCACTCATCTGTTCCTGATCGTCTCAGGAACTTTGATCATTATTGAATTCGCTCATCTTCGTGCTCATAAGAGTTACGAGATAGATGTCCACGGTTATGTAAAGCAATTTTGCAGACTGAATGACTGTGAAAAACTGAACTCTGAACTGTGACTATATAATGCACAACAGAAGAGACCCCTTCGGGTCTCTTTTTCTATGGAGTCTTTTTAATGAATCACTATGTGAACTGCGCTCCAAGGGGGAGCGACGATTACGAATCGATTACACTCGATGTTCCAACTAAAAATGTTGAAGAGGTTTTGCATCTAGCAAGAACCCTCGCCGATGAGCATAACGTGGATGTTCGTAGAGCATTCTCTGATATTGTTCGTGGTGTTTACCATAACCTAACTGAAAATTATGACAGTAAAAATCGTAAGAATGATCAACGGCGAAGACGTCATCGCTGATGTTCAAGAAGCATATCCTGAGGAGAAAGCATACTCTCCTATTGGTTACCTGATGAAGGATCCTTATCAAGTAAATCTACACGCTGCAGCAGAAATGCTGTTTGAAGGAACCCAAGCAGAACCACAGAAAATCAATGACCTGAACTTGGAATTGTTTCCTTGGATCCCACTTTCCAAAAATAATGCTACACTAGTAGTATTGAGCAACGTCGCTACAATCTACAATCCACACCCTGAGGTGGAATCAAAATGGAAAACTTGTATCAAAGGTAATGACACCACTGAAAATAATCCTACTTAAGGATCACACACACCTGATAGGTGCAGTCACAGAACTAGATGAGGAACCTTCATACCTCATCTCAGACTGTATGAAAATTGATGATGGTAACTACATCAAGTATCCTCTCTACACTGACCAACGTGACATCTTCTTGACTTCTGACGTGGTTTTGACTATAGTTGAACCGTCTGAAGAGACCTTGACAAACTACAAGAAGGCACTTTGAGTTCAGTTTATACAAACGTAACATTGCTAGGCGACTCCATCCTGTGTCGTGGATACGAGGATGGTGTACCTATTCAATACAAAGAAATCATCAAACCAACATTGTACGTTCCCTCACCGAAAGGTAAGTGGAGAACTCTTGAGGGCGAGAAGATGGCACCTGTCAAACAAGACGGTGCTAAGCGTGCTCGTGAATTCATTGAGAAGTACAAGGGGGTTGATGGTTTTGAAGTGCACGGTTACGAACGATTTGTATATCAGTGGATCTCTGAGAAATACCCTCAGGATATGAGGGCGAACCTTGACCAGATGAAAATCTATACGATTGACATCGAGGTTGCTTGTGAAAATGGTTTCCCAGATACCGAAGCGTGTCAAGAAGAGATGCTTCTTATTACTATTAAAGATCTTAGTAGTGGTAAGTACATCACTTGGGGTACACGTGAGGCAAAGATAGAGACAGAGTATCGTGTCTTTTGGACCGAGCAGGAGATGTTGACTGACTTCCATAATTGGTGGGTAGAAAACACTCCTGATATAGTGACTGGTTGGAACTGTAATCTGTATGACATCCCCTATATCTGCCGTCGTATTGAACGTGTGCTAGGAGAGAAGTGGCAAAAATCACTCTCACCTTGGAACAAGGTCAATATGCGTGAGGTATTCATCAAGGGTCGTAAGAACTTGTCTTACAGCATCCTTGGAGTTAGCATTCTGGATTACCTTGATCTATACCGAAAGTTTACATATACCAACCAAGAGTCATACCGTCTTGACCATATTGCATTCGTCGAACTAGATGAACGCAAGTTAGATCACAGCGAGTTTGAAAACTTCAAAGCATTCTATACGGATGACTGGCAGAAGTTTGTAGAGTACAACATCCACGACGTTGAACTGGTAGATCGTCTTGAGCACAAGATGAAACTACTTGAACTTGCTGTGGTTATGGCATACGATGCCAAAGTAAACTTCGAAGATGTGTACTCACAGGTTCGTATGTGGGACACTCTCATTTACAACTACCTCAAGGAGCGTAAGATCTGTGTCCCTCCCAGACAAGAGAGCAACAAGAATGACAAGTATGCGGGAGCATATGTCAAAGAACCTAAACCAGGTCTTTATGAATGGGTGGTTTCGTTTGACCTTAACTCTCTCTATCCTCATCTCATTATGCAATATAATATTTCACCTGAGACCCTCATCGACACCAGACACCCCTCCGCCAGTGTTGATGGACTGCTCAATAAAGAGATACGAATCAGTGGAGATTACTGTGTGTGTGCCAACAGAGCACAATACAGGAAGGACATCCAAGGATTCCTACCAAAGATGATGCAAAAGATCTACGATGAACGTGTGATCTATAAGAAGAAGATGATCAAGGCGAAGAAAGAATATGAGAAGACTGGTAACAAAAAGTTACAGGATGATATTTCTGCCTTCAACAATATACAGATGGCGCGAAAGATTCAGTTGAACTCTGCATATGGTGCTATTGGTAACCAATACTTTAGGTATTATAACCTAGCAAATGCCGAAGCAATCACTCTTTCGGGTCAGGTTTCTATCCGTTGGATCGAAAATAAGATGAATACTTATCTAAATAATCTACTCAACACGGAAAAGGAGGATTATGTCATTGCATCTGACACTGACTCAATCTATCTTAACCTTGGACCTCTTGTTGATAAATTTTTTGGTAGTAAGTGTGGCGATAAAGACGCAGTTGTGGGGATACTTGACAAGATCTGCCAAGAGAAGATTGAACCCTACATTGATAAGTCTTACGCGGAACTCGCGTCGTATGTATCGGCGTATGACCAAAAAATGAAGATGAAGAGGGAGACCATTGCCAACAAAGGTATATGGACTGCCAAGAAAAGATACATTCTCAATGCCTACGACATCGAAGGAGTCAGGTTTGCTGACCCTAAACTTAAAATGATGGGTATTGAGGCAGTTAAATCATCCACACCTGCTGCCTGCAGGACAGCAATTAAGGATGCTATGAAGGTGATTATGAATGGTACCGAAGACGATACCCAAGAATTCATTTCAAACTTCAGAAACAAATTTGAGAAACTATCAGCAGAAGAGATTGCATTCCCACGTGGATGTAATGGTCTGTCAAAGTTCTCAAATCCTGCTACAATATACTCAAAGGGAACTCCTATCCACGTGAGAGGAGCACTCCTATACAATTTCTATATCAAGAAGAACAAACTATCTCATAAGTTCCCTCTGATTCAAGAGGGAGAGAAGGTTAAGTTCCTCTACTTGAAGACCCCTAACAAAATCCAAGAGAACGTTGTCAGTTTCTTTCAAACTCTGCCGAAAGAATTTGGTCTTGACAAGTCCATAGATTATGACCTACAATTCCAGAAGAGTTTCCTTGACCCATTACAGGTTATTATGGATACTATCAACTGGAAAGCAGAGAAGATTGCTAACCTAGACGAATTTTTCCTATGACATTCTTACAGACCATTATCAAAGACATCGGCAATGACTATGCTTCAGTTGTAAGCGAGGGTGTTGCTGCAGGTGATGTAACATCGTTTGTTGATACTGGTTCATATATTTTCAATGCTCTTGTAAGTGGTTCGATCTATGGAGGTTTGCCTTCAAACAGGATCACCGCTATTGCAGGAGAGAGCAGCACAGGTAAAACATTTTTTACCTTGAGTGTTGTTCGTAGTTTTTTAGAAAAAAATCCTGACGGTATCGTCTTGTATTTTGAATCTGAATCTGCTGTATCTAAAGATCTGTTGGAGACCAGAGGCATCGATTCTAATCGTGTCGCTGTCATCCCTGTCGTAACTGTACAGGAGTTTAGAACTCAAGCACTCAAGACTCTGAAGAACTATTCCAAGATGGATCCTGCAGATCGTAAACCTATGATGTTCTGTCTGGACTCACTTGGTAACCTTTCTACTTCTAAAGAACTAGCAGACAGCGAGGAAGGTAAAGACACTAGAGATATGACACGTGCACAGGTTGTTAAGGCAATCTTCCGTGTTCTTACTCTGGAACTTGGTCGCTGTGATGTACCTTTGATTGTAACAAATCATACATATGATGTAGTGGGTGCTTACATTCCAACCAAAGAAATGGGTGGAGGGTCAGGTCTTAAGTATGCAGCAAGTACAATTATCTACCTGTCCAAATCCAAGGAACGTGACTCCAAAAAGGAGATCGTTGGAAATATCATTAAGTGTATGACTCAAAAGTCACGCTTCACAAAAGAAAACACAAAAGTAGAAACGAGGTTATTCTATGACGCAAGGGGACTGGACAAATATTATGGACTATTGGAGTTGGGTGAGAAGTATGGAGTCTTCGAGCGGAGGGGGAATAGGATTGTTGTTGGTGAATCTTCCGTTTTTCCTTCTGTTATTCTTGCCAATCCTGAGAAATATTTCACCGAAGAAATAATGTCCAAACTAGAAGAGGCAGCAAAGTCTGAGTTTGCATATGGATCCTGATCATTTTATCAGGGTTTATGATGACGCTCTTCCCGAAGTTGTTTGCACTAATGCAATCAGAATGTTCGAGGAAGAGTCTCTTGAAGAGTTTGATAGAGAGGGTCGCCCTACCTTCTCTCAATTTAATATCACAGATAAACTAGAGAAGACTGGTAACAAAGACTGGGATATTATTCAAACTGAAATGATCAAATCTTCTCACGATTTTGTGCAGAAGTATATGGATGATTGTGATTGTAGGCAATACTTTCCTATGAGAACATCACTCGAACAATTCAGAATCAAAAGATACAGAGCAGAGACACAGGACCAATTCAAATGGCACGTCGATGTGGGAGACCATCAATCGGCAAAGCGTATGTTGGTTCTTTTCTGGTATCTTAATGACGTTGAAGAGGGTGGAGAAACTGAATTCAAGACGATGAAAGTTTCTGCTAAACGTGGTAGACTATTGATGTTCCCACCCACGTGGACATATCCTCACGCAGGACTTCCTGCAATCTCTAACACAAAATACATCGCGGGAACTTACATACACTATGTCTAATTCTGTAGAAGATCTCGTTGTATCATCTTTATTGCACAACGTAGACTTCACGAGGAAAACACTTCCTCACATCAAAACAGAATACTTTGAAAACTACAACAACAAAGTAATCTATGAGGAACTCAGTTCCTATTTTACTGAGTACGATAGTCTTCCATCTAAGGAAGCACTTCGTATTGAGATCGAGTCTCGTAGTGATCTAAATGAAACTACTTTCACTGAGATCAAACAGACTATTGATCTTTCAACTGAAGAACCACACGAGATTGATTGGTTAGTACACACCTCTGAGAAATGGTGCCGTGATCGTGCCATTTATAATGCACTCCTAGAGTCTATTCAGATTGCTGATGGTAACTCTGAGACACAGGGTCGTGATGCTATCCCTTCTATCCTTTCAAATGCTCTATCTGTCTCTTTTGATAATTCTGTTGGTCACGACTATCTTGATGATAGTGATCAACGTTACCAGTATTATCACAGGGTAGAAGAAAAGATTCCTTTTGATATTGAATTACTCAACAAGGTTACTAAGGGTGGTCTATCAAAGAAGACATTGAACGTAGCACTTGCAGGTACAGGTGTTGGTAAGAGTTTGTTTATGTGTCATTGTGCTGCTGCTAATCTTGCTGCAGGATACAACGTGTTATACATCACGTTGGAAATGGCAGAGGAAAAGATTGCTGAGCGTATTGATGCTAACCTTCTCAATGTAAACGTACAACAATTAGAGACACTACCTAAACCAATGTTCGATTCTAAGATCGAAAAGGTTCAAAAGAAAACACAGGGTCGTCTTCTAATTAAAGAATATCCAACTGCATCTGCACACGTAGGACACTTCAAGTCTTTGCTACAAGAACTTTCTATCAAGAAATCATTTGTACCTGACATCATCTATGTGGACTACCTTAACATTTGTAGTTCATCAAGATATAAAGGTGCTATAGTAAACTCGTACACATTTGTAAAAGCGATTGCTGAAGAACTACGTGGACTTGCAGGTGAACATAATGTCCCAATCGTATCCGCTACTCAAACTACTCGTAGTGGTTATGGCAATTCTGATGTTGACCTGACAGATACTTCGGAGTCATTTGGACTCCCTGCAACAGCAGACTTTATGGTTGCTCTCATCTCTACCGAAGAGATGGAAGAGTTGAATCAGATTATGGTGAAACAACTGAAGAATAGATATAATGACCCCACAGTCAACAAGAGATTTGTTGTGGGTATTGACAGAGCGAAGATGCGTCTGTATGATTGTGAAGAGCAAAAGAAGATTGTCGATTCTGGTCAACCAGAAGAGACAGTTGATGCATCTGACATCCTATCCTTCTCTAACACCAAAAACTTTAACGATTTCAAAATTTAATTATGGGTATTGAACAACCTACCGAAGCAGACTTCCGAGAAGAACCCGCCAAATCTAAGGTGGAAGACTTCGAAAATCCTGCCGATAGGATTCCTGACGGGTTTCGTGAACCTCAAGGGTTTCAAGCAAAGAAAGTTGACGAACGACGTAAGAAAAGTAAAAAGAAAAATGAACCCTTTGAGGTTGATTACAAACAGTATCTCAAATTTGTAGATACAACCACTAGCAAAGAGTCGAAAGACTTTGATACACTCATCGAACGTTATGAAGCACTTAAAGAAAGTGGATGTGATATTGAACGTCTTGACACTGCTGCATCGGGTCTTGTTGCTGAGGGCGGAGAGTTTATGGAGATCGTTAAGAAACTCAAGTTCCAAGGCAAACCCTGGAATGAGGACAACAAAGAACACCTCATCATCGAACTGGGTGATGTGATGTGGTATGTTGCTAACGCTTGTATCGCACTCGGTGTTGATCTTGATGAAGTTTGTTTCCGTAACACAGTCAAACTTGCAACACGCTATCCTGAGGGAGAGTTCACAGTTGTTAGATCTGAAAACCGTAAGAAGGGGGACAGGTAATGGAACTTTTAATTGGCACAGCGTGTGTTGGTGCAACAATGTACTATGGTTATCTTATGGCAAAATACTTTGATGCAAAGGAGGGCAAGTAATGGGTGCTGAAATGTATGCAATTCCTCTAATGCTTGGTCAAGCAGCAAATGCGTGGAACGCAATCTCTTGGGAAGAATCTATTCCATTCCTAATTACTCTTATTGGTCTCTACTGGGTCAAGGTAAAGATTGATTCATCAGTTGGACTCAGTAAGAAGAAAGGAAGACAACTCAAGAATATTATTAAGGAGGCAATAGAAGAAACTAAATGATTTTTTGGATTGGTTTCACCCTTATGGTTTTGAATGAGGGTTTTGTAATGATGCGTCACGTATCTCCTTGGTTTGGAAGACGAAGGGATGACATCATCGCAAAGATTGGATCTAATGCTTGGTATAGATTACACGGTACATTAGATTACGCTTGGATT
>CETQ01024410.1_pt1 | contig 101165 bp, 90 predicted proteins | sample 531261 | NCBI WGS metagenome assembly CETQ01 (sample SAMEA2622376, study PRJEB7988) | marine metagenome | biome: marine biome (ENVO:00000447); feature: surface water layer (ENVO:00002042); material: "saline water (ENVO:00002010), including plankton (ENVO:xxxxxxxx)" | depth 5 m
AACGCTGTGCTCAAAGAGCACACGCTCCCTGCAAGAAATAAAAAAGCCCTCAAATGCGGGCTTTTTCAACAACTCTTTAATCTCTGAGAGATTAAACAAAGCAGACCATGCCGGATTCCGCAGGGTCTGAAACGCTGTGCTCAAAGAGCACACGCTCCCTGCAAGAAATAAAAAAGCCCGCAAATGCGGGCTTTTTCAACAACTCTTTAATCTCTGAGAGATTAAACAGAGTAGTACATGTCGAATTCCGCAGGGTGAGTCGTGTGCTCAACGCGGTATACATCGTCCATTTTCAGTTCAATGTAAGCTTCGATCATGTCGTCGGTGAATACACCACCGGCCGTCAGGAACTCTTTGTCAGCTTCCAGGCTGGCCAAGGCTTCACGCAGAGAACCACAAACCTGAGGAATCTGAGCAGCTTCTTCAGCTGGCAGATCGTACAGATCTTTGTCAGCTGCATCGCCAGGGTGCAGTTTGTTTTTAACACCGTCGATACCAGCCATCAGCATTGCTGCGAAAGCCAGGTATGGGTTAGCGGTAGGATCCGGGAAACGAGCTTCGATACGCTTGCCTTTAGGAGACGCAACGTAAGGAATACGGATAGAAGCAGAACGGTTACGGGCAGAGTATGCCAGCATAACTGGTGCTTCGAAGCCCGGGATCAGACGCTTGTAAGAGTTGGTAGACGGGTTAGTGAACGCGTTCAGTGCTTTAGCGTGCTTGATGATACCGCCGATGTAGAACAGGGCAGTTTCAGACAGGCCAGCATAGCCGTCGCCAGCGAACTGGTTTTCGCCGTCTTTCCAGAAAGACTGGTGAACGTGCATACCGGAACCGTTATCACCAACAACAGGTTTTGGCATAAAGGTAGCAGTTTTGCCGTAAGCTGCGGCAACGTTGTGAACAACGTATTTCAGCATCTGAACTTCGTCAGCTTTCTTAACCAGGGTGTTGAATTTAACGCCGATTTCGTTCTGGTTAGCCGTTGCCACTTCGTGGTGGTGTACTTCAACGTCCAGACCAATCGCCATCATGGTGTTACACATAGCAGCACGGATGTCGTGAGAGCTGTCCACTGGCGGAACCGGGAAGTAACCACCTTTAACACGTGGACGGTGACCCAGGTTACCACCTTCCATCACAGCTTCAGTGTTCCAGGCACCTTCTTCAGAGTTGATCTTGTAGAAAGAACCACTCATGTCCGCGCCCCAGCGAACGTCGTCAAAGATGAAGAATTCTGGTTCAGGACCGAAGAATGCAGCATCACCCAGACCAGTAGACTTCAGGAATTCTTCAGCGCGCTTGGCCACAGAACGCGGATCACGCTCATAGCCCTGCATGGTGGACGGCTCAATGATGTCGCAACGCAGAACCAGAGTTGCGTCTTCAGTGAAAGGGTCCAGGAATGGCGTAGTGTCGTCCGGCATCAGAATCATGTCGGATTCGTTAATGCCTTTCCAACCGGAAATAGAGGAACCATCGAACATCTGACCTACTTCGAAGAACTCTTCTTCTACTTCAGATGCAGGGATAGTAACGTGCTGCTCTTTACCCTTGGTGTCAGTGAAGCGCAGGTCTACCCACTTCACGTCATTTTCTTTGATCAAACTCAGAGTGTTCTCTGACATCTTATTGTCTCCAGATGCTGGTTCATTTTTGATTCGGGCAGCCCCGATTTGCCATGCTCGGTCTTGGAGCAATTAGTGTGCCATTTTGGGCAATGCTGAAAGGCACTGTTTTAAAGGCCTGCAACGCCATATCGGTTCCACTAACGCACTGATTTAATGCGAATATAATGCATAATGCACCATTTTATTGCACATTTTAATACAGAACTGACCAGCCAGAACATGTTCGCCCATTATAGGTTCACCTTCTGTTTGCGGTATATGGGGAAAGCACGAAAACAGCGCCTGGAAACAAGTTTATGCCCCATTTGCGACAAATATCTGTGTTCCGCTGCTGCTGGCAAGGCGTTTGCCGCTACCTGACGCCCTGACAGCCACCGATAACCGCTGGTCCGTCTCCGTTCTGTAAGAAGCATCTGCCATTCTCACCCTTCGCCGGACTTATTTTCAGTGCAGCGTATATAAGCGCGGTCAGACAATGTACAATCCGGTACCTTTTTTTCAGTGGCGGCTTACCAGGACCCGAATATCCAGAATAAAGGCTGAGGTCTGAGCTGCATCCACGCATCAGAGAGCGTACATGAAAGTGTGCGTCCGATGACGCACACACAGGCTAAATCAGAAATATGTCGAACGAAATTCAAAACTTAAGAAACATCGCCATCATCGCGCACGTTGACCATGGTAAAACCACGCTGGTCGACAAGCTGCTGGAGCAATCCGGTACGCTGGACCGCAACCAGGGTGGCGAACGCGTGATGGACTCCAACGACCAGGAGAAAGAGCGCGGTATTACGATTCTGGCGAAGAACACCGCCATCCGCTGGAACGACTACCGGATCAACATCGTTGATACTCCGGGACACGCCGACTTCGGCGGTGAAGTAGAACGTGTTATGTCCATGGTGGATTCCGTCTGCCTGCTGGTTGATGCGGTTGACGGCCCCATGCCACAAACCCGCTTCGTGACGCAGAAAGCGTTCGAGCGTGGCCTGAAGCCTATTGTTGTGATCAACAAAATCGACCGTCCCGGTGCCCGCCCGGACTGGGTAATGGATGAGATCTTTGATCTGTTCGACCGCCTCGGTGCCACCGAAGAGCAACTCGATTTCCCGGTGATTTATGCGTCTGCACTGAACGGTATTGCCGGTGATGATCCGGATAATATGGCCGACGACATGACCCCGCTGTTCCAGATGATCGTTGACCACGTTGAGTCACCGTCGGTGGAACTGGACGGCCCGTTCCAGATGCAGGTATCGGCACTGGATTACGACAGTTTTGTCGGGGTTATCGGGGTTGGCCGCATCACCCGCGGTAAACTGAAACCGGGCACTGATATCCAGCTGATTACCCGTGAGGGCAACACCCGTAAAGGCCGTATTCAGCAGGTGAAAGGCTTCCACGGTCTGAACCGTATCGACGTTGAAGAAGCGACCGCCGGTGATATTGTCTGTATATCAGGTATCGATGGCCTGAATATTTCTGACACTCTGTGTGCCATGGGCGAAGTGGAAGCCCTGCCGCCGCTGAGCGTGGATGAGCCGACGGTATCCATGACCTTCCAGGTGAACGATTCACCGTTCGCCGGTAAAGAAGGTAAGTTCGTGACGTCCCGTAACATCAAAGACCGTCTGGATCAGGAACTGATCCATAACGTGGCACTGCGGGTTGAACCGGGTGATACCCCGGAGAAATTCAAGGTGTCCGGCCGTGGTGAACTGCATCTGTCCGTTCTGATTGAGACCATGCGCCGTGAAGGCTTTGAAATGGCCATCGGTAAACCGGAAGTGGTGCAGCGTGAAATCGACGGTGAACTGCAGGAGCCCTACGAACAGGTGGTAATCGACATCGAAGATGAACACCAGGGTTCCGTTATGGAAGAAATGGGTAACCGCCGTGCCGATATGACCAACATGGTACCGGACGGTAAAGGCCGCACCCGGCTGGAATTCATTATGCCTGCGCGCGGTCTGATTGGTTTCCGTAACCAGTTCCTGACCATGACCTCCGGCTCCGGCATCCTGACCAATGTGTTTGATCACTATGGTCCGGTACAGACAGGTCTGGGTTCAACCCGCCACAATGGTGTGCTGGTATCCATGGTCGCCGGTAAAGTGCTGGGTTACGCCCTGTTCACGCTGCAGGAACGGGGTCGCCTGTTCGTATCCCCGGGTGCTGAAGTCTATGAAGGCATGATCGTGGGTCTGCACAGCCGTGATAACGACCTGGTGGTTAACCCGACCAAAGCCAAACAGCTGACCAACGTACGTGCATCCGGTACTGATGAAGCCATCAACCTGACGCCACCGGTGAAACATACGCTGGAGCAGGCGCTGGAGTTTATTGAAGACGATGAACTGGTAGAAGTGACTCCGGAAAGCATCCGTCTGCGCAAAAAACTGCTGACTGAAAACGAGCGTAAACGCGCCAAGAAAGGCTGATATCTCAGCACCTGAAAAAGCCGGCATCTGCCGGCTTTTTTGTGCCTGTCAGCTGAACTTCCCGGCCGCCGGGCTATGCTTAAGTCTGGATAAACTCACTGACCCTTTGTATTTCACTATGCGCCTGTTAGCTGCTTTTCTGAGTATTTGCTGCCTGAGCACGGCTGATGCAACAGAACTCACCCTGGGCTGCGGTAATTCGCTGCCTCCTTATGTCATTGAACATAACGACCGCGGCATAGCACTGGAGCTGATGCAGCGCGCCATGCGCCGTCAGGGTTACCGCATCGAGGTTCTGTATGGCTCCAATTCTGATCTGGCAGCCCGCTTTAACCGCAATGAACTGGATATTTTATGCATCAGTAACCGGGAGATTTCTCCCGACGCTTATTTTTCTGCCGAACCCCTGCTGGTGTTCCGTAACTTCGGGGTCAGCCTGGCGAATCGCCGGATCAGGCTGGCAGATGTTTCTGCCCTGGCGGATTACCGGGTCGGCGCCTTTAACTTTGCTCAGCACCTGTTACCGCCGCCGTTCAGCGCCACAGTGGAGCAAAGCCCGCTGTATACTGAATACACAGATCAGCGCAGCCAGGTGCAGGATCTGTTCAACGGCAAAGTGGATGTGATTGTTATCGACCGTATGATCTTCCGCTACTTTATGAGCCGGCTGAGGCGCACGGTACCGGATGATCAGGCCCTGAAAGCGCGGGTTGAATATCACGCCCTGTTTCCTGACACCCGGTATTTCGTTGCCTTTCATTCGGCGGAGCTGCGTAATGCCTTTGACGAAGGTATGAAACAGCTGCGGCGCAGTGGCGAACATCAGCAGATCATCGCCGCTTATGACCGCATTCTGTCGGAGTATCTCTTTCAGTAAGGCATAAAAAACCCGGCTCAAAGCCGGGTTTTTGATCGCCGGGATCAGTCTCAGATGTCTGAGATAGACTGCAGCGGGTAGCTCGCTGGCAGCGGCTGACGGGCAACGCCCGTGTCGATGGCAGCCTGAGCAACGGCGGTGGATACGGCACCCAGCAGGCGGGTATCAACCGCTTTAGGGATGATGTATTCGCGGCCGAATTCCAGTGAGTCCAGACCGTAAGCATCCAGCACTTCCTGAGTCACAGGCTCTTTCGCCAGACCCGCCAGCGCTTTGGCTGCTGCCAGTTTCATTTCTTCGTTGATCGCGGTTGCACGGACATCCAGCGCGCCACGGAAAATGAACGGGAAGCCCAGTACATTGTTCACCTGGTTCGGGAAGTCAGAACGGCCGGTCGCCATGATGGCATCCGGGCGGGCTTCAGCAACCACGTCCGGCATAATTTCCGGTACCGGGTTGGCGCAGGCAAAGATAATCGGATTTTCCGCCATTGTTTTGATCTGCTCGCCGGTCACCATGTTCGGACCAGACAGACCCAGGAAGATATCCGCATCTTTGATCGCGTCATCAACTGTGCGCTTGTCAGTATCAACGGCGAATGCCTGCTTGTACTGGTTCAGATCATCACGGCCAGAGTGGATAACGCCTTTACGGTCACACATAAAGATGTTTTCCGGCTTCATGCCCGCCAGAATCAGCAGTTTAGAGCAGGAGATCGCGGCAGCACCGGCACCCAGTACACACATGCTGGCGTCTTCGATTTTCTTACCCACGATTTCCAGCGCATTCAGGGCACCGGCCACGGTTACGATGGCAGTACCGTGCTGGTCATCATGGAAGACCGGGATATTGCACTGTTCAATCAGAGTGCGTTCGATTTCAAAGCACTCAGGGGCTTTGATGTCTTCCAGGTTGATGCCGCCAAAGGTGTTGGCGATGCGACGTACAGTGTCGATGAACGCCTGTGGGCTTTCGGATTCCACTTCGATATCGATGGAATCAACACCGGCAAAACGTTTGAACAGCAGGCTTTTGCCTTCCATTACCGGCTTGGAAGCCAGCGGACCCAGGTTACCCAGACCAAGAATGGCAGTACCGTCAGAGATTACAGCGACCAGATTGCCTTTCGCGGTGTACTTGTAGGCATTCTCAGGGTCTGCCGCAATTTCTTTTACCGGCTCGGCTACACCCGGGCTGTACGCCAGAGAAAGATCACGTGAGGTTTGGGCTGGTGTAGTCAGTTCTACACTGATCTTCCCTGGTTTCGGGAACTGATGGTAGTCCAGAGCGGCTTGTTTTAAATCTTCTGACATAGTGCTCATCCAGTCTTGTCGCGTTGTATAAATTGCCGACTGTGCAACTTCGTCCAGGACACAGGGGCGCAAGGGGCGTACTTTCTACCAAAATCCAATACCCTTTTCCAGCAAATATGCTCTGTATGTGCACTAAAATGTTCCAGATCATGTCCTCACCCGACGTGGTAAGCGCATGGTCACACGCAATCCCGGATGAATATTCTCAGCAGTAATTTTTCCCTCATGCAGCTCAACAATGCGCTTCACCAGCGCCAGTCCGATGCCATAACCACCCGCCGCATGGTCACGGGCCGAGTCAGCCTGCACAAAAGCATCAAAAATGCGCTGCAGATCCTCTTCCGCCACACCCGGGCCTGAATCCGCGACCCAGAGCTCAATGTCATCACCATGTACCGCAGCACCGGCCCGCAGGACAGCACCGGCGGGAGAAAAACGGATGGCATTGCGCAGCAGGTTATCGAAGGCCCGCTCCACCAGCATCCATTCCCAGGAAGCCCGGATGTCAGGGGCCGGCAGATAAGTCTCCAGCGACAGCGACTTGTGGGAGATTTCCAGCGCCGCATCCTGCAGCCAGCTTTCCATCTGCGCCGCCACTGACAGCGTTTCGGTTTTCAGTGTGCTGCTGTTGGCCTGACGCAGGCGTGCCAGATCGAGAATTTCACTGATCAGTCCGTCGACCTGCTCGACCGCCCGCTCAATGCGCTGATGTTCGGCTGCCAGCGTCTGGGCCGTATCTTTTTTACGGGCAATACCCAGCGCAATCTGCAGCCGGGTCAGCGGGGAACGTAATTCATGGGAAACGTCGCGCAGCAACTGTTGGTGCGAATGCAGCAGGCGCTGCAGGGCCGCGGCCATATCGGCCACATCGCGTGCCAGGGTGCCGATTTCATCGTGGCGGCGCAGATCCGCCTGCAGACCGGAAACATCAAAGTTACCACGCCCCAGCTGACGCACAGTGGAACGCAGGCGCCGGATCGGGCGGGTCAGATTCCACACCAGCAGGAAACATAACAGCGTGACCACCAGCACCACGATCAACGGCACCAGCCAGCGGTGCTCGTTATCCAGCACATTGTGCAGTTCAGTGCGCGCCACGGATAAATACAGGTAACCGTCGTACTGCAGCGGCCCGACCATCACCCAACCGTCATTCTGCCCCCACAGGACTTCACGGCGGCTGGCGGCCTGATCGGCAAACTCTTCCAGGTCATGGGGTAACTGGCTGACCGCATCCACCGGTGCCGCCACCAGATTCCAGCCCGGCCGCAGCGACCGCCACAGGCGCCGGCCTTCGGCGATTACCGGACGCTCGTGTTCCATCTGATCCACCAGCAGGCCCACCTCACGCTGAGTCGCCGGGCGCAGGTAGTCATCACCAATCCATTCGTAGGTAAACACCGCCGCCGCCATGGCGACAAAGATCACGCTCCAGAACCAGAAAAATATCTTTAAAAAGAGCGAGTGGTACCAGTGCATCAGGGCACCAGCATATAACCGCGCGAACGCACGGTTTTAATCCATTCCGCATTGCCCTGACGGTCGCCCAGTTTTTTACGCAGGTTGCTGACGTGCATATCGATGGAACGGTCATAGGCCATCAGCGGCCGTCCCAGCGCGGCCATCGACAGGGTATCTTTATCCACCAGCTCACCGGCACGCCGCATAAGACATTCCAGTACGCCATATTCCGCACCGGTCAGAGAAATTTCTTCACCGTTACGGGTTACCAGACGCTTGTTAATATGCACGACGATATCGTCGACTGTGAGTTCTTCTGATTCGGCGACGGCGTTACCGTCGGTGCTCAGATCAATACGACGGAACAGTGCTTTAATGCGGGCCACCAGTTCATGGTGGTGATAAGGTTTGGGAATGTAATCGTCCGCGCCGTGCTCGAGCCCCAGCACGCGATCCACACTCTCACCGCGGGCGGTCAGCATAATAACCGGCATGGATGAGGTTTCGCGCAGCACGCGCAGGACTTCAAAACCATTCATCCCCGGCAACATCACATCCAGCAACAGCAGATCATACTGGCCATCCTGTGCCGCTTTTAACCCGGCTTTGCCATCATGGACAACGGTCAGTTGAAAGCCTTCCATCGACAGATATTCTGTCAGCAGCTCACCCAGTTCGTAATCGTCGTCGACGAGTAAAATGGATTTCATAATATCCTCCGGTAGCCGCCACAGTTTATCCCTGTTAGCGCCTGCGGTGATAAGAATTTACCCTTCTTTGCCTAATCGCCGGCGGCGCTTACTGATCCAGCATGGTGGCCAGCCAGCGCGTACGATCATTCACTTCAAAGGCAATTTTTACCACCATAGTCAGCGGAATAGACAACAACATGCCGACCGGGCCCAGCACCCAACCCCAGAAAATTAACGACAGAAAGACCACCAGTGTTGATAACCCCAGCGTGCGTCCCATCATTCTGGGTTCCACCAGATTACCGTAAAAGGTATTGGCCAATACGTACACAGCGGCGGTCAGTATGGCCTCACCGACACTCAGCTGTATTAACGCCACCAGGACTGCCGGAATGGCCGCAATAATGGAACCGATATTGGGAATGTAATTCAGCAGAAACGCCACCAGTGCCCACATCGCAGCATAATCCACTCCGATCAGCCACAGAGCGATACCTATGGTCAGACCCGTCATCAGACTGACCAGGGTTTTGATCACCAGGTATTTCTGCACCAGCTGTGCAAAGCGGGAAAAATGTTCCACCGCCTGGGTTTTATCTCCCAGTGCTTTGCGCAGTTTCAGCGGAAACCCGGAGGCTTCGAGCAGAATAAAAATGACGGTAAATAAAATCAGGAAGGTATTGGCCAGTACGCCACCAAGACCGTTAAACACATTGGCGACCATTTTCATCACAGCGCCCGGGTTCACGTATTCACGCAGAATATTGTCAGAGACATCCAGCCCTTTACTCTGCAGCCAGGCCACGGAATTGCCCACCAGAGCCTGCAGCTTATCTTCGTACAGCGGCATATCCTGATAAAACGCATTAATGGTGCGCCCGACAAACGTCGCGAGAATCGTACCGAATAAAAGAAAGCCCACCAGAATCAGCAGCAGCGCGAGAATATCCGGCACCCGGTGACGGGTCAGCCAGTGCATGACCGGTGCACTCAGAATGGCGATAAAAATGGACAACAGAAACGGAATCAGAATGCTGGCCGAACTTTTGATACCGGCGATAACAATCACAACCGAGGCGGCAGTGATCAGAATATTGCCGGCCAGGCTTTTATCAACAGACATGTTTCCCATACCCTGTACGTCCTCAAAGGCCACCAGAATACACGACAGCAGCCAGCCGGCGCGAGTGCTGAATTGTTGCCGGGATACCCTTGGCATCCCGGGCGAACTTCTATACTATTCGCGCCCTGATCGCGGAAGTGGTGAAATTGGTAGACACGCTGGATTTAGGTTCCAGTGCCGCAAGGTGTGAGAGTTCGAGTCTCTCCTTCCGCACCAATTCTTCTGGCCTGTTGCCCTGACTGTTCACTGACTGGAGAACAGACTATGTCCGGCCTGTTAATATTGCTGGTATTTCTGCTGCTGGGCGGTGTACTGCAACAGTTTCTGCATCTGCCGGTACCGGCGTCGATCATAGGTATGCTGCTATTGCTGCTGGCGTTAATTGTACGCGGGTCAGCGCCGTCCTCTCTGAAGCAGATCACCTCCGTTCTCTCCCCGCTATTGCCCCTGTTTCTGATCCCGGTCAGCGTAGGCATTGTCACCCAGAAAGCATCACTGCAGGAACACGGTCTGGCGTTACTGGCCATTCTGGCGATCAGCATTATTCCCGGTGCCCTGGTCAGTGCCGTGATTATGAGCCGCGGGAGAAAACGCGGATGATCAGCACTTTACTGCATACTCCGCTGTTCTGGGCAGCGCTGACCATTGCGGCTTTTCTGGCCGGTCAGCAGCTTTACCGCATCACAGGTAATAACGCTTTTCTGCCCCCCATCCTCACCGGCATTGTACTGGTAGTCTGTGCACTGGAAAGCAGCGGTGTGTCTTATTCCGTTTATATGGAAGGCGGCGGCTACCTGCATATGATGCTGGGCCCGGTGGTGGTCATGCTGGCCGTGCCTCTGTTTCAGTTTCTGCATACCATGCGTAAACAGTGGTTGCGCATTGTTCTGGCGATTTCATTAGGGTCAGCAACCACCGTATTATGTGCTGTTGCGCTGACCTGGTGGTGGATCGGTGATGAAGCCATTGTGATCACCATGCACAGCAAGTCGATTACTACCCCCGTGGCGGTGGCCATTACTGAACAGGTCGGTGGTATCAGCGCACTCGCTTCGGCGTTTGTCATCATTACCGGGATTCTGGGTGCACTGATGATTCCGCCCCTGCTGCGCATGACACGGATGAACGACGAGCAGACCCTGGGGCTGACACTGGGCATCTGTGCCCACGCCATCGGTACCAGCCGTGCTCTGGAGCTCGGTCCGCAGCAATCCGCTTACGCGGCCATGGCCATGACACTGACCGCAACACTGCATGCTCTGGTCCTGCCCTGGGTCATCCGCCTCTGGTAAAAGACAGTTGTCGCCTGTGGCGACTATCGGCTACTGTTAGATTCAGGCCGGGACACACGCGTATACCGGCCATCACTCCGACCTGAAGGATTCCGCTTAGCGCACGATATGGGACGTCCACAGAATCAGACCTGGCTGCCGGTCATTATCGTAGCAGTCCTTATTACTGTGATTACCTGCCTGGTTCTTTACTACCGGACTTTCCGCCTTGCCGAATCCGAAATCATGGACTGGACGGATCAGATTGCACTGCAGTGGAAACACAGTGAGCTGTCCCCGGGATCAGAGCGCGCTGAGTATCTGCACAAACGCGGCGTCTGGTTTCAGATCATCCGCCACGACGCCGAAGGCAACACGCGCCCGCAATTTCCGCCGCATCCGTCCATCCGCACAGACGATATCCGCGCAGCTCTGCAGGGCACAGAGGGGACTTCCAGTTATTATGTCGACGGCGAACACCTGCTGGCCTTTTACCGCCCGCTGAATGAGCAGGATGTCGCGGTAGTCACCTCATCACTGGCGGCCATGGACCGCTATTATCTGGCTTTATTCTCCACGCTGCTGCTGATTAATGCCTTTATCGTCGGATTTATCCTGCTGCTTTATCACCATGTGATTGCCTCGCGCCGCATCTGGGAAAACGATCAGCGTCTGCTGAATACGCTCAGCTGGGACCATGTCACCGGGATTGCCCTGCTGCTGGGCAGAAAGCAGACCATACTGGAATCCAGTCCCGGGGTTACCCAGCGTTTTGGCCTGGCTCCCGGCGACCTTCTTCAACACCGCTTACCCGACGGCGAAAAAAATGAAATCACCGCCCTGTTGCAGGAGGCACTGGATCACCAGATACCGGTCGATTTTGAATGCAGTCTGCAGGAAAACAACGGCGAGACCTCGCGCTGGTCGGTACGGGTACGCCCCTGGCATCAGAGTGGCCGCCAGTATCTGGTATTAACCGGTGAAGATATCAGTAAACGCCTGCAGACCGAGGCCGAGCTGAACCGCGAACAGGAACGGGTGAACGCTTACTTTAATGCCATGCAGACGGTGTTAATTACCTGTGATGCCGAAGGCCGCATAGTACGGATGAACAAACCGGCACAGACATTATTACAGATGGATGAGCAGCAGATTCAGCAACAGCCATTCGAACATCTGCTGACGCGTCCCGGGCTGGAAGTGTTCCGCGAGTGCTGGCAATCCTTGCCGGACAACCTGCAATCGGGTCCTGGCCAGAGCACCTCCGCAACCTTTTCGGTACTGGCCACCAGTGGCCGCGAGTCTATCCTGCGCTGGCAGCTGACCCGTTTATCCGGCGCCAATAACAGCGACGAAAGCGTCCTGCTGGCGGGACTGGATATCACCGACGAAGTGGCCAACCGCGAAGCGCTGGAAAAGGCCAACGCCCGCATCCGGGACGCACTGGAAGAAGCCGAAACCGCCAACCGGTCCAAATCCATATTTCTGGCCAGCATGAGTCACGAAATACGCACCCCGATGAACGGCATTCTGGGGGCCGCGGAACTCCTGCTGGATTCCGGCATGAGCGAAGATCAGAAACAGTACCTGCAGATTATCCACGGCTCTTCCCATGTGCTGCTGGACATCATCAATGACATTCTGGATCTGTCGAAAATCGAATCAGGCAAACTGGAAATTGAAAAAATCAGCTATGACCTGAACGATCTGCTGACCAATCTGTATCAGCTGTTTAAAGAACCGGCACGCAAAAAAGGCCTGTCGCTGGTGTATTTTTATGACGGTGAACTGCCTCAGTACTGGCTGGGCGATCCCAAGCGCACCCGCCAGATCATCACCAACCTGCTCAGCAATGCCCTGAAATTTACCGACGACGGCTGCATTGAATTACGGGCCGAAGGCAAGGTGCTCGCCGGTAAACGCTATGAAGTCAGTATTTCCGTGCGCGATCAGGGCATCGGTATTCCCGCTGAAAAACAGGCGCAGATTTTTGAAGCCTTCCGTCAGGCTGACACCACCACATCACGTCAGTATGGCGGCACCGGCCTGGGACTGACCATCAGCCAGTACCTGGCTCAGGCCATGGGGGGCGATCTGAAGGTAACGTCGGTGATGGGCGAAGGCAGTACCTTCTCACTGACAGTGCCTCTGAATCAGGCCGAAGCGCCACGCCCGGAACGGCGCAAATCCCAGTCTGCCCTGCCCGGTTTAAGTGGCCATATCCTGCTCGCCGAAGACAATCTGGTTAACCAGAAAATCACCATTAAAATGCTCGACCGCCTGGGGATTCAGGTGAGTGTCGCCGACAATGGTGAAGAAGCCATTGGCGCCGTAATGGAAGGCAATTTTGATCTGGTGTTAATGGATGTGAACATGCCGGTGATGGATGGCATTGAAGCCACGGAACGCATCCGTGATCTGAGCAGCAGTAAAAGCAGCATTCCGATCATTGCACTGACGGCCAACGCCATGCTGCAGGATAAAAAGCGCTGTCTGGAAGCCGGCATGAATGGTTTCATCGCCAAACCACTGCGCATGGACGAGCTGGCCAGCACCCTGCGTGAAGCGCTGGCACAACGGCGTCAGGACGTTAATACTTCGCCCTGATAATCGCCGGCCAGATAAGCCTGCGCCAGCGTAATGGCCGCCAGTGCCCGCCCTTCGGTAAAGTCCTCACGGCCGTAAAGTTGCGCAAGATCGTCCAGTTTCCACGGAATCAGCTCCAGCGGTTCAGGCTCGTCACCTTCCAGCCGCGATTCATACAGATCACGCGCCACCACCACACTGATACCACCGCTCATATAGCTGGGCGACAGGCTGAGTTTTTTCAGGAAAATAAATTCGCGCGCCGCAAAACCGATTTCTTCCTGCAGTTCACGGTTACAGGCATCGCGCAGGCTCTCACCCATATCGATGGCACCTTTCGGCAGCGTCAGGGTGTAATCTTCAATTCCGCCCCCATATTCCCGGATCAGGGCAATGGTATCGTCATCCATCAGAGCCACCAGCATAACCGCGCCATTACCGCCGGGAACCAGCCGCTCGTAGGTACGTTCAACCCCGTTACTGAAGCGCAGGTCAAAAGACTCAACCCGGAACAGACGGCTCTGGGCGACGATATGACGTTCTAAAATCTGTGGTTTTTTATGCATGACAGCCCTGTTTTAATAGTCACTATGACAGCGAGTATAACCCTATGAGCCTACCTGATTGGCAACAAATTGATACCGTGCTGCTGGATATGGATGGCACCCTGCTGGATCTGCATTTTGATAATTACTTCTGGCTGGAGCACGTGCCTGCGCAATATGCGGCCCATCACGGACTGAGTGAAGAAGAAGCACTGGCCGAGCTGAACAAAAGTTTTACCGGTCTGCGCGGCACGCTGAACTGGTATTGCCTCGACTACTGGACCGAGCTCACCAGCCTGCCGATTGCCGAGCTGAAACGCGATGTGCAGGATAAAATCGGTTTCCGCCCGCACGTTAAAGACTTTCTGCAACGCCTGCGCGCCATGGGCAAACGCAGCGTGATCGTGACCAACGCCCATCGCGCCAGCGTAGATCTGAAGCTGGAACACACAGGTCTCGATCAGCTGGTTGACCGTATTATCAGCTCGCACGATTATCAGGAACCCAAAGAAAGTCAGGCCTTCTGGGATCATCTGTCCGGCGATGAAACATTCAATCCTGCCCGTACCCTGCTCATCGATGACAGCGAAGCTGTGCTAGAATCCGCCGCCCGCTGGGGCATCGGCTGGTTACTGGCCATTTACCACCCGGACAGCCGCAAACCGCCAAAAACTGACGGCCGTTTCCCCGGGGTGAACCACTTTGACGAACTCAAATTCTGATGATCAGTGCCCGCCGGCCGTATCAGGAGACGACATGACAGAGCCGACCGCAAAGATCCGCCTTGATAAATGGCTGTGGGCCGCCCGTTTTTTCAAAACCCGGGCGCTGGCCAAGGCCGCCATAGAAGGCGGCAAAGTGCATTACGAAGGCCAGCGCTGCAAAGTCAGCAAAACGGCCGAGATCGGCGCCACGCTGACCGTGCGCCAGGGATTCGATGAGAAAAAGATCGTGATTGTCGCCCTGTCAGATCAGCGCCGTGGCGCGCCGGAAGCCCGGCTGCTGTATGAAGAAACTGCCGAAAGTATCAAAAAGCGCATGGACGAAGGCGAACGCCGCCGCATCATGCGCCATTCCATGCAGGCACCGGATCATAAACCCAACAAAAAAGAACGCCGCGATATGCGCCGTTTTGAACGTAATCAGGATCACTGACAGATGAACACCATGGTAAGCGATCAGCTGCAACGCTTCAGCTTTGATAACACGGATATCCGCGGCGAAATTGCCCACCTGAATCAGGCCTACCGGGAAGTGATTAACCGTCACCACTACCCGCACATGATTGCCCGTGAACTGGGTGAACTGATGGCCGCCACCGCCCTGCTGAGTGCCAACCTGAAATTCAAAGGGCGCCTGACACTGCAGTTACGCCTGCCCGGCAATGTTTCACTGCTGCAGGCCGAAACCAACGAACAGGGCCAGCTGCGCGCCATCGCCCGCTACGACGATACCAGCGCAGAAGACGAACTCAGCCTTGAGAACGGCCAGATGGTCATCACCATGGAACCGGATCAGGGACAGAAATATCAGGGCATTACCGCCATCGAAGGCGGTAACATCGCCGGTGCTCTGGAAGATTATTTCGAGCAGTCGGAACAACTGGGCAGCCGCTTCTGGCTGTTCTGTGATGGTCAGACTGCTGCCGGCCTGATGCTGCAGAAAATGCCGGCCATGAAAAATGACGACGCCGATGCCTGGGAGCGTATCGGCCATCTGGCGGCCACAGTAAAACAGGAAGAACTGCTGCAGTTACCCGCCGACACCCTGCTGCACCGTCTGTTCCACGAAGAAGAAACCCGGATTTACCCGGCATCGGCGCTGAGTTTCTTCTGTACCTGCTCGAAAGACCGCATCGCCAATGCGCTGCACCAGTTGGGTTATGACGAACTGAATGGCATGATAAGGGAACAGGGCAAGATTGATATCACCTGCGAGTTCTGTGCTCAGCATTACGTTTTTGATCAGCAACAGGTCGATGACCTGTTCCCTGAACAGCGTCAGCACTGATTACTTTTTAAACAAACGCTATTGCCTCAATAGAGAACGACTCTCAACAACTGACCGACAGGGGCTTAGCGTTTGATCAATTTTCTGGCATAATTCCGCGCCTTCTTACTTATTGGGTTCGCCCAAGCACCCTCAGGGCGTTATGAGACATCTGCGTATGGCCAGAAGCCGTACACTAAAAGAGGACCCTTCCGGGCACAGATATGAGCACTGTTTACACCGATTTATCCACTCCGTTTCTGGTAGAACAAGCCATCGCACGCGGCGAAGGCCAGCTGCAGGACAACGGCGCACTGGTTGTTAAAACCGGTAAGCGTACCGGCCGCTCACCAATGGACAAGTACATTGTTGAAGAGCCAAGCAGCAAAGACGCCATCGACTGGGGCAATATCAACCGCCCGTTTGATGCCGACAAGTTCGATGCTCTGTGGGAACGCGTGGAAGAATATCTGGCCCAGCACGACAGCTTTGTATCGCACGTGCACGTAGGCTCTGATCCCCAGCACTATCTGCCGGTCAAAATGACCACTCAGACTGCCTGGCAGAATCTGTTTGGCCGTAACCTGTTCATCCTGCCGGAAAGCTACAACCCGTCAGATAAAGAAGAGTGGCAGATTCTGAACGTAGCCGGTTTCGAATGTGACCCTGAGCGTGACGGCACTAACTCTGACGGCGCTGTCATCGTAAACTTCGCCCAGCGCAAAGTGCTGCTGGCGGGTATGCGTTACGCCGGTGAAATGAAGAAAGCCATGTTCGGCGTGCAGAACTTCCTGCTGCCGGAAAAAGACGTGCTGCCAATGCACTGCTCCGCCAATGTCGGCGAAGATGGCGATACCTGCCTGTTCTTCGGTCTCTCCGGTACCGGTAAAACCACCCTGTCCGCCGACCCTGAACGTTACCTGATCGGTGACGACGAGCACGGCTGGGGGAAAGGCACCGTATTCAACATCGAAGGTGGCTGCTACGCAAAAACCATCGATCTGTCGCAGAAAAACGAGCCCATCATCTGGAATGCCATTAAGTTCGGCGCCATCGTGGAAAACGTCACCATCGACGAAAACACCCGCGTTGCCGACTATGCCAACACCAGCCTGACCGAAAACGGCCGCTGCGCATACCCGCTGACCCACGTTGAAAAGCGTGTGGAAGAAAACATGGCCGGTGAACCGAAAGCCGTGATCTTCCTCACCTGTGATATGACCGGCGTACTGCCACCGGTTTCTATCCTCAGCAAAGAACAGGCGGCTTACCACTTCCTGTCCGGTTACACCGCACTGGTTGGTTCTACCGAAATGGGTGGTACCAAAGGTCTGAAGTCCACCTTCTCTACCTGCTTCGGTGCGCCTTTCTTCCCGCGCCCGGCCGGCGAATACGCTGAGCTGCTGATGAAGCGTGTGACGGAATTTGGTTCTCAGGTGTATCTGGTCAACACTGGCTGGACCGGTGGTCCTAACGGTGGCGGCGGTGAGCGTTTCAGCATCCCGACTACACGTGCAGTAATCGCTGCGATTCAGTCTGGTGCACTACGTGATGCCGAAACGGAAGAACTGCCGGTCTTCGGTCTGCATATGCCAACCGCTCTGGAAGGTGTTGATGCAACACTGCTCAACCCCACCAAAGCCTGGAACAACATGGCAGACTGGGAAGCGGCAGCCAAGAACCTGGCCGCGCAGTTTACTGAAAACTTCAAGAAGTATGACGTCTCTGACGCCATCGTGAACGCCGGTCCGCAGCTGTAATCTGCAACGGTTATTAACGACAGAACGGGAGCTTCGGCTCCCGTTTTTTATGCCTGTTTCAGGCCCGCTGTCCGGCCCCCGCCATCACTGAAAAATGCCATTATCTGAGAAGCAGCAATAAGTCACATCTTCACCCTGCGCGCATCCGTGAGCACAACGCACTTCTCGGTTATACTCCGCCTTCGATTTTTTACCGTTCCATCTGTCCGAGAGAGTTATGAGTCAGGAATCCATTGGTTTTCGTATTGCTGAAGAACTGGGCATCCGCCCGCAACAGGTATCTGCCGCCGTCGCCCTGCTGGATGAAGGCGCTACCGTGCCTTTTATCTCGCGTTACCGTAAGGAAGTCACCGGCTCGCTGGACGACAGCCAGCTGCGTACACTGGAAGAACGTCTGCGTTACCTGCGCGAAATGGAAGAACGCCGTGACAGCATTCTGAAAAGCATCGATGAACAGGGCAAACTGACCGACGAGCTGAAGAAAGACATTCTTGCCGCCGACACCAAAACCCGCCTCGAAGACCTCTACCTGCCATACAAGAAAAAGCGCCGCACCAAAGGCCAGATCGCCATCGAAGCCGGTCTGGAACCATTAGCCGATGCGCTGATGGAAAACCCGGATCTGAATCCGGAAGCCGAAGCGGGCGCTTACATCAACTCTGAAAAAGACGTATCCGACGCCAAAGCGGCTCTGGATGGTGCCAAATACATTCTGATGGAGCGCTTTGCCGAAGACGCAGACCTGCTGGCCAAACTGCGCGGCTTTATGAAGCAGGAAGCCACACTGTCAGTCCGTGTCGTTCCCGGTCAGGAAGGCCCGGGGGCAAAATTTGCTGATTACTTTGAACACGACGAACCACTGAAAAGCGTTCCCAGCCACCGTGCGCTGGCAATTCTGCGTGGCCGCAACGAAGGCATTCTGAGCTTCTCGCTGGTGACCGGTGATCCGCAGGACAAACTGGCGGCCAGCCCGTGCGAAGCCATGATCGCCGAGCACGTAGGCATCGAAAACAAAGGCCGTGCCGCGGACCGCTGGCTGGCGGAAGTGGTGAAGTGGACCTGGCGCATCAAACTGCTGACGCACCTGGAAACCGAGCTGATGGGCGACGTGCGTGAACAGGCAGAAGAATCTGCCATTAAGGTCTTTGCCGATAACCTGAAAGATCTTCTGTTAGCGGCGCCAGCGGGCCGTAAAGCCACCATCGGCCTCGACCCGGGTCTGCGTACCGGGGTGAAAGTTGCGGTGGTGGATAACACCGGCAAAGTCGTGGATCAGGCCACCATTTATCCGACGCCACCACAGAACAAACTGGCGGAATCTGCCGCCGTACTGACAGCACTGATCGCCAAACACAACGTCGAGCTGATCTCCATCGGTAACGGCACCGGCTCGCGTGAAACCGACAAGTTCGTCGGCGATATGATCAAAGCCAACCCGGCGCTGAAAAACGTGCAGAAAGTGATGGTGAACGAAGCCGGTGCTTCGGTTTACTCAGCCTCGGAACTGGCAGCGAAAGAATTCCCCGATCTCGACGTCACCATTCGTGGCGCGGTTTCCATCGCCCGCCGCCTGCAGGACCCACTGGCCGAGCTGGTGAAAATTGAACCCAAATCCATCGGTGTTGGCCAGTACCAGCACGACGTGAACCAGACTCAGTTAGCGCGCACGCTGGATGCCGTGGTGGAAGACTGTGTGAACTCCGTGGGTGTCGATCTGAATACCGCCTCCGCCCCACTGCTGACCCGGGTATCCGGTCTGAACACCACACTGGCCAGCAACATCGTGGCCTTCCGTGATGCCAACGGTGCCTTTAACAGCCGCGATGATCTGAAAAAAGTGCCGCGCCTGGGCGATAAAACCTTCGAACAGGCCGCCGGCTTCCTGCGCATTATGAATGGCAGTAACCCGCTGGATGCGTCCGCGGTTCACCCTGAGTCGTATCCGGTGGTAGAAAAAATCGCGCATGAATTTTCCCGTGATGTATCCAGCCTGATCGGTGATTCTGCGTTATTAAAATCCGTGAACGCGGCGAAATTTACCGACGAACACACAGGTGAAATTACCGTTAAAGATATCGTCAGCGAATTACAGAAACCGGGCCGCGATCCGCGTCCTGAATTTAAATTCGCCGAATTTAAAGATGGCGTGGAAGAGATTAAAGACCTGAAACCCAACATGGTTTTAGAAGGCGTGATCACCAACGTCGCCGCCTTTGGTGCGTTTGTCGATATCGGTGTGCATCAGGACGGCTTAGTGCATATTTCTGCGCTGTCAGATACGTTCGTCAAAGACCCGCGTGATGTGGTGAAAGCCGGTGATATCGTTAAAGTCAAAGTCATGGAAGTGGACGTGGCGCGTAAGCGTATCGGCCTGTCCATGCGTATGAGCGATGACGCCAACGAACGCGCGGCGGAAAAAACGCCGGGTGAGAAAAATAACCGCAACCGCGGTGGTGGCAAACAGCGCAACAGCTTTGGCGACAAAGGTTCACAACCCCAGGGCGCCATGGCCGGTGCAATGGCTGCCGCCTTTGCCAAAGCGAAAAAATAACACGCATTAACAGCACTATCAGCTAAGGCAGGGAAGCCGTTATTAATATGAAAATGGCGGGCGCTGACAGTATGTCATCCGCCCGGTCGCTTTCAGACAACAATCGCCACTGAACACTCAGTACCAATAACTTCACCCACCGGCAGTATCGTTTCTCCTGCTTTTCCTCCTATAATTCGTCGCAACCTATACTTAGCAACCAAGATCCGAGCTCCGAGGCAGCCTTGACCACACTTTCTCAAATCAGTTACCAGAACGCTCTGGCCCTGTTCGATCAGCCGCAGAATCTTGATCTGCTGAACCGTATTCAGCGCGGTATCGAAAAAGAAGGCCTGCGCTGCTCCGCCCAGGGGGTCATCAGTCAGAAGCCCCACCCCAAAGGCCTCGGCTCAACTCTGACACACCCGTCGATCACCACGGACTATTCTGAAGCACTGCTGGAATTTATTACGCCGGTCTTCGCCAGCGCCCATGAAGCACTGGCCTATCTCAACATTGCCCATCGCTTTGCCTACAAACAACTGGATGGTGAGCTGATCTGGCCGGCTTCCATGCCCTGTATTCTGCAGGGAGAAATGAGCATCCCGATTGCCTGGTATGGCACCTCCAACACCGGCCGTCTGAAACATGCTTACCGGCATGGCCTGTGGCATCGCTATGGCCGCATTATGCAGACCATATCCGGCATTCATTATAATTTTTCCATGCCCGATGCCCTCTGGCCGGTGCTGGCCAAAGCGGATGGTTTCGACCCCGCGGACGATAATCCACGGGCCATGCAGAATTATATTTCCGCACGCTACTTTGCTCAGATCCGTAACTTCCGCCGTTATTCCTGGCTGCTGATGTATCTGTTCGGTGCATCACCTGCGGTCTGTGAAAGCTTCCTCGCCGGCCGCGATCACAAACTCGACCGCATCAATGACCACACTTTGTACGCGCCTTACGCGACGTCGCTGCGCATGAGTGATCTGGGCTACCAGAATAACGCTCAGGATGGACTGCGGGTCTGCCACAATTCGGTCACCACCTATGTCGAAACCCTGGGCCGAGCCATTAAAGATCCGATTCAGGCTTACGAACAGATTGGTGTGCGTGATACCCAGGGCGACTACCTGCAGCTGAATACCAATCTGCTGCAGATTGAAAACGAATACTACAGCGATATCCGTCCGAAACGGGTGGCCCGCCACGGTGAGAAACCGCTGCAGGCGCTGGCCCGGTATGGCGTGGAATATATTGAGGTGCGCTGCACCGACGTGAACCCTTTCCTGCCGGAAGGCATTGATGTGCCACAGATGCATTTTATGGATCTGTTCCTCACCTGGTGTCTGCTGGAACCCAGCGCTGACATCGATGACAACGAATTCCTGCGCAACAAACGCAACCTGCACAAAGCCGTAATGGAAGGGCGTCGTCCCGGCCTGATGCTGGAGCGCGGTGACAAAGACGAATCCCTGCAACAGTGGGGGCTGGACCTGATTGAACTGATGCGACCACTGGCCGCGGCGATGGATAAGGCAGCAGGCACTGTGTTCCACACGGATGCCCTGAATCAGCAACGCTTAAAACTGCTGGATGCTGAACTGACACCGTCAGCACGTATCGTCCGTCATCTGAAGGAAAGTGGTGATGAGTTTTCTGATATGACGCTGGCGCTGGCCGGTCAGCACCGCAAAACCCTGGCGGAAGATCTGGCGCCCGGGGTATACCGCGAGTGGCAGCAGATGGCGCGCGATTCCCTGCAGGAGCAGGAGGACATCGAAGCGGCCGATACGCAGAGCTTTGATGATTTTCTGCAGGAATATCTGGCCAAATAAATACGCAGCCGGTGCAGAAACCGCAGACTCAGACTGCGGTTTCACCCGCTCTGCATTCTCAGTTCTGAACCACAAAACTGCTGAAATAAAGATCGTCGATGTACGGCATATCCTCCAGCTGAACCATCAGAGCCCTCACTTCATCCAGCGCCACTTTGCGCAGCGATTCCCGGCCTTCAGAGCTGTTCATGGTGTCACTATCCTGCGCACTGAATAACAGCACCAGTTTGTTACGGATGTACGGCTTATGGTGCTTGACGGCATCCGCTGCGTCCCCACCGGTTACCTTCAGCGCGATCTCCGTGCGCAGATATTTCATGCGCCCGCTGCTGCCATAATTCACCACGATGGCCGGTTCTATCTTAACGTACTCGGTACCGGCCGTGACCGGCAGCTCATCTTCGGCCCGTACTGTCAGGGCCAGTAACAAGGCTGACACAAGGAAAAAATAATCTGTTGCCCTGCGGAACATACCGCCTGTCCTCCGTTCTGATTCATCTGTCCGTTAATGCAGCCTCAAAACCATGCAGAGACTGCTTTAAGCTTAGACCAGTTAGCGTTCGGTGGTAGACTCCGGAGCTGATATTCCCTGACCCTGCTGTAATGGAAAATCCCATGACGTCCTTCTTCCGTTCTCTGTCCCTGCATCATGGCTATCTGGCGGCCGCCCTGTCCTGCGCCGGTCTGCTGGCAATGGCTTACTACTTTGAATATGTGCTGTATCTCGATCCCTGCCCGCTGTGTATGCTGCAGCGCCTGATCACTCTGATGATCGGTATTGGTTTCCTGCTCGCTTTCTTCACCCGCAACACCGGCTGGCCGCTGAAACTGTCACTGCTGTTTACCATCGGCTGGGGCGTATTCGGCATCTGGGCGGCCGATCATCAGCTGTGGCTGCAGAACCTGCCACCCGAAGATGTTCCGGCCTGCGGACCCAGTTTCGACTATATGCTCGATACCATGCCACTGGCTGAGCTGCTGAAAGTCATGCTGCACGGTGATGGCAACTGCGCTGAAGTGTCCTGGACACTGCTGGGCAAAAGTATGCCCTGGTGGACCCGCATTGCCTTTGCGGTTTACGGTCTGGCCGCCCTGTTTGCCCTGTGGCGTTCATCGGTAAAACGGGCGGACTGATCCGCCCGCGAAAGCATAAAGCCTGAAATTTTCAAGCGAAAAAAGGCAAAAAAGCTGCTTGCCTCGCCGATTTTGACCAGCCTATAGTGTTCCCTACAAGTTTAAAAAATATCAGCCTGGGCAACAGCCAAAACAGGCGGCGGAGGAGAACACTATGCTGGAAACCTGTAAATCAGCCCAGGAGCGATGGGGCGGAGTCCATAAACTGATTGATCGCTGGCTGAACTCCCGTCAGGGGCTGATCGTCCAGTTCTGCGCCCTGAGTTCAGGCAAACCCCTCAGTCTTGATGCGCCGCTCGGCGATACCCTCAGCCGTTTCTGCGAAACGCTGATGGACTACTGTTCTCATGGTCATTTTGAAATTTATGACCAGCTGCTGGCGGAAGCCCGTGAGTATCAGGATGAAGAAGGCATTGAACTGGCCAATACGCTGGTGCCCAAACTGGATGAACTGACGTCCCGCTGCGTTGATTTTAACGATACCTACGACGAACACTGCACCTTCGATCAGCTGGCCAGACTGCCTGCCGATCTTTCCGGTATCGGCGAGCTGCTGGAAGAACGTTTTGAGCTGGAAGACCAGCTGATTGAAAAACTGCATAACATCCACCAGCAACCTGCTGTCGCCGTCTGACCCACTCTGCTGTGGTGCCCTGTTGTCGGCAGGGCATCAGTCTGTCTCACCTCAGCCATCACCGTCCCGCGCATTAACAGCTACACTTAATGCTATATACCCAGTTGTCCAGGAACACTGACCATCATGCGCATCACACAGCTCAGCCCTCTGCTGATATTGGTGTTGGCAACCCTGCCGGGCCTGACGGCCTGCAGTCAGGGCAAAGAACCGGCAGAGACCTATGAAGTGGCCCGTCAGGGGGTCTATTCCGCGACCTTTTCCGCGGATGGTGACAGTCTGATGGTGGGCAGCATCCACCACGGCGGCAGCCTCTGGCAAATGCCGCCACCGGAGCGGGTATACGACTGGAATCACAAAGCAGACGGCGTCAGCAACCTCACTCACAGTGCTTTTTCTGCGGATGGTCGCTACGTTGCCACCACCGACAACCGCACTATTGTTCTCTGGCAACGGGACACAGGCGAAGCCGTCTGGTTCTGGAACGCCCCCGGCGATATCGAAGACATTGAACTGACCACCGACGGTCGTTATGCCCTGCTCGCCATGCGCGACTTTACCGCCACCCTGTTTGATATCCAGAACGGAGGAATACGTCACCGCCTGGCCCACGACGGCATTGTGTATGACGTCAGCATTGATCATGACGGTATGCTGGCAGCCAGCGGCAGTGACGATCTCAACGCCAGATTATGGAATCTGGAAAATGGCGAGCTGCTGCACACCATCCACCACAACAATCAGGTAAAAACGGTTCAGTTATCGGCCGACGGACGGCTGCTGTTTACCTCCGCCCTGAATGAAAGCGGTAAAATCTGGGATACGGCTTCGGGTCAGCTGCTGAAAGAAATTCCGGCCAAAAGCGGGCATTTCAGCGCGGCCAAATTTTCCGCCACCGACACCCGCCTGCTGACCGGCAGTTCATCCGGGCAAATTACGCTGTGGAATGTCAGCACTGGCGAAGTAATTGATCAGTGGCGGGCCAAACCCAGAGATGCCTGGGTCAGCACTCATGTATTGATTGAAGATGTCAGCTTCGCCTCGTCAGAATGGCGTGCTGCAGGCACCAACGGCCTGCTGTACTTCCTGCGCTGACATCAGGGCGGGACTACTCGGTACTGCGCTGCAGTTGCTGAGTACGGTTCTCCAGCAGGGCTTTCACCTTCTGAGTATCATCTAACAACCCGGGAATATCTGCCGGGTTGACCGTCAGCGGCGCCACGCCGGGCGCTTGTGGCACCGTCTCTGATGGCGCCGGAACTTCCTGCTGAGGTTTCTCTGTCGCCGTTTTTAACGGTTGCAGAATATTGGCAGCGGTATCGATTTCCACAGCAATGGCCGCCACGCCTTCCGGCACTTCATCACCCATATGCCACTGCCCCGTGTCGTCCTGCCACTTATAGTAAGTCTGGCGCGTCTGAAACGTGGAACGCACATCCGGCATGACCGTTTGCCCACTGTCACTCTGACCGCCGGTGCCACGGTTAATGAAATACGGTGTGGCCGCCATAATCGCCACAACGACAATAACAGGTATAATTTTCACAGCCAGCCGATATTTCATATTTACTTAATCCTTGTGATTGGTTCCACGGCGGTTGATTATCACCTATGCTACAAGGGCGTTTGGTTCACATAAGAACGCCCGGACAGGGACAGAATAACAGGATCAGATTTGTGACTGACACAGAGACACCACAACCCGCATCACCTTCTGTTCGTGTTGTTACCAGAACAGCACCGATACGGATAATGATAGCAAACGCCAAAGGCGGTTGTGGTAAAACGACAATGGCCACCAATATTGCCAGTCACTACACCCGCCACGGCAAAATAACCGCGCTGATTGATTACGATCCCCAGGGCTCCTCCATGGACTGGTTACAGGCGCGGGATGACCATCTGCCTCAGATTACCGGCGTTGCCGCCTTTCAGCGCCATGCGCCGAAAGCCACCACCCGTACCTGGAGCCTGCGTGTTCCCATGGGCACCTCCAGAGTGGTGATCGATACGCCGGCAGGACTCAACGGCAACGAACTGTCCGACCTTATTCAGCAATCGGATGTCATTATTATTCCGGTCGTCCCCTCAGCGATTGATATCCGCGCCGCCACCGGTTTTATCCGCGATGTCATGTTATCCAGGGCCTTCCGCATTAATCCCAAACCCATCGCCGTGGTGGCCAACCGGGTACGCAAAAACACCCTGATCTACGCCAAGCTGGAAAAATTCCTCACCAGTCTGCAGATCCCCTTTATTGCTTCGTTCCGCGATACACAATTCTATATCCGCGCCAGTGAGCATGGTCTGGGCCTGGTTGATTTTGACCAGCGTGAACGTGACGCAAAAGATATGAAAGAGTGGCAGAAGCTCATCAACTGGCTCAACGAGCAGATTGACCAGATCACCAATCTGCAGAATCAGAGCAATCATTAAAAAAACGGTAAAATCGGCCAGTTATATAACAGCCCGGCAGAATGTCGCTTTCGTCGCAGTATTTATACGTCTGAACAGACATATCGCAATAATTGATCTTACAAGCTTGTACTCAGTTAAGAACGATTTACTATAACCAGCACACGTTTAAAATTTCATCTAAAATCCATGGATGAAGCCACTTCAATTCGTATAATGCCTGAATCCAAACCCGAATGAGGATCTGAGTATGGCCGCCCGTAAAAAAGCTCCCGCAAAGAAAACCATCGCCAGCAAAAGCAAGGCGACTGCCAAAGCTGCAAAAGCACCGGTAAAAGCCCGCAAAGCGGTAGCTAAAAAACCGGCAGCAAAGAAAACTCCGGCGAAGAAGACCGTTGCTAAAAAAACCGTCGCTAAAAAGGCTCCGGCTAAAAAAGCAGTGGCCCGCAAAGCGCCTGCGAAAGCATCCCTGAGCCCGGCACAACTGCTGGAGCAGGAAATTGCCAAACTGCAGGTTAAGCTGGAAGCTGCCCGGATCAAGGAATTGACTGCCGCTGAAAAAGCGGTCGCCAAGGCCACCACTGCCAAAGATAAAGCCGCAGCCAAGCTGGCCAAAGCCAACGAAGCCCGTAAAAAATCTCAGGAACGCGTTAAAGCGAAGAAAACCGCCGCTGCGGTTAAAGCGCTGGAGTCAGCCCGTAGCCGCGTTGATACAGCCAAAGCAGAAGCTGCTGCTGCCAAAGATGCTCTGGTTGAAGCCAAAGCCACTCTCACAACCCTGACCGGCGAACAGAAAGCCCGCGAAGCATTGGCCAAAGCCGTCAGCACCTTCGAAAAGGAACAGGCGAAGAAAGCTAAAGCGGCCAGCAAGAAAAAGAAAGCAGTAAAAAAAGCGGCTCCTAAGAAAGCAGCGGCTAAAAAAGCGCCTGCCAAAGCGGCAGAAGCCCCGGCAAAAGCAGCACCTAAGAAGGCAGCTGCCAAAAAAGCAGCTCCGAAGAAAGCGGCTCCGGCTAAGAAATCGGCTCCTGCGAAAAAAGCTGCGCCTAAGAAAGCCGCGGCAGCGAAAAAACCGGCTGCCAAAAAAGCAGCACCGGTAAAAAAACCCGCAGCCCCCGCTCCGGCCCCGGTGACAGAAAAGCCAGCTGAACCTGCACCGGCCAGGGAAGAGACCATTGTCACTCAGCCAGAGGCGGCACCTGTGACGTCTCCGGAACCAGCAACGATATCGCAGCCGGTTGCCGAAGAAATTACTCCGGTTAAACCCGCTACAGAACCAGCGACGCCAGCCAGTGAAGAGAAAAAAGACGATGACAATACGTCTTCTGAATCTTCTTCCAGCCTGTTTGGCAAAGACTGATCAGTCAGTGGTAAGCGCGATAAAACGCTGAAAAAGAGGCCGTATGGCCTCTTTTTTTTGCGCTGTTGCCGGGCCATTTCCAGCGCCAGAGAAAAACAGGGCATCCAGCTCAAGCAGGGGTTCCTGCGTACCGTTATCGGCTGAACTCAACGCCTGATACAGACGACGGATGGCTTCCTGTTCAGCACTCAGCTCCGCCTGCAGCAGCTGCGAACGCAGTGGCTCGGAATCTTTGCTCAGGCGCTGGCGCACTGCACGCAGCGGCACCACCATCTGCTCACGCCAGTGGAGATAATCACTGAGACTGTCCTCGCCAGGCCAGTGCCGCCCCAGCGAATTCAGCCAGTGATCCGCCAGCAGCATGACCACATCCACAGCGAAATCATTCTGCAGCTGCAACACACATTCCTTCACGCCCGGCCTGCCATACAGGTCGATTGCATGGTGCCATAGTGGGTTATCACCGTTTTCTGTGGCAAACTGCGCGGCCATGTTCATCTCCACTTTTCAGTCACTGAGCCAGTATTTAAGCAATGATCGAATTTAATCAGGTTTCCATGCAGCGCGGAACGCAGATGCTGCTGAAAGACGCCAGCCTGCGCATTCATGATGGCCAGAAACTGGCGCTGATCGGCCCTAACGGCGCCGGCAAATCCAGTCTGTTTGCCCTGCTTAACGGCGAACTGGGCGTGGATGGCGGAGACCTGCATATGCCGCCTAAGTGGCGTATTGCCCATATGAAACAGGAAGTCGAAGCCAGCGAACGCAGCGCCCTCGACTACGCCATGGATGGTGACACGCTTTACCGGGAGATTGAAGCCGGCATCGCCAACGCTGAAAGTGATAACGCTCTGGCTGACTGGCTGGATAAAATGGATCAGCATCAGGGCTATCAGGTGCCGGTGAAAGCCGAACAGTTACTGCACGGCCTGGGCTTCAGCAAAGAGCAACTGCAGTATCCGGTTAAAAGCTTTTCCGGTGGCTGGCGTATCCGTCTGAATCTGGCCCAGGCACTGATGATGCCATCCGACCTGATGCTGCTCGACGAACCCACCAACCACCTGGATTTAGAAGCCACCCTGTGGCTCGAGCAGTACCTGAAAAATTACCCGGGTACATTGCTGTTTATTTCCCACGACCGCGATTTTATTGATGGCGTGGCTGATCATATCGTGCACCTTCACAACCAGACGCTGACCCAGTATCCGGGCAACTACAGCGCCTACGAACGTATCCGCGCAGAAAAGCTGGCGCAGCAGCAGAGCGTGTATGAGAAACAGCAGGAGCGCGTCGCTGAGATCGAGAAATTTGTTACCCGCTTTAAGGCCAAGGCCAGTAAGGCAAAACAGGCTCAGAGCCGTTTAAAAGAGCTGCAGCGTATGGAGCTGATTGCCCCGGCCCATGTGGACTCGCCCTTCCGTTTTGAGTTTCCGGCGTATGAAAAAATGTCCACGCCACTGCTGGCGGTAGACAATGCCGACCTGGGCTACGGCGATAAAACCATTCTGCCCGGAGTTAAACTCAGCATAGTACCGGGTCATCGCGTTGGTCTGCTCGGTCCTAACGGCGCCGGTAAATCCACCCTGCTGAAAACCCTGTGCAATGAGATCAGTATGCTCAGCGGTGAACGCTCAGAAGGCGAACATCTGCGCATCGGCTATTACGCCCAGCATCAGCTGGAATCGCTGGATGTAAAAGCCACCGGCGCGCTGATTCTGCAGCGCTTAAAACCAAAAGCCTCCGAACAGGAAATCCGTAACTTTTTAGGCGGCTTTGGCTTTCACGGTGACCGCGCGCTGGAAGTGATCGAACCCTTTTCCGGTGGTGAAAAAGCCCGTCTGGCGCTGGCCTGTGTTGCCTGGATGAAACCCAACCTGCTGATCCTCGACGAACCGACCAACCATCTGGATATCGAAATGCGTGAGGCGTTAACCCTCGCCCTGCAGAATTTCCCCGGTGCGATTTTAGTGGTCAGCCACGACCGTCACCTGCTGAAAGCCACAGTGGATGAATACTGGCTGGTTGATAATGGCAAAGTGCAGGAATTTGAGGGTGACCTCGACGATTACCATCAGTATCTGCAGAACCGTGACGAAATCAGCGCTGAAACTGATAACGCCTCAGCGGCACAGGCAAAAGCAGAAAAGCCTGCCGTCGACCGCAAAGAGCAGAAACGCCTGGAAGCCGAACGCCGTCAGCGCCTGGCCCCGCTGCGCAAAAAGCAACAGGCCGCAGAAAAGCTCATGGAAAAGCTGCAGGCGCAGCTTTCTGACATCGAAGAAAAACTGGCCGACAGTGGCATCTATGACGCAGAACGTAAAGACGAGCTGAATACCCTGCTGCAACAACAGGGTAAAGTAAAAAGCGAACTGGACGACGCTGAAGCCGAATGGATGGAATTAACCGAACAGCTTGAGGAAGCGGAATAATGATCTCGCGCCGTACCCTTGTGAAAGCGTCTGTCGCCGGTGCTGCAGCCATGGCGATTGGCGGCGTCGCCGTACGCGGTATTTCCGCAAGCCGCAGCTATGATTTAGCCGCGCTGGTAAAAGAGATTGGCAATATGCCATTAGCGGAACTGCGCAATAAGGGCGGAGACTGGTCTGTAGGGCAGGTATTTGCTCATATGGCACAAAGCATCGATTACTCGATGACGGGTTACCCACAGATGAAATCCGCCGCCTTCCGTGCCACCGCCGGCAGTGTTGCCTTTCATATTTTTGGCGCCGCCGGTCAGATGTGCCACCCGCTGAATGAAGCCATTCCCGGTGCACCGGAATTATCCGCTGAGCTGACCACCGAACAGGGCTTTGCCTTACTGCAGCAAAGCAGTGAGCGCTTCCTCGCCTTCCGCCAGCAGCCACGGGCACATTTTGCTTTTGGTGATCTGTCGCTGGCACAGTACGAAGCGGCGCATTGTCTGCACATCCTTAATCACCTGGATGCCTTTACCAGCACCATGACCACCGTCTGAAACAGCACAGCCGATCTCATTGAGCAGCCCTGCCCACCGCCCGGGCCAGCGCCATCACAGAGACACCAATTACGTCCTCAACCGACGAGCCACGCGACAGGTCACTGATGCTGGCGCGGAAGCCCTGTAAGAAGGGCCCGTAAGCATCGGCACCGGCAAAACGCTGCGCAGCCTTATAGGCGATGTTGCCGGCATTCAGATCAGGGAAGATCAGAATATTAGCTTTGCCTGCGACCTCGCTGGCACGTTTTACTTTGGCGGCTGCAACGTCTGCTGAAATGGCTGCATCCAGCTGAAATTCACCATCGATTTTCATCGCCGGATACTTTTCCGCTGCCAGAGTCTGCGCCTGCGCTACCGCTTCCTGCACCTTATTCACCGCCTCATGCTCTGCGCTGCCATCGGTCGAGAAAGATAAAAAAGCCATGCGCGCTTGCCAGCCGAGTAATTCGTTTGCCGTCTGCGCACTGTTGATGCCAATCTGCGCCAGTTCAGTACTGTCCGGCGATGGGTTTACACCACAGTCAGCGAACACCATTAATTCACCTTCACTGCCGGCAAACCCCGGTATGCGCATCAGAAAAATACTGGAAGGCAGGCTGATCCCCTCCTGCAGACCGATATACGTCAGGCCGGACATAATCACGTCCGAGGTTGCACAGGTTAAACCACCGACCATAGCCTCTGCACCACCGGCGGCAATCATAATACTGGCGGCATCCAGCGGATTTTTAAAATGCCGGTGCAGACGCTTTTCGCTGACATCGAAACCCGCGTTAAGGTAGCGGCCGACCCACGCTTCATTCAGAGCTTCGTCATCCGTACACAGACATTCTGTACCAGGCGGATATTGACTGCTGTTTAAACTGTCTGCATCGGCAAATAACACGATCGGTTTCGCCAGGGATTCTTTCAACAGGTATTCCACCACCGCCGGCAGGCGTTTATCCGTACCTTCCGGGAAAATAATGCGCAGATTTTTACCGCGGATTTTATCTTTTAACGTTTCAATAACAGACATGGTTTGCATCTCCTTCTGCTACAGCAAATGCCTGCACATATTCATGCCTGCAGCAGAGTGACAAATAAGTAATAACAAGATTGCGCCTGTGCGCGGCCTCAGCTGCTTTGCGGTAAAGGTATACCTGAGGCTCAGGACTATCGGCGGCGAGAATTTCAATACAGTTCCAGTGCTTAAGATCATCCCCATGCATATGGAGGGTTTTAAACACAGCTTCTTTGGCGGCAAAAAGACAGGAAAAATAAAGCACCGGAGAGGATCTGGCAGCGGCTTCAGCAATCTCCCGGGCAGTAAAGGTAAAACGTATAAAAGCCGGCGACGTCAGTGCCCGCTCAATACGCTCCGTTGCAAGAATGTCTGTACCTACCGCTGCAATCAAAGACGGCTCTCCACAGCTTAAAAATACAGCGGCCGGTATAACTACCGGCCGCTTATTTATCAGCGATACTCGTAGTCACCCGCTTTATATTTTGGCGGGATAAAAGGAATCTGCAGATAAGACTCATATTTTCCACCGGTGTGAATAATATGATTACCTTTGTTATCAGTTTCCCATGAGAAAGGTTCAAACCAGCCTTCACGGATATAACGGCCGGCGACACGTAAACGCAGTTGCTGCCCTTTATGCCAGATACGGCTGTGTGGATAGAATTCGATATCCACCGGAACGATTTCGCCTTTACTCAGTTTCTCTTCCTTACGGTGACTCATAACCGGCTGGAAGTCCGTGGACAGTTCTTCGTCCAGCGCACGATGCGACACACGCATTTTGCCCCAGGCACCCGGATGTGGTTCATCCAGTACACTGGTCGGTAACCAGTTACCTTCTTCATCCAGCTTCAGTACGGTGAGGAACAGGTCCATATCATCGTGGGCTTCAGCTTCTACCCACATACGCAGTTTCATATAACCGGTAATTTCTGTTGTTTCGGTAAATGTGATATCGAACACTGCTTCACCGCTATTACCATCGTAACTGACGCTGGTTTCTGTTGCCGAAGGTTGATAAGACAGACTGTTAGCAGCAGCATCCAGATACAGCTTACGGTATTCAGTACGCGCCAGCGGAAATTCTTTCTCCGGCCGGTTTACCTGATAGTCGTAATCGTAGGCATCCATAATTTCCAGACGCACACGTGGTGTCATTTCCCAGCCGTTATGAATGCCCTTCAGATACCGGTCAAAGAAGCGTTTAAGATCTTCCAGGTTCCACCAGGAGTAAGTATCCGGCCATTCAAATTCGCGGTGTACCCGCAGCCATTTTTTCTGCGAACGGATTTTACGGAAACCATTCAATGAGCCGCGCAGATGGAGATGACTCCAGCCACCGGTGATATAGGCAGGAATTTTAATTTTACTGAAATCCGGAATTTTTGATTCCCAGTAAGCATTCATTAACGGGTACTGGTGAATCATTTCGACGTAATCTTCAATCATGCCCGGACCACGGGCATCGCTCATGACGAAATTATTAAAGCCCGGTGCGGGAATACCGCCTTCACAAATAAATTCACGGTACAGGTCGGATGTTCCTTCCCAGGGAGCAATACAGGTCAGATGCGGCGGTTGCTCCGCAGCAATCCACCACTGACACATGGCCAGACCTGAATTACCGAATACAGATACTTTACCGCTGCACCAGATCTGTTCTGCTGCCCACTCCACCATATCGGCGCCATCACGACCGTCCTGCTCACCCCAGATAACCAGATTACCTTCGGAGTTACCGGCACCACGGCTGTCGGCGTTAATCACCACATAACCTTCTTTAGCCCAGTACATAGGGTCCGGACCTTCGAATTTAGTCGCTTTGGACACGGTACCATTCGGTACACCAAAAATACGCCAGTTTTTCGGGCTGTCGCCGGGACGCTTGCCGTAAAAGCACCAGGAAATCAGTGCCGGCATTGGTTCCTTTTCACCAGCGGGACGGTAGACATCAACATATAATGTAGTGCCGTCACGCATTTTTACCGGTACATCCTGATCTATCTGGACACCGTTGTCGATATACGTCCGTGGATTCAGCGGCGGGTAATAACCAAGGCCATCCAGTGTCAGTTTCATCGGGTCAACAGGTTCTGGTGACGGACGATAAATAACCTCCGCTTCACCGGTAGAAAACTGTTCCTTTATACTTACTTTTCCATCTTTCAGTTTTTTCTCAGACATGTATTTACTCCACCGTCATACAGCACAACGCTGTATGACAATTGCCATAAAAGGAGAAAGGCACAGACCTGCGCCTGCATTTAAAATCGGGACTCTGACGAATCAGGAACCGAACATACCGGCAACAAATGCCACGCAGTCGCCTAATGTTTCCTTACGACGGAACTCCATAAATGGAACGCTCATATCAAATTCATCTTCCAGATCACCAAGAATCCGGACGAAATCAACTGATTTGGCACCCAGGTCCTTAATAAGCCTGGTATCATCAGTCAGTGTTTCTTCAGCGACATTCATATTTTTTGCGACGGAAGAAAACAGCACCTGCCGGATTTCATCTTTAATACTCATAAGCACCTCAAATAAAAAAACTTTAGGCCTGAACTCAGGGAATTAAATTGACACAGGTTGTACTTTTGAAGCAGTTTTTGAGCTCCTTTTGACATACTCTGTTCCACAACCAAAAGCGTTGTTATTAAACAGATAACTGTCCCGGAAAAGTTCTTAATCGAAATCTATTGGCATCAAAACCCGATTAATGAGGACTGTTTTTAAATTATTTGTTTATCACTAATTTAAAATATGAGACGGAAAGGACGACAATACGAATGACTCAGCACAATGGCCGGACCATCACCTGCGCGGACTGAGCTTTATACAATCAAGGTAACAGTCTGTTCCGGGAGCTTTTCATTTCCGTCGCTGTCCGGATCATACCGGCAATTTACCCTTCACCTGACGAATTACCCTTATGGATATTAAAAATACAGACCAACAGCTGCGCCGCTGTATCCGCAGTATTTCTCTGTCAGCATTGACACTGACCGCCCTGAACACTAATGCGGCCGATACTGATAGCGATAAGCTGCCGGCTCCGGTTCAGGCACTGCAGGCCCAGGGCCTGCAAATTATCGATTCTTTTTCTGCCCCCGGCGGTCTGAGCGGTTATGCCGCCAGCGCCAACGGCAGACCCCTGGTGCTGTACGTCACCGCCGATGGTGAACATGCGGTCATCGGTACCCTGATTGATAAAGACGGTAATAACCTCAGCGCTGAACCGGTAGAAAACCTGATTATGGCGCCGCAGAATAAAAAAGCCTGGTCGCTGCTGGAAAAAGAAAGTGCCTGGGTTGCGGACGGCAGTGATGATGCCGACCAGATTATTTATATGTTCGACGATCCTGAGTGCCCGTACTGCCATCGCTTCTGGCAGGCAACCCGGCCCTGGGTTGAATCCGGTCAGGTACAGATCCGCCACATTCTGGTCGGAGTGATCTCCGCTAAGAGCCCGGCTGAATCGGCCGCTATTCTGGCTGCGGATAATCCGTCCAAAGCGCTGGCTGAGCATATGGCCAGCACAGGCAGCGGTCAGGAAACACCACTGGATACCGCCAGCGGCACGGATAGCGCCAGACAGCAGGTCAGCAAAAATGAAAACCTGATGCGCGCACTGAATGTCAGTGGTACACCATCCATTTACTATCCTCAGCCCGACGGCAGCATTGGTTATATCGGCGGGATGCCACAACCACAGCAACTGGCGGAAGTAATGGGCGAGGAAGCGGCAGATTAAGTGCGCTTATTCGCCGACCACAGTCACCGCTTCCACCAGCACCAGCTCACAGGCCCCATTGCCGGTATCATTGCGGGTCAGTGAGCTGACCCAGTGCCAGCCATCGGCCGCATCGGCACGGATCAGCTTGCCCTGCAGAGTGATCATCTGCCCTTCTTCAACGTCATCAAGCTGGTCAGCAACCCACTGATCAGCCGGCACCATATGCATATTGGCACTGTGCGTTTCCACTGTGCGCAGCGGCAACGGCAGAGTTTCAGCACGCCAGCGATACCAGCGTCCGGACTGGTGGATATCAAAATAGGCAATAATTTCCGGGTCCGCCATCGGTCCCCAGCCTAGGGCAAAATCCATGGGGGAAAGCTCGGCTTCACGGCCAAAGGAATAATTTTTCCGGCTGAGCACACGGGCGGTTATGGCAAAGTTATCCTGCAACGGCAAAATACGGTAATCACCAATGGTCAGGCGGCCGCCATGATTTTGCAGATCGTCCACGGACGGCGATGAAAACTGCCACCAGGCGAACATAACAATAATCACAAGTATGATTATTTTTTTCACATTGTTTCCTCTGCTGTCCGTAGTTCAATGACGTGACACAGACCCTCTGTGCTGCCATACCGGCGTTATGGATGCCGGGGTCAGCCTCTCTGACAGAGCGGGAGAAATATTATCTCCCGCCTGTCTGCTTCCGGCTTCCCGTCGCCCCGCTGAGTATAAGGCAGCGACTGCCGGTTTAATCAAAGTGCAGACGTTTCAGACGCAGCGCATTGCCCAGCACAAACACACTGGACATGGCCATGGCGCCGGCGGCGATCATCGGCGACAGTAATAGGCCAAAGAAAGGGTATAACACACCGGCCGCCAGCGGAATTAACAGAACGTTGTAACCAAATGCCCAGAAAAGATTCTGGTGAATATTACGCAGTACCGCATGACTGAGCGCCTGCGCCCGCGGCACGGAATTCAGATCGGCATTCATCAACACCACGTCTGCGGCCTCCATGGCGACATCTGTGCCTGAGCCTACGGCAATACCAACATCGGCATCGGCCAGCGCCGGCGCATCGTTTAAACCGTCGCCGACGAACGCCACTTCACCATAACGCTCACGTAACGTTTGCAGTGCATCGACTTTACCATCCGGCAACACGCCGGCGACCACATCATCAATGCCCAGCTGTTGTGCGATAGCATCCGCAGTGCGCTGGTTATCCCCTGTAATCATGGCGGTTTTTATGCCCTGTTGCTGCAGGGTATGGATTGCCTGGCGGGCACTGTCGCGCACCGGATCGGCCACCGCAATAATGGCGGCCGGCTGGTTATCCAGCACCACAAATAAACGGGTTTTTCCTTCTGCGGCCAATGCCTCAGAGGTTTTCTGCATAGCGGATACGTCGATATTCAGACTCTGCAATAAGGCATCGCCACCGATCGCAATATCATGGCCATCAACCTTAGCCTGTAAGCCGATACCGGCTTTTATCTGCACATCAGCAACGCTGCCGGGTGGCAGATTTTTGTCTTCGGCTGCCTGCACAATGGCCGCGGCCAGAGGGTGTTCCGACTGACGTTCCGCCGCCGCGGCCCAGCGTAAAATATCATCCGCGCTATGGCCGTTGCCGGCGTCCGCAGTCGTATCTGTCCCGACCTCCGTGACGATATCCGTTACCACAGGTTTGCCCAGCGTCAGAGTGCCGGTTTTATCAAAGGCGATGACTTTGCTGTTATTGAGTGTCTGCAGAGCCTGACCTTTGTGAAATAAAATGCCCAGTTCCGCGCCGCGTCCGGTGCCCACCATAATGGACGTTGGGGTGGCCAGTCCCATGGCGCATGGGCAGGCAATAATCAGCACCGCAACCGCATTAATTAAGGCAAAACTTAATGCCGGCTGAGGGCCGGAAATCAGCCAGATAATAAAGGTTAATGCCGCCGCGGCCATCACCGCAGGGACAAACACCGCGGTCACTTTATCCACCGCGGACTGAATCGGCAGCTTGGCGGCCTGCGCCTGTTCCACCATATTAATAATCTGTGCCAGGCGGGTTTCTTTACCGGTATGGGTTACCTTAACAGTTAATGCTCCCTGTCCGTTGACGGTTCCCCCGGTGACTTCCATGCCCGCTGTTTTAGTAACCGGCACAGGCTCACCGGTGAGCATGGATTCATCCACGGATGATTCACCGTCGCTCACTTCACCATCCGCGGGAATGCGTTCACCGGGACGAATAATTAATGTGTCACCGCTACGCAGCTGATCGACGTTAATATCGTCTGTTGAGCCATCCGCATTTAACCGCCGTGCGGTTTTGACCTGCAGACCCATCAGGTGTTGCACCGCAGCACCGGTTCGCCCTTTCGCTCTGGCTTCAAGAAAGCGTCCCAGCAGAATCAGCGTCACGATCACCGCAGCGGCTTCGAAATACAGGTGGCGGCTGTTTTCCGGCAACAGCCCTCCGGCAAAGACCACCAGCGTGGAATATCCCCAGGCCGCGAGACTGCCCAACGCCACCAGCGAATTCATTTCCGGCGCACGACGCATAAGGGCCGGGATACCAATGGCGAAAAAGCGGCGCCCGGGAAAGATGAGTACCAGGGATGTCAGCACAAACTGAATAAGACCATTCAGGCTATCCCCCAGGGTATTATGAATCCAGTTATGCAGGCCCATGTGGGAGCCCATGGCTAATACAAACACCGGTAGTGTCAGCACAACCGCCAGCCAAAAATCCTTTTTCAGCTGGCGCTGTTCTTTCCCCGGCGTTCGCTGTCATCCTCCTTTTCTTCGCTTAACGGTGTGGCTTCATATCCCGCTTCTTCCACCGCAGCGATCAGCTGCGCGTTATCCACATTGCCGCCCAGCGCTTCCACAAACGCTTTTTCTGCTGCCAGGTTGACGCTGACGTTGACCACGCCCGGCAGTTTCTTCAATGCTTTCTCCGTGTGATTCACACAGGAGGCGCAATGCATTCCGGTCACGCGCAGCTCGAATTTTTCCGTCGGTACGCCATAGCCGGCATCAACAACCGCCTGCTGCAACACACTGACATCAATACCGGAATCCGCGGTGATATCGGCTTTTTCGCTGGCCAGATTCACGCTGACCTGCTGCACCCCGGCGACCTTCTGTAACGCTTTCTCTGCGCGGCCAACGCAGGATGCACAATGCATGTCCGTGATGGGCATCTGCAGATGAACAGATTGTTCAGTACTCATGGCAAGCCTCCTTATCCATTCTTTGTTTATGGATTAAGGATAAAGCTTACCACCATGGGAAGGTCAACAAACGCGGTAAGGAGAAGCAATCAGGAAGACGGGGCAGGAAAGCAGACAGCGGAAAGCGCTTCAGTCACCGGCACTATCAACAGCGCCAGCACTATCGCAGGCACCATCCTGCTTGTGGGGGTTGTTGTAAAGACGGGGTTCAGGCGCAGACAGGTGATCAAGAATGGAGCACTGCGGGCAGTCGTCACCGCTGCAGGCACTGATCATGGACTGCAGGGTCTGCTGCATGGCTTTTAATTCATCAATTTTACTTTCCACTTCCTGCAGATGCTGCTGTGCCAGGGCTTTCACTTCGCGGGCACTGCGCTGCGGATCATCCCACAGCGTCAGCAGATCACGGATTTCATCAATGGAAAAACCCAGCGTCCGGCAACGGCGGATAAACCCTAAACGGGCGATATCTGCTTCGCCATACTGGCGGTAACCGGCCTCTGTGCGGCTGGCCTGCGGTAACAGGCCGGTGGCTTCGTAATGACGGATCATTTTAGCCGTCACGCCCGCCTGCTTTGCCGCTTCACCTATATTCACAATGGCTCCTCACCTGTCGGGCGAATCATGTTGCATCCAGTTCCAGCACTTTCTGTCCACTGAGAATCAGGCCGCGGTCATGGGTGTTGGCGATCACCAGTTTATCCTGCCAGTGTTCTGCCAGCCCGGCAAAAATACGCTGTGCCAGGGCCGCGTCCATACCGGCCGCCGGTTCATCCAGCAGAATAATCTGCGGCTCCATCAGTATCACACGGGCGAGGCCGATGCGTTTACTCTCTCCGCCGGACGGTTGCCATTCACCGTCCCCCAGCCAGGTATCCAGGCCCTGAGGTAAATTCTCGGCCCATTGTCCCAGTTCCACCAGTGCCAGTGCAGCCCTGATGGCTTCGTCACTGTGTTGTCGGTTAAGACACAGATTATCGCGCAGCGACGCTTTGAGGATATCAATGCGCTGTGGCATCAGCGCCAGCCGGCTGCTGTCCGCCAGCGACAGAATAATACGGCCGCTGCCGGGCTGCAGCTGACCGGATAACAGGGCAATCAGCGTGCTTTTTCCGCGCCCGCTGGCACCACAGATCCAGTGCCAGCCAGTGCCGCCGTCAGCGCCGGAGAACTGATAACTGAAGTCTGAAAACACCGCCTCCGGCTGCGCCGGGTAGCGATACGTCAGATTCTCCAGTTCTGCCATGGGTGACTCTGCGGTATGGAAAATACGGGTGTCTCTGTGCGCCTCAGACGGGTCAGTATCCGGATCAATAGCCTGCAGCCGGTCCAGCGCCTGCATCCCCAGACGATAAGAAGCCAGCACCGGACTGGCGGTAATCAGGACTTCGCCGGCACCCAGAGATAACAGCAGCAGCATAAAGACATTGGCGCCTGCCAGTTGACCGGCGGCGTAGGCCACGAAGCCCTGCCAGAACACCAGCAGGGTCATGGCGATCAGACAGATCTGCGCCAGTAATAAAATCCCCTGTTGTTTATCCACTGAGGCATTTTCCTGCTCATCCCCCTGCCGGGCGATGTCGGTGAGCTGCTTGCCCGCAGGCTGCAGACGACGGTGCAGGGCCAGCGTCCGGATATTACTTAACAGGGAGCTGGACACACGCCACTGGGCGCTGCGTATCTGATGCACATTGTCCTGCGCCCGCAGCACCTGGCGACTGTACAGCGCCGGCATCAGAATCACCGCCAGCAACAGCGGCAGCAGGGCCCACAGCAGCGTCTGCGGTAACACCAGGGCCAGCGTCAGCAGATACCCCAGCACCACCGCCAGCGAGACCGCAGCCGGTAACAGGGCGGATAAATAAATGGATTCAATGTATTGAATATCCTGCATTAACCGGCTGGCGGATTCATGCCGGTTAAGCTGTGTTTCGGTCCATGGACGGCGGGCAATAAAACGGAACAGATCGGCACGCAGGTGAGAAATAATCCGGAACGTCGCCTCATGGCTGGTGAGCCGCTCACCATAACGCCCCAGGGTGCGCGAAATGGAAAACCCCCGCACCATGGCCCCCGGGGTAAAGAAATTAAATTCCAGCGCGGCCAGCGCACTTAACGCTCCGGCTAATGCCGCCGCACTGATAAACCAGCCGGATACGGCCAGCAGCGCGATGCCGGAAAATGCCGTCAGCACGGCCAGAAAAATTCCCAGCAGAGCCATTTTTTTCTGCTTTGCCAGCAGATGAAAATAGTGTGTTTTCAGCGGCGTCATCAGGCCTGTTCCTCCTGCGCTTGTGCCCCATGCGACGACGCTGTGGGCGTTTCACCGGTCGCACTGCCAGCCAGTGACTGCAGTGTAATTTCCTGATCAAAGACGTTCTGATCGGCGGGACGATGACTGGCCATAATCAGCATGCCGCCCTGCTCTGCATAATGTTGCAGGCGGCCGATAAACGCCGCTGCGGTGTCTTCATCCAGGTTGGCCGTGGGCTCGTCCAGTAATAACAGCGCCGGCTTGTGCAGAAAGACCCGCGCCAGCGCAATACGCTGAGCCTGGCCGCCGGAAAGATAACCGCCGCTGTCACTGATGATGTAATCCAGACCGCCGGGCAGCGACTGCACCAGCTGATCAACCTGTGCTTCTTTTAACGCCGCAAACAGATCGTCATCGGAGAAGGTCTGCCCCAGCGTCAGGTTGTCACGGATGCTGGCAAACAGCAGCTCCGGCTTCTGCGACATATACCCCATCTGCCGGAACCAGTCGGGCTGCTGAAAAACGTCCACCGCGCTGCCGTTCAGCAGAATATGGCCATGCTGCGCCGGGCGCAGTCCGGCCAGAGTATCCAGCAGTGTGGTTTTCCCGGAACCGGACGGGCCATTAATCAGAAGCCGCCCACCGGGGCGCAGGGTAAAGCTGACCGGCTGATGTACCGGGTGACTGTGTTCACCGCTCTGCAGACCATCAACCCCCAGACTCTGCAGCGCGGGCAAAGGCGTCACGGCCTCGACGGTCCGCTGGCGGCGATACCAGCTGTCCAGCTGCATCAGATGCTCGGCCACACTGACGGCATCTGAACGGTCATGATACAGGGCTCCCATCTGGCGCAGCGGTTTATAAAACTCCGGTGCCAGCATCAGCAGAAACACACCATGAAACAGGGCATAACCGCCGGCGTAGGCGCCGAACGAATATTTATCGAGAAAAAATAACCCCAGATACACCGCCACGATGGCAACACTGATGGCACTGAAAAACTCCAGCAGGGTGCCGGATAAGAAAGACAGCCGCAGCACACTCATGGTGGACTGACGATAACTCTCCGACTGTTCAAACAGACGGTCGCCTTCTTTTTCCACCGTGCCGGCAAGCTGCAGCGCCTGCAGGTTTTTCAGCCGGTCGGCCAGTAGGTCGCCCAGGCGGCTCAGCTGCTGAATATTATCGCGGCTGGCATCGGCGGCTTTGAAGCCCACCAGCACCATAAACAGGGGCACCAGTGGCGCGGTAAACAGAAAAATTAATGGCACCAGCCAGCTGAAAAACGAAGAAGCAATAATAATGGCCAGCGGCATCAGCACGGCGAGATTTTTCTGCGGCACGAAATCGGCAAAATAGCCACGTTGCTTGTCGATTTCAGTGGTCAGCAGGTTACTGACTTCGGCCGCATTAAACTGGGGAAATAAACGGATATTGAGCCCAAAACAACGCTGCAGCGCAAAACGGCGTAAGGCGGCGCGGATTTTCACACTGCCCCGGTTGCCAATGCGTCCCTGTGCCCAGCTGGCCACTTCGCGCACCACCAGCACAGCAGCCAGCAGAAACCAGTCGATGGCCTCTGGCAGCAGGCTGTCACTCAGATATACCGCATCATTCAGGTAGCTGGCGACCAGAAAAGCGAGTGCGATGGTCATCGCCACCTGCACCAGCCCCAGCAGGGTCGACAGTCGGTTTTCTGTTCTGGCGTAACGGCCAAAGTGTTTCAGCAGATCCGTTGCTTTTTCAAATTCAGGCACGTCCGTCTGTGCCGTGCCTTTGTTGTCGTGCTGGTCACTCAAACCTTTGGCTCCCGGATGGCTGAACTGGCTGTCAGCGGGCAATGTATATAACGCAGCGGGGATATTAGCAGAAGCGTCATGGCGCTATCACCCGCTGCGACCATTCGCCTCTGTCAGTTTCTGATCAGGGCTGATCACACTGACAGGCCCTCAGCGCCGGCTGATATGGCGGATCTCCTGCAGCCCGTCTCCGCTCAGTTCATAAGCTTTGCCAAAGCCGGCGGTGTAACTGCCACTCTGTGGCGTTAACTGCAGCAGATGAAAGTCGTTCAGGGTACGCAGCAGCGGCATCATTTTGGGAAACTTCTCTTCCATCAGGTTAATCACCCTGTGCCAGTGCTCTGCTTCACGCGCTACTTCTTCTGCCTGCACCCGCACTGATGCGCGCTGGCGCGCAAAAACGTTACTGCTGCGTGTTTCATCTTCAATAAACAGCAGCGCGGCGGTCGGGTTGTGCAGCAGGTTACGGGTATGCAGCGCCAGTTCAGAGACAAAAATATAATACCGACCCTCATGTACCAGCACCGGCGCATAACTGGCTTCCGGTATGGCTGCGTCAGATTGGGTATTACCTTCTTCTGCATTAACCGTTGCCAGCATCACGCTGTCGAAGGAAGCGACAAAGGCGTGAAATTCACGCAGTGCCTGCTGCAATAATTTCGGGTCGTTCTGGTCGGCCATAGGTTACTCCGCAAATTTGTCCGTGGCACGGATCAGCTGGTCAAGAATGCCCGGCTCAGACATCGCATGGCCGGTGGCTTCGATAATGTGCAGTTCGGCATCCGGCCAGGCTTTGGCCAGTTGCCAGGCGTATTTTAACGGGCACGGCATATCAAAACGGCCATGCACAATCACACCCGGGATACCGGCTAATTGGTTGGCATCGCGCTGCAGCTGACCGTCTTCCAGCCAGCCGGCGTTCATAAAGAAGTGGTTTTCGATACGGGCAAAGGCCAGCGCAAACTGATCACCGCCAAAATCGTCCACCATGGTTTCATCCGGCAGCAGAGTCACGGTCCCCCCTTCCCACTGACTCCAGGCTTTGGCGCAGGCGAGTTTTTCCGCCTCGTTATCACCGGTTAAACGCCGGTGGTAAGCGGCCATCATGTTACCCCGTTCATTCTCCGGAATCGGAGCAATAAAACGCTCCCATTTTTCCGGATGCATTTCTGATACTCCCGACTGGTAATACCAGTTCAGTTCTGCCTGGGTCAGGGTATAAATACCGCGCAGCACCAGCTCTGAAACGCGCTGCGGATGTGTCTGGGCATAGGCCAGAGACAAGGTGGAGCCCCAGCTGCCGCCGAACACCAGCCATTGTTCCACCCCGCACATAGTCCGTAAGCGTTCGATATCATCGACCAGATGCCAGGTGGTGTTGGCTTCCAGGCAGGCGTGCGGCGTGGAGCGGCCACAACCGCGCTGATCAAACAGCAGCACATCGTATTTAGCCGGATCAAATACCCGCCGGTGTGATTCGTTACAGCCACCGCCGGGACCACCGTGTAAAAACACCGCCGGTTTGGCTCCCGGTGTTCCCACCCGCTCCCAATAAATCTGATGGCCATCGCCGACATCCATCATGCCGCTGGTGTAAGGCTCAATGGGCGGGTAGTAACTGCGCAGTTCTCCGTGTTCCTTAATCACTCTGGTCTCCTGGTCACTCTGGTCTGCAGACAGTGCATAGAGCTTTTATCTATGAACAATCATTCATTAATAAAACAATCATCTTAAGGCTTATGCCCCGGGGGCCGATAAAACGGAGCATGCCAGGCCATAGGGATAATGCCATGAAAATTGCTCAGTCACAGGTTCAGCTCAGCGGCCGTCAACAGGATACTCTGTTGTCAGCCTTTATCACCGGTCAGTCTGCGCGGGTGACCGCCGGTCAGTCCGGAGGCGACGGCAGCGGTGCATCGTCTGCCGAAGCCGGCATTCAGCTGTCATTAAGCCGCCGCATCCATGAACAGCAGCAGATCAGCCACAGCAGTCAGGTGACTGACAGTGACGGTACTGTGCAGAATTATGCTTCGCAGTTTATCAGTGAACGTCTGCTGGAACTTACCGACCAGACGCGCCTCAGCGTGTTCGCCGTTAATCCCGGAGGTAACAGCATGGGACTGGGGGTTGAAGTCGAAGTGCAGAGCATTTTCAAACTGGAAGAAAGCTCGGCATTAAATTTCGAAGCCCTTGGTCAGGTGACCACCGAAGATGGCCGCCGGATCGATTTTATGATGGCGCTGGAATTCAGCCGTAATACTCAGGTCGAGCAGACCAACAGCTTCCGTGGCGAGCTTAATCTCATCGACCCGCTGATGATCAATCTCAATGGCGGTGCGGTGGAGTTAACCGATCAGTATTTCAGTTTTGATCTCGATGCTGATGGACAGAATGACCGCATCGCGCAGACCGCCGCCGGCAGTGGCTATCTGGTATTTGATAAAAACGGCAATGGCGAAATCGACGACGGCAGTGAAATGTTCGGCCCGCAGAGCGGCTACGGTTTCGACGAGCTGGCACAGTACGATGATGATGGTAACGGCTGGATTGATGAAAACGATGCCATCTTCAGCCAGCTCGGACTGATGCAGTTTAATGAAGACGGCTCATACGTTCAGTCGGCAACAGAAGCAGGACTGGGTGCCTTGTATCTGGGTTCCGTTGCCTCTGATTATGAAGTTCTGAATGACGACGGCGATGTTCAGGGTGTGATTAAAGGCAGCGGTGTCGCTCTGAGTGAAAGCGGAAATACGCTGTTACTGCAGGAAGTGCATCTGAGAAAAGCCCCGCAGCTCAGCGATCCTTTTTATGACAACGGCAGAGATTTTCCTGCGACCGATTTCACTGCCGGTATTCCCTCAGAAAATAACGACGGCGCTGAAGGTATCAGAATTGAATCTGCGCTCAGTTTTTTCCAGTTTGATAACACCCTATTAAACAGCCGCAATGCCGAAACTCATGTCAGTATGAGACGGGAAGATGACCCGACCTCCGGCGCAGCCATTATGCGCGCCACCGAAGAGGAGACTACAGAAGTTCTGGCACGGCTGCGTGCGCAACAGAAGCTGCCGGCAGACTCCGCAGAGCAGGCGCTCTGGAATCAGGAAAGTGGACACAGCCAGTCGCCGTCAACAAGTAGTCAGCCAGATAAATCGCAACGAATGAATATGCGCGACTGGGTCAGCAATGTGATGCAGAACGCTGCACCGTTACAGCAGCGCGACAACAAACCTGAATTTGTGATGCGCGAAATGCCGGCGGAAGTTAAATCCCGTTCATTTAATCTCAGTGACGAGATAGGAGGGCAGAATAAAACTGAGGAAAATAAACTCAGTGATTTACGCGCCGCCATTGAGGAACTGAAACAGATGCGCCAGCAGCAACAACAGGGTGAAAAACACCTGGGGCTATACCGCGCGATAGGCCGCATGAACTGGTAAATCTGAAACATAGAAAATAATCAGAGCGGCAGCTTTATGCCGCTATTGAGCAAAGCGGCAAAAGAGGCGGACATTATTGTCCGCCTCTTCAGTGTTTATATCTGATTTTCCGGCCGCTATGCACAGCTGGCACTTTTCCTGCGTTTACCTGAACAGGTTTAAATGGTACATGAACCCTGACCAGGGAGAACGCTGATGTTTAATCCAGCCAATACACCACTGCCGTTTGAAAACGGTTTGTCACAATATCCGTCCACCGATAAAAAGGCTGCAGCGAACACCACCGCTGCCACGGATGGTCCTCCCGGTGGAGCCTTTGCTGACCTGCTGACCACGGAACGTCAGGCACTCAATCAGGTGCCTGCGGCAGCAGCGCCCGCCAATCTGCAGCAGCAGACAGCTCAGTCTGATACGGCCGCGGATAAACAGGCGCAGAATTCTGCCATGGCCGGGGAAAGTGCTTCGCAAAAATTCCACGCTTATATGAATAAAAGCGATGCCGAAAAAATCCGTGCATCCATGCTGCAGGAAATGGGCTTAACGGAAGAAGAGTTCCGTGAATTACCGCTGGAGGAGCAGGAAGCCATTAACCGCGAAGTGATGGAACGGCTGAAAGAGCAGGCCGGTATGAGTGAAACCGGGTTTAATATCGCCGCCCTTAGTCTGCTTTAAGGGTCTGCTTTAAGGGTCTGCTTTAAGGGTCTGCTTTAAGGGTCCGGTTTAAGCCACGGCGGCTATAATAATGCCCCGCAACGGCATCCATTGCGGGGCATGATAATATCTGTGATTGTTATTTATCAGCGTCCGGCGCCAGCCGGTGCGTTAAATATCGATCACATCAAACGGCACAAGCGGATTCACATCGGCGTCGTAATCGACACCCGCGACACCAAAACCGAACAGTTTCAGAAACTCGTCTTTGTATTCCTGATAGTCGGTCAGTTCACGCAGGTTGTCGTTGGTCAGGGTTGGCCACAACGCTTTACAGTGCGCCTGCACATCGTCACGCAGTTCCCAGTCATCCAGGCGCAGACGGTTTTCTTCATCTACGGCCGGCGCCTCACCATCCGCACGGAACAGACGCTCGCGGAACATGCGGTTAATCTGTTCGATACAACCTTCGTGAATACCCAGCTCACGCATTTTCTTGAACGCCATGGCGATATACAGCGGCATTACCGGAATGGCTGAACTGGCCTGAGTCACCACACTTTTCAGCACGGCAACGTTAGCGCTGCCGTTAACCGCTTTCATTTTTTCATCAATAGCGTGAGCAGCACGGTCGAGGTCTTTTTTCGCTTCCCCTAATGCACCGTTCCAATAGATCGGCCAAGTAATTTCGGTACCGATATAGGAGTAAGCAACGGTTTTGCAGCCTTCCGCCAGCACACCGGCGTCGGCCAGCGCTGACATCCAGAGTTCCCAGTCCTGACCGCCCATCACGGTGACGGTATCGGCGATTTCCTGTTCGGTCGCCGGCTCCACTTCGGCTTCAAACAGCACGTCTTTGTTGGTATCCACGGCCGTAGCTTTGTACACCTCACCGATGGGCTTCAGCGCAGAACGCACCACTTCGCCGCTATCCGGCAGTTTGCGCACCGGCGATGCCAGTGAATACACCACCATATCCACCTTACCCAGATCGGCTTTGATCAGCTCAATGGTTTTGGCTTTGGCTTCGTGGCTGAAGGCATCGCCATTCAGGCTTTTGGCGTACAGACCGGCTTCATGCGCCAGCTTGTCAAACGCCGCCGAGTTGTGCCAGCCCGCGGTACCGGCTTTCTTTTCAGTCGCCGGTTTTTCAAAGAACACACCGATGGTCGCAGCACCGGAACCGAACGCGGCAGCAATACGCGACGCCAGACCGTAGCCACTGGAAGAACCGATCACCAGCACCTTTTTCGGGCCATTGGCGACTTCCCCCTGCTGACGGGTAACGTCAATCTGCTCTTTAACATTAACTTCGCAGCCCGTCGGGTGCGTGGTGGTACAGATGAATCCACGGATTTTCGGTTTGATGATCATGCAGATATCCTTCGCTAACAGGCGTCATACAGGGGTGGACAGGGATGGCGACAGCACGCGGGGGATCAGTATCCGTGACGCCAGACCGGGTTATCAGCCCATACTACCACCCATCGATGACAGTTTTTCAACAATAGCGCCAGCTTATAGCAGACCACTCTGGTCGGGAAGTTTAAACAACTGTGACCAGAGGGCATGACTGGCCCACCCGGCGGGACAGGGTGGGCCCTCCGGATAGCAGAGAAATCAGGCAGCACCGGCCGCTTTCAGCGCTTCGGCGTAGGGTTCGCTTTTACTGTGAGAGGCAATGGTCTGCAACAGGGTCACGCCGTCAGCGTTTTTAGCATTCAGATCGTGGCCTTCTTTTTTGAACAGCTCAATATAATCAGCAAAGGTTTCCGGCACCATATGACGGTAAGCACGGATCGCAGCGATATAATCCGCATCGCTGCCGTCGTAGCTGTTGGCGGTTAAAAATTCACGCAGGTGTTCTTCCGTCCATTCACCGCCGAATACTTTTTCTTTGTCTTTTTTCTGCATAATTCAATACCTCTTTTCTGTGCTTCTTTCTATGCTTTTTTAGGTGAAGCCAACGAATTTTTTCGTTCTTCACCTTGCCTTATGGGCAGTGCTTACCCTACAAATTTTTGATTTGTTTTTTTGGCAACAAATCTTCGATCATGATCGCGTTACCGAGACAGGCTATGCGCGGTAAATGCCAGAGAGAAAGCGGAGTGTATAAGCCATAGATACTCGCTCGCCCTTCGGGCCGCCTGTTCAGGCGTTCTGCCAAAGTGGTGGGCAGTGCCCACCCTACAGATTTTTAAACCTTGCCAGCAACACAGATAGCGATCCGCGCTTATTTTTCATTACTCCGATAAGCGTTTGCGAGGCAGTCAGCGCAAGGCAAAAATGGACAGGGAAGCGGAGTGTATAACTATACATGAGCATTGCCTGTCCATTTTTAACGCCGCGATGACAACGCAGCTAGCTTATCAACCAATTTTTCGATACATCAGATCCCACACCCCATGCCCCTTAGTCTCGCCCCGCTTTTCGAACTTGGTCAGCGGACGATGTTCCGGGCGTGGTACGCAATTGCCTTTGCCGGCAATATTTTCATAGCCTTCTTCTGCGTCCATCACTTCCAGCATATGTTCCATATAGTTTTCCCAATCGGTAGCCATATGGAAAATACCGCCGGGTTTTAAAATACGGCGTAACGTCTGGGCGAATTCTGTCTGTACGATACGGCGCTTATGGTGTTTTTTCTTGTGCCATGGATCGGGGAAAAACAGCTGTATGGTATCAATGCTGTTGTCCGGAATTAATTTAAGCACTTCGATGGCATCGTCTTTATAGGTGCGCAGGTTGGTCACCCCGGCTTCTTCCGCCAGGTTCAGCAGTGAGCCTACGCCGGGCAGATGCACTTCTACGCCGATAAAATCTTTTTCCGGTGCGGCTTTGGCCATTTCCACCAGCGAGTTGCCCATGCCGTAACCGATTTCCAGTACCACATGGCCGTCGCGGCCAAATACGTCCACCGGATTAATCGGGCCCTGCTCCAGCGTTAACCCCATCACCGGCCACTGGCGATCCAGTGCGCCCTGCTGGCCTTTGGTTAAGCGTCCGGCGCGGATAACAAAGCTTTTAATACCACGACGGTACTGTGGCTTTTCACCATGCTCATCGCTGGCTTGTTGTTCGTCACCCAGGGGCAACTGGTCTTCTGTCTTTTCGTCTGCCACGTATCGGCCCTGTTATTCAGATTCTTGTGTGTTCAGTTTGCTGGCGGCAACCAGCAGCATTGCCCAGCCAATCAACCAGCTGACACCGCCAAACGGCGTAATAATACCCAGCGGCCGGATACCACTCAGCGTCATAAGATAGAGACTGCCGCAGAACAGGATCAACCCCGCCAGCATCATATTGGCGGACCATTGCAGCCAGCGGTTGTCCGGCTTGAGCATCAGCCAGGCACCGAGGCCGAGCAATACGGCTGAATGCACCAGATGATAGAGCACGGCGGTGTGATATACCGTCATCATGGCGTCATCCAGCACACCTTTCAGCCCATGAGCACCAAACGCCCCCAGTGCCACGGCACTGAAACCGGCCACGGATGCGACCGTCAGGGTGGTTTTCGCCTGCATAACCGTCTCTCTCGCAAAGTATGAGGACGGGATTATAGAGGAACAGAAGAGTGACGTCACAGCACCAGTCCGCGTAATAGCTGATACAATGATCACTATCTGTCATATGGATGAAAGCGTATGTTTCAAACCTTTATGAATAAGCTCAAAAGATCCGCCATGTCTGAAGATATCAGGCTTTTGAGAACAGCGTGTACGGTCATGGATATGGCAGACCCGGGCCTGGCAGCCGAAGTTGCTGACTATGTGTTAACCGGTCAGCCTGAATCCTGTCTGATCCGGATTCAGAATCTTGAGCCTACCATGGGCAATTATGCTCCCGGCAGCCATATATGGGAGGAACCAAGCCAGAAATACGCCGCCGAAAACAGCGAAATATTCCGCAGCATTCCTGATTTCTTAGCATCAGAAACCATTCAGAATCCTTACGTTTTACAGCGCTTTTCTATTGTAATTAATACCTGTTCCGGCGATCACAGCTTCCCTTATCAACAAACCCAAATCAAGGGATGGTTTGGTAACATGCTTGCTCTGTTTGATGATATATCGAGCCGGTTTGATGCCAATGAAAACGGGCGGAAAATACTCTGCCCTGATCGCGATACTCTTATTGAAATAGCAGAACTCTTTAATATCCCCTCATACTATGTAGATGCCTTTATCCTTGAGGGAGACCCTGGTAATTATAAAAACCATGGCACATTTATTCCTTACCTCAGGGAAACTACCAATTGGATTGACCTCCTCTCATCTACCGAGTATCAGGAAAAAGTTAAAACAATGAAAGTTTCTGCCAGAGAAGCAGTTTGCCATCAATTAAAAAAAGAAATGGGCACTCTTCCTGAAACACTAATGCCACTATTGGCACAGCTTCTGACCGACAGGTCGAAAATAGTCCGCCAAGTATCCGATAAGCTTTCAGGTAAAATTCCTGCACAGGAATTTAGTAATTACCTTAAAGAAAATTATGGGTCAGAAAAATCAGATGCAAGAAGGCGTTGGATAAACCTGGCCTCAGATCTTCCTGAAGGAGATACTCTTCTGTACCACTGGGCTTCCACAGAAAATACTGAATCTGTCAGGAATTATATCCTTGAGATACAGGAACGTATCCAAATAAAAAACGGAACCTCAGATATTCCTGGCGGTCCTATACCAGCTTATCAACCTGATATACATATACCGGATGACTGGCATACCAGAATACGTGAAACACTGGATGCTATGATAAGAAAAGAAATTCGGGATATTAGTCATCTGGAAGAATTGCTGGAAAATCCGGATATTGATCAGGAAAGAGAATTGCCTGGCAGAGCGTTTCGTGAGATAGACTATGTCAGGTCAAAGAAGCGACTTGCTGACTATAAAAGTACAGAAAATACAGATATTGAAACCTATCTGAAAGCATTAAAATCCAGATCTGACTATACCAGGCATACTGTGGTTGCGCGGGCCGCAGAGAGGGCTGGGCTATTTAAATCAGATGATATCATCCTGCTTCAATACCTGAGGCACAAATGGTGCCTTGAGAGTAATTACATCCCCTACAATGACGAAAAGTTTATTAAACTGGCAGAAAGAGAAATCATAGATTTCAGACAGCTTTCATCAATATTCCGTCAGCATAATCAGGATATTTTTCCTCTCATAGAAAGATTATTAAACGAGTACGATGAAAGGTTTATAGATAAACTCCCGTTTAACCCAGAAACCATATCAGTCTGGCAATTCTTTACGGAGAATCCGGACTACATAAACAAAGGCTTAAAAGGTAATCCTGTCACTGAAAGCTATTATGATGCATCTGCTATTACCGCCAGAACACTGTACCTCCTTAGCCTGTTTCCGGATATTCCTCCGCAATGGGAACCAGAGGTTTATAAACATGCCGTAGGAAAACATAAACTGGTAAAAAAATATGCTCAGAAAGCAGCAGAAAAATCGGGAGTCAGATTGTCCAACATTACCACCCACCTGACATCCGGAAACAGAGATGAAAAAATATCCGCAGTCCAATGGCTCGGGAGACTTAAAGAAGAATCCACTGTCAGCGATTTGTATAAAGCCCTGGGTAAAGAAAAAGATTTATCTGTTAAAGCTGTCATTCTTGATGCGCTGGAGAGCCTTGGAGAAGACCTTTCTGAATTTACAACCATTCCTGGCTTGAAAGCCGAAGCAGATAAAGGTTTGCAGAAACCAATACCAGTCTCTCTAAGGTCTTTCCCAAAGGAAAGCATACCTTCACTGTCATTTACGGATGGAGCCCCGGTTCCATCAGACCTCGTATTCTGGTGGATCATTCTTGCAGTGAAACTGGTTGAACCTCAAGGAAACAGTTTGTTTAAACGATATACGGGTCTTATGGACAGAGAAAGCCAGGAGAGGTTAGGACTATTCCTTATTTCAACATTTATTTCTACTGACACGCCAACTGCCAGCGATGAGGAATGTGCTGAATATGCACGACTTCATCAGGAAAGGCGCTTTAAAAACTATAAAAGTTATGCAGAAAAATACAACGATGAAAAATACAGAAATTTTACGCTGGAAGATGCCTATAAATCTCTGTTCAGAGAGAAAAAATCAAAGATCATTGGCTCAGCAATAAAGAATAAAGGCATATTGGGGCTTATCTCTGAGCTCAACAGCCTGGACACCCTTGAGCTATTAAAACCCTACATGCGAAAACATTACACCAGACGCGCGCAGATAGAAGTATTACTGACGGTTATAGGCAGGTTTGATGATGACAGATTTATTCAGTTCCTGCTGGCAACAGTACAACAAAACCGAACAGAATCGGTACAAAAAACAGCCATATCACTCATAGAAAAAATCGCTGAAAGAAAGCAGTGGAGCAGGCTGGAACTGGCTGAACGTACAATACCGTCTGCGGGGCTTGAGGGTATTGACGCACCAACCGCATTTTCATATGGCCATCGCTCTCTGGCGCTCACGTTAAGCAAAGATCTTAAGCTACAACTATTGAACGAAAAGCATGAGCCAATCAAAGCTCTTCCACAGGCTGTTCCGGACGATGATCAAACGGAAATTAAAGAGATCAAAAAGTGGATAAACACCTGTAAGAAAGATCTCAGACAGGTGGTTGGTGAGCAAAGTGTCCGGCTTTATGAAAGCATGATCAATGATCAGCATTGGGTATTTCAGGAATGGAAGGAACGACTTTTTCAGCATCCGATAATGCATCAATTAGTGCAGCATATTCTTTGGCAGGTTAAGGAAAATGGCGAGTGGATGACATTCGCTATAGACCGCAATGGTGATTTTATCCTGTCTTCCGGAGAAAAGCTCAGCGTCAGCCATGCATCGGAGCTGCGTATTCTTAGCGCTAATCAAATACACCCGGATGAGTGCTTATTTTGGCAAAAATACCTGAAGAAAAATAAGGTGAAACCTCTTTTTGACCAGCTGAGCCGCGCCGAAATCAGTATTTCTCAGCAACAGACAACACTGGATCAGGCATATGGATACATGACCGACGCCCACAGCCTGCGTAAAGTCATGGAAGCCAGGGGTTACAGGAGGAGCGATATAGATCGGGATAAGTTGCGGTTTTACGAGTATTCCAAACATTTTCAGGGGTTAGGAATCATTGCTTGTCTCGAGTTCACTGGCAGCCATTACCCTGAGATCGAACAACAGGTTGCGATTTTTTCCATGAACCTTGTCTATTCCAACGATGATCAACAGCCTTTCCCGGAAGAATCGCAGACCGTTCGCCTCACAGATGCTCCGCCTAACCTTTTGAATGCTGTCGCTCTGGACTATAAGGCAATAGCCGATATTTGCCAGCCAGACCCAGACTGGCGAAGTAAAATATGAAATTCACCCGGCAATCCTGAAGCACCATGCATCCGGCCGGGCAGGCTGGTATTATGACGCCTCCCTGAACCGACCCGAGTGACAGATGAAATACGCCGACCTGCGCGACTTTCTGAAAGTGCTGGAAAAACAGGGTGAGCTGAAGCGCATCACCCAGGAAATCGACCCGCATCTGGAAATGACCGAAATCGCTGACCGGGTGCTGCGCGCCAAAGGCCCGGCACTGCTGTTTGAGAACCCCAAAGGCTACAGTATGCCGGTGCTGGCGAACCTGTTCGGTACGCCAGAGCGGGTCGCACTGGGCATGGGTGAAAACTCGGTCGAAGCACTGCGTGAAGTCGGCAAGCTGCTGGCTTTCCTGAAAGAACCTGAGCCGCCCAAAGGCATGAAAGACGCCTGGGAAAAACTGCCGGTGTTCAAAAAAGTGATGACCATGGGGCCGAAGGAAATCCGTAAGGCGCCCTGTCAGGATGTAGTGCTCGAAGGCGACGACGTCGACTTAGGCAAGATTCCGGTGATGAAATGCTGGCCAGGTGATGCCGCACCACTGATCACCTGGCCTTTGGTGATCACCAAAGGCCCGCACAAAGACCGCCATAATCTGGGCATCTATCGTCAGCAGGTTATCGGTAAAAACAAAGTCATTATGCGCTGGCTCAGTCACCGTGGCGGCGCCCTGGATTTTCAGGAATGGCAGAAGACTCACCCGGGTGAGCCTTTCCCGGTGACGGTAGCGCTGGGCGCAGACCCGGCGACCATTCTGGGCGCTGTAACTCCCGTGCCCGATACGCTGAGTGAATACGCGTTCGCCGGTCTGCTGCGCGACAGCAAAACCGAGCTGGTCAAAAGCATCGGCAACGATCTGCTGGTACCGGCATCGGCGGAAATCGTGCTGGAAGGTGTGATTCATCCGGGCGAGATGGCAGATGAAGGTCCGTACGGTGACCACACGGGTTATTACAATGAAGTCGACCAGTTCCCGGTGTTTACCGTGGAACGCATAACTCACCGCAAAGACCCTGTGTATCACAGCACATATACCGGCCGGCCACCGGATGAACCGGCGGTGCTGGGGGTGGCGCTGAACGAAGTCTTCGTGCCGATTCTGCAGAAGCAGTTTCCTGAGATTGTCGATTTTTATCTGCCGCCGGAAGGCTGTTCTTACCGCATGGCGGTGGTCAGTATGAAGAAACAATACGCCGGCCATGCCAAGCGCGTGATGATGGGTGTGTGGTCGTTTTTGCGCCAGTTTATGTACACCAAATTTGTTATCGTGGTGGACGACGATGTGGATACCCGTAACTGGGAAGATGTGATCTGGGCCATCACCACGCGCATGGACCCGGCCCGCGACACCACACTGATTGAAAATACCCCGATTGATTATCTGGATTTCGCCTCGCCGGTGTCCGGCCTGGGTTCCAAAATGGGGATGGATGCGACCAACAAATGGCCCGGCGAAACCGACCGTGAATGGGGCACACCCATTGTCAAAGACCCGGCTGTGACTGCGCGCATTGACGAAATCTGGGATGAACTCGGCCTTTGACGATACACACAGTCACCATTCAGCCTTCCGGCACGGTTATTCACTGCCGCAGTGATCAGACCATCGCTGAGGCGGCAGAAGAACAGGGCGTCGCTATCGCCATTGGCTGCGACAACGGCGTTTGTGAGATCTGTCGGGGAGAATATCTGGATGGTGAGTTTGATTTCCGCAATTCACTGGGCGAGCAACGGCTGAAGCAGGATAATCAGCTTTTATGCTGCGTTGCCCAACCACGAACCGATGCTGAGATATTTATGTCTGACGTACATGCACCACACCATAAACCCGAGATGGCCATGGCCTGCCAGATCAGTGCCGTCGAGCCGTTAAAAGGTAATGTGTATCGCGTAACGCTGCTGACGCCCGCGGGCCAGCCGGCGGACTTCTGGCCGGGCCAGTATCTGATGCTGACGGTTCCGGCCGAACAGGGCGAACAGCAATTGCCCTATTCCATCGCCAGCGCTCCCGGCGCATTAACCGGCGAGGATGCGCGCAGAATTGAACTCCATATTGCTGCCGGCAGCGAGACCTCCGACCGGGTGATGGCGTTTCTCAAACAATCGCCCACGGTCAGAGTGACACTGCCATTCGGCGACTGCCGGGTGCATCCGCAGTTTCTCGCCGACCATGCCGAGCCCTTGATTATGATTGCCGCCGGCACTGGTTTTTCACAGATCAAAAGTCTGGTGGAAGGCATTCTGGCCATGGAGCCGGAACGTGAAATGCACATTTACTGGTCCAACCGCGGGCAGGATGGTTTCTATCTGGCAGACCTGCCGATCAGCTGGGCGCAGCAATATGCCAACCTGCATTATCACCCGATTATTGAGCAACACAGTGATGGCTGGCATGGCCGTGCCGGCTGGATTTATCAGGTGATTCACGAAGACTTCACCGACCTCAGTAACGTCCGCATGTTCGCCTGTGGCTCACCCAATATGGTATACGGCACTCTGGATCAGCTCGAACCACTGGGCCTGAGTATTAACATGATGCATTCCGATGTGTTTGCCTACGCCCCGCGGCCAGACAAAGCATAACAACCAGCCGAATCGACTTATTTAAATCAAGGAGCAATAAACAATGAACTGGAACATCGATCCGCAACAGATCTGGATGGATTACATCCTGCCCTGGGGCACTCAGATTGTCCTCGCCATCGTTATTTTTATTATCGGGCGTCTGGTGGCCGGACTGATTACCAATGCCGCCGGCAAAGGACTGACCCGCGCCAAACTGGATCCGATTCTGGTTAACTTTCTGAAAACCGTGCTGGGTACCACCTTAACCCTGCTGGTGATTGTTTTTGCGCTGTCGCAGCTGGGGGTTGATACCACCTCGCTGGTTGCCCTGCTCGGTGCCGCCGGCCTCGCCGTTGGCCTGGCTCTGAAAGATTCCCTGTCGCATTTCGCGGCGGGCGTCATGCTGATTATCTTCCGTCCCTTTAAGCTGGGCGATTATGTGGAAGTCGGTGGTGTTGCCGGTTCGGTTGATCAGATCACTATCTTCAGCACCCGCCTGAAAACCCCGGATAACAAGCTGGTGACCGTGCCCAATGCCAATGTGTTCGGCAACACCATGATCAATTACTCTGCCGAAAGTACCCGCCGGGTGGATATGAAAATCGGCATTGGTTACGGCAGCGATCTGCTGAAAGCCAAGGCCCTGCTGCAGGAAATTGTTCCCGCTCATCCGAAAGTTTTGCAGGACCCGGCCCCGGTGATTGCCGTGGCAGAACTGGGCGATTCCTCCGTTAATTTTGTCGTGCGCCCGTGGGTCAACGCTGTCGATTACTGGACCGTTCTGTGGGAACTGACAGAAACCATCAAACTGCGGTTTGATGAAGAAGGCATTGAAATTCCCTTCCCGCAGATGGATGTTCATCTGCACAAAGAAGAAGCCTGACCGGCACTGTGGGCAGCCGGCCACTCCTCCTCAGGCCGGCTTGCCCGTGGTTATCGGCTGTTCCTGCAGCCGCATAACCAGAAAATCCAGAAAGCTGCGCAGCAGTGGCGTCATCTGTTTGCGGGTAGCATAAACCGCGAAAATGCCTAGCTGCGTTGGCTCATAATCCCTGAGCAGGGCGACCAGCTCACCGCTTTGCAGATATTCCGCCACCGACCATAACGGCTGCAGGCTGATGCCATCCCCCAGCAGAGTATTACGCAGCAGCAAATTGGAAAGGTTAGCCCCCAGATTGCCGCTCACCGCCACGGACTCCGGGCCGTCCGGGCCATCAAACTGCCACAGGCTCTTGCCGACGTAAGCGTGCGTCAGACAATTATGATGCGCCAGGTCAGCCACCGTCTGAGGTTCGCCCTGGTGCTGAATATACGCCGGGCTGGCGCACACCACAGACCGGCAGATGCCCAGTTTGCGTGCCACTAAATTGGGGTCGAGATCATTGGTGATACGCAGCGCCAGATCGATGCGCTCTTCCACCAGATTCACGGTACGGTCGAGTAACAGAATCTCGATGGCCGTCCCCGGCCAGCGCGCCAGGTATTCATGGGCCGCGTCCATCAACACCGCATCCGCCAGCGAATAGCTGCAGGTAATACGCAGACGCCCGCGCGGTGCTTCATCCTGATGGCTCGCCAGCTGGCTCATTTCCTCGCCCAGACTCAGCACACTGCGCGCCCGCTGCAGGGCTTCTTCGCCGACCAGAGTCAGGCTCTGACGCCTTGTCGTGCGATGCAGCAGGCGTGCGCCCATCCACTCTTCCAGCTCAGCCAGATAACGCGACACCATAGCGCGCGACATATCCAGCCGTTCAGCAGCGGCACTCAGACTGCCCTGCTCAACCACCGCCACAAACACCTGTAGCCCTGTCATCCGGTCCATTTATCCACCCGCCATATGCTCGGAATATGCAATAGTGATGTCACTATTATGCTGTATTTGACCTCAAATTGATCGAATAAACTGGCTGCATTCAAACAAACCTTCCCCGTTGAGGATCAGCCATGAAAAAACTCTTAACCGCTCTCGCCCTCGCCGCGGCGTTCACCGTCCGGGCAGTCAGTGCCCAGCCGCTGACGATTCAGTCTTACAACCCGGGGGAAAACGGCATTTTCCCGGTCACCTCCACACTGATCAGTGGCGACAGTGAAGCCATACTGATCGACGCCCAGTTTGATATCCGCAACGCTCAGGCGGTGGTCGATATGATCAAGACCAGCGGTAAAAAGCTGACCACCATTTACATCAGCTGTGGTGACCCTGATTACTACTTTGGCCTGCAGGCGATTCAGGCTGCTTTCCCGGATGCCAAAGTGCTGGCCAGCCGCAGTGTTGTGGAACACATTCAGCAAACCAAAGAGGGCAAGCTCGCCTACTGGGGTCCGATTCTGGGCGACGCTGCCCCCACCAGTCTGACGCTGCCAGCGATCACCGACAGCACCAGCCTGACCCTGGAAGGTGAAACCATCGATATCAAAGCCATAAATACACCGTCTGCCTTCCTCTGGGTACCATCCGGAAAAACCATTCTGGGCGGCGTCGCTGTCAGCAGTGGACAGCATGTGTGGATGGCCGACAGCCAAACAGCCGAAGCCCGTGCCGGGTGGCTGGACACCCTCAACCAGATGCTGGCCCTGAAGCCCGCGCGCGTTATCCCCGGCCATTACCTGGGCGAGGCTCCCGCAGGCGCGGATGCCGTGCGTTTTACCCGCGGCTATATTCAGCGCTTTGAACAGGCACTGAGCCAGGCGGATGATTCTGCGGCTCTGATCAACGCCATGAGTACCGCATACCCGGACTTCCCGGCGAACGATACCCTGACGATCAGTGCCAAGGTCGCCACGGGCGAAATGGACTGGTAATCCGCTAACCTGATAGCCACCAACACAGGTAATAGCTCAGACCCAGAGAAGGCGCTCTGAATAATCGCCCCTGTGTTTAAAAACCGTTTTAATACCGTTGAAACACCGGCCTCAGTTATTAATAACAGCACCGGGGCCGGTGCCACCAACAGCAGTAAACCCTCAGCAGTAAACCCTCAGCAGTAAAACCTCAGCAGGTCAGCGCAGAATAAGTGTCTCCCTGTCTGCTGTGCGTTCGCTTTTCTTATCGCCTGTGCTGCATTTTTGCTCTTCCTTTCCGGGACCTCTTCTTTTTCCGGGCTCTCTTCTTTTCCGGTGCGATACTTTGTTTGTGCGCTAAAGCCTTCCTGTACGAACGCACCGTTTATTCTGCGCGCGCGTTTTATTTTTTTGTAAGCAATGTCGACCAGCCTTGTCGGATATCCGTCCGTTTAAGCCTGCTATCGGTGGCTTCTGATTTTTTCACATTATCCGTTCGCATTCAGACAAGTTCGCAGCCCATGGCGGGAGTACAACCAATACAGCAACCCGCCAAATAAAGAAAAAAAAGCCTGCCACACGATGTCCTTCATAACCCGAGATCAAACCTGGAGAGCGTATGTTATATCGCACGATATCTTCCGCTGTAATCGTATCCCTGCTGCTGGGCGCCCTGAGCCTGCGCAGCGCCGCCAGCGCAGAAGCAGACAAGAGTATTAAAATCGGCCTGAATTATCCCGCCAGTGGCCGCTATAAAGAACAGGGGCTGGCCCAGGCCAGAGGCGCCCTGCTGGCGATAAAAGAAATTAATGCCAGTGGTGGTGTGATGGGCAAACCTCTGGAGTTATTACGCAGCAATACCGCATCCAAACCGGAACGCGCAGCGGATAATGTCGATGAACTGGTCAAACAAGGCGCCATTATGTTGTTTGGTGGTGCGTCCAGTTCTGCCACTGTGGCTGCTGCCGCCCGCGCTGCTGAACATAAACGTATTTATTTCGGCACGCTCGGCTACGATAACGAAATTACCGGCCTTGAAGGACAGCGTTATCTGTTCCGTGAACCTTACAGCTCTTATATGGCTGCACGCGCATTAGCGGAATATATGAATACCTACCTGAAAGATAAAAAATTCTTTTATCTGACCGCCGGTTCCAGCGAAGGCTGGTCAATGGAAGCTGCCCTGCGCAGTTTTACCGGCACCCAGGGGATCACTTCACATCCGGCGGCGCGCACACCTTTCCCCAACCCCGTGCACCGGGATTTCCAGGCAGCGTTACGCAAAGCAGCAGAATCCGGTGCCGATGTACTGGTGGTCAATCAGCTGGGGGAAGACATGGTGCTGGCCCTGAATGAAATTTATGCCATGGATCTGAAAGAGAAAATGACGGTTATCGTGCCTAACCTGACACTGGGGATGGCTCAGGCTGCCGGTCCCGGGCTGATGGAAAATGTTATTGGTGCTGTCCCCTGGACCTGGAAAGTACCTTATAAATACAACTACGCCCGTGGCAAACAGTTCGTGGAAGCTTTTGTCGATGAATATCAGCTGCACCCGTCCAGCTCTGCCGCCTCGGCTTACAGCATTGTTTATCAGTTCGTCGATGCGGTAAAACGTACCGGATCAACGGATACCGAAGCGTTAATTGCAGCGCTGGAAAATCACCATTACAAATTGCTCAAAGATGAGCAGATCTGGCGCGATTTTGACCATCAGAATCAGCAGACTGTGTATGTCGTACGCAGCCGTCAGCGCGACGATATTATGCTCAGCAATCTGAGAGAAGACTATTTTGAGATTCTGCTGGATGTTGATGAAACAGAAATGGAAGAAGACGAATGGCAGATGGTTCGCACAATCAATGATAAACCACTCGTATTGCAGTAAGCGGTGAAATATTTCACCCGCTTTTCACACTCACAGGCCGCTTTATTGTGATAACCATTACAGTGGCAATAAAGCGCCTGCCCGCAGAAAACGGTACGGAAGAACCGCCACGGCCTGTTTAGCCGCAGACTTTCGTCTCTGAGACTAAAAGATAAAAGTCATCCTCTTTTCTGATCCGCAAGATAGCAGATCAAATAATAAAAAGAAGGAGGCGCCATCATGCCCAGAACAATGATTGGCCTGGCTCTTACCACAATACTGCTTTTTACCGGATTTGTGCAGGCAGCAGAACCCGTTAAACTCGGCCTCAATTACCCGACCACCGGACGCTATAAACAACAGGGACTGGCACAGGCCCGTGGCGCCCTGATGGCAATCGAAGAAATTAATGCCAGCGGCGGAATTCTTAAACGCCCGGTTGAATTACTTACCGCCAATTCCGCATCCAAACCGGATAAATCGGTTGAAAATGTCAAAGCTTTTGCTGCCCAGGGCGTGTCCATGTTATTCGGTGGTTCATCCAGTGCCGTGGCCATTGCGGCCGGACAGGAAGCGGCAAAACATAACCTGATTTATTTCGGTACTCTCACTTACGCCAATGAGACCACAGGCACCGAAGCACACCGGCATATGTTCCGTGAAACCTATAATGCTCATATGGCTGCAAAAGCGCTGGGGTCTTACCTTAATGAAAGCCTTCAGGGTAAAAAGTTATTTTATATTACCGCCAACTACAGCTGGGGCTGGTCCACTGAAAAATCCCTGCGCACCTTCACCGGCACCACGGATACCGATCAGCATCCCGGCGTCAGCACCAGTTATCCGCGCCCCCGTGATGCGGATTTCCGCGGCGCCCTGCAGCAGGCCCGGGATTCCGGCGCCGACGTGCTGATGCTGGTTCAGTTCGGTGATGATATGGCCATGGCACTGAAGCTGATCCACAACATGGGGCTGAAAGATAAAATGACCATCGTGGTTCCCAATCTGACCCTGGGGATGGCGAAGTCCGCCGGCTCCGGCATTATGGAAGGCGTGATCGGTGCCGTGCCATGGTGCTGGAAAGTGCCTTACCAATATGATTTTTCCGGCGGCAAAAAATTCGTCGAGCGCTTTGTGGAAAAGTATCAGACTTATCCGTCCAGCTCAGCGGCATCAGCCTACTCCATTGTTTATCAGTTTAAAGAGGCTGCTGAGCGCACAGGCTCACTGAATACCGACAAACTGATTGCCGCACTGGAAGATCACCGTTACGTGCATCTGAAAGACAATCAGCAGTGGCGCGCCTTTGATCACCAGAATGTGCAAAGTGTGTATGTGGTAAAAATGCGTCCGCGTAATGATATTCTTAACAGCCATCTGCGCGAAGATTTTTTCGATATTCTGATGCAGCTGCCAGGCGAGGACTCGGTCAAAACGCTGGCCGAATGGAAAGCCGAACGCCTGGAAGCGGGTAAAGTAGCTACGCTGGAATAAACCAAATTTAAAACATCCGTACTTAAAACTTCCCCCGTTTACGGCAGGCCGGTCTTATTCTGGTACTGCCGTTTTTTTATGCGCTTATTTCTGAATTTTTCACCTGCGACCAAACAGACAATTCGTGATGCGTGACACATTTTTACCAAATGCTTAAAGCTATCTGAAAAAAAGCGGAGAAAATGAATACAAAATAAATAACTCAGGACCACCTGTAATAATGCGTAAACTATCAACTTTTTTTCTGCTGTTTTTAACGGCAGGCTGCTTTGCAGCAGAACCCATACTCATAGGTCTGGCGACCCCATTCAGCGGACGTTATAAAGAACAGGGACAGGCACAGGTACGCGGTGCCCTGCTGGCGGTTGAAGAAATCAACAATAATGGTGGTATCGGGGGTCGCCCTCTGAAACTGCTGACCGAAAATACCGCATCCAAACCCGATCATGCCCGCCAGGCCGTTCAGGCGCTGGCTGATCAGGGCGCTGTTTTCACCTTCGGTGGCACGTCCAGTGATGCGACTCTGGCTGCGGCCAATCAGGCCGCACAGAATGCGCTGATTTTTGTTGGCGTACAGGGATTCGCCAATAACCTGACCGAAGAAGATGCACAAAAATACTTTTTCCGTGAAACCTACAGTGCCCGTATGGGAGCCAAAGCACTGGCGCAGTATTTAAATACCTCCCTGCCCGGTAAAAAACTTTTTTATATGACAGCGGATTACCAATGGGGCTGGTCGGTAGAAGAATCCCTGCGCCGTTTTACCAATACACAGGACCGGGCTCAGCACCCGGGGGTTAAAGTTCAATACCCGCGTCCGCGGCATACCCATTTTCAGGACGCATTATCACAGGCTGAAGCCGCTGGTGCCGACGTGCTGGTGATGATTCAGTTTGGTGAAGACCTTGGCATGGCGCTGTCGATGGCCACCCGCAATAACCTGAAAGAAAAAATGACCATTGTGGTGCCCACGCTTAACCTGACCATGGCACGGGATGCCGGTGCCGAAAGTATCGCCGGCGTCATCAGTACACTGCCCTGGTACTGGCGTATTCCGGAAAAGTACGGCTTCACGACGGCGCAGGCATTCGTCAATAATTTCAAAAATAAATACGCCGCTTACCCGTCCAACGCCTCATCATCCGCTTACAGTGTTGTCTACCAGTTCCGCGATGCGGTGCAGCGTGCCAGTTCGCTGGAAAGTGACGCACTGATCAGCGCCATGGAAAACCACAGCTACAGCCATATGAAAGATACCCAAAGCTGGCGCGCACTGGATCATCAGAACACCCAGAGTGTCTATGTGGTGGCCGGCCGCGACCGCAATGAGGTAATTAACAGTCCGCTGCACTCAGACTATTTTGATATTTTAATGCGCCTGAGTGCAGAGGAAAGTGCCATCAGTGCTGACGAATGGAAAAGCGTGCGCCAGGCCAACGGCCGGCCGGCAGAACTTTAATCGTCAGCGTTTTTTCAATGCCTCTGTGTGACAGACAAAAAGGCAAAAACAAAAACACCGGGCATTGCCCGGTGTTTTTATCTAAGCATTAAGCGACTGCTTATTTTATTTACGCAACGCCTGGCGGAAATGTTCGCACGCTGCGAGACTGTCATCTTCAGCCATCAGAACTTTGCCCATTTCCGCATGCAGTTCCGGCAACCCTTTTAAGCGCAGACCGGTCTGCAGATATTCACGCGCTTTTTCCATATGTTGCTGACGGCGGGAAAGACGTCCCAGCACCAGCAACAGGTAAGGGTCATTGGGGCGCTCCTGCAGCTGTTGTTCAGCAAACAGCAGCTGGCGGCCGGGGTCCACACCATGCAGGCTGCCGTACAACACAATCAGATCGTCATGCCAGACGTACTTGAGTGCATTGCGTAATTCCTGCTCTGCCAGCCCTTCTTCCCCCTGCTCTTTAAGCAGCTCAATATAGCGTTTGGTGACATTGAAGGAGTAACGCCCCTGACGCGGAAAATCATGATACAGGCGTTTCAGCTCAGTGGTCGCCTCGCCCGGCGCCTGACCATGGCCATGCACCGCGCGGTCCAGCAGTTGCAGCTGGACGTTTTCTTCCAGCTCGTGAATACGTTCCGGTTTCAGCTTGCTGGATTTTTTCAGTAACGGCAGCATCTCATGCAGGGCCACCCAGTCTTCCAGATCAAGATAGGTTTTCACCAGCAGTTTCAGCAGATACGCATGGCGCGGATATTGTTTGCGCAGGTTCAGCAGTACCGCCAGCGCCTGTTCTTTCTGCCCACGACTGTTGAGCAGTTCCGCCTGGGTCAGTCCCACCGCCAGATCAGCCCCTTTGGTGCTCTGACTGGCCGCCTTCAGCCATTCGTCAGCGGCATCCATTTTATTCTGCTCATATGCTGCCCGGGCGGCGGCCAGATAATTAATCAATCCGGTTTCAGAGTCTTCAGCACCTATCGTCAGCAGGCGCTCAGCGCGGCGCCAGCGGCCCTGAGCGAGGGCCAGCAGACCGCGGGTCGTCTGGCGTTGCGCCCGTACATTACGGCGTTGCCGGCGCCATTCGTTAAATCGCCAGTCGCTGCCCACCAGCAACAGGCCAAGGCGCAGCAGAAAATACAGTGCCAGCATGGTGACCAGTGTCAGCCCCAGATAGACCCACAGAGTCATTTCCAGCGTGTAAGTATCCCAGCTGACCAGCACGTACCCACTGTCGACACTCATCAGAGTACCAACGATCAGGCCGATCCCCAGAATAATGACCAGAAACAGCAGCCAGAACCTCATGGGCGACCTCCGGCATCGGCCCCGTCATCAGCCGGCAGCGGATCACCGGGCTGCACAGTGCCGCGGCGCTGGGCTTCGACCAGTTTCTGCAACTGCAGCAAAGAACCTGAGATATCCGGTAAGGGCGGATTCACCTGCCAGCCACGCAGTTCTTTCAGCGCCAGTCTGGCCGCTTCGGTACGCTGATCATCAACGATCAGATATTCATCCAGCCAGTCCTGTACGCGGCTGAGACTGTGCTGATAGAGATCGGTCTGGCGGCGCAGCAGTGCCACCTGTGCCTGCTCCAGCATCAGGTGCATGTTCTGTTGCAGGTAATACTGCTGATCCGGCGTCAGCGGTGCGGCGATGGGTTCTGACCGTTCACGGAAACGGATCAGCCCCTGCAACGCATCCGTGGTCGTCATCCACAGCGTCTGGTACCAGGGAAGGTCCGGGTCCGGGGATTCTTCTTTAAGAGGGGCTGTATCCTGCGTATCGGGTACCAGGCGGTCCGGCAACCAGGGCAGGCGCGGCAGCTCTTCCTGCAGGGTCTGCAGACGCAGGACAGCACCGGTAATGTCCACCGCCGGGGAGGCGCGCAGACTCTGTATTTCTTCCGTGATGGCTTTACGTACCGGGTTCAGGCGCGGGTTGCGGGTTTCCACCAGCACGTTGTCCGCCGCCTGCAGCATACTCAGGCTGCCCTCCACATCTTTCTCCAGCTGCAGGCGCTGATTAGCCATACGCAGCAGGTATTCGGCTTCCGCCAGCAACCAGTCCTGACGCTCAGCACCGGGCAATTTGCCCAGCCGGTCGGTGTTGTGTTCAACCTGTTGCTGCAGTGTCTGTGCGGATTCCTGCAGTGAGCGGGTTTCAGCCAGCAAGTCGCCCTCGGCAGCGGCCAGGTTACCGGCCTGTTCCTGTGTCTGGCGCAGACGATCTTTTAATACCGCCATCTCTGCCGCGGTATCCTGCTGCAGCTGCCAACCCAGCCAGCCGGCGTATGCGGCCACGGCAAACAGCCCCAGCATCAGCACCAGATTAATCCAGGATAACGGGTGCGGACCTTTGCGGGCTGTTTTCTCTTTCGCCAGCGTCTCTGGGCCGGCAGCACGGCTGGCTTTTTTGTCTTTACCGGTTTTTTTGCCGCCGCTGTCTTTGTTACTGGTGTGCTTGTCCGCGGCGTTTTTGTCCCCGGTTTGCTTGTCCGCAGCAGTGCCCACTGGCGTTTTCTCCGCGCTGGCAGAGTCTGCCGCGTCATCGGCAGCTTGCTGAGGGTCGACAGTGGATTTTGGCTCTGACTGAGCGTCGTCCGGAATATTAGCCTGATCGTCTTTGTCTTTCGTCACTGTCTGCTTCCTTAAATCCACCGGCTGATCTTACTGTGTTGACTGCCATTGCTGCAGACACTGCAGCATATCCGCATCACGGGCACTGGCTGCCACCAACACCTGATTATACCCCCGTGCCCGGGCCTGTTCTGCGACCCGTTCACTGGGCAGCATAACAGCACTGACTTTGTGCGCCAGATCCGGCACCTGAGATTCAGCGATCTCCAGCGCCTGGCCACTGCTGAGCATCAGCAGCGGTGAGCCGGCCAGCACCTGCTCCCAGTCACCGGCCTGCCATGGGACCGGCTGGCGCTGATACAGTTCGGCATAATCCACGTCGGCACCGCGCGCGCGCAGCACACTGGCCAGGGTTTCACGCCCGCCAATACCACGCCAGATAAGCACCTTCTGGCCGCTGATCTGCTGTGCCTGTAAGCCGGGCAATGCCAGCACACCTTCGCTGTCGAAACGCTCTGCCGGCATAGTTACGTTTATTTGCCCCTGCTGCAACACTTCCGCGGTGGTTGGCCCGACCGCATACCAGTCGATGCCCAGCGGTAACTGTGGCCAGTATTTATCCAGCCACTCCAGTCCGAAGGTGGCGGCGTTAAAACTGATGGCAATCACGGCCCGGTACTGATCAATATCGAGAAAGCGCTGGCGCAGCCCTGACGCCGACGCCGCGCGGTCATCCGCCATTGGCACTATGTCCATCAGCGGATGATGGCGCACCTGATAACCACTCTGTTGCAGAGCCGCACAGATGGCACCGGCCTGGGCCCGGGGACGGGTGACAACAACCGTCGTCATGGTTTATTTCACTTCGTGACCGTAAACCGCGGCCAGAATATCGCCGGCGCCCTGACTGAGCAGATCTTCGGCGGCGGCAATCCCCAGCGCTTCGGCTTCGGCGGCGGTACCGCGTTTTTCACAACGTAACAGCTGCTGACCGTCTTCACTGCCAACCAGTCCGCGCAGCCAGAGATCATCGCCGGTACGTTCCGCATAACAGGCGATCGGCACCTGACAACCGCCCTGCAGGCGCCGGTTGAGCGCCCGTTCCGCCAGTACACAGCTGGCGGTAAATTCATCGTGCAGTGGCTTAAGCAGAGCCTGAACGTCGTGATCATCGCTGCGCCATTCAATGCCCAGCGCGCCCTGACCACCGGCCGGCAGCGATTCTTCTGCCGGCATAAAACCGGTAATACGCTCGTCCATTTCCATTCGCAGCAGACCGGCTGACGCCAGGATAATGGCATCAAATTCGCCGCTGTCGAGTTTGCTCAGGCGGGTCTGCACATTGCCGCGCAGACTTTTGATCTGCAGGTCCGGACGCCGGTTCTGCACCTGACAGCCACGGCGCAGGCTGGAGGTTCCTACCACAGCCCCCTGCGGCAATTCATTCAGTGATGCGTACTGGTTAGAGACAAAAGCATCGAGCGGGTTTTCACGTTCACAGATGATGCCCAGCTCCAGCCCTTCGGGAAATTCCATGGGCACATCTTTCATGGAATGCACGGCGATATCCGCACGGCCATCCAGCATGGCGTTTTCCAGTTCTTTCACAAACAGGCCTTTACCACCGATTTTGGCCAGCGGCGTATCGAGGATTTTGTCCCCCTGAGTGGAAAAGGTCACCAACTCCACCGTCAGGCCGGGGTGCATCGCCAGCAGACGGGCTTTGATATGTTCGGCCTGCCACAGGGCAAGCGGGCTTTTACGGGTCGCGATACGGAGTGTGGTCACTTCAGACATGGGGCTCCTCAGGGGAATACAGAAATACAGTCAGATATGCCGGCATCATACCAGTGCCGGCAGAAAGGGGGGAATGATGCAGGTCGGCCTGCCATCGCATGGCTGGCCTATTTTTTCACCGGTCGGGCCCAGCCACTGATGTTGCGCTGCTTACCGCGCGCCACCGACAGCTCGTGATCGGCCACCGTGCGGGTAATCACCGAACCGGCACCGATGGTCGCACCGGCTCCTACTTTGACCGGCGCCACCAGCGAGGTATTGGAACCGATAAAAGCACCATCGCCGATTTCAGTGGTGGATTTGTTCACGCCGTCGTAATTACAGGTGATGGTGCCGGCACCGACGTTAACCTCTTTGCCTATGTCAGCATCACCGATGTACGTCAGGTGATTCACTTTCGAACCTTCACCGATGACGGCTTTTTTCACTTCGCAGAAGTTACCGACTTTGGCAGCCTGTTTCAGGTCAGCGCCCGGACGCAGGCGGGCATAAGGGCCTATAGTGCAGCCCGTGCCGAGCTGTGCCCCGTCGATATGGGAATAGGCTTCCACCTCACAGCCCTGACCGATATGGCTGTTTTTCACCACACAGTAAGGCCCGATGTGCACGCCGTCTTCCAGTACCACGTCGCCTTCGAACACACAGCCGATATCAATACTGACATCGGCACCCACGGTCAGCGAACCACGCACATCAAGGCGATCCGGATCGGCCAGCGAGACCCCGGCGGTCAGCAGGGCATCGGCCGTCTGACGCTGAAACACGCGCTCCAGTGCGGCCAGCTGCAGGCGGTCATTAACGCCCTGCACTTCGTATTCGTCCTGCGGATGAATAGCCCGCACCGCCACGTCGTTTGCCACCGCCATGGCAATAATATCGGTCAGATAATATTCCCCCTGGGCATTATTGGCCGACAGTTGCGGCAGCCAGGTATTCAGGTGCGCGGCCGACACCGCCAGAATGCCGGTGTTCACCTCACGGATGTTGCGCTGCTCGGCGCTGGCATCTTTGTGTTCCACAATGGCCTGAATATTTCCGGCCTCATCGCGCACGATGCGTCCGTAGCCGTGGGGGTTATCCAGCTCGACTGTCAGCAGCGCCAGAGCATTGCCGGCATGACTTTCATCCAGCAGTTTCTGCAGGGTTTCAGTGCGGATCAGGGGGACATCGCCGTACAGCACCAGCACGGTGGCATCAGCGTCGACCTGAGGCATGGCCTGAGCAACCGCATGGCCTGTGCCTTTCTGTTCACTCTGGATGGCCCAGCTGACGTCATAACCGGTGATCTGCTGCTGTACGGTTTCTGCGCCATGGCCAATCACCACATGCTGCTGTGCATCCGCCAGACGTGAGGCACTGTTCAGTACATGGGCCAGCATGGGCTGACCGGCCAGCTTATGCAGTACTTTGGGCAGGTCCGATTTCATGCGCGAGCCTTTGCCCGCAGCGAGGGTGACAACAGCCAGTGTCATAGAGAATATTCCGCGAAAATAAATGCGGCTATTCTAGTGACTGTCAGAATGAATTCAATGAGCGGGCCGCTAAGCCCGCGCCATGACAAGGGGGATAACCGCTAAAACGGCGCCGCCGTCTTTAGCTCAGACACTGGTGAAACTGGTCAGTGAGATATTGCAGATAGCGCACATAGCCGTCGCGGCTGATGGCAATACCGGCCGCCATGGGGTCCAGTTCACCGCGTTTTACGTCCAGCCCGCGCACCACGGAATCCAGCAGTGCCGGCGAAAATTCCGGCTCACTGAAGACACACTTTATATCGCCGCGCTGCAGCTGTTCGCGCATGGACTGCAGGGTTTTCATACCCGGCTTACGTTCCGGCGATAAGGTGAAGGCGCCGGCCTGATTCAGCTGCATCGCCTCCACCCAATGATCATAGGCACGGTGGAAAACGAAAAACGCCTGCTCTCTGACACCCGCCAGCTGGTGGCGGCTTTTTTCCAGCTGCTTTGCCACCGCCCGGGCAAACGGCTGGCCGCTTTGTTTAGTACCGCTTTGCAGTACAGCCGCCAGCTCTGCCTGAGCGGCCACCATCACCTCAGGAGCCAGCCACCAGTGGGGGTCATGATGCAGAAATGCATCTGCCTGGCGGTGATCATCGTCTGCGGCGCTGCCGTCATGATGATCCTCATGCCCGTGACTGTGTTCATGCTCAGCTTCAGCAAAGTGTGACACATCAATCCAGTGTTTATCCGGCCAGCGTTGGGCAAACTCTTTCAGGTAAGGCTCGGCATCTTCGCCGCCCCAGAAGATAATCCTGGCTGCACGGATTTTGCGGATGTCGGACGGGCGCAGAGAGAAATCATGCGGTGTCATACCCGGCGGCACCAGCACCGAGAGATCCTCCGCCGGTGTCACTGAGGCCGCGACCAGGCCCAGCGGGTGCAGACTGGCCAGTACTTTGTCGCCGGCCTGGCTGAGGCCCGCTGACAGTAACAGGCTGAGAGGAATAAGGGCTTGTAAAACGGACTTCATACAGAATGATCCAACATATTTGTGACAATTCTGTTATATTATAACCTAAACTTTCTTTGCCTGCTCCAGTACTGTCGCTCATAATAACCGGTCAGCGGACGGCAACAGGTTGACTGATGACTCAGAACGTATACAAACAGCATGATCACCACTCCTGCGTGGATGAAGCACTGACCAGAGCCCGACGTCTGTGTGAGCAGAACGGTCAGCGTCTGACGCCGGTACGACAACGCGTACTGGAAATGGTGTGGGCCAACCACAAACCTGTCGGTGCCTACGATCTGCTGCCCAAACTGGCAGAAGAAGGATTTAACTCGGCGCCGCCTACTGTTTATCGGGCGCTGGATTTTCTGCTGGACCTGGGACTGATCCACCGCATCAGTTCACTCAACGCCTTTATCGGCTGTAACCACCCCGGCGAAGATCACCCGAGCTGTTTTTTTGTCTGCCGTGAATGCGGCAAAGCACAGGAACTGGACGCATCACTGATGCGTTCTCTGGCCACCAAAGCAGAACAGGATCTGGGCCTGAAAGTGGAACAGCAGATGACCGAATTAATGGGCCTGTGTCCGGCCTGCCAGAAAGAGGCCTCATGACCGCAACCGCTCCGTCTGCTCTGATCGAAGCTCATCACCTGAACCTGCAGCGCGCCCATAAAACCGTCCTCAGTGATATCAGCCTGAGCATCAGTGCAGGGCAGATTATCACCCTGATCGGTCCTAACGGTTGCGGTAAATCGACCCTGATCAAAGTGATGCTGGGACTGCAGGAACCGGACAGCGGTCAGGTGATCCGGCGCAACCGGCTGCGTATCGGTTATATGCCGCAGCGCTTAAGTCTGGATCAGCGTATGCCGCTCACCGTCACCGGCTTCCTGCGTCTGGCCCGCCATGCCAGTCATGCCGACATTCAGCGCTGGCTGCAACGGCTGGGTATCGAGACGCTGGCACCACTGTCAGTGCACGATCTGTCCGGCGGTGAATGGCAGCGGGTGCTGCTGGTCCGGGCACTGTTAATGAAGCCTCAGCTGCTGGTGCTGGATGAACCCGTGCAGGGCGTTGATGTGCAGGGGCAGATGGAACTGTACCAGCTGATTCCACAGTTACGGGATGAGCTGGGCTGTGGTGTGCTGATGGTCTCCCATGACCTGCATCTGGTGATGGCCGCCACCGATGAAGTCATCTGCCTCAATGGCCACGTGTGCTGTTCCGGCCATCCGGATAACGTCTCCGTGGACCCCGCTTACCTGCAGTTATTCGGCGGCCGCGCGCAACCGGCCATTGCCCCTTACACTCATCATCATGATCACAGCCATTGCCAGCATGATCATCATCCACAACAGGAGGATGACGCATGATGGATATCTGGTGGCTGATGCCTCTGGTGGCGGGGGTGTTGCTCGCTCTGATTGGCGGCCCGCTGGGCAGCTTTGTTATCTGGCGGCGCATGGCATTCTTTGGCGACACCCTGGCCCATGGCGCTCTGCTGGGCATTACCTTCGGGGTGCTCACCGACATCAATCTGACACTGGCGCTGATCATAGGATCGGTAGTGCTGGCCCTGCTGCTGTTGCCGCTGGAGCGCAGTTCGCGGCTGTCATCGGATACGCTGCTCGGCATTGTCTCCCACAGCACTCTGGCGATTGGTCTGGTAACCCTGAGCCTGGCCCAGGGAATCCGGGTGGACCTGATGGGTTATCTGTTCGGTGACCTGCTGGCGGTCGGCCGTGCGGACGTGATCTGGATTGTTGCTGCAGCCGTGCTGGTCGGTGCCCTGCTGATCTGGCAATGGCGCGGCCTGCTGGCAGTGACGGTAAGTCAGGAACTGGCCGAAATCGAAGGGCATCCGGTACAGCGCCTGAACCTGCTGCTGATTCTGATGCTGGCTCTGATCGTGGCGCTGGCCATGAAAGTGGTGGGGATTCTGCTGGTCAGCGCCCTGCTGATCATTCCGCCGGCGGCCGCGCGCAGCCTGTCACGCTCACCGGAACAGATGGTGGTGCTGGCCAGTATTGCCGGTATAACCTCGGTACTGGCCGGGTTGTGGGCCTCGTTCCGCTGGGATACTCCCGCCGGCCCCAGCATTGTGGTGGCCGCCACGGCATTGTTTGCGCTCAGTCTGGTAGCTAAAGGGGTAAGCGCCCGGGATTGAGCGGGCTGAACGGCGGACAAAAAAAGACCCGGTCGCCATTGGGGGCAAACGACCGGGTTAACTTCGGATCATTGGGGAAGTACCGAAGAAAAGGAAAATCCTGAAAAAACTCACTGTTAGCTAATCCGCTGAGCCAAGCTGGCGTCAGAGGAATAACCTTTAATATAGACAATCTCCGGCTGCCTGCAGGCCCGTACGGATATTTTTGGTTGTATTTACTAATTAAGAACTGCTTTCTGAATAATCAGCCCTATTAACGTTATGGGTATATCCTGACATTCTTAACCATTTACGACTCCCACCTGACATACCTGTAAGGTGTCGCAAAGCGACACCAGAATTTAGTATGAAGCTGGTAGTATCGCCCTTCCGCTACCGCAGAACGCACCATGTATCAGAAAAGCTACGAATTGCTTGGCCTGCCCGAGGGCGCCGGCCGGGACGACGTGAAAAAAGCCTTTAAACGACTGGCGATGACCTTCCATCCGGACAGAAACCCGGACGGACAGGCTCATTTTGCTGCGCTCTGCCGTGCCTATCAGACCCTGATGGATGCCCTGGATAATGATCGCCGGCAGAACGCCGCCAGACGCTATGATGCCGCCCGGGCCACCGCTCAAACAGACAATAACCAGACGCTGAGTATCAGCCGGGAAAGACGCACCAGCCGGCGACTGCCTCAGCATCGCCGGTTTGAACTGGTACAGGAAAGTCACTACAAGGGGATCAGTGTCAGCGAAGAAGTCTGACGCTATGCTTCCGGGTTACCGGCCGGCTGATCATCCGTCTCTTCAGGGGCTGTTAACCACAGATCCAGACGCTTTTTAAGCACATCAATGCCATCACCGGTGAGTGATGAAAACGTCTGCACCGTGACCTGGTCACCCAGATGCTTCACCGCTTTCTTCACCTGCAACATCGTACTCTGAGCCGGGCCGCGCTTAAGCTTATCAGCCTTGGTCAGCAGCACATGCACCGGCATACCGGCTTCGATCGCCCAGTCCAGCATCGCCATATCGAATTCTTTCATCGGGTGGCGGATATCCATCAGCAGCACCAGCCCCACCAGCGGATCGCGCTTCTGCAGATAATTTCCCAGCTCCCGCTGCCACTCGTTTTTCACCGCCAGCGGTACTTTGGCGAAGCCATAGCCGGGCAGGTCCACCAGCGCGAGCGGTTTATCACCGATCTGAAAATAGTTAATCAGCTGCGTGCGGCCAGGCGTTTTACTGGTACGGGCCAGTTTTTTATTGCCGGTTAAACGGTTCAGGGCGCTGGACTTACCGGCGTTGGAACGCCCGGCAAATGCCACTTCGCGCTCGATTTCCATCGGGCACTGGCTGAGTTTGGCGGCACTCTTAACGAACTGAGTGTTGGTATAAGTCAATGATTCCTGCGCTATCATGGGGTAAACGTAATGACCGTCCGGAAATTAATGTTATATAATGCTCGGCCTTTGGAAGACGGACCCATCATATCACAGGGCAGTGGTTCCGGGGCTAAGCTGTTTTAAACCCTCATAAAACACGCAAAAGAGAGAGAATCACATATGAAAAAACTGATGATGATGGCTGCCGTTGCTGCCGTTGCTGTAAGCGCCAACGTTCAGGCGTTTGATGTCGCTGCGAAGTATCAGCAAGCCTGCAGTGCATGCCATGCCATGGCTGTTGCCGGTGCGCCGAAAGCCTTCGACAAAGCGGCCTGGGAACCGCGCCTGGCCAAAGGCATGGATACACTGGTCAACAGTGTGACCAACGGGCTGAATGCCATGCCGCCACGGGGTCTGTGCATGGACTGTACAGCCGAGCAGTACAAAGAACTGATCACTTATATGTCCACGCCTAAGTAACGCGCGGAATAATAAGTAGAAGAATTCACATACAACCTGGACCTGATGATGAAAAACCTGTTGATTAGCCTGATCGTTTCTGCCGGACTGATGTCCGTCGCGCACGCTGGCGACGCTGAAGCCGGCAAAGCAAAGTCTGCCACCTGTGCTGCATGTCATGGTGCTGATGGTAACAGCATGGCGCCCACCTTCCCGAAAATTGCCGGACAGGGTGAACGCTATCTGATCAAGCAGATCAAGGATATTCGCGACGGCCGTCGTAATGTTCCGACCATGGCTCCGTTCGTGTCGGCACTGAGCGACACGGACATCGAAGATCTGGCAGCTTACTTCACTTCTCAGGCTCCGAAAGCAGGCGGCGCACAGGAAGAACTGGCGGAACTGGGCGAAACCATTTACCGCGGTGGCATTGCCGAAAAAGGCATTCCCGCCTGTCTGGCCTGTCACGGTCCGGATGGTAAAGGTATCGAAACAGCTGCCTTCCCTCGCCTGGCGGGTCAGCATGCTGAGTACACCAAAACTCAGCTGAACGCGTTCAGCATGAACCAGCGTACCAATGACGGTGATACCCGCATGATGCGTGATATCGCCTACCGTCTGCACGCGACTGAAATTGAAGCGGTTGCTTCCTACATTCAGGGTCTGCGTTAAGCAACCCGGAAGTCAGTCAGAAAAAGCGGCCACTGGCCGCTTTTTTTATGCCCCGGATTTCTCCGTTCAGAACATCTTCACAATTCCATACCTTCAGCGGTGGGCCTCAAAGAACCTTTATGCAAGAATGCGCTCTGACCTAGGTCTGATTCGGATCAATAATTAATTACGGAGTTTCTGATGTTTGCACAGGTGAGCAAATGGATCGCGGCAGCGCTGCTGATGGTGGCAGCCACAGTACAGGCCGCTGAATACGAAGCCGGCAAAGAATACACAGTACTGGCTGAGCCGGTAACCGTTATGGCGGATGGCAAAATCCACGTGGAAGAAGCCTTCTGGTATGGCTGCCCGCATTGTTTCCATCTGGAATCCATCCTGACGCCATGGAAAAAACAACTGCCGGAAGACGTTGCCTTTAAAGGCGTACCGGCCATGTTCGGACGCGCCTGGGTGGTTCACGCTCAGCTGTTCCATGTTGCTGACGTACTGGGTGTGGAAGAAAAGGTCCACAGCGATATTTTTAAAGCCATCCACGTAGACCGTGAACGTCTGCTGGATCGTGACGATCAGCGCGACTTCCTGGTTGAGAAGGCTGGCATCAGCGCCGAAGATTTCGACAAAGCGTACGAGTCTTTCGCGGTGAAATCACGTATGAAGCAGGGCGATCAGCGTATCCGTGCTTTCAAAATCTCCGGTGTACCGGCGCTCATTATTCAGGGCAAATACGTGGTCGATGCCACTTCCGCCGGCAGTCAGGCCAATATGCTGAAAGTGGCTGACTTCCTGATCGAAAAAGAGCGCGCCGCGCTGCAGGGGAAATAATTCCCCGCCATGCCAGGCTTCTGCTCACTGCAGGACTTTATCGCGGCCCCGCGGGCCGCGAATGCGCTCAGACTCCTTTCCTTTAATATGCAGGTCGGTATTCAGACCAGCGCCTATCACCATTACCTGTTGCACAGCTGGCAGCATATTCTTCCCAGCCGCCAACGGCAGCTGGCACTCAGCCGCATCGCCGACCTGGTCGCGCATTTTGATATCGTTGCCCTGCAGGAGGCCGACGGTGGCAGTTTCCGCAGCAGCGGCACCAACCAGATCAAACATATCGCCGGGTTAGCGGAATTTCCTTACTGGTACCATCAGGTAAACCGCAATCTGGGCGGTATTGCACGCCATAGTAACGGCCTGCTGAGCCGCTACCCGGCCGCCCGCATCAGGCAGTATCCGCTGCCCGGCCGTCTGCCCGGCCGCGGTCTGATGGTCATGCAGCTGGGCGATGAAGATACCGGCCTGACGGTGGTTGTCACCCATCTGGCACTGGGCCAGAAAACCCAGCTCAGCCAGCTGGATTTTCTCTGCGATCTGGTTGCCGGCAGCCGCCATCTGGTCATCATGGGAGATCTCAATCAGGACGCCGACGTTCTGCTGCAACACAGCCCTCTGAAGAAACTCAGCCTGCATGCGCCGCGGCTTATGCCAACCTACCCCAGTTGGCAACCCAAACGCGGTATCGACCATATTTTCCTCAGCGATAATATCCGCGTGCTGCGCAGCGCCGCGCTTGACCATCCGCATTCCGACCACCTGCCGATTGCCGCAGAGATTGAGTGGCCCGGCCAATAAGCCATCCTCTTCACCACCAGGCGGCAGATTGCCCGGGCTTATCTATACTCTTGATATCTCACCGTTTTAGCCTGGAGAACATAATGGCCGAGGGAGCCGGATCAACGTCCGCCCGCCGCTGGCGCGACAAATATCTGGATTTGCTGGATCAGCACGAAAAACTGAAGCACAGCGCCGAAGAAGAGCACGATCAGATGCGCCGCGGTCTGGTCATGGTCTCCCTGCTGGCAGAGGGTCAGTCCGGCAATGTCGATAAAGCGCTGGGCGATCTGAGAGAAGCCATTAAACCGGATGGTAAAGGCGTGATCCGGGTAATGGACGAGCTGGAAACCGCGGTACAGCGTTTCGAATCCTCCAACGCCGCACAGGCCGAAGTACTGCTTGGCCAGCTGTCCGATGCCGCGGATAAACTCAGCCGCTGCCCTCTGCCGCGGCCGCTGATGAAGCGCGTGCGGCAGATCCGCAAAGATGCGGTCAAAGAGCTGCAGAGTTGGTCCGGTTATATTACTCAGCTACAGAGCTGGGTGCAGCTCACCGGTGAACTCGCCACCCTGGAAGGCTATGACGAAGCCCGCTCCGGCAGCTGGTGGAAGCGCTGGTTTAAACCCACCGCAGACGAACACAGTGACAGCCCGGAGCCAGCGGATACCGACGCCGGTGCTGATCACGACAGAAGCGATGAAGAAGAGCCCGGTTTTTCTCATATTGCCTCAGAAGTCACCGAAACCCTGCTTAACCTGCTCAGTCAGCTGGTTATTCCTGAGCGCCTCAACGGCCAGTCTGAGGGGTTAAAAAACCGTCTGCAGAATGGCCTGAACTGGTATGAACTGGTGCCTCTGCTGGAAGACGCCACGGATTTTCTGCTGCAGTGTCTGGGCAACAGCCAGACCGAACTTGAGCAGTTTCTGCAAAGTCTGGATCAGCGCCTGAAGGCCATTCAGGCACTGGTCAGTGAAGCCAGCATGAGTCAGTCCGAACGGCGCCGGGCGCGGGTGGATCTCGACAGTATGGTGCGCGAACAGATCGCCGATATCCGCTCCGTGGTCACCGGCTCCGGCGACCTCGGCGAACTGGGCACCAGTGTGCGTGATCATCTGACCATGATTGTGCAGGCCATGGAAAAATATCAGCTGGATGAAGAAGCGCGTGAGCAGCGCCTGGAAGCCAAGCTGAAACTGCTGCAGGAACGCCTTAATGAAATGGAAGCCGAAGTCAAAGAAAGCCGGCTGGCCATCGAAGAACAGAAACGCAAAGCCACCCACGACCCGCTCACCGGCCTGCCCAACCGCGACGCTTATCAGGCACGGCTGGAAGAAGAACTGGTACGCCGTCATCGCTATGGCGGCAACCTGTCACTGGTGGTGTGTGACGTTGACCACTTTAAAAACATCAATGATAACTACGGCCATCTGGCCGGCGACCGGGTACTGAAACTGATTTCCCGCACCCTGCGCAAAAACCTGCGCGACATTGATTTTATCGCCCGCTTTGGCGGCGAGGAATTTGTCATCCTGATGCCGGAAACCCAGGCCAGCGATGCCTGTTCCGCGGCCGAGAAGCTGCGCACCAGCATTGAACAGAGCCCGTTCAATTTCCGCAAAGAACGGGTGCCGGTCACCATGTCCTTCGGTATCAGTGAATTCAAAGCGCTGGAATCGCCGGACGTGGTTTTCGAGCGTGCCGACAAAGCGCTTTATCAGGCGAAAGACGGCGGCCGCAACCGCTGTCAGCTGGCCGGGGACTGAGCCGTCACAAAAACGGGAATAAATGACGCAGCGGAGCCGCTATTCCTTGCATTCTGCTTTCGTTTTGCTAACTTTCTTTCATTAAAGTTTCGAAACGAAAGCAACTGATCTCTTCATGCCTAAGCGCAACACCCTGCAACGGCGTCACGCCATTCTTGATACCTTAGCCCGCGAAGGCCAGGTGCAGGTGGATACTCTGGCCAGAACACTGGCAACGTCGGAAGTCACCATCCGTAAAGACCTGGCGGAACTGGAACGCAGCGGCCTGCTGCTGCGCCGCTATGGCGGTGCCATTCCGTTACCGGCTGACATCACAGACGCAAACGGAACCAAAGCTGAAGTTTCGGAACGAAAGCAGCTGATTGCCAATGCTGCCGCGCAGATTATCCGCGACCATAACCGCATTATCATCGATTTCGGCACCACCACCGCGGCGCTGATTCCCCGGTTGCAGACAAAACGCGGCCTGGTGGTGATGACCAACTCGCTGACGGTGGCCAACGCTATCCGCGAGCTGGAAAACGAACCCACCCTGCTGATGAGTGGCGGTACCTGGGATGCGCATTCGGAGTCCTTTCAGGGCCAGATTGCCGAGCAGGTGATCCGCTCCTACGACTTTGACCAGCTGTTTATCGGCTGTGATGGCATTGACCCGGTACGCGGGACAACAACCTTTAACGAATTACTGGGTCTTAGCCGGGTAATGGCGGAAGCGGCGCGCGAGGTAGTGGTGATGGCCGAAGCCGATAAAGTCGGGCGGCGCATTCCTAATCTCGAATTACCCTGGACGGCGGTCAGCGTGCTGATTACCGATGACCGCCTGAGCCCGGAGCAACAACAACAGATTGAACAACAGGGCGTGCGCGTTGTCATCGCCACGGCCTGATACGGAGAAAAAATATGTGTGGAATTGTCGGCGCTGTCGCCCAACGGGATGTGGCAGACATCCTGCTCGAAGGATTAAAACGTCTGGAATACCGTGGCTATGACTCAGCCGGACTGGCGGTCATTAATGGCGAACAGCAACTGCTGCGCCAGCGCCGTTTAGGCAAAGTGCAGGCGCTGGCCGATGCGGTCACCACCGAGCCTATGCCCGGTGGTACCGGCATTGCCCATACCCGCTGGGCCACCCATGGTGAACCGTCAGAGGCCAACGCCCATCCCCATATTTCCGGTGATATTGCCGTGGTGCATAACGGCATTATCGAAAACCATGAATCCCTGCGCGATGAACTGAAAGCCCAGGGCTATGTGTTTTCTTCCCAGACCGATACCGAAGTCATCGCCCATCTGGTGGAGCGTGAATTAAACAACGCCGCTTCTCTGCTGGCCGCCGTTATGAGTGCCCGTTCGCAGCTGCACGGCGCCTACGGCATGGTGGTCATTGACCGCAAACAGGCGGACCGCATGGTGGTTGCCCGTTCCGGCAGCCCGCTGGTGATCGGTTTTGGTATCGGTGAACATTTTGTCGCTTCCGACCAGCTGGCACTGTTACCGGTCACGCGTAAATTCGCCTTTTTAGAAGAAGGCGATGTCGCCGAAATTACCCGCCAGCACGTCAATGTGTTTGACGAACATAACCAGCCGGTGGAACGCGCCGCCCAGGAAACCACCGTCGAACACGATGCCGGTGATAAAGGCGAATTCCGCCATTACATGCTGAAAGAAATTTACGAGCAGCCACAGGCGATTATTAATACCCTGGAAGGCCGCCTGTTTAATGGCCAGCTGAATTTAGAAGCACTGGGCGATTTATCCGATATCGATCAGGTCCAGATCATTGCCTGCGGCACCAGTTATCACGCCGGCATGACCGCCCGTTACTGGATTGAAGATATTGCCGGCATCGCCTGCAACGTCGAAATTGCCTCGGAATTCCGCTACCGCCGCTCCGTGGTGCGCCCTAACAGCCTACTGGTAACCATTTCCCAGAGCGGTGAAACCGCCGACACATTAGCGGCGCTGCGCTTAGCCAAACAACAGGGCTTCGCCCGCACACTGACCATCTGCAATGTGCCCGGCTCGTCGCTGGTACGCGAATCGGATATGGCGCTGATGACCCGCGCCGGGGCCGAAATCGGTGTCGCGTCCACCAAAGCCTTCACCACACAGCTGGTTGCTCTGCTGTTACTGACCGCCGCGCTGGGACGCGACCACGGCATGGCGGCAGAAAAAGAGAAACGTATGGCCGACGCCTTAACACGTTTACCGGCACTGGTGGAAAAAGCCCTGAAAATGAACGATGCCATTGAAGCGCTGGCTGAACAGTTTGCGGAGAAACATCACGCCCTGTTTCTGGGCCGCGGTGATCAGTATCCGATCGCCATGGAAGGGGCACTGAAGTTAAAAGAGATTTCGTATATTCACGCCGAAGCCTACGCCGCCGGTGAACTGAAACACGGCCCGCTGGCGTTGATCGATGCCGAAATGCCGATTGTTGTTGTCGCACCGCAGAACGATCTGGTGGAAAAATTAAAATCCAATATTGAAGAAGTCCGCGCCCGCGGCGGCGAACTCTATATCTTCGCCGACGAAGCGGCGGATATCCGCGCCGAAGAGAATATGCAGGTCATGGATGTGCCGCACTGCGATGAAATCACCGCGCCTGTGCTCTACACCCTGCCGCTGCAGTTACTGAGTTATCATGTCGCCATCATCAAAGGCACAGATGTGGATCAGCCACGCAACCTGGCCAAGAGTGTGACGGTTGAGTGATAACTTACTAGCTACGTTATAGGTCAAACCTAAATTACTTATACACACGAAAGACTTTTGTATGCTTTGAATCAAGCTGATAAATTCATTTTGACTATCGTGATCGTTGATGGGGACCGGTATGATGGCTCTAATTACATAAGAAACCCGTTCAATACTGCCCCTAACGTTGGTGTAATCAGCGTCGATTATGATTTGAACGATCTTCTATCCCAAGCCGTAACCGCAGATAAAGCCTGATGAAACTGACCCGATTAACGCTGACAAACTACCGCTGTTTTGACGAACTGGACATCCATTTCGACGACAAGCTGACTGTGCTGATTGCCCCCAACGGCGGGGGTAAAACCAGCGTTCTGGATGCTATATCTGTAGTCATCAGTAGCTTTGTGGGCTCTTTCGACATGGGTAAAGCGCATGGGTTTGCGCCAACAGATGCCCGCTATGCCGCAGTAACGGAGGGGGATCCGACAGCTGAACAACAATACCCGGTTGATGTTTGTGCTTCCTTCGCTGAGCCAGCGATGGAGAATCAACATCGTCAGCTTAGCGGTCCCAAGAACAAAACCACCGTTAAGGATGTTGCCGAACTGATAGAGCACGGTAAACAACTGATGGATGAGATCCGGCAGCAAGATGCTGCATTACCCGTCATTGCTTATTACGGCACAGGGCGACTATGGAAACAGCACAAATTAATGGAGCGACAGAAGATTACCAGCGCCAGCCGCTCCATGGGCTATGAGGATTGCCTCTCCTCCTCATCCAATTATCTGCAAATGCAGATCTGGATGAAAAGCGCTACCTTTGCCTCTGTGCAGGAGATGCAGATGCCGGATACCTACCCCGGACAGCCTGTGACCAGACAGCTACGAGCGGTTAAGAAAGCCGTCGATGATGTACTGAAACATACAGACTGGTACAACTTTCACTACAGCATTAGCCACGATGAACTGGCGATGCAGCACAAAGATCGCGGTATCTTGCCGGTTGGAATGTTGAGCGACGGCGTACGAGCCATGGTATCGATGGTTGCAGACCTAGCTTGGCGCTGTGTCAAACTGAATTCTGCCCGTGCAGAACAAGCTCCAGTCAGTACGCCCGGCATCGTATTGATTGATGAAGTGGATATGCACCTGCACCCAGCGTGGCAACAGCAAGTGGTTGGGTCATTAATATCGGTGTTCAGACAGGTCCAGTTCATTCTCACCACTCATAGCCCGCAAGTGCTAACAACTGTACCGAATCAGTGTATTCGCGTTCTGGATACCATTAAAAAGAACGATCAAACCTTGTTTGTTGCCCTTCAACCCGATAAGCAAAGTCGTGGTGTTGCCAGCAATGATTTGTTAGCCAAACTCCAGCACACCAATCCCACACCAGATGTACCTGAAGCCAAGTGGGTAAGTGCGTACAAAGCGCTCATTCAGCAAAACGCACACACCACACCAAAAGGTTATGACCTGAAGAAAAAGATTCTGGATCATTTTGGTGATCAGCACCGAGAGTGGCGGGAATGTGAGCGACTTATTCGTTTGCAAGCTATGAAGGCGAAGCTGCCACCTTCGAACCACTGAACAGGACGGATTCTGTGCACAAATTCAATCGACCCGATGCTCCACCTTGTTTGAGACGGTACAGCCATCCAGCAAAAAAATGGAAAGATGTTTTTGGCAGCCACAAACGCAAAATCTGGACAAGGCTCGAACAAATGCAAGGTCCACGCTGCGGCTATTGTGAAAATGAAATTCCGCGAAAAGGAAGATTGCGTGATGGTCATATTGAGCATTTTGAACAGCGCTCCAAAGTGCCACATAAAACCTTCGACTGGCGTAATCTGTTTGGCTCCTGTAACCGCTCTGACAGCTGTGGCACTTTCAAAGATAAGCAGTCCTATCAGCCACAGGATCTGATCAAACCGGATATCGAAGATCCTGAGCAGTTTCTAGTTTTTGTGTCTGATGGGACGGTGAAGGCCCGGGAAGGTCTATCCATTAACGATAAACATCGCGCTGAAGAAACTATCCGTATTTTCAACCTCAACGGATCGCTTGTTGGTGAGCGTGAGCCTGCTGTTGAACCTTACATTGAAACGGCTGAAACACTATTGGAACTTCTTGAGTTAGATGGTGGCATCGAGCAATACACAGCCGCCTTAAACAAAGAATTAACCGCGATTCAGGGCTTACCTTTTGAAACAGCCATTCGTCATACACTATTGCAGATAAAGCAATCATAAAATATTAAAAAACTTCCTGCAGCGGTGAATTTAATGTCTTCGCCAACGAAGCTGTCAGCATCCGTGCGTGCCGCAAGTAACATGCAGGTTATGGACGTCCACATTGTGACGATATTATCGCGCCGATACTCTGCACCCTGCCACTGCAATTACTGAATTATCATGCGGCCATCATCGAAGATAGGAATATGGATCAGCCAAAAAATCTGACCAAGAGTGTGACGATTGAATAATGTCGCCGCGGGAAAAATAAGCGGACATAAACTTACCACCACTACAATTTATGAGCATTTTTCTAAATTAAGACTTTCCAAATACTTTATTCCATGACTATGAACAAGAAGCTCAGTACCCTTGCGTTTATTTTGTACAGAGTAATTTAAACTGAAGTTATATTGTCTACTGGGCGGATAAAGAGCTTTTATTTCATCTGCATTGTCATATGTAAGCAACCACTTTGTTTTGAGTGATTTAATACACTTCGCAACGTCCTTATGATCGTCTTTATCGTAAAAGCTGGTATATAGACTAGACCCTTTTGAGAAGTAAGGTGGATCAATGCAAAACAGAGAGTTCCTGGGAAGGTCATCGTCAATATTCGTCATAAAATCGATAGCATCTTTATTATACAAATGAATTCTGTGTCTAAATAGCTTAATTCTATTTAGTTTTTCTATTGCTGTCTTCTTTGTAAATCTGCAATCAATTTTATATTTCCCGGTTTGATCTAACCCCCCTATAACACCACCACTTATTATGCCAGACCGGTTTGTTCGATTTAGAAAGAACGTCGCAAAACCGACTTCGAAAACTGAATACTTTTCAAAGTTTCTAGAGATTTCTTTTTGCCTATACCACTCTTCGACCGTCACATTAACATCTCTAATTTTTCCTATAAAGTCATCGGTAAAATTCAAAATTGAATACCAATAACTCCAAATCATAGGGTCAAAGTCGTTCAGATGAATATCTGAAACCAGTCGTCTAAAAAGAAGGTTTAAGGCTAAGCCTCCTCCTCCAGCATATGGCTCAACATATTGGCAGTGTTGTAATTTATTGTTGACTATAACATCTGTTAACATTGGTGCAATTGAGGCCTTACCCCCCGGGTAACGCAATAGAGAGTAAGTTGTGGGCATGATTAATCCTCGTTCAGTATTTCCTATTTTATATTAGGCGGCATCCTTTGACCATAGTTCAGGTGTTATTTTTGTTAGATATTACTTTGTCTAACATTGTTAAAGTAAGTGGCTCGATTGTTTTAAAATCAACAGCAAGTTGAGAAGCGTTTGTGGCGTAATATTTACCACTGTGCTTTATACTGTTTACATATTGAGCAATATGATATGAAGCTGCCCGTAAATCCTTTTTCTCTTTGTCCAGATCAAAGGAATTATTAATAATCTGATTTAAAAACCCTTCAAGTCCTTTATTATATCCACCGTATTGCGAGGCTAATGTTTCGAAAAACATCCACACCCCCGCATAAAGAATTGAGGCATGTGCGTTTGTAGATATTGTACATATTGATTTATAAAGTGAAGAAAGTTTTGAGTCAGATAAGATATTGAGTTTTTCTTTAATTTCTGAAGAAGCAGGAATGCGATTATTTTTAGTATATGACAAGTCCAAATCAGATAGATCACTTGGATCACCATAACTCTTATCATATGGCTGTTCGTTATTTGAATCACCACAAAAATCTTTGTTAGCGCTATCATTAGAGGCTCTGTTATCACTTTTGTTAGAGTCTGAAACAGTAGGATCTTGGTCACTAGATGCTGGAACGGTAGCTGAAGAGGTATCAACCTCTCGGTCTTCGTTTATACCAGTTGTATTTCGTTCAGTGTTAGAGCCGTAGTTAGCAGAGGGGTTCCATTTTGGGATTCCTTTTGGCCTGGGTTCGAGGGGGGATTCTCTTTCGGTAATTGTTGGAGCCAATCCTTCCGAGACCAAATGGTTGGCATAATTTTCAATATCTAGCTTCTTTGTACGTGAATGGACACCAAATTCTTTTGTTTGGTCATTTTCAATCAGATCAGTTAGAAAACGAAAAAGTATTGATTCGAATTCAGAATGTGAACAAGAAATCTTAACAAGTTTATTGGTTCTTCGAGAGCGAATACCCAAGGTGCTTCTGAATCTATTATTACCAAGATACCTTGTAGCTGTTGTCAGGTTGGCCTTTTTCTCTGAGAAATCGAGGTTAAGGTGCTTTTTGGCGTATTCAAATAGAGCAAGTGCTAATGAATTATCATTAGGTTTTTCATAAGCATCACTTGCCCTCGTTTTTTGAATAGCATTCCAGCTCTTTAATCCAATGCCTCCTGATGGTCCGCTGTGTCTCCTCTCGATCCAAAGCCTTGCCTGTTCTCTGCTTTCAGCTAGAGCACACTCAATTGAGTCTGGGACTTTATCTTTACTCATATTATTGAATGCTGACCTCAGGCTAGCCGGTGCCAGCATAGGGTTCTGCAAGAGTATGAGCGAACAAACTCGCCGATTACCTTCTAAAACAATGTATTTTTCAGAGCCTTCGTCGTACATGACAATTGGCTTTTCTATCGGACTTAAGCCGTTCATGGCAATATCAGTTGCTAAAGATTTAATTTGATCGTCTTTTACAAGCGCAGCTATTTGCTCTTCCTGAGTTTCGACAGGGTCGTGCCTTGGATTACTAACGTCCAAGAGTAAATCTGCAACCGGTATGTCATATGTATCCATTTAATATCCCGCTGTATTGATATGTTGAACAAAAGAGACATCCATAAACGTTTGCATTTAGTTTGTCAAATTTAAGTACAATCGACATTGTATATCTTGCTTGATACTGGTTAGCCCACAAGTTACGGAGTGATTGAATAAGAAAAGAAACAAAGAGATAAGGTTATTTAGGTCGTCGAAATCAAGCGTATTTCAGTTAACTCCCTTATGATGCATGATGCATGATGCAGGTAATAAGATTGCTACTCCTAACCACACAGCCTTTTATTTTACAAGTATCTATCTTTAAATAATACTTTTTTAATCTATAGCGGCTAACCAGCCTGCTGGTGACCAGGTTGTGAGGCAAAAGACTGACACAGTTCATCTCATAACCAGACAATAGCCTTTATAGTGCCGGCTGAATCCGTATGGACAGAGTTTAATGGAAGAAATATTCGTTCTGATTGCGCTGGTGCATTTTGCCCTTCTGGTCGCCGGTGCGGCGCTGGGCATTGGCGCATTCGTTAAAGTCCGGACGCTGCAGAGCCGGGTCGATACGCTGGAAAAGAACCTGAGGCGCACGCAACAGCAGGCGGCAACGTCAACACCGCCGGCCAGTGTGACCACCGCGACAACGGCTCCCCCCGCAGAAACGCCGGCCAGTCAGGACGTCAGCCCGCTGGCCGTGACACCGGCCGCGCAACAGAGCACTCCCCCGGCAACCCAGTTACCGGAAACGAAACAGGTGCCGCAAGCCGTGCCGCCGGAGGATACCCAAGCCGCACCAGTGGCAGATGCCAAAACGGCCACCGACACAGAGACCAGCGCCACCGCATCTTCAGAATCTCAGACCGATGTTCCACGTTACGAGCAACTGTTTGACCAGTCGGCTCAGCGTCCCGCCTCCGGACCTTCATTCGGCGAACGCTTTGGCGAACACCTGCGCCATCACTGGATGATCTGGCTGGGCGGAATCTGTGTGGGTCTGGCCGGTATTTTTATGGTGCGTTATTCCATCGAGCAGGGGCTGCTGGGGCCGCAGGCGCGCATTATTCTCTCTCTGCTGGCCGGCGCCGGACTGCATACTGCGGCCGAATGGCTGCGGCGCCGCAAAGGCCAGGACCCGGTATTCGCCGGTCTGGCCGGGGGCGCCAGTATTATTCTCTATGCCGCCTTATTTGCCGCCTTTAAGCTACTGCCGGATGTCCCGCCGGGGCTGATCTTCGCCGCCCTGGCACTGGTCTCCTTCGCCACGCTGGCGCTGGCCCTGAGACACGGCCCTGTACTGGCCGGGCTGGGCATGCTGGGTGGATATCTGGTGCCTTTGCTGGTCAATTCAGGGAGCGGCAATATTGCTCTGGCACTGGTGTATATCACCATCCTCAGTGGTTTTTCTCTGTGGCTGCTGGCCTATGTACAGAAGCGCTGGCTATGGGCTGGTGTCATCGCCGGCAGTTTACTGTGGTGGGCATTGAGCATGGCCGCCAGCCCGGCGGACGGTGTGCGCTCATTGTATCTGCTGGTGCTGGGTTATCTGTTTCTTGCCGTGCCGCGTTTCGACTGGCTGTTACACAGCGGACCGGATCATGACGATCAGCGCGACTGGCTGACCCGTATGCGCCGCTATACAGCAGAAACCGCTGACTGGCCGGCACTGGCCGGGCTGCTGCTGGTTGTGCTGGCGCAGGCGTTCACTCTGGCAGATGAGGGCGTGGCCAATGCCGGTTACTTTACTCTGCTGTTACTGCCCGCTCTGTTACTGAGCGCCAGCCGGCGGCCGGAGGTCAACCCGCTGACGGCGCTGATGCTGCCACTGTTGCTGCTGGCTACCTTTATTCCGCTATTGAACGAAACCCTGGATCAGGTGTTGTTCAGCATTCCCGATGCGCCGCAGCAGGCGGCACTGGCCGGGCGTTTCACCGCCCTCACTGTGCTCTATTGTGCGGTTGCTCTGTGGCTGTTGTGGCGCGGCGTGCGCCATCCGGCGTTCTGGACCGGGCTGGCTGCTGCGACGCCTCTGCTGATGCTCGCCGCCGGTTACTATCTGTTCACTGCCTTCTCCGCTGACTGGGCCTGGGGCCTGACTGCTGCTTTGCTGGGCCTGCTGTATCTGTGGCTGACACGCGTCAGCAGCCAACAGAAGATGAGCGATCTGGTCAGCGTTATTCTGATCACCGCCGGGCACATCGGGATTTCACTGGCGGCGGTGATACTGCTGGAAGAAGCCACCCTGACGCTGGCACTGGCTGCGCAACTGGTGTCACTCAGCGCGCTGCAGAAACATTATCAGCTGGCTTATATGCCCTGGGTTATCCGCTTTGTGCTGGCGCTGGTGGTCTGCCGGCTGACCTTTAACCCCTGGCTGCTGACCTATCCTGAGGGCAGCCACTGGTCGCTGTGGACTTATGGCGGTTCCACCCTGTGTGCCGCCGCCGCAGCCTGGATACTGCGGCCGCAGTACAACGGGATGCCAAAAGAGGTGCTGGAAGGACTGCAGAAAATGCAGGCCTGGCTGCAGGGTGGCGCAGCGCATCTGCTGGTACTGACGATGGCTGCGGAGATCCGTTACTGGCTCTACGACGGCGATATTTTCCGTCATGAGTTCAGTTTTACCGAAGCCAGCCTCGACGTTATGATCTGGGGCGCCGCCTCGGTGATTTATCTCTGGCGTTCAAAGCTCAGTCAGTATCTGAAGCACTTTTATCAGACCGTCAGCCTTATTCATCTGGGGCTGGCCAGTGCCACCTACGTGTTTGTGGTGCTGCTCGCCAATAACCCGCTGTGGGGCTATAACACGGAAATCGGCACCACCCCGCTGTGGAATCTGCTGCTGCTGAGCTATGGTCTGCCCACCCTGATTATGCTGGGCTGGTGGTATCTGCTGATTGACAGGCTTCGCCCTTATGCCGCCATCGCCGCGGGACTGAACGCCTTACTGTTTATCTCGCTGGAGATCCGTCATCTGTGGCAACAGGGCTTTATGAGTCTGGATAACGCTACGTCAGACGGCGAGCTGTATACCTACTCGGTCGTGTGGATGCTGATCGCCGCCGGTGTAATGACAGCCGCCCAGAAACTGACCAACCAGACTCTGTACCGCGCCGGTATGGCCCTGCTGCTGATCGTGGTCGCCAAGCTGTTCGTGATCGATATGTCCGGCCTTACCGGTCTGTGGCGTGTGGCGTCCTTTATGGGACTCGGACTGGCGCTGCTGGCACTGGCCTGGTTACATCAGCGTTTTCTGGCCCGTGCCGCAGAGCACAGCAACAGTGCGTCTGCTGACCACTGAGCCAACTGTATACAGGGACAAGATGCAGGCATAATCAGCGTTTGTATTCAGCTCTGATTATGCCATGACTTTATTTATCCGCCGCCTGATGCTGCCCTGTGTTTTGCTGCTGTCGTTTTCTGCTTTTTCTGCAGTGCCACAGGCACAGGACACCCTCTCTTTTCCGGCTCTGCAGACTTACGCCCGGCTGTCTTCGGACACCTATGCCGACCCCGGCGAATTATCTGATCGACTGATGCAGCAACAGCAGCGGCTGGTGCATCAGGCCGTCATTGCTGATCATCAGGTGAGCTACTTTCTGGCACAGAGTGACGGCGTGCAGACGCTGGCGGTGCGGGGCACTGCCAACCTGTCCAACGTATTGATGGATCTGGATATTAAACTGCAGCCGGATGACGATCTGGGCATTATTCTGCATCAGGGGTTTAAAGCCGGCGCCAGGGCGGTTTATCAGGATGTACAACCTTATCTGAACAGCGAACAGCCGCTTCATATTACCGGCCACAGTCTGGGCGGTGCGATTGCGGTTGTGCTCGCCATGTATCTGCAACAGGAAAACACACCGGCCGCGGAAGTCGTCACCTTCGGTCAGCCCAAAGTCACCAATATGACCGGCACCGACCAGTTCAGCGATATTCCTCTTACCCGGGTGGTCACGTCACAGGATCTGGTCCCTCTGGTGCCGCCCATCAGCCCGATGCAGATTAAAGATCTGGATATTTACTGGCATATGGGGGAAGAAATTATTCTGCTGGGTAACCACGAATATTCGCGAACGCGGGGCATAAAAAGCATGCTGAGGGCGACCAAAGCGATGAATGCAGTACCCGGCGAAGACAATCTTCACGCCCATAAGATAGCCACCTACCGCCAGTATCTTGATGAGCTGAATGAACAGGCTGAAGAGATTCCTTATAAAACCGACATCAGCCTGTTTGGCCTGTCGATCGATTAGCTTTTGTCCGGGTCGCTATCCGGATCGCTGTTCAGACCTGGTTCCAGACCGTCAGCCGGGCGGGTTAATTCTTCCCGGCTTTCATCCAGCAGTTTATCCAGCCTGTTATTATTTTTACTGAAAGCGCGGCAACGTCGGCACATGGATTTGTGCATAAAAGCTTCCGCGCGCATCATTTTACCGGCCTGCTCCAGCTGTCCGGAGGTGAGCAGAAAAATATATTCCCGGCATTTCATCATGGTAATGTTTCTCCATCAAACCAGCGCTGATTCAGGCACAGATGAATCTGTTTGCGCGCCCGGCTCATTGATTGCCAGTAATCGCTTTTTGTAATATTTATCACGCTGCAGATTTCTTCTGCATCACATTCCATAAATTCTTTCATAGTGAAAACCCGGGCGGGTTTTTCCGGCAGGTTATTCAGGCAGATATCCAGCACCTGAAAAAACTGCCCGCTGCTGGTTTCATCTTCCGGTGTACTCCATGCCGCAGGGGCAACGCCACCGTGCCAGTGATCGCTCTGATCAAATAACAGATCATCAAAATCGTCGTTGCTGATTTCATCCGCCAGTGGATTACGGTAACGCTGGCGCAGCTTATCCATTACTTTATTACGCAGAATACTGAACAGATAAGCACGCGGATTTTCCGGCGGCTGACCCTTGCCTGACAGCAGTGCTGTGAATGTATCCTGCACAGCGTCTTCTGCATCCTCGGCTGAACTAAGATGCAGTCGGGCAAAACGCAGCATAGGCGTCTGCCAGCGCGCAACCCACTGGCTGATATCTTCCGACTCTGCATTAATCAGATTTTCTGCCACTTGAACTCCTGTTACGGCTGCTCTGCTGTTTGATGGCCAGATATTTCTGTCAATCCGGCATGCTGCTGACGAGACTGCCAACAATAGTCCAGCGACCAGCGCCCTGCTCCGTTGATAAGGATAGCCGACAACATGATGGCCATCATCAGCGGCAGTTTAAAACCCAGACCTTCGTCCGCCTCAATCTGATTCCAGCCGGCAAAGCCAAGGTCAAAATGCACACTGTAAACAGCCACCCAGACGATAAACAATAACCCTGTAGCCGATACCCGTGAAGCCAGACCAAGCAATAATGTTATGCCCAGCAACAGTTCAGTCATACCGGCAAGCGCCCAGTTCAGATCGGCGGGAAACAGGCTTACCGGAAACGGGAAATCCAGCCCGGCAAACCATTGAGGGGCACTTAAACCGCCGGATACTTTTACCCAGCCGGCATAAATAAATTCCTGTGCCAGCCAGAGCCGCAACAAAAATAAGGGTAACGGCTGCAGAGCGGAATCAGCGGCTCTGAGTTTCGAGAAAATGGATAAATTCATCGGTTAGATCTCCGTAAAAATTTGATTCCCATTGCGAGCCACGGATAAATTCTTTTAATAACGCCTGCCAGCTCTCTTCCCCCAGTGTTTCTCTGACACCGGAAAAGTAGCCATCCAGCATCTGCTCAACACCGATATAAACCAGATGGCGATACAGACGCATGCCGTTTTCGTTGTGGCCTGCGGGTATTTCATTGCTGCGCCCGCGGACGAAGTCATAAAATTCACGGCTGGTGCTTTCTGCAGCAGATTCAGGCCCCGTTTCGGGTACAACGGCAACTGCAGCATCAGTTGAGCGTTCTGTTTCTGCATTGCTCAGGCGATACATACTGCCTCCCGCAAAGCCGCTAACTCGTTATTAATAGTGGCAATGTCCGGCACATCGTTATCCCATTCCAGCAGTACCGGCAGATCGTATTTTTGATTCAACTCACGAGCGACTTTACGCACGTGGTTCTCCACCGGGCGACTGTGAGTATCGACAAACAGATCAAAACGCCCATCGTATTCATGGCCAGCTACATGCAGATAATTCACCCGCGAAAAGTCGATGATTTTTAAAAATTGATTCAGGCTGGTTAAGCCGTGATTTTTAAAATTCACGTCGATATTGTTCAGATCCAGCACGATATTACAGTCGGCATAATCCACTACAGCACTGAGAAATTCCGGCTCCGGCATCTCGCCGGTGTTGCTGTACCAGGTCGGATTTTCAATGGCCATACGGCAGCCAAGAATATCCTGAGCCTGTTTGATTCTGTCGCCAACGCGCTGAATTTCAGCGCGGGTAAAGGGCAACGGAAACAGATCGTAAAGCTGGTGCGCATCACCACTGGCGGCCAGGTGATCGGAATAAAAATCCGTACCCAGTTCTGCCATTAAAGCGCGTACAGCACGCAGAAACCCGCCATTCAGTGGTGAGTTGCCGCCCAGATTGAGCGACACACCGTGCAGGTGCACAGGCCGTCCGCAGGCGACCAGTTGCTGCAGAGGTTCTGTATTCCGGTTAATCCAGTTCTCCGGCACAACTTCGAAGAAACCGGCGTCAACCTGCTGCATATCCCAGCCCGACATTTCACGTCGGTAACCTAAGCCGACATCTGACTCATTCTCTGGCCCGGCCATAAGCTGCTCCTGTTTCTGTGGTGATTATTTTTTGCTGCAGGAGGATTCTTTCTTAGAGCAGGATGCATCCGCTTTTGAACAGGAAGCATCGGCTTTAGAGCAGGAAGCCTCGGCCTTGGAACAGGAGGCATCGGCTTTTGAGCAGGATGAATCCGCTTTGGTGGATGTGGTCTTTTTGCCACAGGTACCGGCCCCGCAGGAACGGTCTCCGGCATTGGCACAACCAGCGAAAGCAGCGGAAGAGATAACAGTCAGAGCCATCGCGGCAGCGGAGCGGATATTCATGGTTTTTTCCTCATATAAAAACGGTTGAGTAAGCAGCATTTGCGCTGCTTATCTGTACCGTCGTGATGAGGGCCGGAATCCTGACAACTTTTTTAAAATTTTTTTATCCGGCTGACACTGGTGACTCGGGGCAGGGTGAAAGCCGGCGCCAGCAAAGATGCGCCGCAGAAATTCCGCCAACAGCAGGGTATATCAGATCTGCCTTTAATCACTTTCCCGGTAACGCAGCGCTTCCACCACTTTGCGGAAGGCCGGCGACGGGTCGCGGCGGTTCGGGTAATACAGATGATAGCCGGGGAAATACGGACACCAGTCTTCCAGCGCCAGCTGCAGTTCCCCCTTGTCGACATGGGGGCGGACCATATCCGCCGGCAGATAGCCGATGCCGCCCCCCTCGAGTGCCGCCTTCAGGATCAGCATGCTGGTATTGAAGACCAGCTGGCCGGGAACTTTGACATTCACTTCACGGCCATCTTTTTCAAACTCCCAGGTATACAGGCCGCCAAAACTTGGCAGACGGAAGTTGATACAGTTGTGCTGCATCAGATCCTGGGGTTCCTGTGGTACACCATGGGCAGCAAAATAATCCGGTGCAGCAAAGACCAGCATGCGTACCGGCGGCATCAGCGACACAGCGATCATATCCTGATCAAGATGCTCACCAAGCCGCACCCCGGCGTCCAGACGCTGCCCGACAATATCGGTCAGGCCGTTGTCCACCCGCAGCTCAATATTAATGTCCGGATACTCTTTAATCAGCCGGGAAAGGCGCGGCCAGACAGTAAATTCTGCCGCATGATCACTGCAGGCAATGCGCACCGTACCGGCAGGCTTGTCGCGCAATTCGGTCAGCGCCGCCAGCTCAGCATCAATATCCTCAAACAGAGGCGCTACGGTCTGCAGCAGTCGATCACCCGCTTCCGTCGGAGAAACGCTGCGGGTGGTGCGGGTCAGCAAGCGGATTCCCAGGCGTGATTCCAGCGCCCGGATGGTATGGCTGAGTGCCGATTGCGAAACCCCGATCTGAGCTGCTGCGCGGGTAAAACTGCGCTCCCGCGCCACGGCAATAAACGCCTGTAATTCATGGTAATTATCACGCGCCATAGTGGGTTCTCTCCGCCATAAAAAGCCGCATGGGCAAAAGTGACATTCTTTCACCCGGGTTATTCAGTGACTATAAGGATAATCAGAATATTCCTATCAATCTGGCTCATAAATAATCCATTTTCCACCCGTTAACCATGCCTTAAAAATAACTACATGCTCATCTGAAAATCCCTGTTTAATACTTACTAATGAGTCAGACGTCTGAATGCGCCTTTTGAATGGCGGGCCTGCAGCTTTTAACTAATCTCACTCTTTATAAAAGCTCCACAGAACAGCGCCGTTGAAAAGGCGAGTGAGGGACAGCAATGAAGCTGAAATTAACGTTAGGAAAAAAACTCTTTGCCGGTTTTGCACTGGTCGTTACTCTGCTGGCGATTTCCAGCTCGGGGGCGATATTCAGTCTCAGTGATGCCAGTACCGGCTTCACGCAATACCGGGAACTGGCGCGCGATACCAATCTCGCCGGGCGGGTGCAGGCCAATCTGGTCCTGGCCCGGCTGGCGGTGAAAGATTTTCTGATCAGCCGCGGCGAGCGCGGGCTGCAGCGTTATCAGGAACGCTTCACCACGGTTAACCAACTCTTTGCGCAGGCCAAAGCTGAAATCAAGAAACCGGAACGGGTAAACATGATCCGTGAGGCAGAACCTCTGCTGCAACAGTATCAGAACGCGTTCAGTGAAGTGGAAAAGCTGATCGAACAGGAGAACGCCCTTTATTATGGCGACATGACACGGCTGGGCGGCGCCATGATGGACGCCGCACAACAGGCCATCGACAACGGCTATGGCAGTGAGAAACTGGTTGGCAATATTTCCTCGTCGCTGCTGCTGGCAAGGCTGAATATTGTTAAATGGCATGATCAGCATAAACCCGCTGACTATGACAAAGCCCATCAGCTGCTGACAGAAGAAGTCCCCGCCATGATGGCCGAAATTCAGGGTTCACCCTTTATCTCAGAGCCACTGCTGGAAGCACTCGCCACACTGGAGCAGCACAGATCCAGCTATGTTGCCAGCCTGGAACGCCTGCATACGCTGTTACTGGCCCGCGACAAAAAAGTGTCAGACACCCTGGACACGATCGGACCCGTGATTGCCGATAAGCTGGAACAGGTCAAACTGTCTGTGATGAAAGATCAGGATATCCTGGGGCCAGCACTGCAGAGTTCCAACCAGACCGCCACGCGGGTTCTGATCCTGGTTTCGCTGGGTGCCATCATTGCCGCGGTAGTGGCAGCGATCTTTCTGACACGACACATTACCCGGCGCTTACAGGCAGCCAGAACTCTGGCCGATACCATGGCGTCCGGGCAGCTGAATATTCATAACAGCGACCGCGGGCAGGATGAGATCAGTGATCTGTTCAATGCCCTGACCGAGATGGCGGGCAGCCTGCGTACCATGATCCGCGATATTCTCGGCGCCAGTGATGATATCAGTGACTCGGCCAAAAACCTTATGGGGCAAACCGAGCGTTCACGCAATGGTGCCCGCGAACAGCAGAGCGAAACCGATCAGGTAGCCACCGCAGTGAACGAAATGGCGGCCACCGCCCACGAAGTATCCGCCAGTGTCAGCCAGGTGGCGGAAGCCGCTGATAACGCAGAAGGTCAGGTGAAGCACGGTCAGGATGTGGTATCCCAGACACAAAGTAATATTCACAAACTGGCGGCCAGTGTAAAAAGCACCGCCAGCGAAATTGAAAATCTGCGCAATGAAAGTATCAGCATCGGCCGTATTCTCGACGTTATCCGCGACATTGCCGAACAGACCAACCTGCTGGCGCTGAATGCCGCCATTGAAGCAGCCCGGGCCGGTGATCAGGGGCGTGGGTTTGCCGTGGTATCCGACGAGGTGCGCTCTCTGGCGCAGCGCACCCAGGAATCCACAGAAGAGATTCAGGCTCTGATCGAACGCCTGCAGAATGGTGCCAATCAGGCGGTATCCTCCATGGAACAGGGCGAAAGCCTGACCCATGCCTGCGTCTCCCTGTCGGATGACGCCGATAAAGCGCTGCGGGATATCAACGAATCTGTGGCCGTGATGAATGAAATGGCGACCCAGATCGCCACCGCTGCGGAAGAACAGAGCCAGGTCGCCGAGCAGATCAACCAGAGCGTGATTACCGTCCGTGATATCAGTTCTGAAAGTCTCGCTTCTGCTGATGACAGCGCCGCCTCCAGCAATCAGCTGTCCTCTCTGGCCAGCGGCCTGCAGAAACTGGTCGCCCGTTTTTCCATTAACTGAATGTTCACCTGTGCCGCCCGGACGGGCGGCCGTCGCCAATTAATTTAAAATAAATCAATAAGATATATTCTGAACAGGTGATAAATTATTTTCACTCCCGCCAGCTGATGCGACTGCTTTACTGAAAGCACTCATCGCTGACACCAAGGAGTGTGTATGAACGTCCCCTCTCGTATGCGTCTGCTGACCGCAGGCCTGATCACCGCGGCCCTGGCAGGCTGCTCCGATTCCGACAGCAGTTCCGGCAGCTCATCAACCGCCACAGAAAGTTTCTCCGGCAAAGTGGCGGATGGCTATCTGGCCGGCGCCCGGGTCTGTCTCGACCTCAATGACAACCAGACCTGCGATGACGGCGAACCTTCCACCGTCTCCTCCAGTGGTGGCGCGTTCACCATCGAGGGCGCTACCGCCGAACAGCTTGCCAGCGCGGCGCTGGTGGTAGAAATCATCGTCGGTGAAACCGTGGATGAAGACAACCCCGGTACTGCGATCGACAAAACCTATACCCTCACAGCCCCGGCCGGTTATGCCTTCGTCAGCCCGCTGACCACCATGGTGCATAACGAAGCCAAAGAAAAAGGTTTAAGTGCAGAGCAGGCCAAAGCGGCAGTCCAGGTACGGCTCGGCACCGAAGCAGACCTGGAAGAGGATTACGTCGCCGGTAAAGGGGACGGCGGTGAAGACGCCTCAGAATTTGAACGTCTGCATAAAGTGGCGCAGGTCACCCGTGCCGTCATGCAGGAGAACATTGAAACCGTTAATCAGGTGCTGGCCAATACCGATGCCGAATTCGAAGATGTTCTGTCATTGATTGTCGGTCAGGTACTGGAAGCGCTGGATGATATCAACAATGCCGTAGACAACGCCGGCAGCGACTTTGATGCGGATACCCTGGCCGGCTCAGACGAACTGGCCGGAGCCGGAGTTAATCCGGCCACGGTGGAAGAAGAACTGGAAGAGCGCGAAGCCGAACGCGAAGCCAGTCAAATCAGCATCGCTGATGTGCTGACGGGCGGTGACAGCCTGACCTTTTTCGAATCCGACAGTTATGAAGGCAGTGACGGCGGTGAAGGCAGCAGCGCCAGCTATTTCTACGGCAGCGTAGCACTGGCAGAAGGCAGTACCAGCGCGGTTGAAGTCAGCCAGTTTATATACAACCCGCTGGACGAAAGCTGGTTTTCTCCGGGCGGTGACAGTGACACTTATCAGGATTGCATTCTCTCCGCCGGCCAGTGGCGCTGCGTGGCCGAAGACAGTGAAACCATCACCATCAGTGGTGACAGCGTTATCGTCAGCCGCGGCGGGCTGAGCAATGCTCAGGAAACCATCACAGGTACCTCGGTCGACCTGTCCGGTAAGCGCATCCGGACCTACGCCGGAGAATCCGATTACGAAAACCTGTTCGACCCGACCGTCCTGTTCAGCACAGGCGCAACGGCTTTCCGCCTGACCTTTACCCGCAGCAGCGATCTGTATGTAATGTGGAAAGACAACGTCAGCAGCGTGGGAGAATGCTGGGACGGAGAGGCCAGCACCAGTGGTCCCTGGTCGCCCACCGATGTCTGGTGTAATAACGTGTTTGTGCGCACCGGTGATGGCAACGCCGCCACCGACGGCGAAGCGGCCACCAGCCTGAGTGATCTGATTTCCGCCACAGCGGCAGCCGATCCGGCCTATGCCGAAGATATCAAGGGCACCAGCATTTATACCGAAGAAGGTGACTGGCTGGTGGAATTTGTCAGCGGCGGCGTGGCCAATTATTACCGCTATTCCTACGATGGCATGGGATCACTGGAAGGACCGGTGAGCGGCAGCTGGTCGCAGAGCACGGTGGATGGCGTGACCATGCTGATCTTTTCCATTCCGGAAATCATCGCCGCCAGAGGTGACCTGGACCCTGATGAACGCACCCGCTTTTACACACTGGAAGACAGCTATGTACGCGAAGGTGAAGTCGTTCCCGCCGGCGCCGACAGTGATGATCAGTGGGTCTTCAATGAAACTGCCCGCGACGACATTCTCGCCGCTTTCGATCCTGATCTGAGCGCAGACCTGGCCGTATGCACCTCCGGCGATACCGAAAACGGCAGCTTCAGTGATTTCGACAGCGCCGCCAGCGCCTGCTCTGCGGTCGCCTTTACCAGCGCCGATGTCAGTGGCCGGGCCCTGCACGCCGACTTTGGCGTTTTTGAATTCAATGAAAACGGCACTGGCAGCTATCTGGGTGAAGTAGACGATGACGATTACGTGTATCTCAACTTCAGCTGGCAGATCGACAGTAATGGTTACCTGATCATCGACACCTCAGCCACCGTGGACGGGGCAACTCAGTTTATGCGCATGAATCTGGCCAAAATTGAAGCCAATGCACGTCAGATCAGTGTCATCAGCCTTGGCCTGGATGCGGCCAGCGAAACCGCACTGGACAGCGCCACCGGCGATGTAATGGGAGAAGTCTTTAACCTCAGATAATCCTGAGATGAATGCCGGGCGGGTGCAGAGTTGCGCGCGCCCGGCATGTTTTCTGTACGCCTTTCCTCTGCTCCCTTCTCCGCTCCGCCCCTGTGACTCCCTCTCTTTGCACCTTCGCTCAGTTGCATCCTTTTTTGCACTCTTAAACCATCAAACCATCGCTGCTGACATAGCGCACAATCTGCTGATCTGGCGCTGGACTTGATCCTGATCATTTGGTTGTATATACAACCATTATGACATTATCTTACGATCACAATCAGTCGCTGGGATACCTCACCGGACTGGCCAGCCGTCTGTTTAACAACCTGATTGCCAGCCGCTTCCGTGCTGCCGGCATCGATCTCACGGCAGAGCAATGGGGTGTGGTGATGCTGTTGAGCAAAGGCGAAGCGGTCAACCAGACACAGCTGGCTGAGCTGTTATTCCTGGAGAAATCCAGTATCAGCCGCTTAGTCGACGGTCTGGAAAAACGCGGCTGGGTGGAACGTCAGCCGGATGCCGATGACAGCCGCAGAAAGCGGGTTGTACCCACCGCCAAAGCTCTGGCCAATGCACAGCAGTGCTCACAGATAGCCAACACAGTGCTGAACGAGGTGCAGCAGGATATTGATGGTGCCGAATTACAGCAGTATCGCCATCTGCTGACGCATCTGATCGGCAACCTGCGCGACCTGAATAACGCAAACACACGCTGAAATAACCTTAACTGGAGGTTGATATGACGAAACGTAATGCTCTGATCACCGGTGGCGCCCGGGGAATTGGTGCGGCCACCGCCAAAGCGCTGGCTGCCGATGGTCACCGGGTTTTTATTAACTATGTAAACAGTGTTCAGGTCGCCGCCGATCTGGCAGAAGAGATTAACGCCGCCGGTGGTGAAGCTTATACCATCCAGGCCGATGTCCGTGATGATACTCAGCTGGAAGCCATGTTCGCCAAAGTCGCTGAGCAGGGCGGCGTGGATATCCTGGTATCCAACGCCAATATGAATTTCACCCCCAAGCCTTTTATGGAACAGACCTGGGATGAGTTCGCCCAGAAACTGAACGACGAAATGCATGCCTCTTATGCCGCGGCCAAGCTGGCAACCGCCCAGATGGCAGAGAAGAAGTTCGGCCGTCTGGTCTTTATTTCCAGCACCCTGTCTGAAAGCCCGGCCCCGAACTTTATTTCGCATGGTTCGGCCAAAGGTGCACTGGACAGCTTCAGTAAATATCTGGCGCAGGAACTGGGACCGGTCGGTATCACATCCAACATCGTCGCCCCCGGCATGGTCGATACCGATGCCACCAAAGATGCGCCGCAGGAATTCAAGAACATGATCATCCAGTTCACGCCGACTCAGCGTCTGGCGCAGCCGGAAGATGTGGCCAGCACGATACGTTTTCTGGTCAGTGAAGGCGCCTCACATATCACGGGAACCTACACACCTGTGTGTGGCGGTGCATACCTGCCTTAACAGCAGAGGCCCAGGCATAAAAAAACCGGTCAGAGGACCACTACTGTCCCACAAATTTTTATTTAAACTTTTGCGAGAAACTCCAGGTCCCTT